>Ga0105245_10005245_pt1 | contig 11387 bp, 12 predicted proteins | sample KBSM54metaG_FD_81523 | JGI IMG/M metagenome (GOLD analysis project Ga0105245, IMG submission 81523) | Miscanthus rhizosphere microbial communities from Kellogg Biological Station, Michigan, USA - KBS M5-4 metaG | ecosystem: Host-associated > Plants > Roots > Rhizosphere > Soil | place...
CGCTGATCGTCACCGCGGATGTGGGCGACCTGCGCGAGGGCGGCACGCTTTCCGACGTGGCCCCCACGATCCTGGGCCTGCTGGGCGAGGAGCAGCCGCCGGACATGACCGGCACGAGTCTTTGTTCGACATAACGGCGCGTGACGGCGCCGCGCGCGCGGGTGTGATCCATACGCCGCACGGCGACGTGCGCACGCCCGCGTTCGTCCCGCTCGCATCCACCGCCACGGTCAAGTCGCTCCACGCGAGCGAGGTCGCCGAGCTGGGCTACGACATGGTGCTCGGGAACACGTTCCATCTCTTCATCCAGCCTGGCCATGAGCTGATCGCCGAGCTCGGCGGGCTCCACGAGTTCATGGGCTGGCGCCGGCCGATCATCACCGATTCGGGCGGCTACCAGGTCTTCTCGATGGGGCATGGGTCGGTCGCCGAGGAGATCAAGCGCAACCGCGACCAGCGCCAGTCGATGGTCATCTCGATCGAGGAGGAGGGCGTCCGCTTCCGCTCGTACGCCGACGGCCGCGAGCGCTTCATGGGCCCGGAGACCTCGATGGAGGTCCAGGCGGCGCTGGGCTCCGACATCGCGCTCGCCTTCGACGAGTGCACTCCCTTCCACGTGGAGCGCGACTACACCGCGAGCTCCATGGAGCGAACGCACCGCTGGCTCGACCGCTGCGTCGCATGGTGCCGCGAGCACGCCCCACCCGGGCAGCTCCTGTTCGGGATCGTTCAGGGCGGGGTGTACGAGGACCTGCGCGCGGAGTCCTCCGCCTACGTCGCGGGCGCCGGCGTGGACGGCATCGCGATCGGGGGCTCGCTCGGGCAGGACAAGGAGCAGATGCGCGAGGTCGTGGGATGGTCGCTGGCCGGCCTGCCCGATGATCCGCCGCGGCACCTGCTCGGCATCGGCGACGTGGATGACATCGTGCACGCGGTCGGCGCCGGGATCGACAGCTTCGACTGTGCCACGCCCACCCGGCTCGCGCGCCACGGGACCGCGCTCGTCCACGACCCGGAGCGCCGCTGGCGGCTGGACCTCACGAAGGGCGAGCACCGGACGAGCGGCGAGCCCATCGACCCGGACTGCCCCTGCCCGGCCTGCCGCGAGCACACGCGCGGCTACCTCCACTATCTGAGCCGAGCGGGAGAGCTCACGGCCAAGCGCCTGCTCACGCTCCACAACCTCACCTACATGGAGCGCCTGATGCGGCGCCTGCGCGGCGCGATCGAAACCGGCAGCTACGCGGGCGAGGCCGAGCGCGTGCTCAGCGCGAGTTCTGCTGAATGAAGTCGCGCAGCGCGTCGATCTGCTGCTGAGCGTCCGGCTTGTTCACGGGGTCGACGGTGCTTCCGCTCGACGACGAGAGGAGCGCGACGGCCACGATCGCGATCGCCGCGAGCGCCGCGAGGAGCGCGAGGAAGCTGCCCCAGCGCCTGCGCCGCGCCGCCCGCTGCGCGGCGGCGCGCTCGTCCCGGCGCGCCCGCCCTGCCTCGACGGGCTGAGGCGTGGGCGGCGCGGTCTGGACGCGCGTCGGCGTCGGCCCAAGCGTCGTGCGCGGCATCGCCCTCGTCGCCGCGGTGTCGTCCAGCGCCTGCGTCATGTCGTAGTCGCTCGCGCCGAGCCGCTGGGTGGCCGCGGTGGCCTCGCCGTGCATCCCGGCCTCGATCGCCTCGGCCATCTCGAGGGCGCTCGAGTAGCGCGCGTTCGGGTCGCGCTCGAGCGCCACCCGGACGGCCTCATCCATTTCGGGCGGGACCTCGGGGCGGTACTCGCGGAGGGACGCGACCTGGTCCTGCTGCTGTTTCAGGGCCAGCTCCGTGAGCGAGGTGTACTCGTGCGGCAGCCGCCCGGTCAGGAACTGGTACGTGCAGACGCCGAGCGAGTAGATGTCCGAGGGTGGTCCCGCCTCCTCGCCGCGCGCCTGCTCGGGCGAGAGGTACGCGGCCGTGCCGAGCACGGAGCCCACCTGCGTGATTCGCGTCTGCTCGGCCGCCTTGGCTATCCCGAAGTCGGCGAGCTTCGTGATCCCATTCTCCTCGGCGTACAGCAGGTTGCCCGGCTTGACGTCCCGGTGCACGACTCCCGCGCGGTGGGCATAGTCGAGCCCGTGGCAGGCGTCGCGCACGAGCCCCACGGTCTCGCCGATCTCGAGCTGCTTGCTCTCACGGAGCATGTCGGCCGCGGACGGCCCGTCCACGTACTCCATGACGATGTAGTGCCGCTGCGTGCTCGGGTCCTGGCCCGAGTCGAACACCTGCACGATGTTCGGGTGCTGTAGCCGCGCGGCCGAGAGCGCCTCGCGGCGGAAGCGGTAGACGAAGGCCTCGTCGTCGGCCAGGTGCTCCGCGAGCAGCTTCACGGCGACCGGCCGCTCGAGCACGGTGTCGCGTGCCATGAAGACGGTGGACATGCCGCCGGCGCCGAGTCGCCGCTCGATCAGGTAGCGGCCCGCGACCTCCGTGGGCGGGCTCATTCGCCGCCCCCGAGGTTGGCACCGTCCGGGCCGATGCCGCCGCCGTTCCCGTTGCCGTTTCCGTTCCCGTTGCCCGGGACGCCGCCGCCGTTCCCGTCGCCGTCGTTCGGAAGCGGTGCCTCGTCGGGTGATGTCGGCGTGGTGGTGGTCTCGGTCGGGGTCGTCGTGGTCTCGGTCGGTGTGGTGGTGGTCTCGGTCTGCGTCGTCTCCGTCTGCGTGGGCTGCTGCGACTCCTGCTTCTGCGAGAGGTCGTCGCACGTGTCCTGCACGCGGTCCCAGAGGTTGTCGAAGCTGTCCTGGAGCGCCGAGCGAATGTCCGAGTCCACGTCGTTCGGCAGGGACTCGATGATCCGGTTGACCTGCTCGAGGTTGGGGCCGCGGGGGCCCTCGAGGATGTCCTTGCACGCGCCCGCGGTGCCGTTGTCGAGCCGCGCCTGGACACCGTCCAGCTGCGCGTTCAGCGCCGTGGCCGAGGCCGCGGGGATCGGCTTGCCCTCGTCGTCGCCGCCGCAGCCGGCGGCCACCAGGGCGAGCCCCAGGAGCGCGAATGTCAGGACACGCGCGCTCACTGCCCGGTGTAGAGCCTCTCCGCGAGCACGTGCGGGAGTCCCGCGTCCTCGATCGCTCGCGCGGCCTCGTCGATCGGATATTCCACTCGGCGCCAGGTGGCCTTCCACGTAGCTGTGTCTAGCAGGAGCCACGCCGCCCTGGGGTCACCGTCGCGCGGCTGGCCCACCCCGCCGGGGTTGACGAGCCAGCTGCCGCCCGACAGGTCGAGCTCCTCGCCGGCGTCCGCCGTCGCGCCGAGGACCTGGCCGTCATCGTCCCGCCGGAACCAGAGCGCAACGTGGGAGTGGCCCACCGCCGCCACCCGGGCGTCCATCAGGTCGATGCACTCCTCCGCCTGCCACGTGGACAGCACGTACTCCCAGACCGGGTCGCGGGGGCTGGCGTGGTAGAGCGCGGGCTCCCGGTCAGGGTCGGCGGGGGAGAGCGTTCTCAGGTAGGCCATCGTTTCCTCGGAGATCGTCTCCTGCGTCCAGCGGGCCGCCGCCGCGGCACTGGAGGAGAAATCCGAGATCGGGATCTCACCTGTGACCACCAGGTCGTGGTTTCCGGCGAGCGAGAGATCACACCGGTCGCGCGCGAGCTGGACGCACTCATCCGGCGAGGCGCCGTAGCCCACGAGGTCGCCCAGGCACCAGACCTCCTCGACGGGCTCGTCTTCGACGTCGCCGAGCACCGCCTCGAAGGCGGGGAGGTTCCCGTGGACGTCTGACAGCAGGGCGATGCGCATCTGGGGCTTCTACAGTGTCGAAACATGGGGCGTTCGCGGCTGCCGCTTGCGTTCGTCGTAGCGGCGGCGGCCGCCGCTGTGGCGACCTTCGTACTCCGGCCACGCGGCCTGATCGAGCCAGCCCCGGTCGACGTCCAACAGTACTTCACGGCCTCCCAGCTGGACCGCGCCGAGGACTTTCGCAGTCTCCAGCGCGTTCTGATCGTGGCGGGAATCGGGGTTCAGATCGCGACCCTGGTAGTCCTGGTCTGGCGTCCGCCGCGCCGGGTCCTGCGGCGCCTCGAGCGGAGGCCGCTGCTGGGCGGCGCCGCCGCCGGGGTGGGCATCTCGCTCCTGCTGGTCGTCACCTCGCTGCCGATTCGCGCCTGGCTGCGGCAACGCTCGCTGGACGTAGGGCTCTCGACGCAGTCCTGGCCGGACTGGGCTGTGGACGTGCTGAAGGGTGCCGCGATCGGAGCCGTGAGCGCGGCCATCGGCGGGCTGATCGCCGTGGCTCTGGTGAGGCGCTTCCCGCGCCACTGGTGGGCGCCGGGGGCGCTCCTGGTGGTGGCCTACGGCGTCGTGACGATCTGGCTGTACCCGATCCTCGTCGACCCGCTCTTCAACAAGTTCGAGCGGTTGCCGAACGGCACGCTCAGGACGCGGGTCCTGCAGCTCGCCGACCGGGCCGGCGTGAACGTGGGGGAGGTCTACCGGGTCGACGCCAGCCGGCGCACCAACGCGGTCAACGCCTACGTGATCGGGCTCGGGCACAGCAAGCGCGTGGTGCTCTACGACAACCTGATCGACGACTTCCCGCGGCGCGAGGTGCTCGGCGTGGTGGCGCACGAGCTCGGGCACCAGAAGCACAACGACCTCATTCGCGGGCTCGCCTGGCTCGCCATCGTCGCGCCGGCGGGCACGTTCCTCGTCCAGGCGCTGTCCGAGCGCCTCTCGGGTCGCGAGCGGCTCGGCACGCCTGGCGGCCTGCCCGCGATCGCGCTGGCCGTGGCCCTCGTGGGGCTCGGCCTCGGCTGCGCGTCGAACGCGCTGTCGCGCAAGGTGGAGGCGAACGCGGACCAGTTCTCGCTCGAGCTGACGCACGACCCGACCGACTTCATCCGCTTCCAGCGCCGGATCGCGATCGAGAACGTCGGCGACCCCGAGCCGCCGGGGTGGTTCCACGCCCTGTTCGACACGCACCCGACCACCCGAGACCGCATCGGCGCGGGCGTGGCGTTCCGTGACAAGTAGGCTGCCCGCCCTCGTGGCGCGCCGTCCTCTCATAGAGCGGGTGGTCCGCGAGCTGGCGTCCTACGAGCGCTCGTCGGCCTCGGAGGGTGAGCGGCGTGCGGCGGAGTGGCTCGCGGCCGAGTTTCGCGAAGCCGGCTGCCGTGACGTCCGGGTGGAGGAGGAGCGCGCGCACGGCGGCTACTGGTGGCCGCTCGGGCTGCTGAACGCCGCCTCCGGGGTTGCGGCGCTCCTCGGCCGCCTCCCCGCTGCGCTCGTGGGCGCGTTCGCCTCGACGGCGGTCTACGACGACGTGAGCGGCGGGCGGCTCTGGTTCCGCCGCCGCGCGCTGCCGCACCGGCGGACGTGGAACGTCGTGGCCGAGCTGGGCGACCGCGACGCGCCCCGCACGGTCGTCTTCGTAGCCCATCACGACGCGGCGCACAGCGGCGTCGTCTTCCACCCGGCGCTCCCGCGCGCCGGAATGCGGCTCGCGCCCAGCCTGCACGAGCGGGCGAACCAGAACATCCCGATCATCTTCGGCGTCTTCCTCGGGCCGCTGCTGCTCGCGCTGTGGGGCGTCCTCGGCCCGCGCTGGCTGAGGCGCACGGGCATGTTCTTCTCTGTTGGCGCCACAGCGGCGATGGCCAACATCGGCGCCAGTCGCGTCGTCCCGGGCGCGAACGACAACCTGAGCTCCGTGGGAGTCCTCGCCGCGCTGTCTCACGAGCTCGCGGAGCGGCCCCCGCAGGACGTTCGCGTGGTCCTGCTCTCCACGGGCTCCGAGGAGGGCTTCATGGAGGGCATGCAGGGCTTCGGCAGGCGCCACTTCGACCAGCTCGACCGGGCGACGACGGAGTTCGTTTGCATCGAGTGCGTCGGGTCGCCGGAGCTGTGCGTCGTCGAGGGGGAGGGCATGTTGCGCATGCGCGACTACACCGAGTCGTCACGCGAGGCGCTTGCCCGGGCGGGAGCCGACGCGGGCGTCGAGCTGACGCGTGGCCTCCGCACCGTCGCCGCCACGGACGCCCTGATCGCGCTGAGGGCGGGCTACCCGACCTGCACGCTCGGCGGCATCGACGAGACGAAGTTCCCGGCCAACTACCACTGGCCCACGGACGTGCCCGACAACCTCGACTGGGACAGCATCGAGGGCGCGACCGAGGTCTGCCTGCGCTACGTGCGGCGGGCTAGGTCATTCCCGGGCCTTGCGTAGGAGCGCCGAGACGCGTTGCCGTGTGACACCGAAGCGCTCCGCGATCTGTTCCATCGTCATCCCCTCCGCGTGTAGCGCCTGAGCCTCCGCGCGGCGGACGATCGCGCCGCTGGTGTCCAGGGCCTTTGAGCTTTCGCTGAGCAGCTGGACGATGAGCGGAGTGTCGTCGCCGGAGACGAGCTCGGTGTACGACGCACCCTTTGAGCGCAAGCGGCGGAGCTGGGCGATCCGCTTCTTGATCAGGCTTGCACGCCTGCCGTTCTCGGCGAGCACGTCCTCGAGCGTGATCAGCGCGGTAAGGAATTCGTCTTCGGCCATTGGCTCCGTTCGGTCACGGGATTGGAAAGACTCCAATAAGCAACTGCTATTGCAGCAATATCTGTTGCGGCAATAGCTATTGCGCTATTGTACCGGCAGTGTTGGATATCGCGTCGCTCGCGAGTCGTCCCTTGCCCCGCGCCGAGCACATAGAAAGGAGTCTGTATGGCGCTTGCTAGCCGACTTTCCGTGAGCACAACAGAGCCGGAGGGCGTCCCAAGTACCACCGACGGCCCAGCTGCAATGGCGATCTGCAACGCCATAACACGGGCGCTGAAGCGGACCTCTGGAAAAGGTCCGACGAAGGTGAAGGCGTACAGCACGCCCGACCACGTGGCGGTCGTCGTCCAGGACATGCTCACGCCGCTCGAGAGAACGCTTCTCGAAGACGGACACGAGGAACTGGTCAGTGAAGCGCGACAGGTGCTCACCGGGCGCGTGGCGAACGAGTGCCGCGCGACAATCGAGCAGGCGACTGGACGGCGTGTGGTCGGATGGCAGACCGACGTCAACCCCAGCGCCGATCGCGCATTCACGCTGATACAACTCCAGCCGCTCTAGGGCTGGCTCGAGCCGCCGGGATCGTCGAGCTCCGGCAGGTCGCGGATGCCCTCGCGGGTGCGCCACTTGGAGAAGTTGTCCTCCATCGCGTCGATCAGCTCGCGCATGAAGCGCGGCGAGAGGTTGATCCGCGACACGACGACCCCGGGCACCTCGCCCTCCTCGACCTCGTGGTCCACGCGCGCGAAGGTCAGCGTGAACTCGTAGTCGGAGTGCGAGACGTTGGCGAAGTTCGCATAGTGCCCCGCCATCGTGTCTGGGTCCGTATGGATGTTGAAGTGGCGCTCGCCGTCCTCGGACACGCGCGTAGTATCGCACCGAGCTGATGCGGATCACGCTGATCGCGGTGGGGCGCCTGCGGCCGCCGTTCCAGGACGACGTCGAGCACTACCGCAAGCTGCTTGCGGGATTGGCGCGCGTGGAGCTGATCGAGGTGCGGGAGGACGAGCGCGTGCCCAAGCGCATACCGGAGCGCGCCCACCTCGTGCTGCTGGCGAGCGACGGGCGCGAGTTCGACTCGATCGAGCTCAGCCGCTGGCTCGAGGACCGCAGGCAGGAGGGCCGAGAGCTCTGCTTTGTGGTCGGCGGCCCGAAGGGGCTGGACCTCGATCGGTGCGACACGCGCCTGTCGCTCGGCCGCCTCACGCTGCCGCATCAGCTCGCGCGGGTCGTGCTGCTGGAGCAGCTATACAGGGCCCACAAGATCCTCGCTGGCGAGCCGTATCACTATTAGTAGAGACATGGACCCCGTTGCCAACCTGACGACTGCAGTCGAGGAGACCGCGGCCGAGGTGGCCGGCAACGGCCGCCCCGCGGGCCTCAGGCTCGACCGGCCGCCGCGTCCGGACTTCGGCGACTACTCCACGAACGCGGCGATGCTCCTCGCCCCGTCGCTCGGCGAGCCGCCGCGCGCGGTGGCCGAGCGGCTCGGCGACAGGCTGGGCGACCGGCTCGGCGAGACGGTCGAGCGGGTGGAGATCGCGGGCCCGGGCTTCCTCAACCTGTTCATGTCGGACCGCTGGTACCTCGACGCGCTGGCCGCGCTGCTGGAGGCCGGCGACGACTACGGCGCGGGCAGCGGAGGCGAGCACCTCAACGTCGAGTTCGTGAGCGCCAATCCCACCGGCCCGATCACGATCGCGTCGGCGCGCCACGCCGCGTATGGCGACTCGCTGTCGCGGATCCTCGAGCGGGCCGGCAACCGCGTCGAGCGCGAGTACTACGTGAACGACGCGGGCAGCCAGGTGCGCCGCTTCGGCGAGTCGATCAGGGCGCGCGCCCGTGGAGAGGAGCCGCCCGACGACGGCTATCGCGGCGACTACGTCGTCGAGCTCGCCGAGCGGATCGACGGAGCGGCGGACGCCGATCCGGACGAGCTCGCGCAGACAGGCATCGGGCTGATGCTCGAGGGCGTGCGAGCGACGCTCACGCGCTTCCGCGTCCACATGGACCAGTTCTTCTCCGAGCGGACACTTCACGAGAGCGGCGACGTGCAGGCCGCGATCGACCGGCTCGCGGACGTGTACGAGCACGACGGCGCGCTGTGGCTGCGCACGAGCGCCCACGGCGACGACAAGGACCGCGTCCTGCGGCGATCGAACGGCGAATGGACCTACTTCGCCTCGGACATCGCCTACCACGTTCACAAGATCGGCCGCGACTACGACTGCGCGATCGACATCTGGGGGGCCGACCATCACGGCCACGTGGCTCGCATGAAGCTCGCGTGGGATCTGCTGGGCGGCGATCCGGGCGCCTACGAGATCATCATCATGCAGCTGGTCAGCCTCACCGAGGGCGGCGACCGCAGGAAGATGTCGAAGCGCGCCGGCCAGATCGCCACGCTCGACGACCTGCTCGACGAGATCGGCGTCGACGCGGCCCGCTGGTTCCTGGCCTCGCGCAGCCCCGACTCGGCGCTTGAGATCGACTTGGATCTGGCGCGCAGCCAGTCGCAGGACAACCCGGTCTACTACGTGCAGTACGCGCACGCGCGCATCGCATCCATCCTCCGCAATGCGGGAGAGGAGCGCGTGCAGCAGGCGGAGGCGGCCGACATCAGGGGAAGCTCCGAGCGGTTCCACCCGTCGGCGCGCGCGCTCGTCAAGCGGCTGATCGAGCTGCCCGGCGTGATTCGCGAGGCGGGTGAGCGGCGCGCCCCGCACCGGATCGCGGCCTATGCCACCGAGACGGCCCAGGACTTCTCGGCCTTCTACCGCGACGTCCGCGTGGTGGGCGCGGCCGAGGAGGGCGGCGACGAGGACGTGCGCATCGCGATCGCGGTACTCACGAAGCGCGTGCTCGCGCAGGCGCTCGATCTGCTCGGGGTCGAAGCACCGGAGACTATGTAGGCTGCGCCGCCCCGTGCGCCGCCTCGGACTCGCCCTAGCCCTCGCGCTGCTCGTGCCCGCCGCGCCCGCGGCGGCGCTCGACCGCTACGTGCCGATGAAGGTCCCGCCGGGCCCGGGGCCGGCGAAGTACGACCGCGTCTTCGTCCAGCAGCTCGGACCGGCGGCCGCGCGCACCGTGCTGGTGCTCGTGCCCGGCACGAACGGGGGCGCGGGCGGCGTGGCGCCGGTCGCACGCGACATCGTGCGCCGCGTGCCGGGCATCCAGGTGTGGATCGTCGACCGCCGCGAGCAGGCCTTCGAGGACACCTCCGTCTTCAAAGGCGGCGATCCCCAGCGCGCGCAGGACCATTACCTCGGCTTCCAGTACAGGCGCGTGGAGGGCGCGGACGCGAGGTTCGTCGCCGACTGGGGGCTGAAGCTGCAGCTCTCCGACCTGCGCAGCGTGATACGGCGAGCGCGGTCAGGCGGGCGGCGAGTGATCCTGGGCGGGCACTCGGCCGGGGCGTCGACGGCCGTGGCCTACGCGGCGTGGGACTTCGGCGGCCGTGCCGGCTACCGCGACCTCGACGGCCTTGTGCTGATCGACGGCGGGCTGCTAGGCAGCTTCGCGTCCGCCGACCTGGCCCGCGCCAAGCAGGAGCTCGCCGACATTCGCACCGGGAAGGTCTTCCTGGACCTCCTCGGCTTCGGGATCCCGGAGATCAACGGGATCTTCGCCCAGGTGGGCGCGCTGTGGGCGTACGAGCGGCCAGACGAGCCGTCTTCGCTCCAGGAGCTCGCTCTGCTGCCGGCCATCTTCAAGCCGTCCGTGCGCGTGACCAACGAGGCTCAGTTCGGCTATGCGTTCGACGAGACCACCTCGCCCGACTCGCTCCCGCTGATCCACATCCACGCCGGCGGCCTCGCCGCGTCGGGCGACCCGCGCGGCTGGCAGGGCGGCGAGCTGACGCCGATCCGCCGCTTTGCCAAGGCGTACGCCGCGGACGCTCCGAACGCGACCGAGTGGTACTACCCGCGCCGGCTGCTGCTCGACGTCGACGCGGCGAGCGCGCTGCGGCAGACGCCGGCGGCTCGCTACCTGGGGCTCCGGCTCATGCACGGCAAGCAGATCGACCTGCCGCTGTACGCCTACTCGACGGACCTCACCGAGGGCCGCGTGGCTCGCGGGGCTCGCCGGCTGGCCCGGGCCTCGCGCATCCGGCACGCGACGGTCGTCGACGACCGGAGCGCCGCCCACCTCGACCCGCTCTCTGCGGCGCCGAGCACGAACCGCTTCCTCAAGACTGTCGTGCCGTTCCTCAAGCGGGTCAGATCTCGCTGAAGAAGTTCAGGTTGAGGTCGTCCATGACGCGGAGGGCCTCGGAGTTGAGCGTGGTCAGCTCGTTCGTCAACAGCAGGTAGCCCATCACGATCAGAATCGACCCGGACACAACCGTGATCGCCGTGTAGTGGTTGCGGAAGAAGCGGAACACGCCGGTGAAGGTGGTGAAGGCGAGCGCGCTCAGGATGAACGGCACGGCCAGGCCGAGCGCGTAGAAGGCGAGCAGCACCCCGCCGCGGCCCACGGTGTTCTCCTGCGAGGCCGCGGTGAGGATGGCGCCGAGCGTCGGACCGGTGCAGGGCAGCCAGGCGACGGCGAAGGCGAGTCCCGCGATGATCGGGCCGCCCGTGTGCGCCCGGCGCATCAGCTCCTCCGGCCGCCACTCGCGGTTCAGCTTGGGCACGAACAGGGTCGCGATGAACAGCACCCCCAGCAGCAGGATCACGATGCCCGAGATCTGGCGCAGCAGGTTCCGGTTGTCCTGAAGCGTCTGGCCGAGGCCGGTCGCCGTCATGCCGAGCGCCACGAACATGGCCGTGAACGCCAGGCAGAACAGGATCGCCGGGCCCAGCACGCGCATGCGTCCCTTGCCCTCCTGGATGTCGGCGAACGAGACGCCGGAGATCGTCGACAGGTAGCC
>Ga0105245_10005246_pt1 | contig 11385 bp, 11 predicted proteins | sample KBSM54metaG_FD_81523 | JGI IMG/M metagenome (GOLD analysis project Ga0105245, IMG submission 81523) | Miscanthus rhizosphere microbial communities from Kellogg Biological Station, Michigan, USA - KBS M5-4 metaG | ecosystem: Host-associated > Plants > Roots > Rhizosphere > Soil | place...
AGCGATGGTCCGACTGGTCGGCGATCTGCTCGACTTGGCCGGTCGCGCACCGGTGCCGACGCTACGCACCGGCGGCATCGGCCTGCGTGAACTGCGCCGCGCGGCGAAGAGCCTCGGCTGCGCCGAACCTGACGTCCGGCTGGCCGCATCGATCGCGGTGTACGCCGGTCTGCTGTCGCTCGCCGACGGCCAAGCCACCCCGACGGCCGGATACGACGCCTGGCGGCGGCACGAACCGGCCGGCCAGCTCTCGACGTTGCTGACCGCGTGGTGGCGCGCACCGTCCATCGCGCTGGCCGGCACCGGCGCGGTCAAGCCGGATGAGTCCGAGCCCGCCGCCGCCGAGCTGCGCGCCGCACTTATCGCCGCCGCAGCCGACCCCACAGCCTCCACAGTGGACGACCCGACCGCGTTGGCCGAGTTGGCCATCTGGCAGCGGCCGTACGCGTTCGGCGATCCCGCCACCGCGCCGGAGCGGGCGATCGCCTGCTGGCAGGAGGCCGCGCTGCTCGGCGTCACCGGCGCCGGCGCGGTCACCGATGTCGGCAGGGCACTCCTCGATGGTGCCGATGACGTGACCGGAGTGCTCGGCGACGTCGGCACCACCCAGCGCACCGTCCGCGTCCAGGCCGACCTGACCGCCGTGGTCGCCGGCAGCCCGCACGCCGACCTGACCGCGCTGCTCGACCTCGCCGCCAACGCCGAAAGCCGCGGTGTCGCCCGCACGTGGCGGTTCAGCCCGGCCAGTGTCCGGCGGGCGCTCGATGCCGGGCACACGGCCGACAGCCTCCTCGACGCGCTCACCAAGGCCGCCGCCGGCGAACTGCCGCAACCGTTGCGGTACCTGATCGCCGACGTCGTACGCCGACACGGATCCGTGCGCGCCACCGCGGTCGCGTGCTGCCTGCGCAGCGACGACGCCACCCTGCTCGGGGAGATCGCCGCCGACCGGCGGCTGCGTACCCTCGGTCTGCGCCCGCTCGCCCCGACCGTACCCTCGACGACCTCGAACTCACCGGCAGCTCCCTGCTCGCCTGGTGCCGGCTACGCGATGACCAACGCTGGTTCAACCTCCAACGGATCCTCGCGGTCGAACCAGCCACACCAACGTGATCCGCCGGCAACAATCCGGTCGAGACTGACCACCTCATCCTGCCCAACCGACATGCACCCGCGGCGCCCAGTGTTCCCGATCTTCGTCACGTAGAGTGGCGACCGGCCCGCGCCAAGACAACCGCGTGGCCGCGCGCCTGGCGGCAAGAACAGCACATCCTCGGCGGCGGCGGCGCCGACGACTTCGGTGACAACCACCCCGAAAGCTCCTCTCGTCGTTGTCACCGCAGCCGGTGACGGTCAGTCCGATGACCGTCAAAAGGGCGGCGCAGACAACCCCGCGTGAGCCTGGCATGGCACCTCCGTGTGTCCGGTGAAGCAGCCCGGGACGGGCAGCGGAACGGCTGTCGTCGGCGACGCGACCCGGAGTTCCGGCGGCCTCAAGTCGCCTGGACGGTGTCAGACCGTGAGCAGGACCTTGGTGGCGGTGCGCTGGTCCATCGCCTGGTAGCCCTCTGCTGCCCGGTCGAGCGGCAGGGTGAGGTCGAAGACCTTGCCGGGATCGATCGCACGGTTCCAGATCAGCTGGATCAGGTCGGGCAGGAACCTGCGGACCGGGGCGGGGCCGCCGTGGAGGTGAACGCCGGCCATGAACAGCTCGTCGCCGGGGATGGCGACGTCGTGGGACACCCCCACGAATCCGACGTGGCCACCGGGACGGGTCGAGTGGATCGCCTGCATCATGGCTTCCTGCGTGCCGACGGCCTCGATCACGCTGTGCGCGCCCAGGCCGCCGGTCAGCTCCTTGATCTTCTCGACGCCGGCGTCGCCGCGTTCGGTGACGATGTCGGTGGCGCCGAATTCCCGGGCGAGAGCCTGCCGGTCGGCATGCCGGCTGAACGCGATGATGCGTTCGGCGCCGAGCTGGCGGGCAGCCAGGATCCCGAGGAGGCCGACCGCGCCGTCGCCGACGACCGCCACGGTCTTGCCCGGCCCGGCCTCGGCGGCGACGGCTGCGAACCAGCCGGTGCCGAGCACGTCGGATGCCGCCATCAGCGACGGGACGAGATCGGCGTCGGGCGACCCGGGGGTTGCGACAAGGGTTCCGTCGGCGAGCGGGATGCGGGCCAGTTCGGACTGGGTGCCGATGGTGCCCATCAGGACGCGGTGCACGCAGTAGGCCTGGTAGCCGGCCGTGCAGATCCCGCAGGTGTTGTCGGACGCCCAGAAGGAGCCGACGACGAAGTCGCCGGCCTTGATGGTGCGCACCGCTGACCCGATCTCCTGGACGACGCCGATGTACTCGTGGCCCATCACCTGATGGTCGACCGGCTCGGCGCCGCGGTACGGCCACAGGTCGCTGCCGCAGATGCAGGTCGCGGTCAGGCGGATGATCGCGTCGGTCGGCTCGACGAGCTTGGGATCCTCGCGCTCCTCGACGCGCACGTCCCCGGGCTTGTACATGACAACTCCACGCATCGTGGTGTGCTCCATTCACCGCTTCGATCAGGCCGGTACGTCACCAGCCGACGGGCCCCGCGGGCCCACAGCATCCAGTGAACTGGGTGCTCTGAGCGGCTAGAAGTCCCTGTGGATGGGTGTACTGACAGGGCACCCCTGATCAACGCCGCGCCGCTTCAGCCCGGCTTACGCTCACCAGGTGGACAACCGTTTCGAGGTGCGCGAGTTCCTGACCACGCGTCGGGCCCGGTTGACTCCCGAGCAGGTCGGCCTGCCGGCGACGCGCAGCCGCCGTGTCCCCGGCCTGCGGCGCAGTGAGGTCGCCTCCATCGCCGGGCTGAGCGTGGAGTATTACGCCCGGCTCGAACGCGGCCAGATCGCCGGCGCGTCGTCCGGCGTCCTGGAAGCCCTGGCCCGCGCGCTGCAACTCGACGAGACCGAACGCGCGCACCTGTACGATCTCGCCCGCGCCGCCGACGGGATCCCGACCTCCGGTCGGCCCCGACGCCGCAGCGCCACCAAGGCCGCTTCCCGTCTGAGTCTTCGCTGGGCGCTGGAGGCGATCACCGACGCGGTCGCGTTCGTCCGGGACCCACAACAGAACCTGCTCGCCACCAACGTGCTCGGCCGCGCGTTCTACTCGCCGGTGATCGGCGACGGTGGACGTCTGCCGAACCTTGCCCGGTTCCAGTTCCTCGACCCGGCTTCTCGCGACTTCTACCCCGACTGGGACCGGTTCGCCGAAATGTGCGTCGGCGTCATGCGCACCGAGGCCGGCCGCGACCCGCACGACCGCGGGCTGCAGGACCTCGTCGGAGAGCTTTCCACCCGCAGCGACATCTTCCGCCGGCTCTGGGCCGACCACAACGTCCGTACCCACGGCACCGGCACCAAACGGTTCAACCACCCCGTCGTCGGCGAGCTCACCCTGGCCTACGAAGAGCTTGCCATCACCGCCGAACCGGGCCTGGTGCTCCTGGTGTACACCGCCGAACCAGGTTCGCCGTCGGCCGAACGCCTCCGCCTGCTCGCCTCCTGGGCGGCAACCGCCGATGCCGAACAATCCCCGCACGACACATCGGCCGGGCCGCCCAGAAGCAGCACCCGAAGTACTGTCCACGACACCGAAGGAACCTGATGCAGATCACCCGAAGCTCCGTCGACACCGCCAAGGGACCCACCGACTGGTTCACCGGCGACGTCTACATCGACGCGGTCGCCGCCGCACCCCCGCCCTCACGGGTGAGGGCGAACCTGGTGCACTTCATGCCCGGCGCCCGCACCCACTGGCACCGCCACCCCCTCAGCCAGACCGTCTTCGTCACCGAAGGCGTCGGATTGTGCCAGCGCCGAGGCGGACCCATGGAAATCATCCGCCCCGGCGACCGCGTGCTGTTCGAAGCCGACGAGGAACACTGGCACGGCGCCGCACCCAACCGACTCATGGTCCACCTCGCCATCAACGAAGCAGACGACCAACACGAGGTCGTCCACTGGCTCGAACCCGTCAGCGACACCGAATACGCCGCAGCCCCTCCCACCAGCGCATAACGGCGGCTAAGGCGGTCACCAGCCGGGTCCTGGGTGACCGGTTCCGGCGACGGCTGGGACATGCAACTCCCGCCGCGATCCTGGACGCGAGGCACAGAAGGTCACCCACCCCCGCAGCCCATAGCATGCCACCGCCCGCGACCCGCTCCCCGACGCGGAGCAGACCTCGCCCTCGGCGACCTCGCCCAGCTGGTGGCCTGGGGACCGCACGGTTCTCAAGTCGGCCGCCGCGCCCGCTCCCGCGGCTCCGACCGGGCAAACCGCCACCCGATCCGACCAGCGAACCGGTCCACCGCAGCTGGTCGCTCGCCACTCGGCGCCGGTGGTCCAGAATGTGCGCACCGTCCGCAGCCCGGCGACGGAAGGACCGTCCATCACTGTGATGCCGGCGCGCAGCCCAGGTTCAACCGGTCGTCGCAACTGTCAAGCGCTCTGCTCCGACCGCCCGCCAATCATGCGCCGCCAACCCCGGGCGGCTCGCGCGCGGCCCGCAGAAAGTTCACGACAGCAACGGTGTCGTAGTGGAACATCTGTGCGCGGACAAGTCGCCTGTCGCGAACCTTGTACGCGGCGAGAACCGGAGCGTCGAACCTCTCTCCGCCGGGAGTGACGCCGCGCTGCCGGTACTCCACAACCACATCCTCACCGTTCGACGCGACGACCCGCGGACTCATCGCCCGCTCGGCCGGAGTCGGCTGAAGCGGGTGCCATGTGGCGGCCCAACCGGTTGCGCTGAACGTATGGTCGATGACCGCCGGCTTGCCGCGGACGACCCCGCCGTACGGCAAGCACGGTGCGTCGTGGAACTCGACCTCATCGTGGTACAGGTCCAGGAGACCGCGTACGTCTCGTCGCTCGACGGCCGCGATCGCCGCGAGAACCACGTCCTCTGCCGTAGTCATGATTGCCACCCCTGTCTTCGCGGAAGTCGAGGGCACCGACCCAAGGGTGAGGACGTTCCGGCGCGACGATCCGTGACACACCGGCTCCAGCTCCAGTCGGAACAACGCGACGGTGTGTGCATCGATCCACGCTTGTCGACAACCGACCGAAGCCCGGTCAGCCACGAACGTTCCACGGGGTGAGGTAGAGCCGGAAGCCCTCCGCCTCCGGTGTGAAGCCCAGTGACCGGTAGAGCTGATGAGCGCCGTCGACGGCGTGACGCTTGTGTGACAACAGTTGCACCTTCAAGCAGCCCGCCCCGAGCGCATCGTCGAGTGCGTGCTCGAGCAGGCGCCTGGCGACGCCGCGGCGCCGATGTGCGCGCCGGACGACCACCGCCTCGATGAATGCCGTCGGGCGGCAGTCGTAGGTGACGTGTGGCATGAGGAGCATGGCGGCGGTGCCGATCGCGACGCCGTGCTGTTCAGCCAGGTAGACGGTGAGATCAGGAGTACCGGTGACCCGCTCCCAGGTGCGCCGCTGCTGGTCCGACGCTGCCGCAGCCGCGTCGCCGCGGCCGTCGTCGGGTGCCGGGCCGCCCTCGGCGAGCACCTCGAGCACGGCCTCGAGGTCTCCCGGGGCGGCCGCGCGGATCTCGTATTCGGGGCCAGCTGCCATGCGGACGATTCTCGTACAGTTTCCGGCTCGCCCTCCACGGCGCGGTGACCGTCGGCGGGCATCGTCGCGTCACGCCGCGACGTTCGCAGCCGTCCATCCTCTGTCGAATCCCGTCGCGGGCGCCAACCGGCGCTGCGCGTCGAGCGAGGAGCGGGAGCGTATGCGTGCTGGAGCACGACCGGACTCGATTCGAATCGTCAGCTGGAACCTGTGGTGGCGGTTCGGAGACTGGCGGCGGCATGGGCGCCGTCACCGAAACCGGATCGATGGCAACGGAGAACGGGTGGCACGGATGCCGTCGTCGGCAACGTGGTGCTGAGCCGATGGCCGGTCGAGGAAAGGGAGATCATGCCGCTGCCGCCGAACCGCGGCGACGGATCGGACGAAGGCCGGACGGCACTCGCCGTGCACGTTGCGTCACCGGTGGGGCCGATCCTCTTTGTCACGACGCAGCTGAACTCCGCCGCGAGCGCGTCGGCGATTCGCCTCGAGCAGGTCGACGCGGTCGCCGATCTCGTCGCCCGGCAACGGGTCGGCTCATTCCCACCCATCGTCACCGGCGACTTCAAGGCGCAGCCGGAGTCGGACGAGATTCGCCGCTTCGAAGGTCACCTGACCGCCCCTGCGGTCCCGGGCCAGCTTCTGGTCGACGCCTGGCGCTATGCGGAACCCGGCCGTTGCGGTCTCACCTGGAACAGGCGCAATCCCCATGTGCTCGCCTCACTCGAGCCCAGCGCCCGAATCGACTACATCTTGATGGGCCCACCAGAACCTGACCGCGCCCATCCGGCCGGCCGAGGCCGATGCGCTGTTGCGGCGCACTGCCGCCGCGGCGGCGGCTTTCGGCATTGACGCCTACGAGTCGGGCCTGATCATGCAGGCCTGGTTCACCGTGAACGAGTGGATCCCTGCTGGCGGCCACACTCGTCGGCGACCCGGCGGCCGGATTGATTCCCGGCGAACGCCCGGACCCGACCTGGGTCGTCGCCGCCACCGCCGACCTGACAACCGCTCGGCGAGCGCTACCGCGGCTGACGGTAGCGCCCGACTAGTCCGAGTAGGGCGGAAGCCCGGCCGGGCGGTAGTCGTAGCAGGCGATGCGGTTGTCGAGGATGCGGTGGTCGACAAGTTCGAGCGCCCGGTCGGGCGTATCGGCCAGCGCGGGCTGTCGTCCTGATTCTCCGATCATCAGGGGGAAGACGAGCAGTTTGAGGTGGTCGACCAGGTCGGCGGCGATGAGTTGGCGGGCCAGGGACAGGCTGCCGATGGTGCGCATGTCCTCGCCTCCATCCTCTTTGAGGCGGCGGACCTCGTCGACGGCGTCGTCGGCGCAGAGAGTCGCGCCGGGCCAGTCGACGGCGGTGAGTGTCCGCGAGAAGACGGTCGTGGGCACCCCGGTCATCCGTTCCCAGCTCGCGTCCTTCACCTCGTCGGGGAGTTCGTTCAGCGCCGTGTAGGTGCGCCGGCCCATGATCGCGCGGTGCGGTCGCTCGGCCTGTTCGGTGATCCACGCTTCGAGGTCGGGCCCGTCGAACCCGAAGTACCCCGGCGACCGTGTGCCGAACGCGAACCCGTCGACACTTACGAATATGTCGATGCTCAGCTCCGTCATGATCTCTCCTCCTTCACTTCTACTACGCAAGCACACTTGCTAAAACGAAGTCAAGCGGTAGAGTCGTGGATGTGCGTCCCTACGGACAGTTCTGCGGGCTCGCCCGGGCCGCGGAAATCCTCGGCCAACGCTGGGCCCTGCTCGTGTTGCGGGACCTTCTGGTCGGTCCGCGGCGCTACTCCGATCTGGCCGCGGGGCTGCCCGGCATTCCGAGCAACGTCCTGGCCGCACGGCTGAAAGAACTCGAACAGGACGGGCTCGTCGCCCGCGAGGCACGGTCGGGCGCCGACCGATCTGTGGTCTACCTGCCGACCCGGCGTGCCGAGGCGCTCGTCCCGGTCCTCGACGCACTCGGCCGGTGGGGCGCCGCCGACATGCGCGTCCCGCGCGAGGGCGAGGTGGTCACGGAGGCCGCGCTGGTCAGTTCGTTGCGGTCGGCAATTCAACGGGACGCACGTAGGCTGCGGCCGCGCAGCACCTACCAGGTGACGATCGCCGACCTGACGATCCACGTCGCGATCGACGGCGACGACGTACGCGTGGCACCCGGCCCGCACCCGGATCCCGATCTCGTCATCGCGACCGGGCCGGGCCTGCGCGACCTACTGGCCGGCGCCGTCGGTCCGGAACAGGCCATCGCCGAGGGCATCGTCGAGTTGTCCGGTGATCAGACGGCGTTTGGCGACTTCGTCGCCACGTTCCACGTCCCGTACGCGTCCACATGAGGCCGACCGGCCAACGCTGAGGCCGGTCCGATCGGCGACAACACCGGCGCATTCACCGGCCGACGGCGACGTTCGTCTGGTCGAGCACGGCTCGCAGGCGGTGTTCGATCTCGTCGCGGACCGGCCGGACCGCCGGCGCAGCACCCGATCGGCGCCAGATCCGCACGGGTCAGAACGTGCCGATGACGATCTCCGCTGACGACTCCGGTCCGGTCCGGATTGTGACGGCCGTACTTCGCGACGGCGATCGGGTGTTGCTGTGTCATCGAAGCGCCGGACGCCGTTGTATCCCGATGTGCGGGACCTCGCCGATGCATGAGATCCGGACCGCGACGTTCGACATGCGGATCTGGTTGATCGACAGGTGGACCGGAACACCGCGCCGGACGAGCACGACGCTGTGGCGTGGTTCGAGACGTCCGAGCTTGACAGTCTGCCCGGCCGGAGACCGCGCCGAGTCCTCCGCGTGGGCATAGGCTTCCTTCGGACCGGGCCGGGGCCGGGGCCGGCCCGGACCGGGCCGGGCCGATGCTGTGGAGGTGTTCGACGGTGAGCGTGCCCCCGCGGCCGTCCAGCGGCCACGTGGTACTCGAAGGCGCTGACAGCGAGAACTATGCCTCGTTGCGCAGCCGCTCTGTTCCACGCGCCGAGCGGTACGCGCTGGGGAAGAGCTTGCGCGACCGGGTCCCGCGCTCGGCGCTGGGAGACTGGGTCCCACCAGCCGGTCGGCGGGACCCGGTCGACCAGGTCATCGAGTCCCACAATGGCCGCCTGGATTGGTTGATACCGGTCCGGGTGGGGCGGATGGCCGCGTCGCCGTACGGGTTCCTGCGCGGTACCGCGGCGGTGATGGCCGAGGACTTCGCGCATCTACCTTCCACCGGGATCATGCCGGTGATCTGCGGTGACGCGCATGTCGGGAACGTGGGGTTCTATGGATCGCCGGAGCGGGACCTCGTCCTGGACCTCAACGACTTCGACGAGGCCCACCCCGGCGGCTGGGAGTGGGACCTGCGCAGGCTCGCGACGAGTATCTGGGTGGCCGGACGGCAGAACAGCTTCGCCGAGGACGACTGCCATTCCGCGGCCGCGTCAAGTGTCGCCGCGTATCGTCGGCAGATTCGCGAGCTGGCCGAGCGGCCGCTGCTGGCGCGCTCGTTCGAACGGCTGGACCTCGACCGGTTGAGCGCGACCGCGACGGACAAATCGCTGCGCCAGGAGATCGAACGGGCCGCCCGCCGGGCGCGGGAGCGCACCAGCGACCGCGCACTCCCGCGGTTCACCGAACAGCGCGAGGGCGGACGTCAGATCGTCGTCGAGCCACCGCTCATCACCCGGTTGGCCGACCAGGACGCCGAACTACTGATCGATGCCCTCGACGACTACCTCGTGACGCTGCCATCGCACTGGCGGCGATTGCTCGGCGGATACACCGTCGTCGACGTCGCGCACAAGGTGGTCGGGGTGGGCAGCGTGGGCCTTCGTGCGTTTGTCGTGCTGTGCGAGGGCAGCAGCCCGGACGATGTCCTGTTCCTGCAACTGAAGCAGGCACGGCGATCGGTCATCGCCCGGTTTGTGCACGGCGACTCGGCCTGGCACGACCACCAAGGCCAGCGGGTCGTGGAGTACCAGCAAGCTCTGCAGACCGTCAGTGACCCGCTGCTCGGGTGGACGACGGTGGGCGACCGGCAATACTACGTGCGACAGTTCCGCAACATGAAAGGCACGATCGCGCTGGACGGCATCGACGGTCCCGCGCTGACCGACTACGCCGGTATCTGCGGCGGGCTGCTCGCCAAGGGGCACGCCCGCACCAGCGGCGCCTCGATGATCGCCGGCTACATCGGGTCCTCGGATCGGCTCGACGCCGCGATCTGCCGATTCGCCGGCGCCTACGCCGACCAGACGGAGCGCGACCACCAGGCCCTCGTCGATGCTGTCGCCCATGGCCGATTGCCGGTGGAGCATCGCGTATGACAAGGATCAATTGCACCACCGGGCCGGCAGCCTGAGCGGGTACCTGCCGGCCGGGGCGAAGGCGTTGCGGCTACCGCTTCAGGAAGCCGGGCCGCCACCGATTGCGGGCGGCACGGGCGGCCGCGGCACGACGCCGGACGAACACCGTCGCGGTACTCGCTCCGGCGATCAGCAGACACGTTGTCTGCGCGAGGGGCGTGGGCGACGGCCAGCACCGTGTCTGCAAGGAGCGCCGGCGCCTGGGCAGCCGGTGTAGCAGCGCGGCCAGCCAGGCCCGGTCGGCGGGGTCGAACCGGATTCGTTGCCCGTCGAGCTGGCGTTGCAGCACCGCGAGCTGGTGGCGGAGGGCGAGAATCGCGGCATCCTTGTCGCGGTCACTGCCAGGCAGCAGCCGCAGCAGCGCGGACGCATTTCTCGGCAGGCACAACGCTCCGGGCTTAGCCATGGGTGGAGAGCCAGGTGGCCAGCTCCTCCGCTTCCGGGCGGCCGAGGCGCGAGAAGATCTCGTACGCCTCCCGGCCGCTGGCCAGCGCGGTGGCACGATCCCCGCCGCCCTGTGCAGCGCGGGCCAGCAGGTTGAGCGCGAGCGCCAGCGGGCGCTGCTGGCCGGTGTCGCGCAGGATCGCTACCGACTGCTCCAGGTAGCTCCGGGCCTGCAGGAATCGTCCCCGGTCTAGGCGCAGCTGGCCGAGCAGGCGCATTGAGGTGGCCTCGCCCCAGGAGTGGTGCAGTGCGCGCGACGTGTGCAGCGCTCGGTCCACCAGCGGTTCCGCCTGCTCGGTGGCGCCCGCTCGGAGGTGGACTCTGGCTAGGTACAGCTCCGCTTCGGTCTGGTTCAACCGGTCGCCGAGACTCCGGTAGATCGCGGCACTGCGGCGTAGGTGGGTGGCTGCATCATCGGGCCGTCCGAGGTCGGACAGTCGCGCGCCGAGGGTGGTGTGCGCTTCGGCTTCCCCCCAGCGTTCGTTCAATGTGGTGAAGATTTCGAGTGCCCGCTCAACCGCGGCCATCCCCTGCGGGGACGCGTCGAAATGCCGTGCCAGCAAGGCGTAACCGGACGCCGGGGTTGGCGCGGGGAGCGCGTCGAACAGGCGCAGCGCCGCGATCAATGCCGCGTCGGCTACCCGGGTCCTGCCGAGGAGATTCGCGGCGACGCTCCAGGAGGTGGCCGCCGCGGCGGCACCCTGGTTGTCCCCGCAGGACCGGTACCGGCGGTAGGCACGCCGGAGATGCGGGAGGGCCTCGCTGTTGCGGTCGCGGTAGCGTAGCAGCGTGCCGTATCCCAGGCGAAGCGCGGCTTCCTCGGGATCGGCGAGCTTCTGGCCGGCCCCGGCGGCGAGGACGACCCGGTACGCGCGGTCCCAGTCGTCGACGTACCCGCGCAGCATCCAGAAGTTGACCATGGACAACGCGAGACGGACGGCGAGATCGAGACGGCCGAGCCGG
>Ga0105245_10005248_pt1 | contig 11384 bp, 10 predicted proteins | sample KBSM54metaG_FD_81523 | JGI IMG/M metagenome (GOLD analysis project Ga0105245, IMG submission 81523) | Miscanthus rhizosphere microbial communities from Kellogg Biological Station, Michigan, USA - KBS M5-4 metaG | ecosystem: Host-associated > Plants > Roots > Rhizosphere > Soil | place...
AGCCGAGACCCCAGAGGCACTGCGACACCGCGAGCAACCCGAACGACGTAACGAAGCCCGCCATCGCCATACCGGTAACCATGACGACGTGCGCGAGGACCAGCGACAGCCGGCGACTGACTGCGTCGGCCAGCACGCCGGCCGGGATCTCCGCGACGACGACGGTGATCGCCTGGAACGTGCCGATCATCACGAGCTCGAACGGCGACAGGTGCGCGACCACGACGAGGTACAGCGCGGTCGTGAGCCAGTAGCCGCGGGCGAGGAACGCCCGGAGGAAGGTCCACCGCAAGAACGCGGCGGCGAAGTCGGTTTGCACGCGCGCTGACACCTCGGAGTGCCGCGGGCGCGTTGCGGCCCGCGGCGTCGCGCCGGTCGAGACGGTCGACGGTGGTCCCGAAGGGACTCAGGCTGAGCGGTCAGCCCGCATGCGCACCTCCAACGAGGCGGAAGCGGTCAGCGGACCGTAGCGAGGCGGGCGCGCGGCGCGCCGTGCATTTTCTGCGGCGCGCTACTCGGCGCGGAGCGTCGCGCCGGGCGTGCGGCGCAGCACCACCGACGCGGGCGGCAGGGCGGCGAGGATCGAGACGGCGAGCAGACCCAACGCGACCGCCGCGAGCGCGGCGACGGGAATCGCCACCGCGGGATCGACGTACAAGCTGCGCGCGACCGCGGTCCAACCGACCCGGCCCGCGAGGATCCCGAGCGGAACGCCCACGACGAGCGCCACCGCCGCCACGCTGCACGCCGCGCCGACCAGCACCACGACGACTTGGCGGCGACGGAAGCCGAGACCGCGCAGCACGGCGAGGTCGCGGCGGCGCTCCCGCGCGGTCAGGAACATCGACTGCACGACGGCGGCCGCGCCGAAGAACGCGAAGAACACCATGAGCGCGAGCGGGAGGCGCGCGATCTGTTCGAGGTTGCGGACCGGTCCGGGCGCGTGCGGAAGGCTCTCGTCGCTCACGGCGTAGGGATAGCGCGCGTCGAGATCGGCGAACACCTTGTCGCGGTCCACGCCGGTGCGAATGCGGACCAGCGCGTTGATCGTCGGGTTCGTCGTGAGCTCGTCGACTGCGGCGGGCGTCAACACGACTTCGCCGTTGAACGCCGAGCTCTCCGACTCCGGCGAGTACGTCGTGCCGACAATGGTCATCGCCCGCGTCCCGGTACGCGACTCCAACTGCAGCTGATCCCCCGGGTGCTTGTGCAACTCGGCGAGCAGCTTGGGCCCGACGGCGATCTCGCGATCGTTCGCGGGGAGCCGGCCGCGGTGCACGGTCGGGCTGATGTCGCCGGCGACCGGTGCGATGCCGACCGCGCTGGTCAGCCGGCCTTCGACGTCGACGTCGCCCACGCGCGCCTGGGCCACCGCGGCGACGTCAGGATCGCTCGCCAGCTGCGCGAGCACAGGCTCCGTCCTCTCCGCGGGCACCTCCAGCGTCAGGTCGTAGGCGAGCCCGTACCGGGACGGGGAATGCGTGAAGTCGTCGAGAGACCGGACGAACACCACGCTCGCGACCACGCCCGCGACCGCGACGATCAGCCCCACGAACGCGGTGCGGCGCAGCGCCCGTCGGCCCGAGCCGGGCCGCAGGCCGAAGCGGGCGCCGATCGCCGCCGAGAGCGCGCGCGGCGCGGCCGCCACGTCGCCCCACGCCGCCGAGTGGCGGCGGCGCGCCGGCCGTGCGCTTCGGGCCGCGCCCACCCAGGCGAGGAAGGCCGTCATCGCCGTCAGCACGAGCAGCCACGCGACCGCACCTGCGATCAGCACGACCGGATCGGCGCGCCAACCGGGCCGCGGCTCGAGCGCGCGCACTGCGCCCAACGGGAACAGCGGCGAGGCCGCATACGCGACCGCGACGGCGACCACCGGCGCGATCGCGAGATACGGGAGCGCGCTCACCACTTGCGCCAGCGCGCGCTCCGAGCGCCGCGCGCCGAGCGCCGTGAGCACCGCGTTCTCGTCGTCCCACTGGGCGAGGTTGCGCCGTACCGTCTGCGCCAGCGTCACCAGGCCGGCGAGCCCGGCGACGAGCATGAAGATCACGAGTCCGGTCACCACCGCGGTTGCCGCGTGGTGCGCCGCCGCCGCGTCGGCGCGCGAGCCGACCACGTTGAACGGGATGCTCTCGTCGCCGAGCGCGTGCGAGAACTGCGCGAGGTCGCGCTCGAAATTCGGCTCGGTGCGCGGACCATCTTTCAACCACACGGCCAGAAGCGTGAACGTCGTGTCGTCCGGGTGTGCGCTCGCGAACGCGGGTGTCCCGAACATGAGCTTGATCGTCTGCGAGAGCTGCGCGTCGGACGGGTCGCGAGCCACGCCGACAATGTGGATCTTGACCACCTCGCCGCGAGGAACGGTCCACGGGTTGGTCAGCAGCGCCTGCGTCTGCGACGCGTCATACGTGCGGAACGCCACCTCGTCGCCCACGTCGAGACCCGTGTTCTTCGCCGTGCGCAGCGTGATGTACACCTCGTCGGGCGCGGCCGGGTTCGGCATGCGGCCGCGCTCCATCACGGCACGGCCGAACTGCCGGATGTCGACGGGCGCGTCGAGCGAGTACCAGTCCTGGTGGGGCGCCCGCCGGCCGATCATCCCCGCAGCCGGTGTGTAGCGGTCCACCAGGGGATTCCGGGCCAGCCACGCCTCGATGCGGGCCACGTCGCCGGTCGCGAACAGCACCTCGTGCGGCGCGCCCGACGCACGGAGCAGCCGGTCGTAGGCGCTCGCGGTCCGGCGCGCCCCGGCGAGCGCGCCGAGGACGGCTCCGCCCACCAGGCCGGCGAGCACGCCGAGGAAGATCAGGCCCCACCAGCGCCCCCGCCGGCCGGCGCTCCCGACGTACCAAGCGCCACCCATCGCAGAACGCACGCTACCTGCGTGGACGTCCGATGTTTCCGCATCGCCCCGGTTTGGGAACAAGCGTCGCCGTGAAAACACTCGCCCGCGCCCTCATCGTCGTCGTCGCAATGGCGACGCCGCTCGTCCCCGCGATTCCGCAGGCCACGGCCGCCCCTACCTGGGCGCCTGCCGCGACCGCCCCGATCCATCCCGGCGTCCAGACCGTGACCGCGGGCGCGCAGTGCACCGCGAACTTCGTGTTCACCAGTGGCACGACGGTGTACATCGGCCAGGCCGCGCACTGCTCCGGCACCGGCGGCAACACCGAGACCGACGGTTGCACCTCCGGCTCGCTCCCGATCGGCACCCCGGTCGACGTCGGCGGCGTGGCGACCGGCACGATGGTCTACAACTCGTGGCTCACGATGCAGTCGGTCGGTGAGACCGACGCGAACACCTGCGCGTACAACGACCTCGCCCTGATCCAGTTGTCGGCGTCCGATGCCGCCAAGGTCAATCCGTCGATCCCGTTCTGGGGCGGTCCCACCAGCGTCGGCGGCGGCACTGCACTCGGCGACAACGTGTACAGCTACGGAAACTCGTCGCTCCGACTCGGCTTGACGCAGCTGAGCCCGAAGCGCGGCCTCAGCCTCGGCGACGACGGCGGTGGCTGGACCCACACCGTCTACACGGTGACTCCCGGCATCCCCGGCGACTCCGGCAGCGCGTTCCTGAACGCGAGCGGACAGGCCATCGGCGTCCTCTCGACGGTCGCGATCGCGCCGCTCGCGGGCAGCAACGGCGTGGGCGACCTCGCGCACGAGCTCGCGTACCTGAACTCGCACACGTCGATGAGCGTCAGCCTCGCGACCGGAACCGAGCCGTTCTCGACCAGCCGCACCCTCTGACCCGGATCGGGATCAGGACGGCGCGGCGGGTGCGGGCGCGCGGGTACGTAGCCGCGCGAGACCCGGCACCAACGCGGCGACGAGTACCAACGCGGGCAGTAGCAACACGAAAACGGTGAGCACGGTCGGCAGCGGGCTCCACGCCTCGAGCGCGCGCACGTGCCGCGAGATCGGCGCGCCCGCGTTCTGCCAGTAGCCGACCAGCATGCTCTGCGCGAGCACGAGGTGCAGCAGCGTGCCGACACCGATGAGGGCGGCCGCCGCGTACGCCAAGACCGCCTGCGAGTAGCGCTGCAGCACGCTCCAGAACGCGGCGCCGACGAGCACCGCGAACGGCACCAGCAGCGGGAAGAAGTACCGGCCCTGCAGGCCCGACAGGTCAACCGACACGCTTCCGTTGTGAAAGCGGTTCGCCCGCCAATTCGTGCGCAACAACAACGCGGTGTGCGCCGCGCACAGCGCGAGCAACGCAACGAGGTAGCGGCGCTTCGCCCGGAGCGTCACTACCGCGAACACGATCGCCGCAATCGTGAGAAGGCTCAGCGCGTGACAGATCCACCACGGGAGCTCGATCCCGAGGCGCGACGACGGCCGGCCCCAGAAGGTGCGCGACATCTGGTCGAGGAACAGCCGCACGAACGTCCAGAAACGCGTCGGGACCGGGTTGTCGAGGAAGCGTTGCGGAGCGGGCTGCGGCTTGTGGTACCGGACGATGTTGGCGACGTACCAGCTCGATCCGAGCGCGATGAAGCCGGCCGCGCCGAGGAACGCGCGGCGCGCGTCGGCCCGTTCGTGGGAGTCGCCGCGCCGGTGGTGCTCCCACGCCGCGTACGCGACGACTGCGACCGTCCACAACGACACCACCGCGCCGGTCGACTTCGTGAGCGCGAGCGCCCCCGCCGCCGCGCCCGCGACCCAAGCGGTCCGCGGCCGCCCGCCCGCGAGATACAGCAGCGCGCCAACCACGCTGATCGCGGCGAGCAGCATCACGAGCGAGTCGTTGTTGACGACCGCGCCGAGGAACGACTTCTGCGGTATCAGCAACGTGAAGGCCGCGGCGATCGCGCCGACGCCGCGCGGCAACCCGATCGCGAGCACCGCGCTCGACGCGAGGAGCGCGAGCGGCGCGACGAACAACACCGAGAGGAAGCGCGCCAGCAGCAGCTCACGGTCCCACGACCAGTCATCGTCGGGCACGGTGACTGCCTTAAGGATCCCGGCGGCCGCGACGTAATAGAGCGGGGGATGCTGCGACATCTGGTCGTACGTCGTCAGCGGCCCGGACGGCGTGCCGAGCTCGGCCAGCGTGGGCCGGCCCGCGCGCGGCGCCGCGTCGCCGATGCGGAGCCGCGAGCGCAGCACGCCGTGAGGGGCCGGCGAGAGCAGGCGGCCCTGCGCGTCGATCGGCCCGGCGCGGATCACGAACTTCACCCGGCGGTCGGGCCGGCGGGGCGCGAGATGCTTCTGGTACTGGTGGATCATGTCGAAGTGCGCGCCCTCGTCGGGCCCGTGGTACGGCGAGACCAGCAGCGAGAACGTGAGCAGGAACGCGACGTTGAGCGCGACCGCCACCCAGACCAGCGGGTGGTGCCGGCGGTACCACCGGCGGGCGCGCGGGCGCGCTGAGCCTGTGCTCGCGCCCCCGACCTCGTTCGCCCGTTCCACGACTGCCTCCGCCGCCCGATCCTCGCACACCCCATCGGCACGAACGAACGCCCCCGAACCGGCCGCTAGGAGTTGCCGGGGCGGCTACGCCTGGGCGACGGTGGCGCGGTGGAGCTGTCGGTGTTCGAGGAAGTCGCGGAAGCGCTCCGGGGCATGGCGCCGCCCGAGCTCGGCACCTACCGGAACCGAGCGCACCGGTACGGCGTGAAGGTCTGGTTCGGCGCGGCCACTCCGGCCCGGGAGCACTACGAGGCGCAGGTGGTCGGCGCCGATGTGGACCGGCGCGCGAGCGTCCTCGCGATCGAGGTCGGCTTCCACGCCGAGTACCCGAAGGCCGACGAGAACGATGCTGTGATCGCGCATCTGCTCGCGCACGAGAAGCGCTGGCGGCGCGGCGTCGGCAAGGAGGCGCAGGTCGGCGAGTTCCTCGGGCGGCGCGACAACTGGCGCCGCGTCTCCGAGACATGGCCCGATCCCGATCTGAGCGACGGCGAGCTGGTGATCGAGCTCGCGACCCGCATGACCGACTACATCACCGCGCTCGAGCCGGTGCGCCGCGCGCGGCGCACCTAGTCGCCCCTTAGTCGCGCGCGATCGAGAGCTCGGGGCTCTGCATCAGCGTCTGGAAGACGACGCAGTAACGCTCGGTGGTGTCGATCAGCCCGGCGAGGTCTTCCTCGCTCGCGTCCGACGTGAGATCGAAGCGCAGCCGGATCGCACGGAAGCCGACCGGTGCGTCGGGCGCGACCCCCATCGTCCCGCGGAAGTCGAGGTCGCCGTCGGCGCGCACCGTACCGGTGACGTCGAGCCCGCGGTTCGTTGCCACCGACCGGAGGGTCACACCTGCGCACGCGACCAGCGCCTGCAGCAGCATGTCGCCCGAGCACGCGAGCGAGCCGTCGCCGCCGGTCGCGGGGTGCAGCCCGGCTTCGACGAGCGCGTGGCCGGTCTGCACCGAGCAGGCGACCTCGGCGTCGGCGAGGTCGCCCTCGGCGTGCAGTGTGATCAGCGCCGCGTCGGGCTCGGTCTTGTAGCGATCCTTCAGCGGACGCTGCACTTGTCGGAGCTCGTCACGGTCCATGCGCGCAGACTACGGCCGCGTGCGGTGCGGGCCTTCCCGGACGACGAGGTCGAGGTGCGGACGCTCGAGCAACCACGCGTCGCCGGTCGCGCGCGCGGGATGGGGCACTGCGCGGATGTCGAGGTCCTCGATGCGGAGCGGACGCATGCCGGTGAGCGCGGCCCGAAGCCGGTCCGCGCCGGCCGGCGCGCCGAACGCGACGACCCTCCCCGCTTCGAACACCGCCACGCTCGGGTCGCGGGCGGAGAACACGCCCATCGCGTGGTGCCGACGTCCGGTCCGGCTCGTGAGCTCGATCGCGTCGGGCTCGTCGAGCGCGAGGCGGAACGTCCAGCCCGCGGGCGGGCGCGGCACCGCGGTCACATCGGGCGGCGTGCGCAACAGCGTGCGCAGCAGCTCGAGCCGCTCCGGTGTCGCGCCTTCGAAGGACGCGACCCATTCACGTGCGGTGGGGGTGTCGACCCGGCCGCGCCAGCCGGGCACGACGACGTGCGCGTCGCGGCCCTGGTTCGGGCCGCGCAGCCGCATGAACCCGCACGCGCACATCGAGGTGCTGCGCAGCTCCTCACCTTCCCGCACGAACGCCACACTCACCTGCGCGCCCGCGCGCAACCACAACGGCGCGACCAGCACCCCGCCCGGGCGGAGCTGGGCGAGCCAGTGCGGCGAGATCTCCCATACGCCGACGGTCGCGATGATGCGATCGAACGGCGCGTCGCCGGGCGCGCCGAGCCACCCGTCGGCGCACTCCACGCGCGCGTTCGCGATCGAAGCGCGCGCCAGGTGCTCGCGCGCTTCGGCGACGATCGTGGTGTCGAGGTCGAGGCTGAGCACCGCGCCGTCGGGGCCGGCCAGGCGCGCGAGCAGACCCGCGTTGTACCCGGTACCCGCCCCGATCTCGAGCACGTGCATCCCCGGCGCGACGTCGACCTGCTCGAGCATCGTCGCCATGATGTTGGGCGCGCTCGACGAGCTCGTCGAGAGGCCGTCGGCGCCGAAGTGCGTCGGGATCACCGCGTCGTACCGGTACACCTCGGCCAGCGGCGCGCCCGGCACGAACACGTGGCGGGGCACCGCCAGGAACGCATCGGCCACCTCGTCGCGCTGCAACCCGCTCCGCTCGCGCAGCGCCTGCACCATCTCGGCGGCCAACGCAGGAGCGCGATTATTCATGCGGCTTCGACCTCCGGCCCTCCATCACGCGTGTGGTGACGGGCATCCGTCCGGGCCGGAGGATCTGCGCCTGGCTCATGCGGCCGGACGGTCATCCGGGTACCAGCACCGCCGCGCCGGTCAGGCGGTCGTGCGCGAGATCACGCAGCGCGGCGTCGGCCCGGTCGAGCGGATAGGTCGTCGTCCGTACGTGCACGCCGATGTTGGCGGCCAGCCGCAGGAACTCGTCGCCGTCGCCGCGGGTGTTCGACGTGACGCTCCGCAGCTCGCGCTCCTGGAACAGGTCGCGCTCGTAGTCGAGCGCGGGTATCTGGGTGAGATAGATGCCCGCCACCGAAAGGGTGCCGCCGCGGTCGAGCGCCTGCAGCGCGCGCGGGACGAGCCCGCCTGCGGGCGCGAAGAGGATCGCGCTGTCGAGCGGCTCGGGCGGTACGCCGTCGCCGGAACCGACCGACGTGACGCCGACTTCGCGTGCATGCTCCTGCGCGGCTTCCGAGCGCGTCAGCACGTGCACGCTCGCACCTTGCGCGAGCGCGACCTGCGCGACCAGATGCGCCGACGCACCGAAGCCGTAGATACCCAGCCGCCCACCCGGCGGCAACGCGGCGCGTTTCAGCGCTCGGTAGCCCACGATGCCCGCGCAGAGCAGCGGCGCCGCGTGCACGTCGTCGAACGCCGCCGGCAGCGCGTACGCGTAGCGCTCGTCGACGACCGCCCATTCCGCGTACCCGCCGTCGGCATCCCAGCCGGTGTATTGCGACCAGGGACAGAGGTTTTCCCGGCCGGAGCGGCACCAGCGGCACTGCCCGCACGTGTGGCGCAGCCACGCGATGCCGGCCCGATCACCCGGGCGGAAGCGCTCGCACGCGGCGCCCGCCGCGTCGACGGTACCGACCACCTCGTGGCCGGGTACCACGGCGGGATGCTTCGGCGGGAGCTCGCCGACCGCGAGGTGCAGGTCGGTGCGGCACACCCCGCACGCCGACACCCGCACACGGATCTCGCGTGCTCCGGGCTCGGGCGTCGGGCGCTCGACTTGCGCCAGCGGGCCGTCGTCGATGGCCCGGGGCTCGGCGACGACCCAGGCCTTCACACCACCGGCTCGGGATACTGCGGGTCGATGCGCACGAGCGCGTCGACCAGCACACGGCTCACGGCCCAGTTGCGGTACCACTTGTGGTCGGACGGGATCACGTACCACGGCGCCTGGGCGGTCGAGGTCGCGGTCAGTGCGGCTTCGAACGCGCGCTGGTAGTCGTCCCAGCGCTCGCGCTCGGCGAGATCCGACGGCTGGAACTTCCAGCGCTTCTTCGCCTCGTGCAGACGCGCGTCGATGCGCTTGCGCTGCTCCTTCTTCGAGATGTGGAGGAACAGCTTGATCACCGTCGTCCCGCCGTGGGCGAGCGTCGCCTCGAACGCGTTGATGAGCTCGTACCGTTCCCGACAGGCCTCTTCGCTAATCGTGCCGTGGACGCGCGTGACCAGGACGTCCTCGTAGTGGGACCGGTTGAAGATGCCGATCTCCCCGGCCCGCGGTGTCGCTCGGTGCACACGCCAGAGGAAGTCGTGCGCGAGCTCGAGGTTCGTCGGCTCCTTGAACGACTGGACGCGGCAGCCCTGCGGGTTGACGCCCCGGAAGACGTGCTTGATCGTCCCGTCCTTCCCGCCCGCGTCGAGCGCCTGGAGCACGACCAGCAACGAGCGGCGGGACTCTGCGAACAGCCGGTCCTGGAGGTCGGCGAGCGCGGCCTGCAACTCGGGCAGCGCCGCCTCGGTCTGCGCCCGGTCGCCGCCCGGCGCGCCCTCGATGGAGTCGGGGTCGTGGTCGGCGAGATCGACGCGATCCCTCGGCTTGACCCGCCACCGGTCGGACTCCGGTCGTGCGTTCATGAGCGGAATGTAGGGCGCGCCGTCTGTCGCCCGCCTGCGAGACTCCCTGCGATGGACGGCCCGACGCAGGACTGCGTGCGGTACGAGCTCGACGGCCACGTCGCGACGATCACCTACGACCGGCCCGACGCGCTCAACACGATCAACGCCGCGATGCGCCGCGATCTCAACGCCGCCTTCGACCGGTTCCGCACGGAGGAGGACGCGTGGGTCGCGATCGTCACCGGTGCGGGCCGCGCGTTCTGCGCGGGTGCCGACATGCGCGACGGCGCGGGCTCGATCGGCGAGTTCGGCGGCACGTTCTGGGAGAAGCCCACGATCAACTCGTTCGAGAGCGGGTGGGAGATCTTCAAGCCGGTGATCGCGGCCGTGAACGGCTACTGCCTCGGCTACGGGCTCACGCTGGTGACGTGGTGCGACTTCGTGATCGCGAGCGAGCGGGCCGAGTTCGGCTACCCGGAGGTGGGCATCGGCGTGCCGACGATCGTGGGCGCGATCCGGCTTCCGCAGCGGATCAACTGGCAGTACGCGATGGAGCTCCTCCTCACCGGCGAGCGCATCGACGCGACCCGCGCCAAGGAGATCGGGCTCGCGGGCTGGGTGGTGCCGCACGACGACCTGATGCGCGAGGCCCGGGCGTTCGCGGACCGGCTCGTGCGCGCCGCGCCGCTGGCCGCGCGCGCGACGAAGGAAGTCGCGGTGCGGTCGCAGCACCTGCCGATGCTCGAGGCGATCCGGTTCGGCGAGACGATGCGGCGCGTCGCGGGCGCGACCGAGGATGCGGCCGAAGGCGGCCGCGCGTTCGCGGAGCGCCGACCGCCGCAATGGAAAGGCCGCTAGCCAAGAAATCGCAGGTGCCAGTGGCGGTGCGATGCCACCATCGTTCGATGCCGGTCGACATCGTCGAGCTGCACGACGCGAGCGAGGCGCTGGACCGGGCGCGCGCCTTCCTCGTGGCCGAGCCCGCGCACCACAACCTCCTGCTGACGATCCTCGACACCAGCATCGAGTTCTCGCTCGCCGGGAGGTTCTGGGTCGTCTCCGACGGAACCGACGTGGCCGGATTCGGATTGGAGTCGCCGCCGGGCATGGGCGCAGTGCTGGCCCCGATGCCGGCGGCGATCGCCCGGCAGCTCGCCGAAATCGTCTCGAGCCCTCTGCCCCGGGTGATGGGCGAGGCGGGCACCGCGGCCGCGTTCGCGGGCGTGTGGACGCAGCGGCACCGCGTCGGCGGCGAACCGGAAGGCGGTCGCTTCTACGAGCTCGGCACGCTGTGCGCAGTTGCCGACGCGCCCGGCCGCCTGCGGCTCGCCGAACGAGCCGACCGACCGACCCTGGTCGAGTGGACGATCGCGTTCGGCGGCGAGACCGAGACGATCGCCGCGCACGCCAAGGAGACTGTGGACCTCGCGGTCGCGCGCGAGCAGCTCTGGGTCTGGGACGACGGCGGGCCGGTCTCGATGAGCGGCGCGTCGAACGTGGCCGCCGGCGTTGCCCGCGTGCAGCGCGTCTACACACCGCCCGAGCACCGCGGGCGCGGCTACGCGACCGCGTGCGTCGAGCACCAGAGCCGATTGCTCGCGGAACGCGGCCTCGGATGCGTGCTCTACACGCAGCTCGGTAACCCGACGTCGAACGCGATCTATCAGCGGATCGGCTACCAGCCGATCGCGGAGACGCTGGCCTACCGCTTCGCCTGAATCAGGACGACCCGGCCGGCGGTTCCGTCGGCGGCGGCTCCGTCGGCGGTGGTGGCGGCGGCGGGGGCGGGGGCGGCGGGTAGGCCGGGGGCGGCGGCGGAGCCGGTGGATACGCGGGCGGG
>Ga0105245_10005256_pt1 | contig 11374 bp, 11 predicted proteins | sample KBSM54metaG_FD_81523 | JGI IMG/M metagenome (GOLD analysis project Ga0105245, IMG submission 81523) | Miscanthus rhizosphere microbial communities from Kellogg Biological Station, Michigan, USA - KBS M5-4 metaG | ecosystem: Host-associated > Plants > Roots > Rhizosphere > Soil | place...
CACTTTCTGCCAGGTCGGCCCGGCGTCGTAGGTCATGAGCATGTCGCCGTTGTCGAAGATCACGAACCCTTGCCTCGGAGTCGTGAAGCCACCATCAACCGCCGTCGCCTGGGTGTCATTCAGGTTGTTCCCGACGAACTGAAAGCTTCGACCGCCGTCGGCCGTCCGCTGGAGCTCACCCGACGCCGCGACGATTGCGAGGTCGGTTGCCGGCGTGAGTGGGAGCCCGGAGCTCGGCGCGGCGTGGCGCGTGAAGCTCTGCCCGCCGTCGTGCGAGAAGTAGATGGCGTGCGTCACACGCGGACCCGTGTACACCCCCTCTTCGCACGAGGCGACGAGGTCGTTCGCCGAGGACGCCGCAAGCAACGCGGCGCCACCCGCGCTCGCGCACGGCGGCGTCCAAGCAGCCCAGGTGCCGTCGGACGCCATCTGCGCGCCGTTCACCACCACGCGGTCGACCTGTACGAGCCACCCGCGGTCGCCCGAGAAGACGAGCTGAAGCGTCGGGACCGGACCTGCGCCCGGCGGGATGACGAGCGGGTCTTCCGTCCAGAGGAGCGCATCGCCGACCCGCGCCGACCAGATCCGGAACGCCGGCTGCCCGGAGCTGTCGAACGAGACGACGTAGACGATTCCCCTGGAAACCGCGAGGTCTTCGACCTGCGTGAACGGCGCGTTGACGACGCCCCAGGACGCGCCGCCGTCGGTCGTCGCCATCAGCTGCGAATCGGTGAACGCGAAGCCGTGCGTTGCGTCGGCCATGCGGATCCGGCCTTGGAAGCGTCCGCCCATCGAGCCGACGCGCTGCCAAGTGCGGCCGCCGTCGCTCGTCTCCTCGACTGCTCCGTTCGTCAAGGTCCAGCCGTGCTCGGGCGAGACGAAGCTCGCGGAGAACGCCTTGAACGCGCTCGGACCGACCGGCGTCGTCGTCGAGGCCGGCTGAGTCGTCGACGTCGGACCGGGCTCGACGATGAGCTTCTGACCGTTGTCGCGCTGCGACGCCGCGATCCCGAACACGAGCGCGACCACCGCCACGACCGATACCGACGACAGCGCGAGCCGGTTCATGCGCGCTCGCGCCCGTAACCGGCGCGCCCGCGCGTCGACCGCGGCACGCTCACGCTCGCCCGGAACCGGTGCGTCCGGATCGCGCAGCGAGTCGAAGTCGATGTTCACGCGGTTGGCTCCAGGGACTTCCGCAACGCGGCGAGGCCCCGCGACGCGTGCGTCTTGACGGTCCCGACCGAGCAGCCGAGCGTCTCGGCCACGTCGGCCTCCGGCAGGTCGACGAGGTAGCGCAGGATGACGACCTCGCGCTGCTTGGGTGAGAGCGCGATCAGCGCGCGCTGGAGGTCGACCCGCTGCGCGTCGACGCCGGGCACGTGCTCGGCCGGGAAGGCGCGCGTCCGCTGCCGCTTCCGCACCCGGTCGATCGCGAGGTTTCCGGCCACTCGCACCACCCACGGTTCGGCGTACGCCGAGACCTTCTTCCAGCGCACCAACGCACGCGCCAACGTCTCTTGGGCGACGTCCTCGGACTCGCCCCGGTCGCCGAGCACGACGTAGGCAACGCCATAGGCGCGGCTCCACAGGTGCTCGAACTCGGCATCGAAGTTGTCCACGAACTCCCCTCGACGGAAGAACGTTCGGCACCCGTGTCGCGTTGACACCGATCATTCCAGCCGCCCGACGTCTCGGAACCGCGGCTCATGTGCGATCGTCGGAACCGGTATGCGCAAACCCGCGTTGAGTCTCCTGGCGGTGACGGTGCTCGCGGGTTGCTCGTCGGGACACGGGACGGCTTCACCGACCTCCACGACGAGCCCGGCCTCCGCAGGGCCGAAGGCGGCCGCGACCGCACTGGCGTCGAGCCTCCTCGACCGCGCGGTGCTCCCGCCCGGCGTGCGGCCGTACCGCGGGCAGCGGTCTGATGTCGCGAGCGGGCCCGCGGACGCCACGCCCGACCTCCTCGATCGGGTACAGGCCCACCGCGTCTACGCCCTCACCGGTTCGATGGAGGAGACCTTCCACTTCCTCGAGCGACACCGGCCGCGAGGCTTCGTTGTGAGCGGCTCCGCCCTCGCCTCGTTCGGGACGACCCACGTGCGCTCCGTCTACCACCGCCTCGCGGTGCTCCCACCCAACATCAGCGACGCCGAGCTACAGGTCGGTGTGGAAACGCACGGCCGCGCGGCCGACCGCACGCCGCTCATCGTGCGGGTCGATGCGATCGTCGGCTGGACCCAGCCCCGACCGCGCGAGGAATTCGTAACGGCGCGCGATCACGTCGTCATGGTCTCGGTGGTTCACGAATACCCTCCGGGCAAGCGGGTCGGCAGGCACGTGATCGTGACCGAGCCCGGAGTGGTTCGGGGGATCGTCCGCGCGTTCAACGCACTGCGCGTCGCGCCGCGCGGCCGCCTGTATCACTGCCCGCCATCTGGCATTCGCACGGTGTCGTACCACGTGACGTTCCGCGAATCACCCATGGCTGCGCCGGATCTGGTCGCGACGATCGGCAAGTGCGGCCCAGTCGGCGTGACCTTGCGTGGGCACGCCCTCCCCGCGCTCGCGGGCTTCGCGGGGGGCGACTTCGGTGTCGCCGTCGCACACGTGTTGGGTCTCGACGAGCCGCACCTGGGCTGACAGGTCAGCTGATCGTCGCGAGCCAGGCGGGGAAGTCGACGAGCGAGTCGAGCACGAGGTCGGCCTCGGCGGCGACGAGGGTCCGGGCGTCGTCGGGACCGGTCGTCACCGCCACCGCCAGCGCCGATGCCCCGATCGCGGCCTGCACATCGGTCACGGTGTCGCCGACGTAGATCCCGACGCCGTGCTCGCGGAGCGCGTCGCGCTTCTCGTCGCCGAAGACGTGCCCGACGACCGCATAGGCCTCGATCCCGACGGCGGCGAGGCAGCGCAGCGCGAGCGGCGCCGACTTGCCGGTGATGATCACGACCTGGCCGCCGTGCGCACGTACCGCGTCGACCGCGGCCCGGGCTCCGGGGAGGAGTGTGGTGCCGGCGACGCAGTCGTCCCAGTAGTGCTCGCGGAACCGAGTGGCCATCGCCTCTACCCGGTCGGCGGGGAACCACTGCGCGAGCTCCCATTCGAGCTTCGGGCCGAGGCGGCCGAGCACGACGTCGACATCGATCGGCACACCGCTCTCTCGCGCGAGCGCGGTCATGCTCGCCCGGATGCCGGGCCGAGAGTCGACGAGCGTCATGTCGAGGTCGAAGCCGACGATCAGCACTGCGGCACGAGCTCCAGCAAGGATCCGATGCGCACCACATCGGAAGGTACCGGCCAGGGGTCGTTCCACCGATCGAGCCACACCGCCCGCAGGCCCGCGTCGCGCGCGCCTTCCACGTCGGCGGTGATGCTGTCGCCGACGTAGGCGACCGAATGCGCGACGCAGCCGAGCGCGGCCACCAGCGGTGCGAACGCGCGTGGGTCAGGTTTGCGGATGGACGGATCGGCGACGACCACGCAATCGAAGACATCGGCGTGCAGGCCGTGCCGCTCGAGCACCTGCGCGCCGAACGGATTGTTGGTCAGCAGCGCGAGCGGCACCCGTCCGCGCAGCGCTTCGAGGGACGGGATGGCGTCGTCGAACAGGGGTGGGTCGAGCGCACTCAGGAACGGCTCGACGAGCTCGTCGGGCACGAAGGCCGCGGTCTCGTGGAGCACCCGCCAGTGATGCCGGTTCACGACCACGCCGTCGCGGCGAACCCAGGTTGCGGCGACGACCCGGTCGAGGATCTCGGGCGCGCCGACCGCCGCGGCCGCCCGCCCGATGCCTGTGTGCCAGTCGGTGAGCGTGTCGTCGAGGTCGAACGCGACCACTCGGGCTCCCGCAATCCCCATACATCGAGCCTGTCACAGGCCACCGCTACAGTGCGGCCATGACACGAACACTTGTTCGGTACTCGTGCTCGGCGTGCGGCCACGAGTCGCCGAAGTGGCTCGGACGCTGCCCGGAGTGCGGCGAGTGGGGATCGCTCGAAGGCGCGGCCGCCGCCCCACGAGCAGGCGTGCGGGCCGAGCCGGCGTCGGTGCCCGTTCCGCTCGCCGACGTCGACCCGATGGGAGCGCCGCGTCGCCCCACTGACGTCCCCGAGCTCGACCGGGTGCTGGGCGGCGGCCTGGTCGCAGGCTCGCTCACGCTGATCGGCGGCGAGCCCGGCATGGGCAAGAGCACGCTCGTGTTGCAGGCGCTCGGCGCGATGGCCGCGGCCGGCGCGCGGTGCCTGCTCGTGTGCGCCGAAGAGTCCGCCGCCCAGGTGCGGCTGCGCGCCCAGCGCCTCGGCGCCCTCGCCCCCGACCTCCTCGTCGTGTGCGACACGTCCCTCCCCGACGTGTGCGCGCACGCCGAAGCGATGCGGCCCGACGTGATCGCGATCGACTCCATCCAGGCGGTCCAGGATCCCGACGCGCCGGGCGGGCCCGGCTCGGTCTCCCAGGTCCGCGACGGCGCCGTGCGCGCGCAGCGGCTCGCGAAGGAGCTCGGCGTCGCGACGCTGCTGATCGGGCACGTGACGAAAGACGGTTCGCTCGCCGGCCCGCGCACGCTCGAACACGTCGTCGACACCGTGCTCTCGTTCGAGGGCGATCGTCACCACGCGCTGCGGATGCTGCGCGCGCTGAAGCACCGGTTCGGCCCGACCGACGAGCTCGGCCTGCTCGAGATGACCGGCGAGGGGCTCGTGTCGGTTGCCGATCCGAGCGCGCTGTTCCTCGGCGACCGGCGCGTCGGCGCATCCGGCTCGGTGGTCGCAGCGGTGTTGGAGGGTTCGCGGCCGCTGTGCGTGGAAGTGCAGTCGCTCGTCGTACCCACCTCGGCGCCTGCGCCGCGGCGCGTCGCGCAAGCCTTTGACGGGGGCCGGCTCTCGATGCTCGTCGCAATCGTGCAGCAGCGCGCCGGTGTCGTGCTGGCCGGGTACGACGTGTTCGCAAGCGTCGCGGGCGGCGTACGCGTGGCCGAGCCCGGGGCCGACCTTGCGGTCGCGCTGGCGATTGCGAGCGCGCGCGACGACGCGCCGGCGCGGGCCGACACCGTGGTGGTGGGTGAGCTCGGCCTGGGTGGTGAGGTGCGGCAGGTCCCGCACATCGGACGCCGCCTCGCGGAGGCGCAGCGGCTCGGATTCGCGCGTGCGATCGTTCCCGCGTCGACCCCCGATGTCGGCGGGATCGCGCTCACGCGCGTCGCCGATCTCGACGGCGCGCGCCGCGTCGCGTGACCGCGCAACGTGCGAGCGCGACCGCGCTCCAGATCGTCCGCGTCGAGCCGCGCGCGCCGGCTCGCCACCCGGGCGGGCCGGGGGCGAAACGCGAATTCTTGGGTAACCTTCAGCGAGAATCCGACCCGGAGAGGACCGTGGCCCAGCCCCGATCGGAACCGCTCTATCGCGCGCTGCGACTGGTCGCGCCCGGGACCCCGCTACGAGACGGGATCGACCGGATCCTGCAGGCGAAGATGGGCGCGTTGATCGTCGTCGGCGACGAGCCGGCGGTGCTCAACATCTGCTCGGGCGGCTTCCTGCTCGACGCCGAGTTCACGCCCCAGCGGCTCTCGGAGCTGGCGAAGATGGACGGCGCGATCATCCTCGCCTCCGACGGAACACGGGTCGCGCGGGCCAACGTCCACCTCGTCCCCGATCCCGACATACCCACCACCGAGACCGGCACCCGGCACCGCACCGCCGAGCGGGTCGCGCGCCAGATCGACGTGCCGGTGTTCACAGTGTCGGAAGAGATGGGCGTCGTGTCGGTGCACTACCAGGGCCACAAGCGCACGCTGGTAGCGATACCGCGCGTCCTCGCACGGGCCGACCAGGCGCTGCAGATCCTCGGGCGGTACAAGGCGCGGCTCGACGCGGTCACCGGCGCGCTGTCGGCGCTCGAGGTCGAAGACCTCGTGACGCTCCGCGACGTCGTCACCGTGCTGCAGCGCGCCGAGATGGTGCGGCGCATCGCCGACGAGATCGAGGGCTACGTCGTCGAGCTCGGCGACGACGGCCGGCTGGTGGCGCTGCAGCTCGAGGAGCTGACCGGTGGAGTGGAAGACGACCGCCGCCTCGTCGGCCGCGACTACTTCGTCGAGTCTGCCCACCGCACCCCCGAGGTCGTGATCGGCCAGCTCGGCGAGCTCTCCGACGAAGATCTGCTCGACCTGCGGGTCGTCGGCTCGTTGCTCGGCCTTCCGCCCGAGATGGATCTCGATTCGTCGGTCCAGCCGCGCGGCTACCGGCTGCTCAACCGCATCCCGCGTCTGCCCGAGGCGATCGCCGACCACGTGATCGAGCGGTTCGGCCGGCTGCCGAAGATCATGCGCGCCAGCATCGGCGACCTCGTGAGCGTCGAAGGCGTCGGCGAAGCGCGCGCACGCGCCATCAAGGACGGGCTCGCCCGCGTCGCCGAGACCAGCATCCTCGACAGGTATTCGTGACTCGATAGATTCCCGCGCCATGGGCCACTTGAAGGAAGGTCGCGAGCTCGACGTCTCGGTCGAGCCCCGCACGCTGCGTGGCGAGGCATTCGACTTCCCCGCGGTGCACGCTCGCCCCGACGGCATGCCGCGTGCCGGCCTGGTGCTCCACCCCGACATGGGCGGTTTGCGGCCGCTGTTCGACGACATGGCCCGCCGCATCGCGACCTACGGCATCGCGGTGTGCGCGGTCGAGCCGTTCGCCGCGATTGCGGAGGATGAGCGCACCACGATCGAGCAGCGCATCGGCCACGTCAAGGACCTCGACGACCGTCAGCAGGTCGACATGCTGTCGGCCGCCGCCAACCTCCTTGTCGTGGAAGACGGCGTCGATCGGGTGTGCGTGCTCGGGTTCTGCATGGGCGGCCACTACACCTTCAAGGCCGCGGCCACCGACCGCTTCGACGCCGCGGTCGCGTTCTACGGCATGTTGCGCACCCCCGACGCGTGGCGCGGCCCCGGGCACACGATCGAGCCGCTCGATGTGGCCGCAGACATGTGCCCGACGTTGGCGATCTTCGGGAGCGCCGACCCGTGGACGCCGGCCGCCGATATCGAAGCGCTGCGCACGGCGTGGGCCGGGCGGACCGACTGCGAGATCGTGATCATCGAAGGCGCCGACCACGGCTTCGTGCACGATCCCGAGCGGCCGGTGCACCGCGCCGACGACGCGGCGGCGTTGTGGGAGCGCGCGCTGAACTGGGTGATCGGCTAGCGCGCGCCGGCGCGCGAGTCAGCTGATCGCGCGGGCCTGGAGCTCGGCGCGGTCGAGGATGTGGTACTGGCTACGGCCCGACACCTCGAGCCAGCCGAGCTTCACGAACAGGGCGATCGCCTTGTTGACCCGCTCGCACGATGCGCCGACCATGCCCGCGAGCTCCTCCTGCGTGAGCGGCATGCGGAAGTGGTCGTCGCCGTCGGCCAGCGCGAGCAAGCGCTTCGCGGTCCGGCCGGTGACGTCGAGGAACATTGCGTCGGCGAGCGCTTCGTCGGTCTCGCGCAACCGGCGGGCCAGGATCCGGACCACCGCCCACAAGACGTCGGGTCGGTGTACGAGCACCTGCTTGACATCTTCGAACGCGATCGAGATCAGGTGCGCGGTGGTGAGCGCCCGCGCTTGTGCCGACCGCACGCCTCCGTCGAACAGCGACATCTCGCCGAACAGCGCGCCGGGCCCGAGCACCGAAATCACCGACTCGCGTCCGTCGCCCGCCCTCGCCGAGATCGCGACGCGGCCGGAGAACACGATGTACAGACTGGTAGCCGGGTCGCCCTTCTCGAAGATGACGTCGCCTCGGCGGAGCCGCTCCATCGCGGTGCGGTCCCGGAGCTGACCGAGCAGCTCAGGTGGCAGCGCCCCGAAGAGATCGGTCTTGTCGAGCACCTGACGTGCCGTCATCTGATCCCGTCCCTGTCTCGGATGCCGAGGCTACCGGAGGGCCCTCAGCCGCCTCCCTAGTGACATTTGTCACGTTCCCATCGGCACGCGCCGCTCCGAGCCTGAGTCGCGGGCGGGCAAAGCATCGGCAGCCGACGGCCGATACAAGCAGCAGGGCGGATCGCCGAGATCGGAAGGAGCCGATGTTCGTCGAGGGAGTGCGTCTGTTCGTGGTCGTGCTCGCGACCGCGGTCGGCTTCTGGGTCGACCGGGCGTCGGGCGGGACCGGCGGCCTGGGCGGCGTCGTGGGATGCCTGGCCGGCTACGTGACCGGCGGCACCTTCGGTCGCCTGATCGAGCGCGCGGTCGGAGTCGTCGAGCGGCGCGTCGAGACCCGATCGCCCGCGCAGTTCATCGCCGGGACGCTCGGCGCGATCGTCGGCGGCGCGCTCGCGCTCGTGATCGTGTTGCCGTTCTCCCTGCTGCTCTCGCCGGGGGTCGCGGCGCCGCTCGCGGGGCTCGCGGTCTGGGTGATGGGCTGGCTCGGCTTCCGCGTCTTGGCGCGCCAGAGCGTCGCGGTCCTCGAGACGCTCGGCATGTCGACGCGGCCGCTCGTGCGCGCGCAGCCATTCGACGCGCGCGATGGTCTCTTGGTCGACACATCAGTGCTGATGGACGGCCAGCTGCTCGCGCTCGCGCGGGCGGGCGTGGTCGGCGGCGATCTCATGGTCGCTCGCTTCGTGCTCGACGAGCTGCAGGGTTTCGCCGACTCGCCCGACGACACGCGCCGTCGCCGTGCTCGCCGCGGGCTCGACACGCTGGAAGTGCTCGAGCGCGAAGGCGTGACGCGCGTGTACGTGCTCGACGACGAGGTCGTCGAATACGACGCGGTCGACGCCAAGCTGATCGCCCTCGCCCGCCGGCTCCAGTTACGACTGCTCACCAACGACGGCCCGCTCGCCCGTAGTGCCGAGCTGCAAGGGGTGCCGATCTGCAACCTGCGACGACTCGCGCAGGAGCTTGCGCCCGCGGTCGTGCCCGGCGACTTCGTGCGCGTCGCGCTGACGCGTCCCGGGAAGGAAGACGGCCAGGGCGTCGGCCATCTCGACGACGGTTCGATGGTGGTCGTGAACGACGGCGAGGACCTCGTGGGCGGTCCCGAGGTGATGCTGCAGGTCACGTCGGTCGTCCCGACCACGGCCGGCCGCCTCGTGTTCGCCCGGCTCGACGACCAGTAACCGCGATACTGAAGTAGTGCGGACCTGGGCGATCGTCGTCGCGGCGGGCGGCGGCGCGCGCTTCGGTGCCGCGAAACAGTTCGCGCGGTTGGGAGACGCAACGGTGGTTGACCGCGCCGTGCACGTCGCGCAGGATGCGTGCGACGGTGTGGTCGTCGTGGTGCCGGCGGACGCGACGTGGGACGCGCCCGCCGGTGTCACGTGCACCGTCGGCGGGGCCACCCGGTCCGATTCGGTGCGCGCCGGCCTCGCGCTGGTGCCGGACGAAGCCGACGTCGTGGTCGTCCACGACGCGGCCCGCCCGCTCGCAAGCAGGGAGCTCTTCGATCGGGTCGTCGCGACGGTGGTGGCCGGCGCCGACGGCGCCGTGCCGGCACTCCCGGTGCCCGACACGCTGAAGCGCGTCGAGGGCGACCGCGTGGTCGAGACCGTGCCGCGCGAAGGCCTCGTCGGCGCGCAGACGCCACAGGCCTTCCGGGCCGACGTGCTGCGGGCCGCCCACGCGGTCGGCGGCGTCGACACCGACGACGCCGCGCTCGTGGAGGCCGGCGGCGGGACCGTGCGCATCGTCGAGGGCGAACGCCGCAACATCAAGCTGACGCTGCCCGACGACCTCGCGTTCGCACGCGCGCTCCTCGACGGAGCCCGTACATGAGAAGCGAGGCGCAGATCCGGAGGCCCGGCCGGTGCGCGCGAGGTCCCGCGCCTCGTGGAGGGCCGGAGGTCGCAGCCGCATGAGAAATCGCGTCGGACTGGGCTTCGACGTCCATCCGTTCGGCGCCGAGCCACCGCTCGTGCTCGGCGGCGTGCGGATCGCCGACGCGCCGCGCCTCGCCGGTCACTCCGACGGCGACGTCGTCGCCCATGCGGTCGCCGACGCCCTGCTCGGCCCGGTCGGCCTGCCCGATCTCGGCACGCTGTTCCCCGCCGGTGACGAGACGCTGCGCGATGCCGACTCGATGCAGTTGCTCACCGAGGTCGTCCAGCGGATTGCGGGCCACCGGTGGTGGGTCGAGAACGTCGACATCGTGGTCGCCGCGGAGCAGCCGCAGCTCGCGCCGCACGTCGAGCAGATGCAGGCGAACCTCCTCGACGTGCTGGCGCCGTTGAAGGAGCCGATGGGCCACGGCATCAACGTGTCGGTGCGTCCGAAGCGGGCGGAAGGACTCGGCGCAATCGGCCGCGCCGAAGGGATCGCGGCGTGGGCCGTGGCGTTGTTGTCACGCGGTTGAGGCGAGCAATCTCATTCAGCTCCGCGGCGCACGGTCGGTAGGCTCGACCGGTGCTCCGCGTCTACGACACCGCTGCACGCGCCAAGGTCGACTTCGTTCCACGCGAGCCCGGGCACGTGTCGATGTACGTGTGCGGCGCGACTCCCTACGACGCACCACACCTCGGTCATGGTCGCAAGGAGGTCGTGTTCGACACGATCCGCCGCTACCTCGAGTGGACGGGCCTGGACGTCACGTACGTCAGCAACGTGACCGACATCGACGACAACATCATCAACCGGGCGCAGCGCGACAACACCACTGAGCCCGAGCTGGCGGCCAAGTACGAGGCGGAGTTCGCGAAGCAGTTCGAGCGCCTCAACATCAAACCGCCGACCGAGATGCCGCGGGCAACCGAATGGATCAAGCAGATGCAGGCCTTGATCGCGCAGCTGATCGAAAGAGGCCATGCCTACGTCATCGAGGGCGAAGGCGTGTACTTCCAAGTCGATTCGCTGCCCGAGTACGGGTCGCTCTCGCACCGTACGGTCGACGAGCTGCTCGAGAGCGCGGGCGCGCGTGTCGACGTCGACGAGCGCAAGCGCAGTCCGGTCGACTTCGCACTTTGGAAGGCCGCCAAGGCCGGCGAGCCGAGCTGGGACTCCCCCTGGGGACCGGGGCGCCCCGGGTGGCACATCGAGTGCTCGGCCATGTCTCTGGGAATCCTCGGCGACGGCTTCGACATCCACGGTGGCGGCAGCGACCTCGTCTTCCCGCATCACGAGAACGAGATCGCGCAGGCGGTCGCGGCGGACCACGTGTTCGCGCGCCACTGGGTGCACAACGGGATGCTCAACGTCAACGGCGAGAAGATGTCGAAGTCGCTCGGCAACTTCACGACCCTTGCCGACGTGCTCGACCGGTACGATCCGCGCGCGTTTCGCATGCTCGTGCTCAAGACGCACTACCGCCGCCAGATGGAGGTGGGCGCGAAGGAGCTCGGCGACGCGCAGAAGGATGTCGAGGGTCTCGACGCGTTGCTGCGACGCGCCCGCCACGCCGG
>Ga0105245_10005257_pt1 | contig 11371 bp, 7 predicted proteins | sample KBSM54metaG_FD_81523 | JGI IMG/M metagenome (GOLD analysis project Ga0105245, IMG submission 81523) | Miscanthus rhizosphere microbial communities from Kellogg Biological Station, Michigan, USA - KBS M5-4 metaG | ecosystem: Host-associated > Plants > Roots > Rhizosphere > Soil | place: Michigan...
CAACGTAACACGGGCTTCCAGCCCGTGCCGAGTTGTGCCTCAAGTGAGAACGACACACTATTTCTTCTAAGCTTTACGCACGGGCAAGATGCCCGTGTTACGAAATAACGTCCATTACCGGTTTGCCATCCGAGATATTTACAGGTCGATTCCCCAGGCCTTTCACCTGCGTTGTTGGGTCTATGCCTAGTAAGTAGAACATTGTCGCGGCCAGGTCGTCGGGGCGGACGGGGTCTTTGGCGGGGTATTCGCCGTGTTTATCTGATGCGCCGTAGACGTAGCCGCGTTTTACGCCGCCGCCGGCTAGGAGCGTCGTATAACACTGTGGCCAATGATCTCGGCTGGTTTGGGCGTTGATGCGGGGCGTGCGGCCGAACTCGCCCATCCAGACTACCAGCGTCGTATCGAGCAATCCTCGCTGATCGAGATCATTCAGCAGCGTCGGCAGCGTTTGATCGGTAATTGGCAAGTGGTATTTCTCCACGATGGGGTACATGTGCGTGTTGTTGAAGCCGTGCGTATCCCAGCCGCCGCCTTTGTCAGTCTGCCCGCCGATATTGTCAGCGAAATAGACCGTGACGAATTTTGCCCCTGCTTCAACGAGCCTTCGCGAAAGCAGAAGACTTTGACCATAGGTATGGCGGCCATAGGCATCGCGCAGTGCGGGCTTTTCGGCTGAGAGATTGAACGCATCGCGAAGCTTGGTTGAATTCAGCATCGCCAGGGCCTTGGTGTAATAGTCATCAAGGCCCCTCGCAGCGGCTGAGTGATCGAGGATCTTCGACTGCTGATCGATCACCTTTTGCAACTCGCGCCGCTCTTCCAGCCGCCCCATTGGCAGATCGGCGGGTAGACTCAATTCGGGCAATGCAAAATCAGGCCCGTTTGGATCCTGCGAGAAGAAGAATGGGTCGTGGGCTTTGCCTAGAAAGCTTGCGTGTTGGCCTGGCGTTACTGCGCCGTCGCGAATGAGGTAGGGATAGGCTACGGATGTGGGCATCTCGCCGCTGGAAGGGGCTAGGCGATCTACGACTGAGCCGTAGGCTGGGAAAAGGTCTAGCGTATCTTTCAGGCGGATATCGTCGACGGGCGGGGCGTGGCCGGTGAGCGCGTAATACGATGCTGAATTGTGATTCTTCATCGTGTGCGTCATGCTGCGGATCAGCGTGACTTTATCCATGATCTTGGCAACTTGCGGCAGATGCTGGGAGACCTGGATGCCGGGGACATTTGATGAAATGGGTTTGTGCGGGCCGCGAATTCCTTCGGGGGCGTCGGGTTTCATGTCGAACATGTCGACGTGACTGGGGCCGCCGAATTGGTAGAGGAAGATGACGGACTTGGCCTTTGGCGCGATTGATTTGATCGTTGCTTCCGCGGCTTTGGGGTCTTGAGCGGAGAGAAGCTTTGGCATCGTCAGGCCTAGCAAGCCCAAGCCGCCGACTTTCAACATCGCGCGACGCGAAAGATTCGCGGCATGAAAGCCGTTACAGGCAGAAGTTGAATTTCGTTTTGACATCGACTGACCTCAAGTGGCATGGGCGGCTCGCCCATGTCTTCAATTTAATTCAAATCACGGGCGGGCCGCCCGTGCCACCTCTTATCGCCGCAATACAAACTCCTTCGCATTTAACAATGCCCAGGCCACATCTTCCAGGCCCTTTCGCCGATCCTTGGCTGATTGCACGTGCTCTACCATGCTCCTCTTCTCTTCATAGCCAGGCGGCCGAGTAAGGGCGGCCCAGTATAACTCCTCGACAATCTCCTCATCTGACTTGCCGCTCTTCAGCAAGCTTGTCAGACGGTTGGCGGGATCATCGAGTAGCTTCGCGATCTCAGGGCCGCTGATCAACTGAAACGTCTGGCCAAGGGTCGTCTCGCCTGATCGCTCGCATTCACATACTAATTGCCTGGCCGGTTTGCCGAAGGTGACGAGGAACATATCCGCCTGCGAAGGTCGCCGCTGTCTTGGGTTGGCCGCCCGCACGCCTGGGATTTGGCCGGCGCGCATGCCTTTGGGATAGCCGGCAAAGTCTGCTGGCACGGCTGCTACTTCATGTTCGCCGTCGAGCAACTGTTCGGCTGTCAATCGCCTTGGCAGGACGTGCGAGTAATTCACTTCGTCATCCCCGTTGGTTTCGTTCGGCTCGCCTGACATGGCGTAGGCCTGCGAGTTCATGATCACGCGAATTAGAAATTTTACGTCGTACCCATGACCAACAAAATCCTTCGCCAGTGCATCGAGCAACTCTGGATGACTTGCGGGATTGGTAGGCCGAAAATCATCGACCGGATCGACCAATCCCCGGCCCATTAGATGAAACCAGATTCGATTTACTTGCGCTTTTGCGAAGAAGGGATTCTGTGGCGAAGTGACCCAACTGGCCAAAGCATCAAGCCTTCCTGCGTTGCCGTCGATCATGGCCGCCCCTAGTAATTTCGGCTTGACCACGCGATCGCCGCGCGGGTCTTTTACTTCGCCTTGTGCGGCTTCATAGACGATTTGTTCGCCAATGAATTCGTGACTGTCGTTGGTATCGGTCCGGCGATTTTCGAGCACTTTGTAATCGACGCGGGCCATCACATCGGCCCAGCCGTAATAATCATCCTGCGTCCAACGATCGAAGGGATGATTGTGGCATTGGGCACACTGCAATCGCACGCCCAGGAATAGCTGGGCGGTTGCTTCACCGCGCGTGACGGCGTCGCGATTGGCGCGGTAATAATTCGCGGCGGGGTGAGTATAGGTGCTGCCTTTTGCTGAGAGAATCTCCGCCACGAACTGGTTGAGAGGTTTGTTCTCAGCCACGCTCTGCCTGATCCAGTGATGAAAATTCTGTACGCCTTTTCGATCCAGCGTCCGCTCTTCATTCCGTAAAAGGTCTGAGCATTTGAGCGCCCACTGATCAGCATATTCGGGGCGCTCGAGCAATTGATCGATCAGCTTTGCGCGTTTATTGGTGGCTGTATCTTCGACAAAGGCTTTTGCCTCGTCGACTGTCGGCAGGATGCCTAGCAGATCGAGATAAGCTCGCCGCATGAACTGGGCGTCGGTGCAGTTGCCTGATGGGTTCATGCGCATCGTTCGCAGTTTGGCTAGCACTTGCTCGTCGATAAAGTTGTTGATGGCGGTGGGCTTCCAGACGAAGTCAGGTCTTGCTGGGACAAACGCCAGCCGCACGGGTTGCTGAATTTGCAGATATCTTACGATCACTGTCATCTCCCCCATCCGCACTCGCTTCACTAAACCGAACGGCGAAATTTTTGCCAGATCAGTTGATTGCTCATAAACGGCGAGGTTCGAAACATCCCGGCGCGAACCATCGGAAAAAACCGCTGTTGCCCTGATCCCCACTTCTTCGGCTGGCTCGACCAACACCTGTTGCGAAGGCGAGACTTCAAGCTTTACAAGGTTCGGTACTGTCGCTGAATCTGCGGGCGTTCCGGCCTCAATCCAGCGACGCAAAATCCCATATTCCAGAGAATCCGTTCGAAAGCGCAGTCCGCCCTCGTGTGGAATCTGGGCTGTGGCTTTCAGCAGGATCAAGCTGCGATCTGGGTCGATGGGATTCGTCCGCCTGGCCTGCATGTCATGAGTTAGAGCGGCAAAATCCAAATCTGGATCCTGACCTCGGAGCGATAACTTGAAGCCACCTTTGCCGTTTTTATTTCCGTGGCAATTGCCGGCATTGCAACCGGCCTTGGAGAAGACGGCCATGGCATCGTTGCGAAATGAAGTTGTCTCGGCTGCGCGGCATTGGCCGGTTAGGCAAATCAAGAGAGTTAAATAGGGGGAGAGGCGAAGTGACATAGGGGACTCTCATTATGCGTGTACCGTAAGGGGTGGCAAACGTTCAAAGAATCCGCCTCCGCAGGAGGCGGCGTGGAGGGGGATATTTTGGGGGTCACGAAGAAATGGCGGGAAGGAAGAAATGCCAAAAGGCAGGCCGGACGCCCGCACCACAACGTGGTATTTTGGGTATTTTGGAGGTGGGTTGCGCGGAAAAAAGTTTTTTTGCGCTCGCATGGTCTTATATTTATATAAACTAAGCTTTTGTACAGCCTTAAGTTAATGGGAAATCGAGGGTTAAATAAGCGATTGCTAACCGACCAGTTAGCGACACTTTTTGAGGGTGTTTCGACCTGTTTTGGAGGGCTGGGACCTCAAAAAGACGTGTTTGGTACACTTTTTCGACTAATTTAGTTATCAAAGATCTTAAGTACTTTTATTAGCGGTAATTATATCGATTGTATTGAGATTTGTCAAGGAAAAGTTTGGGTTCGAGGCTTATTTTCACAACGCCTCCGCTGATCGTGAGTATTTTGCGATAAGCCATGACTAAACCCAGCCTTTTCAATTCCCGGCGCACACTCCCCACCTGCTTAGTCATCGCTTCGCTGGGCCTCTTGACTGGTGCGCTCTTGTTGAAACCCGCTCGCGCGGCTGAAACTGCCGCTCCTGCTCATCCGACGAACTTTGCCCCAATTCAGACCTTTTTGCAAAAGTATTGCGTTGAGTGCCATGGAGAGAAGGTCGCGAAGTCCGATCTCACACTTCATGTTTACAAAACGGCAGATCTTGTCCTCAAAGACCGGAAGATCTGGGAGGATGTGATTGATCGGGTTGAGGGTGGGGAGATGCCGCCTAAGAAGAAGGCTCGGCCGGCTGAGGCGGATCAGGCGGCGTTTCTTGCTTCGGTTAAGGCGATTTTTGAGTATGCGGATGCTACTGCGAAGCCTGACCCTGGGCATGTCACTGTTCGGCGGCTTAACCGGACTGAATACAACAATACGATTCGCGATTTGATTGGGGTGGATTTTGAGCCGGCTGAGGATTTTCCTTCGGATGATATTGGGCATGGGTTTGACAACATGGGGGATGTGCTTTCGATTTCGCCTATTTTGATGGAGCGGTATCTGGCGGCGGCGGAAACGATCATGCAGCGGGCGATTATTGTTGATCCGCCCAAGCCGCCGCCGCATCGGCAGTCGGCTAAGAATCTGGAACCGGCGGGGCGAAATGTTCCGCAGACACGGTTTCGTCCGCTGACCCGGGGGAATTTGAATACGCCGTTTCGGCTGGGGCTTGATGGGGCTTATGTGCTTCGGACACGGGTGTTTGGGCTTAACGGCGGAACTGAGGGGGTTAAAGCTGCTTGGACTGTTGATGGGAAACAGATCGCGACGATTGATGTTCCTGCGACTGCTACTGAAAAGGCGCCTGCGACGTTTGAGCAGCCGCTGAATCTGGAGGCTGGTGAACATCGTTTTGCGATCACGCTGCTGAATCCGACTGAGATTGATCCGAAGAAGGTTGAAGCGGAGATGAAGAAGGCGGCGGCGGCTGAGAATAAACCGGTCAAACCCGCCGATGGCAAGCCTGGTGATGTAAAGGACGTCAAGCCTGTTGATCCGAAGGATGTCAAGAAGCCGGAACCCGATCCGAAGCGTACGATCAATGTCGAATTCATCGAACTGACCGGGCCATCTGACCCGCGGCCGATGACGCAGCGGCGACTTCTAGCGGCTGATCCTAAGCTTTCGCCGAAGGATCAGACTCGCGAGATTCTTGCGCGATTTCTTTCCAAAGCCTATCGGCGGACGCCTACGCCGGTTGAAGTTAATCGTTTGGTTAAGCTGGTGGATCAGGCTGTGCTGCGAGGTGAAAAGCGTGATGCGGGGATTCAGCTTGCTATGCAGGCGGCGCTGGTTTCGCCTAAGTTTCTGTTTCGGGTTGAGCTGGATGATCGGCCTGATTCAGCCGATCCGCATGCGATTGATGAGTTTCAACTGGCTTCGCGGCTTTCGTATTTCATCTGGAGTTCGATGCCGGATGATGAGCTTTTTGAACTGGCGGGGAAGAAGCAGCTTACGGCTAATCTCGACGCTCAGGTTAAGCGGATGTTGAAGGATCCGAAGGCTCAGTCGCTGGTGGATAATTTTGCGATGCAGTGGCTGCAGTTGAAGCGGCTGAAGAGCTTTTCGCCGGATACCAGGATGTTCCCGGCGTTTGATGATCGGTTGCGCCAATCGATGCAGAAGGAGACTGAGCTTTTCTTTGCTGCTGTGATGAAGGAAGACCGGTCGATTCTTGATTTGATCGATGCTGATTTTACGTTCCTGGATCGCAATCTTGCGCAGCTTTATGGGATTGCCGATACGGCTGGGAATCGGGTGGGGCAGAAGACGGTTCGTCCGGGCGGGAAACAGTTTAATCGGGGTGAGTTTGCGCGGGTTTCGCTGGCGGACCGGCAGCGCGGGGGGATTTTGACTCAGGCTAGTGTTTTGACTGTTACGTCGAATCCGACTCGCACTTCGCCTGTGAAACGGGGGCGGTTTATTTTGGATCAGATTCTGGGGACGCCGCCGCCACCGCCGCCACCTGATGTTCCGCAGCTTAGCGAGGATAAGCAGGCGACGCTCTCAGGTTCGCTTCGGCAGCGGATGGAGCAGCATCGAGCTAACCCGGCTTGCGCCCAGTGCCATGCTCGAATGGACCCGATTGGGTTCGCTTTTGAGAATTTTGACGCGATTGGGGCGTTTCGTGAGAAGGATGGCGGTTTTGTCATCGATCCATCGGGAACGCTGACCGATGGGACATCATTTAGCGGCGTAGAGCAGCTTAAAACGATGTTGAAAGAGAAAAAACGACTGTTCGCCCGCTGTTTGACTGAAAAAATGCTTACCTACGCGCTGGGACGCGGGGTGGAGTACTACGATAAGCGGGCGGTGAATTCGATTTGCAACGCCTTGGATAAGAACGACTATAAGTTTTCGACGCTGGTGATTGAGATCACCAAGAGTGACCCGTTTCGGCTGCGAAGAGGCAAGGAGCCACGCTAATGATTTCTCGTCATTCAGTTTCCCGTCGGACACTATTGCGGGGGCTTGGCTGCGCGGTGGCGCTGCCGTGGTTGGAGTCGATGGGCGAGATGACTTCGTGGGCGAAGGGCGCGACGACGAATGTTGCCAAGGCTGCGCCGAATCGGATGGCGTTTTTGTATGTGCCGAATGGTAAGAACATGGCCGACTGGACGCCGGCGACTGAAGGGGCGTTTACGGAACTGCCGGCGATTCTTGAGCCGCTTAAGGCGGTTAAAAATGACTTTATGATTTTGACAGGGCTGACGGCTGATAAGGCGCGGCCGCATGGCGATGGCGGCGGCGATCATGCCCGGGCGCTGGGCGCGTTTTTGACGGGTTGCCAGCCTCGTAAGACGGATGGCGCGGATATTCGCGCCGGGGTTTCGGTTGACCAGGTGATGGCTTCGCGGATTGGCGAGGCGACCCGGCTTGGGTCGATTGAAATTGGGTGTGAGCCGGGTTCGATGGCTGGGAATTGCGACTCGGGATATTCGTGCGTTTATTCTTCGACGATGTCGTGGCGATCGGCCACTACGCCGGTGCCTAAGGAAGTGAATCCGAAGCTGGTTTTCGAACGTCTCTTTGGCAATGGGCCTGATACGGATCGAGTGAAACGAAATGCTAATCGCAAGAGCGTGCTGGATTTTGTTCGCGAAGACGCAGGCGATTTGCAGAACAAGTTGGGCGCGACGGATAAGCGCAAACTCGACGAATATTTTTCATCCATCCGCGATATCGAAATGCGCATTCAGCGGGCGGAAAAGCTCCCTGAGCCGAAGTTGCCTGATCCGTCGATCTCCAAGCGTTTCGCCCAGACGCCCGCGGGCAAAGCCGGTCTCCCAGCCGACTATCAGGAACATATCCGTCTAATGTGCGACCTGCTCGTCCTCGCCTTCCAGGCCGACGTGACGCGCGTCAGCACGTTCGTCCTCGCCAACGAAGGCTCGAATAAGCCTTATCCGTTCGCCAACGTTCGCGAAGGTCACCACGACCTCTCGCACCACGGAGGCGACAAGGTCAAGAAGGAAAAGATCCGCGAGATCAACAAGTTCCACACCACGCAACTCGCCTATCTCATCGAGCGCCTCAAATCGATCCCCGAAGGCGACGGCAAACTCCTCGACCATTGCATGATCGCCTACGGCAGCGGCAACTCCGACGGCAATGCCCACAACCACGACAATCTCCCGATCCTGGTAGCCGGCGGCGGCTGCGGCACACTCACAACAGGCCGGCATATCAAATACGCCCGCGAAACCCCACTCAATAACCTCTGGATGAGCATGCTCGACCGGATGCAGGTGAATGTTGAAGGTCTGGGAGACGCAACGGGGCGGTTGAACGATTTGCGGGCATGAGTTCGCAACGCAATTTCGTTGACTCCGCTAATCCATTCAGTTTAATCTTCGGTCATGGCTAAGCCTCTGGTGCTTTCGTTTGGTGGTGTGGAGATTCCGCTTGGGCTTGAGAAAGTTGAGCGGTCGGATCTTTATGGGTTTGTGGAGATTGAGACTTTGGATGAACAGGGGCGGAAGTGTTCGCTGGCGACCTTGGCGGATGATGGGCGGAGTTTGATTGGGTCGGGGGGGATTTCGCTGGTGACGCTTTCGCCGGAGGGGAATTGGCTGCAGAAGAAGGCTTGTATTCCGACGGATAACCAGGGGAAGAAGGTGGAGATGGTTCCATCGTCTTATGCCGCGCCGGTGCCGCTTAGCGAGGTGGTTTCGATTGAAGAATATTTGAGTCATGATATTCGGGCGGTTTATCAGATCAGCAGCGAGGCGGATTTGGGCGGGCTGATGGCGGAGCTTAAGAAGGGGACGATTTATCGGTTTCCTTATTCGTTTCGTGGGGGGTTGGAACCGGATGCGGGGTTTTTGCTTTTGGCTTCGGATGGGACGGCGTTTATGGCGGTGGGGTCGCCTACTAAGCTGGAGTTTGTGGGGTTTGAGCAGAGTGCGGGGATTGCAGATGAAGAGAGTGGTGAGGAAGAGGATTTGTTGGATTTTGGGATGATGTGAATTTGGATTTGAGATTTGAGAATTTCAAATTAGAACACGGGCTGGTAGCCCGTGCTACGCGAAGGGATAGAGCAGATGGGTACGATTAATATTGCTAATGATAAGGGCCGCGATGCGGTGGTGGGGTCGGTTAGTGTTTTAAAGCCGGTGAAGGTGCGGTGGCTTGATGAACAGGGACGGCAGATTCAATCCGGGCGGGTGATGAAGGCGCATCAGGCGCATGAGTTGACTGCACTGGAGGCGGCGGCGGGGGGACGGGATAAAATTGCGCAGACGCTGATCGATGCGGATCCGGAAATTGATATGGAGAATTTTGGGGCGATGCTGAAGGAATCGAGTCGGGTTTATGTTAATCCGGAGGGGAAGATCGTGCGGAAGGTGCGGCAGTTTGAGGTGATTCGCAATCCCGATGGGACGGAGCGCGAGAGGCGGCCTCGGAAGATTGCGCAGCCGAATTCGGATACTGAGACACCTTTGAAATGGACGGGGAAGCTGATGAAGAAGAAGGAGGTTTACAACAAGTTTGTTTTTGCGAAAAAGCGGCAAATCGTGCATGTGAATGGGCTGACTTATGATTTTTTATATGGGATGGCGAAGGACCTGGAGAAGAGTGAGAGTTTGATGCTGCTGGGGGCGGGGGCTAAGGGGAATCAGCCGCTGGTTTTGACTCGCGGGGGGCAGCAGTATCGCGGGTTTTTAGAGGGGCGGACGCAGGGGGAGAAGTATTGTTTGATTTTGCATTTGTCGAATATGGAGTTGAAGAGTGCGCCGAAGGGGGCAGAGTGAAGGTTGGATGATATTCCCAGACGGGGAATCCGGGACGCCGCGTGCTCGTTGCCTCGCAGTTTTGTCCGGGCGTGCTTTTTGGAAGCGAAGTCTGAGGTTATTGCCCGTTTCCGCGAATTGTTGTCAGGTAGTTTACGACTTCGACGGCTTGGTGATCGTTTACGGGTGCGCCGAAGGTTTTGCGCATTTTTTCTACCAGGGCGGTCCAGGCGGTTTTTGAGAGTGGGGGTTGCATGGTGATGTAGCGATTGGAGTGGCAGATGATGCAGCCGGTGGCCAGGGTTTGGCTGCCTGGGCCTTCGGGCATTTTGTGGTCTAGCTTGGGGAGGTCTATGGTGTGGATGCCGGTTGTGGGGGTGATTGGTTTGGGGGCGTCTTCGGCGAAGCTGGTTGTCCAGATGGCTGCGCCTAGCAGAGTTGATGCTGCGAGGATGATTTTGGATTTGTGTTTCATGTTGGCTCCTGCGGCTTAGGCGACTGTTACTTCTACGGATTCGATCACGTTGCGGGCGTAGCCGCTGCGGTTCCATTGGGAGGTGATTTGGGTTTCGCCGGCGGTGTTGGTGGCGCGGGACATTAGTTTGTAATTTCCGGCGGCGGGTTTCCAGGCAAATCGCCAGCGCCGCCAGGAATATTTGCCGAGGTCGGGATCGAGTTTGGCGTCGGTCCAGGTTTTTCCGCCGTCGGTTGAGACTTCTACTTTGCTGATGCCTTTGCCGGATTCGATTGCGAGGCCTTGAACTTCGTAATTGCCGGCGGGGACTTTTTCGGCTGGCTCGGGGCGGACGAAAAGGGAGCGGACTGTCATTTTGTTGATTGGGATCGTTTCTTTGGCGAGTTCTTTGGGGGCTTCCTGGCAATCGGGGTTGTTGGGGATGCGATAGGCTTTATCCATCCAGAAGCCTTTGAACTTTTGTGGGAGGACGTTGATTTCGTTTAGTGATTTTACCCAATATGTAGCATACCAGCCGGGGACGATCAGGCGGATTGGGAAGCCGTTTAGCATGGGGAGGGGTTGGCCGTTCATTTCGTAGGCTACGATTACTTCGCCGTCGTTTGCGTGGGCGTAATCGAGGGACTTGGCGAAATCTGGGACTGAGGGCATGGGGGCGCGATCGAGGCCTTTGAAACTTACATCGACGGCTCCGTCTTTGACTTTTGCTTTGGCGAGGAGATCGCGCAGGCGGACGCCTGTCCATTTTGCGTTGCCGACTGCGCCGTTGCCCCATTGGCCGCCTGGGACGCGGGGTTGATAGAGGCTGCGGGAATTTCCTGAGCATTGGAGGACTGCGGGTGTGGTTACTGCTTCGTAGTCTTTGCGCAAGTCGGTGAGGGAGAGGCTTAGCGGTTGATCGACGTGGCCGGCGAGTGAGAGGCGGAAGGCGTCGGCGTCGATTGTGGTGGGGACGAGGCCGAGGTGCCAGCGGACGAAGAAGGCGTCGTTGGCTGTGAAATCTTCGCGGAAATATTTGAGTGGGGTTTCGAGATTGGGAGGGCGATCGGTGAGGAGGATTAGATCGGTTTTTTCGGGGAATTTGGCCATTTCGGGAATGGCTGTGGGTTCGGCTGCCGCGGGGGCGGCGGGTGCGCCGTGGACGCCTGCGTCTTTGGAATCGCAGGCGGGCAGAGTCATGGCTGCGCCGAAGGCGGCGGCGTATTTGAGCAGGTCGCGGCGGCGTAGGGAGTTTCGCCAATCTTTC
>Ga0105245_10005259_pt1 | contig 11368 bp, 4 predicted proteins | sample KBSM54metaG_FD_81523 | JGI IMG/M metagenome (GOLD analysis project Ga0105245, IMG submission 81523) | Miscanthus rhizosphere microbial communities from Kellogg Biological Station, Michigan, USA - KBS M5-4 metaG | ecosystem: Host-associated > Plants > Roots > Rhizosphere > Soil | place: Michigan...
CGCAATGGCCGTTAAAATCCTGATCGCAGAAGATCATTTGATCGCGCGGGCGGGTTTGAGTGCCATCATCAATGCCCAGCCGGATATGACCGTGGTTGCGGAGGCCAACAACGGCAAACAAGCGATAGTGCTCTACCGCCAATATCGCCCGGACGTCACGCTCATGGACATGCGTATGCCGGGCACCAGTGGCTACGAGGCGGCTAGCAAGATCCGTAAGGACTTTCCTGACGCTCGTATCGTGGCCCTCAGTACATACGGTGGCGATGAGGATATTCGCCGCGCATTCCTGGTAGGAGTGCAAGCGTACCTTACAAAAGACGTATTACATGATGAGCTGATTCACGCGATCCGCACAGTGCACTCCGGCAGAGAATATTTGCCGGACGTCGTTGCAGCGGTGCTTGCGGCCCGGCTCCCGCGTACCGATCTGAGTGCAAGGGAATTGGAGGTTTTAGATCTCATTGTGCAAGGCTTGAGCAACAAACAAATAGCATTCCGGCTCACGATTGCTGAGCACACGGTAAAAAACCACGTAAAAAGTATCCTAGGTAAATTACATGCGAATGACCGCACGGAGGCCGCGACGGCTGCAATCCGTCGTGGAATTGTGCGCCTGGAAACCAACTTATCCCGACACGACAAATAGCAATGTCTTCCGGATGGAGTTCATTGCCCGGAATGGCTGGGGTAGCACGCGACCGTTGCCATGTTTGTCCGGAGTTAGAAAGTTAGCTTTAAAGCAAGCTGAATTTGCCGGGCCGTATTTCGCGTATTGGTAATCGCGCCGAAGGCCCGGTCGCTAACGCCCACGTCGGGCGTACCCCAAACGGTCAAGTTACCGACGTTGAAGGCTTCCGCACGAAATTCCAGGCTCTTCGATTCCGCGATAGGGAAGGTGCGGAAAAAGGACAAGTCGAGATTGCGCATCCAATCGGCTCGCGCCGTGTTCCGGCCCACATTGCCAAACGTGTAGGCAGGTGGCGCCGCGTAAGCGGCGGTATTGAACCATGCGGCAGGGCTTGGGTTTGCGATTCCAAGCGGCTGACCGGTATAGTTCGGACGCTCCCATATATTGCCCGTATTCAGAATTTGGGCTTGGGCAGTAAGCGTATAGGGGATGCCCGAGCTTAATAACACGATGCCGTTCAACTGCCATGGGCCTAGGACGTAGTCCAGGACGCGATGGCCCGTTTGGAAGTGCTGCCCGGGGCCAAAAGGTAGCTTGTAAACCCAACTTCCAGAGAAAATGTGCGTCAAGTCGAAGCCGGCAACGCTCTTGTCGTTCTTCAGATTGTAGGGATTCTCGATGGAAGCCCCTTCCGACCCAAACCACCCATCAGTGCCTTGATCAATCATCTTGGACCAAGTGTAATTAACTATGTATGTGAGGTTGCTCGTCGACTTCCTCAACGAGAACTGCAATGCATGGTAGTGGCCCTTACCAATACTGTTGTCGTACGTGGTCGGAACGATGTACGGATAAGGCAAACGGGAACAGTTTGGCGGGCCGGTGCATCCGGGCCCAGGGATTGGGGCGGTATTGGCATAAATACCTTCATCCAGCCGCAGATCGGTCGCACCGGCGTAATCCAGAGTTAAAGTTGTCTTTACCCCGAAGGCATGCTGGATACCAAAATTCCACTGCCATGCATAAGGATTCCGGATGTGCGGATTTATGTAACTTTCCACTTGGCTAAACGGCGTGGCGGAAGGCGCGGTGGACGCGGTGGACAATGGATTCTGGGAAGTGACGCTTGGCAATCCAGGATTCAGGTTTGATACCTGAAGCAGGCCCACGGTGGGCCAACCGCCTCCCAGATTCTGGCCCATCTGTTGGACCGCCGCCCAATCATCGAACTGACGGGTGTAGGATCCTCGAATGACATTGTTCTTGGTTATCCTGTAGGCGAATCCGAAGCGGGGCTGAATATTGTCCAACGATGAGTCGATAATACGGCCGTTGGAGGGGCCTAAAACGACGTGAGCTGGCAACGTTCCACCAGGAATGCAAGGCGCCACGTTGTTGGTGTTCGCGCAGGAAGGGGTTGGGTAGGCGAGGATATAAGTTCCGTTGTTAAAGTCCATATCGCCGATGTGGCTATTAGGATCACCCGGCCCGTCACCAAAAATCGGGAAAAGCGGCAGATCGTAGCGGACACCAATGTTCAGCGTCAGGCGGTCGATCGGTCTCCACTGGTCTTGAAAATAAAAGCCGTCCTCCCAGGCCCCATGCTCGGTTTCATTTCTGTTTGCATAATTCGCGCTCACCGGGACACCCAGAAGGTAGGAGGCGAAAGCATCGCCGCCTGAGGACGTCTGCAGGTTTGAAGTCTGAGTGCTACCGTAGGTCACAACCGAATCGCCGACGGGGCGCGCAAAGCCATTCCAGTTAAAGTCTGCGCCCATGGTGAAGCTGTGTCTGCCGACGGTCTTGCTAAGATTCACTTTCCATTCATAAAGGTCCGACTCAAGAGTCGACTTGGTATTTTCACCCCAACCGGCATACCCTGTGATGGTAACGGCGGGAACATAGCAACTCCTCGGCGTGTAGATAAAGCCGCAGTCGAAGGTGCTGCTATAGGCGCCAAGGTTCATGAGGTTTTTCGCGATACTCTCCGGATAGTTCTGGAATGCCGATGTAAATCCGTAATTCCGCCCGAACTGAACTTCGATCACCGTAGTTGGCCCAAACGTATGGGTCCAGTTCGCACCCCAGTTGTAGGCGCGATTATTATCGGCAAGTGTCCCGCTCTGGAAGGGAAGGGGAGTGACCGATGGCGATGTTGTATGGATCATCCGCCACCAAAGGAAGTCCTTTGTGCCGAGCTGTTCGTCAATCCGAAGGTGGTATTCGTCATAGTTCAAGTAGCTGGGATACAAATTCACGCCATTCGTGTTCGCCACGCCGGTATTAATCGGGGCCGGATAAATGGCTGCCGCGAGTTTCTGCGCGTTCGGATCAATGAGTTGCGAAGGAATCACATTGTTAGGAAAGGGTGTGCGCAGCAGGAGACTGGGGTTGTTGGGATCGGTGCGTGTGCTGAAAGGATTGTAAATCGGAATAGCTTTGCCGGACGAGTTGACAAGGCCGCTAAAGTCTCCGCTTAATTCGGCCGGAGTCGGTACCAGATAAAGGCTGCTGCTCGCCGTATGAAGCCGATACCCTTCATAACCACCGAAGAAAAAGGTCTTATTTTTCCCGTTGTAGACGTGCGGGATCACGACCGGGCCCCCGATATCACTCCCAAATTGGTTCCACGTATAGGGCGTCACACTTGCGAGAAGAGGATTGCGGGCGTCAAACGCCGTGTTGCGCAAAAACTCCCAGGCGTCGCCGTGAAGCCGATTGGTGCCGGATTTCGTCACTACATTGACAATGCCGCCCAGCGCGCCACCGAACTGTGCCTGGTCATTGTGGGACTCGATCTTGAATTCCTGGATAGTATCTATGATGGGGGCCACCGTGTACGTACTCATCCATTGATCATTGTCATTTATCCCGTCCACTAGAAACATGTTGCTGCGGTTCGTCTGACCGCCGACGGACGGGAACGAAAATTGGCCGACCAGATTTACGCCGGTTTTAGCGGCGGTGGAATTCTGGCCAACATTCGCTGGGCTCGCGCCCGGCGTTAGATCCAGGATTTGAGTGAAGCCCCGGCCGTTTAGCGGTAGGTTGACTACTTGCGATTGGTTGATAACCGTTCCCAACTCTGCCGAGCCGGTCTGCAAGTTAGCTCCTCCTTCCGCCTGGACAGTCACCGTCTGGGTTTCGGTGCCAACTGGCAGAGTGAAATTGTAAGTGGCTGTCTGATTCACGTTGAGCGTAAAGACAGCCTGGATCTGCGTCGTAAATCCCGGCTTGCTTGCCTCCAGCGTGAATTGCCCCGGAATAATGTCGACGAAAGAATAAACTCCAGTCCGATTAGTGGAAGTTTCGCGTCTGACGCCGCTTTCGACATTGGCTAGAACCATCTGCGCTTCGGGTATCACTGCCCCCGAACTGTCAGTAATCGTGCCGTTGATCCTCGCGACCGCAATCTGGGCGCGTAGCTGCGGCGAAAAGCAAAATAGTGATGCGACGAGTAGGCTGAAAGGTAATAAACGGCAATTTGTCCGACTGCAGACCAGTGCGTGTTTGGCCATCCGCATCTATCCTCCTTCGAGCACATTTCGCTAACTATTGCCTAGATTGACGACCGGAACAATGACTAATTAGAGCTATTGAGGTTTCCGCCAATCGGAACATGTTCTTGCGGTTTTGGGCGTGTTGGATAGGCGAGAATAGTTCAGGCGGACAGCCCTCAAGCGGTCAACAACCGTCCCGGGAGCAGTTTATGCCCTTAGGCTGCTTCCCGACGTAACGAGATGAGGTTGTCAAGACTCGGAAACGTGAGTTGTGGTGGGTTTAGTGCCATACTCCGTCACGCCGGAGACATCCGTACGGCTTCTTGGGATTGTGCGTCTGGAAAGTATTGATCGCGACGCGACATCAGCGATGTCTTTCAGATGGAACTCATTGCCCAGAATGGCCCTTATTAGCCATTGCCTCCAGTGGCATCTTGGGCGATAGTCAAAGGTCATGTCTTTGGGTGTCGCGCGCTGCAAGTCAAGTTCTAGAGGCGCCTAAATCAGTTAACATTACGCAAAGGTCACTTTAGATGAAATATTCCCGGATCGGATGTCGCATTGCGGTGAGCCTCGCGGTGTTTGTGGTTTGGATTGCACCGCTCGTATCGCAAAGCGCCAAAGAGTCCACGGACTGGCGGGTCTACAACGGGAGTCCGGGCGGCTCGCATTATTCGAGCCTGAAACAGATCAACCAGAGCAATGTCGGCCAGCTTCAGGTAGCGTGGAGTTTCAATGCGGGCGATGGCGCGGGGACACTCGAAACGAACCCTATCGAAGTCAATGGCATACTCTACGGCAACACGACGTCACACAAGGTGTTCGCGCTGAATGCGGCGACAGGCAAGCAAATGTGGATGTTCGATTCCGGCACGCCGGGTAGAGGTCCGAATCGGGGTCTCTCGTACTGGAGCAGCGGCTCGGACCAGCGCATTTTCGCGTCGGTCCAGCGTTATCTCTACGCAATCGACGCGAAAACCGGGAAACCGGTGGAGAGCTTTGGTAATGCGGGACGACTCGATCTGCAAGAAGGACTGAGAGGTAACACCTACGCACTCGGGTGCCCGGTGGTGATTTATAAGGATCTGCTGATTGCCGGCAACCGTGCCGGAGAGTCGTCGCCGGCATCTCCCGGCGACATCCGGGCTTTTGACGCGCGGACGGGGAAGCTGCGTTGGACGTTCCACACGATTCCTCACCCCGGCGAGTTCGGTTACGACACGTGGCCCAAAGACGCGTGGACATACATCGGCAACGTGGGCGACTGGATGGGAATGAGTCTGGACGAGGAACACGGGATCGTCTTCGTCCCGACGGCGAATGCGGACGACGCTTACGTCGGGACGAATCGACTGGGGGATAATCTTTTCGCCGTTTCGCTGGTCGCTCTCAATGCCGAGACCGGCGAACGGATTTGGCATTTTCAGACGGTCAAGCACGACCTTTGGGATCGCGACGTGCCGGCTCCGCCGACTCTGGTTACCGTTAAGCGGGATGGCAAAGACGTTGAGGCCGTTGCTCAGATTACGAAGACGGGCCATGTCTTCCTGTTCGAACGAATGACGGGGAAGCCGCTGTTCCCGATTGAATACCGCCAATACCCGCCGAGCGCGGTGCCCGGCGAAGTGACGCACGACACACAGGGGCTGCCCACGAAACCCGCTCCGTTCGCGCGCCAGCTGTTGACCGAAGATATGCTCACAAATCGCACGCCGGAAGCGCATCAGGCGGTTCTGGCCCGCTTCCGGCAATACCGAAGCGAAGGGCAATTCATCCCCCCGGGCGTGGGCAAGGAGACGATCATGTTTCCGGGCATGGACGGTGGCGCGGAATGGGGTGGGGCGGCTTTCGATCCCGACACCGGTCTTCTATATGTAAATTCGAACGAAATGGCGTGGCTTTACAGCCTTGTGCAAGTCCCGCCACCGGGCGCGGAGACCAACGGGAAGCAACTATACAACAGCGAGTGCGCGAGCTGTCATCGCGAAGACCGGAAGGGGGCGCCGCCGCAGCTACCCTCCCTCGTTGGAGTCGGTGACCGGATGCAACCGGCCGACGTACGCTCGATGATCTTCTATGGCGGTGGACGGATGCCCTCATTCGCGACGCTTCCCGCGGAACACATTAACGCGATCGTTGAATATGTGACAACCGGGAAAGAGGCGGTTGTTTCTGCGCCAGTCGGGGAGCCTTCGCCTATCGACACTCCATATCGGTCCGCGGGGTATCTCAAGTTTCTCGACCCCGACGGTTATCCTGCCATCACGCCGCCATGGGGAACGCTCAACGCGATCAACCTGAACACCGGAGAATACGCCTGGAAGATTCCGCTGGGAGAATATCCGGAGCTTGCCGAGAAGGGCTTGAAAAACACGGGAAGCGAGAACTACGGCGGTCCGGTCGTAACGGCGGGTGGACTGGTGTTTATCGCTGCCACCAATTACGACCGCAAGTTCCGCGCCTTCGACAAGAGCACCGGCAAGTTGCTTTGGGAAGCGACTCTGCCGTTTCCGGGCAACGCTACGCCGGCAACCTACGAGGTTGATGGGAGGCAATTCGTCGTCATAGCGACGAGCGGCAGCGGCATCCTCCATAATCAGCGAAATACACGGGCCCGGCAGGCGGGAGCCAGTTATGTAGCGTTCGCCCTTCCGAGTGGTGCGCCAAAGACCGGCAAACCCTGACAGATACGTCCGAGCCGGCATGGTTCGGGCGTCGCGTGGGTATAAGATCTAAAACCGCAGTACTTTGACCGTTAGGAGATGGCCATGACCTTCGCGAGCCTCAAGATGGATCGGAGCCTAAAAAGTACACGATGCAGAAGCGCGGGGGCCACGCCGGTGCTCGCATTTGCATTGCTCACTTTCTGGGCGATGCCGGTCCGAGCCCAAAACGCCACCACTGCGGGGCAATTCACGATCGAGAGGCCCACACTGACTTCGTTAGGGTTTGAATGGCGCATCTCCGGGGATGACAACCGCAATGCCAGGGTGGACGTCACTTATCGCCGGAAAGGGGAGCAGCAGTGGCATAACGCGATGCCTCCGCTGCGATTGAACAAAGAAGTGACCAGGGGCAACGGAGCGCAACCACAGCCCGGCGCGCCTGCCACTCCGCCCGATGCAAACGATGCGGCGAGGCTCTCTGTTACGTACGTTGCGCCAAACATGTTTGCGGGGAGTGTTTTCAGCCTGGAACCGAACACCGACTATGAATGCCGCCTGGCGCTTTCAGACCCGGACGGTGTGACTGGCGACAAAGCGAAGTCGGTGACCGTACATACCCGAAAGGAGCCGATCCCGGCCGAGGGCGGAGCCGTCTACAACGTGTATCCGCCGGATTGGACGGGACCGAGAACGAGTCCATACTATATCGGACTTATGGCCGCGTATTTCCTGGCGGCGCCGAACATCGACTGGCAAAATGCCTATCCGCCGCGGGTGAAGCCGGGCGACGTGATCCTGGTACATGCGGGTACCTACGTTGCCGACCGACTTCACTATATGAACGGACAGCCACAGCCGGGTCACTTGAGCCTAGGCACCCTCTTCGACGGCACCTACTACCTGACCGCGAAGGGAACTCCTGACAAGCCGATCGTGATCAAGTCTGCCGGTGACGGCGAAGTGATTTTTGACGGCGCCGGCGCGCAGGTGCTCTTCGATCTGATGGCCGCCGATTATAACTATTTCGAAGGCATTACGTTCCGCAACGCGAACGTCGGGTTCCTGCTCGGACGAAAAGACCAAATGGGCGAGACCGGCTTCACCCTGAAACACTCGCTGATTTCCGATATGGGGCGCGCGGTCCAGGACGACTGGTCGGGATCAAAAGACTTCTACATCGCGGATAACGTTTTCCTCGGTCGCCATGAGCCGGAAAAGATGATGAGTTGGAGCAATAACTTCTGGGCGCAGTTCCCTGAATATCCGGAAGTCGTGGGAGGCAGCTTAGGCTCCGAGTATGCAGTGAAAGTGTATGGCCAGGGTCACGTTGTCGCTTACAACTATTTTGCGGCTTGGCACGATGGGGTTGACGTGGCCACGTATGGAGTCCCGGATGGAACGCCAAACGAAAATCCCGACCGCGTGCCCGTCTCCATCGATTTCTATAACAATGATTTCTACAATATGGGCGACAACTGCATCGAGTCCGACGGTGGGTCCCACAATATCCGGGTCTTTCGAAACCGTTGCTTCAATGCGCCCGGCGGATCTTTCAGCGCCCAACCCGTATGGGGTGGCCCGGTCTACTTCTTCGAAAATATCGGATACAACACGCCGACGTTCGGCTCCTGTAAGTTCTCGCCTGTTTCCGGTATTTACGTTCTGCAAAATACGTTCGTCGGCGAATGCCGCGGTGGGCCGATGGGCAACGCGCATTTCCTCAACAACCTGTTCTTAGCACAGGGTGTGAATGGCGTTAACGGCGGTGGGCGCGCCGGGACGGCGACCGCGAACAAAGGAATGCCGGTCCTTGGTGTCACGACATTCACGAACTACTCCACGTCCGACTACAATGGGTTCCATCCCAATCCTGATTTCGATGACGCCTTCGAATGGAACTCGCCGCCGTTCGGCGTCCAGGCGGACTTCGAGGGGCCACTGCAAACCAGGCGCTTCAAGACATTAGAGGCTTATTCTGAGGCTACCGGGCAGGAGAAGCACAGCCTCCTGGTGGACTTCGGCACGTTCGTGAACGTAGGAATGCCCAACAACTTCGACCCGCAGCACGTTTATAAGCCGGAGGATTATGACTTCCACCTGAAGCCGGGGTCGGCCGCGATTGGAAAGGGCACGGTGATTCCCACAATCACGGATGGGTTTACAGGCAGAGCGCCCGATTTAGGCGCTATACAGTCCGGAAAGCCTGTGCCGCACTACGGCCCTCGAACGCCTGTTGTTGGTCTACAGAAGTACGGTTCGACGTTCCGCGCATATACAGGGCCTCCACCTGAGGGAACCTCTCCGGCGACTACCCCTCCAGGTGCGAGATAGCTTTTCGCGCGGGGTCTGGTTGCAAATTGGCCCCAGGCGTCTAGCGGGTAGTTACGGTGAAGTTTGGCAAGCGTATGTCCGGTCCGGGAAGCAGGCCTCATGGGACAAGAAATACGACAGGAGGTTGTATGAAACGAATCGCGTCGATCGGGCTAAGTTCTCTTGTTTTGGTCTCACTTCTGTTGGCCCAGCCCCCCGCGCGCGCCGGCCAGGAACAGGCCCCGTTACCGTTTAAGATCGTCGTGGTCGACCCATCTTTGAATTCGCTTCTGGAAGTGACTCAGAATCTTCACTCCCTGGAGACTCCCGCGCTAAATGGGGAAGGCCCTATGTGGCGCGAAGGTAAATTGTGGTTTTCGGATCAGTGGGCGGGGCCTGTCTACTCCGTGACTCTCGAAGGCAAGACGGCAGTGATCGCGGAGAATGGATCCGGCGGCACGATTCATCCTGAGTGGGGCTTTAATCAAGGACCGAATGCCGAGGTCCCCTACAAGGACGGCGCCGTGCTGATCATCCGTCAGGTGGCCCGCGACATCGCGATTTTCAAAGGCGGCAAATTCACGCCGCTCATTTCATCCTTCGAAGGCCATCCGCTCAATTGCCCGAACGACATGGTCTTTTCCTCGAAAGGCACGCTCTGGTTCACCGATCCGCCCTTCTCCGTTCCGGGTCTGCGCTCAGGCACTGGTCCGGCGTCGGATTCTCAGATGCCGCACCAGAGCGTCTACCGCTACAAGAACGGGAAACTGGCGCGCATGATCGACGATCTGGATCATCCCAATGGCATCGGCGTATCGCCAGATGACAAAACACTGTACGTCGATACAGCCAGGCCCCAGCCGCGCCTTATCGCTTATGACATTTCCCAAGATGACGAACTCTCCAACCCCCGCGATCTGTTCCTGTTCCCGGCGACGGACGAGAACGGCGCGCCGATTCGCGGCGCGGTGGACGGCATGAAAGTGGATAGCAAGGGCAACATCTGGGTCGTTTCACCGGGCGGCGTCAACATCATTTCGGCCCAGGGGAAGCACTTGGGGCGGATCCAGTTGCCCTTCGGCATTACCAACGTCGCATTCGGCGGCAGTGACATGAAGGACGTCTTCTTCACCGCGCGCAGCCATGGGATGATCTACCACCTGAAGACGAAGGCGGCGGGACAAAGGCCGATCTACCAGGAACCCTAACCAGTTTCAGCGGCGATTTTATAAAGATCAGCCTCGCTGGGCAGAACGGGCCAGAAGCATCAGCACCCTAATGCTACGGAAGACGAATCGTGTTAGCACGCAGGCGTATCGGTACGGTTCCACTGGTACAAAAGGGGCGGTTCTCACTATGGTTTTGGAGTGTGCCGCCTACTCTGGCTGTTTCCTTCCAGGCTGGAATGCGAACCGTTCGCACACGGCCGCTCTTACGCACGGGGTCCACGATCGCGTCCGTGCCCGATGCTTGGGTTGCGCGAATGTTCACTTATCACAAACCAGAAGCGCCATGGCTTTGACCGGAACGCGACGTAAGTTCTAAGAACGGGCGGCGGCGTGCACATTACCGCCAAAATCGAAGCGGCGCGTACTTAAGGCTTCAGCGTAAGGCTCGGCCGTAGCTGGGAGCGTGCCTCCTGATACGGTGCCGCCGGAGCGACTCTCGTACGTAATTCCCGCCGTTAGCAGGGCTGTGCGGCCATTCTTGTCATCCCAGAAAAAACGCGGCCGGATTACGCCTCGTCTGTAACCGGGCAGGTCGCCCAGTTGTCACCATCGACGTCGCGGCGATCTTGCCAGTGGCCGCCGCCAAGCAGCGAAGCACTCCAATGCGGGGACAGCGGCGATGCCAAGAACATCGAGGCATCCGTCGCGCTCCAAGGGTGGAACGGTTGACGAGAAACTCGTGTATGGGTTCTGCAGCAGGACGGCGCGAAACCAAGTTTACGACAGCGGCTATTGCTGCACTGCCATAGGGCGCCGAGGCGTTGCCTTTGATCGCTTCGACCTGGCCGACATCCGGCGGAATTTGAACTAATCCAAGTCCGCACCACGCGGGCCTGCGTGACGACAACGACGGCCGCTTGGAGGGCAACAAGACCGCGAAGTCATGCTTAGACATGGGAACAGATCCATTCCGATGCTTAAATAGAAGCCACCGAACCATCTTCATGAAAGACGGTTGGGAACGGCCGTGTCCCTTGGAACGGATAACGTTTGAGCGCCGCCTCGCTGATATCAATACCGAGGCCAGGGCGC
>Ga0105245_10005263_pt1 | contig 11365 bp, 12 predicted proteins | sample KBSM54metaG_FD_81523 | JGI IMG/M metagenome (GOLD analysis project Ga0105245, IMG submission 81523) | Miscanthus rhizosphere microbial communities from Kellogg Biological Station, Michigan, USA - KBS M5-4 metaG | ecosystem: Host-associated > Plants > Roots > Rhizosphere > Soil | place...
GCTCAAGTCCCGATCCACGGCCGTGGATCGGGACTGAGCGGCTTTACTGGAAACCAAAGTGTAAAGGATGTGTCGGAACGTTCTGTAAATGATGTCGTGGAACTTTACACATTCATGCCTGCGTTAAAGGCCTAAAATACTCTGGCTTTAGCCACTGAGGTACCCTCGAGACTCACGGCTATACGAGCCCGAACACCGTTAGCCCGAGAGAAACTCCTCAAGGGCTAAAGCCCAGCAATTCATTGCAGAATATCGCAGGCATGAATGCCTGCTCCACCCCGTGATGTTCCACATCCACACTGAAAATTCTTTCGGTACGCTAAACTTTCTATCTATGAAATGGTTTGAAAATGACGATTTCTGGCGGACTTTTTATCCGTTCATGTTTTCCGATGAACGGTTTGCCGCCACGCCAGACGAAGTCAGCCGCATTCTTGCGTTGACCCAATGCAGCGGCGGCAGCGTGCTCGATCTTTGCTGCGGGCCGGGACGCCACTCCATTGAGCTTGCTCAACGTGGATTCAAAGTCACAGGCGTTGACCGTTCTCCATTTCTATTGGAGAAGGCGCGCACACACGCGGCCAAATCTGGCGCTTCCGTTGAATGGGTCGAGAGCGACATGCGGCTGTTTGTTCGCCCTGCAAGTTTTGATCTGGCCTGCAGCCTCTTTACCTCGTTCGGATACTTTGAAGATGAGCAGGATGACCTTCGCGTGCTGCGTAACATCCATCAAAGTCTGAAAGAAAATGGCGTCCTCATTATGGAAATGCTGGGTAAAGAGCGCCTGGCCCGCGTCTGGAAAGATACGATGTGCAATGAACTGGCGGATGGCTCTCTGGTTTTCCAACGCCCTCAGATTCGCGACGACTGGACTCGCATCCGCTCGGAATGGACGCTGGTGAAAGACGGTAGTTCACGCACCTTTACCTTTGAACACACAATCTATTCCGGCCGTGAGCTTAAGGATCGATTGTCGCACTGCGGGTTCAAGCATGTGCAATTGTTCGGAGACCAGCACGGTTCGCCCTACGGTCTTGATGCGCAACGGTTGATAGCGGTAGCGCGCAAATCGAATCAATGAAAATGCTTGTGACCCATGGCTTGAAGTCCTGAGAAACAGGCTCATGGCTCTTCCGGGCGCTGCCTTGCTCCTGTTATCCATTGCTCGATTAGCAAACTGCAAGCGGACTCTTGGAGCCTGGTCGGATTGAATGTAACGCAATAGCCTCACTCCTCACTACCTATACGAACGCATATTTTGAAACTGCTTTCGTTCTTGCCACCCAGCCGGTCAGCGCGGACCGATAGGAATGGTCTGTCCGCCAGCAGCGAATTCCAATTAACTCGAGACAATCACTCAGTTCACGCCCAGGACCAGGGAAGAGGTCCATCCAAAGGGGAGCAAAAATGAAAACAGGTAGTATTGCACATCAAGAGGTAATCGGATTGGACAATGAAACCGCGGCCCAATCCAAGAAACAACTCACCGCATCAACACTCGATGTCGTCGTAAATAATCAGCGAGTAACAGGGCTGGATAGCGAAACTGCACACCAACTCAAAACCCAATTGAGACTTACGGAGCCAGACTCCGATAGTTTCACCGATGCAGTTCCACTAGCAAGACTGCCTCTACTGACTGAGACAATGGACGAGCATTTTACCGTGCCTAAAGGCAGCCCTTTCCTTCATCCAGACGCGCCGGTCCCCACTCTGGACAAGATGATGCTATTGGCTGAGCGTGAAATCGACATTAAGGCCAAACAATTGGCCTGGGTTGGCGCAGCAACCTCGCAAGTTGAACAGGTAGGACATGGTTATGTTATTCGATATGAAGCTGCCGATATTTATTACTCCACGGCGACAGGCGCACATGAAGTTCATGGCGATATTCGTGCCAAATACAACGTGTTCGGTGCTGCAAAGGGAGTGTTGGGTTTGCCGACTACCGATGAAACCCCAACACCCAGGAGCGTCATCAACGGTATCGGAAGCTTCAATCATTTTGAGGGTGGTTCGATTTACTGGACATCCAACACCGGGCCGATGATGGTCCGCGGCGTAATTCGTGACATGTGGGCGGCCCAGGGTTGGGAAAACAGCCAAGAATTCGGTTATCCGGTTATCGACTATCTAACAACGACTGGCAACCCTCCAGAACATTGGAACGGATTTCAAAACGGTGGAATCTATTCAAAAAACAACATTGCGGCGGAAGCTATTGTTGCTGAGATAGACCCACAGGCTTTGACTGACCTTGTGCGGAAAACTTTTGACAAAGCATTAAAAGCGGCTGATCCGGATTTAGGAATTGAAGGCGGCGTGAATGTTTTGAACATTTCGGACTGGGGGTACGGTTTCTGGGAGAGCAGAAAACGGATGATAACTTATGAAATCAATGGGTTTTACTCGAACGGCATACCGTTAGTAGCCGATCCGACGTTTCGCCTCGAATTGCAATTCCTGTTTGCTTTGACTACTTTTACCGAGCATTGTGATTCTATTCGTGCCACGCTGCGTGATTTGGAAGCAAAGCTCAAGAGCACTGACAAGTTTCTTGTGGAGGCGATGCCCGGCGAACAGCACCCACCGAAACCTGTTCTTAACCCCGCTTGGAAAGACTTGAGCAATCGTGTGGATTCGACCGGCTTCGCTTTGCAGGCATGCGAAAGGTCGAACACTTCGGCTTATTCGACGTTGAGCAAAATCGACAAAACCCTGGCCGTCTATTTGCCCCATTGGCGCATTTCTACTTCAGGCGCAGGTAGCGGGAAATTGCAAGATCGTCTGGTCGCAGCTATCCCTGACAAATTTCCTCTTGCCGTGACGACGATTCCTGCGAAAGCGTTACTGATTGACGTTTTAGTTACTCCGCAGGGCGGCCTGAAATTTTTGCTCGAGCCAAACGTTGATTTTCCGGCAGAAGGCGTGTTTCGAGGCCTCGTTTTCCAAGGCCAGTTAAACAGCTTTATCGAAAGCTAAATCGTATCTTCGCTACCGCGACAACAGAGGCGCCGTCCTGACACGATATCTATTAGGCGGCGCGCTCTTTTTCCGTTTAAGGCACTCTAAGGATGATAGAGTTTTTGCGGCGAACTGGAGGATCAGGGCATGAATGTTGAAGCGCATGTTACGTGGGCGTATGGCGAAAGGTTTGTCGCCAACGCGAGCAGTGGTCATGCGATTGTGGTTGACTCTGATCGCCATTGGAATACCGCTGATAGCGGCGGCATGCAAACCGGCTCAGGCGATGCCCTGAGTTAACACAACCAACATCACTTCTTCGCCGGTTCGCGCGCAAACCGTGCCGCGTACGTGGCGATATTCGCTGAGTTCACTTCATAAGATTCCGGCAGCAAGGTCAGCAGGGTTCCGCCGCCCAGACCCTGCTCGTAGGCGATAAAGCGGTACCGTTTGAGCTTGTTGCTGGGTTTCTCGTGAAAGACAATGAACTCCCCTGCGAACTCCAGCGCGCCTGCGGATTTCTCCCGGACGATGTGGCCGCCGGTCATTCCCTGGAAGTTATAGGTGTAGCGGCCGTCGGGCGTGATGGTGTAGAACTCGCCGGTAAACGTAGTTGACGTTCCCGCATAGCTTCCGCTGGTGCTGTTCACGTAGGAGACCACGCTGGCGTCACCATACTTCCAATCGCCCACCAGGTCAGCCGTGCTGACGCTCGCCTTGATAGGCAAAGCCACTTGAGGGGCCACCCGAATGCTGCCGATCACCGCCCGAACCGTTTCTTGCAGGGCATCGTGAACAATGGCGTTTGGCGCAATTACCACCACTGGCACAAAACTCTTGCCCGTCTCCAGCACGTAAAGAAAAACATACTTGGTCCCATGATCGATCGTAGAGCCGGAGAATTTGCCTGAATATCCCATCATTCCCCGGATGTCATAGAGCGGGTTGGGCAGCGATGCCTGGGGGTTATGTTCTATTCCCATGCGCCAGGTCACGGCAAAGTCTTTGGCTACGTCACCACTGGAGGGAACAGGCTTGGTCAAAACGATAATGCAGTAAGCGCCTTTGGCGTTTGTCCAGACCATATCTGCCTGGTCGGCCCCGGGAGTGTATTCGTACTGCCAGCCGCTGGGAACTGCGAAAGAAAGGCTATCGATCTTTTGCACCTGGGCGAACGAAGTCAAAGTGAGCGTGAAAAGCAGGGCGGCGGCACGAATCGGACGGCACATGAGTACACCTCAAACGGCCGTGGCGCAATTCAGGCAATTTCTGCGTGCGCCATTGCAACCGCGCCATGCGGTGACTGGATTATACGGTTGCAGAGTGGTTTTATCCTCTTTTCAATCTTGGCGATGGGTACAGACAAGTTGCTGCGCCCAAAGTGAAGGCGATGGCTGCCGTATGATAGAGTTTTCGCGGGCGAGCAGGAGGATCAGGGCCATGAATGTTGAAGCGCAGGTAACCTGGACAGATGGCGAGCGGTTTGTCGCCAACGCGAGCAGTGGTCATGCGGTTGTGATTGACTCTGATCGCCAGCGCAATACCGCCGCGGGTCCTATGGAAATGGTTCTGATGGGCCTGTGTGCCTGTACCGCCACGGACGTTGTCAGCATCCTGCGCAAGAAGCGCGAGCCATTTGGTGGCGTGCACGTGAAGGCAGAGGCAGTTCGCGCTACGGAAGCGCCCACGGTCTATACTTCAATCAAGCTTATCTATACGGTTTCCGGGCATGTTTCACGCAAGGCGGTGGAAGACGCGGTCAGGCTCTCTGAAGAAAAATATTGCGGTGTCTCTGCGATGCTGAAATGTACGGCAAAGATCGTTACTGAAGTGCATATTTCGGGCACGGAACCAGTTGCTCCGGCAAGAAAATAAAAGAAACATTGCGGTAGCAGAAAGAATCTAATCCAAACCAAGGGGGAAGTTCTTTTCATGTCGCAAAAGAAAGTTGTGGTGTACAGCCAGCCGGGTTGACCGCCCTGCTCATGGGCTGAGTCATACCTTTCGGGGAAAGGTATTGAGTTTCAAGTGAAAGACGTTAGTTCTGACCAGCAGGCAGTTTTTGAGCTGGTGCGTACCTATAAGAGCCGTTCCACGCCAACCATCGTCGTCGGAGAGCGAGTAATGGTCGGCTTTGATCCGGAGCGCCTGGACGCAATGCTTGCCGAGTGAGTCCGCTGCCCAACAGTCAATAAGCCCCGCGCCAGAGCGTCAACATCCATGGCGGGGCTATTTCTTTGTGGCCACGGCAACGTTCTGCTGGGGCGCAGCCGCGGTTGTGGGCAAGGCAATTTTTAACGGCAGCCTCTTTGCCGGCCATGCGTTGATCTCACCTGTGGTGCTCACGCAGACCCGGGCCACCTTCACCGTCCTGGCTTTTGGGCCGATTCTCTTGTTGCGCTTTGGCCGTGGCATCTTTTCCATCGCTCGACGTGACTTGATCCTGTGCGCGCTTGCCGGGACGTTGGGCGTGGCCTGCTCCAATTTCTTCTACTACTATGCGGTGCAAAAATCGACCGTTTCACTGGCGATCACCGTGCAATACACCGCGCCGCTCTGGGTATTGATTTACATGGTGGCGCGAGGCAGGGAACAGGCAACAGTTCAGCGCACTGCGGCAGCTCTCGTCGCGATGATCGGAACCGCCCTTGCGATTGGAGTCTTCCAGGCCGGAGTGAAATTCAGCTTCATCGCCGTATCGTCCGCTCTGTTGGCCTCGTTTGGATACGCCTTTTATAACGTCGCTGGACAAGGTTTGGTGACGCGAAACAATCAGTTCACCGTCATGTTTTATCTGCTTCTGAGTGCGGCAATAATGTGGGCGGTAATCGATCCACCATGGAAACTGGTGGCACAGCATTTCAGCGGGCCGCAATGGGGATTCCTCTTCGTTTTTGCCTGTCTCTCCATGGTGCTGCCATACATGCTTTATCTCAGTGGATTGAAATACCTTGATCCCACACGCGCCGTCATCACCAGTTGTCTGGAGCCGGTGTTCGCCATCATATTTGCGGTTCTTTTCGTCGGTGAGACGCTGCGGGCCATGCAGATCGTCGGGATCGTGGCCGTGCTGGTTGCCACCGTTATGGTCCAAATGAAACCGGGAACGCGGACTGTTTCAAAAGCAACGTAAGAAAAATGGCGGCCCCTGTAAAAGGGCCGCCATCCAGGCATGAAAGCCGGCAGTTATCAGAAGTAAGAGCTCTGGTTCAGCCATTGCACGCGCGTCACGGTTGTTGTGGCCTTGCTGCTGGTGATTGAACCGAACGTCACAGTGGTGGAAGGGAACCACGGCGGCGCAAAGCCATTCTGTGCGAAACGCCGATCAAAGAACACGTTTCGAGTAGTGGTATTGATGTTCTTGATCTGGTTTTGGATACGTCCGCCAACAATCGTGAGCGTATTAATGGCGTTGCCGACGTTCGTCAGTCCGCCCGTACCAGTCGCAGAGATCGTGGCCAGCGAAGCGTCAATCTCAAGGTTCCCATTCGATTGCTTGTTATTGAGCTGAATATCACCGTTGGCCGTGAAGATACCCAGAGCCTGGCCCTTGTCTGCGCCGGGAATCAGAGTATCGGCGGGCTGTCCAGGGAGCTGGTTCTGCGTCTGTGTTACTGGCTCAGTCTTGTAAAGAATGTCGCCGGTAATAGCTACGTTTGACGCAGCAGTGACCGTCACCTGGCTTCCATCCTGAATGGCCGGCAATCCTTGTCCGGGTCCGGAAAGAGAAGTGATGCTGCCATTGTCATAAACCATGGTCGCCGGACTTGAGGCGTTCGTCACCGGGTCGATCATTTTTGGAACGCCAGAAATTGGTAGCGTATTGCCGCCAGAAGTGATGGTGGTTACATTTGCCGTGGGATCTACCTTTACCACCGTTGTAACTGCCGGGGTACCCTGAGTGATGGTGAAAATCTGCTGCGTGCCGGTTCCGGTGGAAAGAACAACGTTTGCGTTTCCTTCAATGTAGATCCCGCCTCCGGTAAACGTCGGCGTGCCGTTGACCATGTTGTAAGGCAGGAAGACTCCGGAACTCGCACCTGAACTGGGATAGGAGTTGCCGTTGATGTCCCTTACGGCATTATGCAAATCAGATTTGGTGACAGGATTGTTTGTAACACCTTTTCCATCCAGAACGGCTTGTTCCTGGTTGTAATCGTTTGGCGGCAATGGGATTGTCGGTTGTCCCATGTTAAACCCGGCCTGGAACGTGGGCGCAATGGTTTGATTTCCTTTTTTGTCGGAAGGTGCACCCGCAGCATCGCAAGCACTGCTGAATTGATAGCCCGCTGTTGGCGAGGCGCTTCCCACTGAGTCTGTAAATATGTAGTTGCCCGAAGTTCCAAAATTCCAACCGCCATTGGTAAAGACCGGGCCGGAGATTGTTCCTGGCACCAGCGTAGAGCCGTTGCAAACGGGCGACTGATCAATAAACATGCCCCAGGCAGCGAAACTGGTTTTGGAATTCACGGGAATCAACGTAGCGTTCACGGTTACGCTGCCCCGGTCATTCAGCGTGGTGGACTGGGTGCCTTGCGCCTGCCCAATGGACTGTAGAGTGTAGTTATAGATGTACGTATATCCAGTTACCGGGCCAGTGGGCGCTGTGCAAGTGCCAGCCCCGCCCAGCACCGAGCAGCTGGCTAAAGAAAATGTGCCCGTCACCTTATAGCTGCCTGGCCACGATTTTGCAGATTGTCCCGCGCCGGTGAATGGCGTATTCGTTTGCCCGTAGGTTGAATTAATGTTTGTCTGGATTGTGGCGTCCGTTCCCACTGGGATCGGCTGCTGTGTGATGCTGAAAGTCGCTGGTATGGCTGCGACCACGCCGTTAGTCATTGCTGTCCGGGCTGCGTTCAAACCTGAGTCGGCGGCATAAAACGAACCGCGGAAATTACGATAGTAGCCGTTGATCAGCATGTCTGATCTAACGGAAAACACCATGGCCAGGGCCAGTCCCGTCAGCAACATAAGGAGCAGCAAAGTCGTGATGAGTGCGACTCCGCGTTCGTTGTTGCCTGGTCGCCGGCTTCTCCATCTCAAATTCTTATGCTTTTTTTTCACAAGATCACTCCTCTAGTCATTCATGCTGAGGTTTCGCGGGTTTATCACCACGGAAACGCTCTCAATTTTGTAGGCCCCGCCATCAAATGAATTTCGAAAGTTATTTGCGACATCCGTTTGTGTGCGTCCAATCAGGGAGATCCGTACGGAGCGAATCAAGCTCCAGTCGTGGAGATAGGTGTTGGCGTCAAAGCTATAAGTATCGTCGGTCGTGCCGTTCCAAACAGCGGCGCCCACCTTGAAGCCGATAATCTGCTCGGAAATCACGTTAGTCTGCCCGCCTTGCGTGCGGGTCAGCTTCGGGTTTGTTGGATCTGACGCATCCACTTGATATGTAATCGGTGCAAGCTTCAGCACCCAGTCTGTGTTGCAGAATTGGACGCCCAGCTTGTTGCTGTCCGCGCTGTTGGAGAGCGCCAGCGGGTCAGCGCTCGACGTGTTGGTTCCATCTACCGCCGTTGGGTTGTGCAGTAGTTTTACCTTGCCGCCGGTAACCAGGCCATCGCCCGTTAAAATCGTGGTGGTCATCTGCGAGCCATCACTCTTGACCAACAGGAGTTGATCGCCAGTATGAAAATCTGCTGCCAACTGTGCCAGGGTTGTGGTGCCAACCGGTGTTATGAACAGGCTGGAACTGGTGGTGCTGACGCAATTAGCTCCTAGGTCCGATGGATTGGATGGCGGCGTGTTCTGATCCACTGAGATAACGTTAAGAGTGTCAAAGCAGGTTGAACTGTAGGTCTTTGCGACGGAATCGTAACAGCCTGTTCCCGGGGCGCTGTTTACCACGGTGATGCCAATAGGCCAGGAGGGTATGTTAACCCCCTGATAATAGCCGGTGCCCGCGTTCACCACGTCAATTTGCATCTGCGCCACAGCATTGCGCATGGCGAGGTTCAGGGCCGTCTGATTCTGTTGCGCGGTGAATATCGGCACGTGCCTCTGTACCAGGGTTACCGCGGCGCCCCCTATGATGAGAAATATCGCCATTGCCACAAGCAATTCCACCAATGAAAAGCCTGCTGCCGAAGAATGAGAAGTCGATCGTTCTTTTCCGGATCTGTTTTTCATCACGTTACCTCAACATGCTGGCTTGGAATGTGGTTGGAACAGGAGCGCTCTGCAATGACACCAGTACAGTGAAGCGTCGTACCCCGGCGGGCATGCCTGCAGGGCTCTGCTCAATGACCCAGCGCCTTGAAAAGGTGATTGTGTCTGAAGACGCGGCCGGCGGAGTGGCACTCTTCGTTACGCTGATGGTCCCGTCCGGCGCATGCGCGGTTGTGGTGTATTGGGCGTTGCCGCCCGCATCCTTTCCCAGCACTGTTTCCACCATGTTTCCGTTGCCGGAAGAGATCCGGACCTGGTCAAAGTAATCCACTACTTCCGGTGGAAGCCCGTTGGCGGTAACCGTATCGGTAGTATCCGTAGTCAGGCTGCCGGCGGTAGTTCCACTCGGCACCGCAATGGCTGGGTCGTTGTACGGATAGCGGTTCAAATCGTCCAGCTTTTCAGACGCAAGAAGAGCTTCGTCGCTCATATAGCGGGACATGGTTGAGTTGCCACCCAACTGGGCCAGCAGCGCTGCTGCTCCCAACAGGCCAACGGCCAGTATGGTGATTGCGATCATGGTCTCAATCAGCGCTAAGCCGCGTTGGCTGCCGTGATTAGGGCGTAACTTTGATAGTTCCATAAGTAGACACCGCAATATTTTGAGTTTTGTTGTCGTACGTCAAAGTTAAGGTTGTGCTTCCAACTGTCGCCGTCACCATCCCATTGGGGCGAAACTGCAACGTTGTGTCGGCTCCCAGGACTACCGGAAGGCCGGAGTTTGAGAGGGGAACTGGACAGGACGCCGCTGCTGGAACGCAATAGTTGCTGAAAGTGCCAGTTGGCCATGTGGGATTGCTCTGGACCTGAAACGTCGATGTGCTTTTAGAGAGCACCACCTGGTAGGCATAGCCTGAGGAAATGGCCTGGAATCGGGCCGTCTGGATTAACCCGGTGACTGACGAAACAGCGCTGCGCAGGCGGTACGCGCCCATCACGCTGTTTATAATCGGGATTGAGATCACGCTGACCGCCAGGATGATTACAACGGTGACGACCAGTTCCATCAGTGTGAAGCCGCTGACATGCTTGCGACGAACCCCGTTCAGCGAATTCTGTCCAACCTGAACCTGTTTGCACGACATTTCGCTACTCCGATTTCCACCCTCTGCTTACTACAGCTTGCAGATGGACATTAACGTTTGTAGTTCAAGCGCTGGAGCCCCACAACTTACGAAAGCCTTGCTCTTACGGACGGCAGGTTTAGCACCAGCAGTGTTGCAAGCTAAATTGCTGATTCTATTTGCCCTCGGCAATCTTCCGGGTCTAAGTAATTCCCGGCAAAGGGGTTATTTTTATGTGAGGGTATGATTTGCTAGGGAAAGCAAAAGTAGCTGGGGGATTTCAAAGTACTTTGGCCGGCAATACTGTGTCAACGCTACACCGCCGTATGAGAAAACTAAAGTAACATTCTTTTTTTGTGGTGACTGCTGTATCTGGTTCGCGGATATCTTACCGCAATCTTCTGCACATTTCCGTCATAACGGCAAGGGGCTGTAGAATGGAGCAAGCCATGAATATCCAGCGCCTGACCTTTGTTTGCCTGCTTTCAGCCTTTTTTTCGGTGGCTTCCTTCGCGGGAAAGAAACCCTCAGTGCCGGAGCAAAAGACTGCTTCCATCAATATGACGGTACTCAGAAATTCCAGCGGCAAGCCGGTAAAAAATGCTGAAGTGGTGATTCACCTCATCGATAACCATGGCAAGCAGAAGCAGGAAGGGCTGGAACTGAAGACCCATGATGATGGCAAAGCGGAAGCGACGGGCATTCCTTACGGCAAAGTCCGCATTCAGGTGATTGCGCCGGGCTTCAGGACATTCGGCGAAGACTTCAGCATCGATCAGCCTACTCATGAAATCACCATCAAATTGCAAAAGCCGGCTGAGCAGCTTTCCATTTACAAATGATCCATTGACGGCTACGCAAGCCGCCGTCTGCAAGTGAAGCGCAGATTTCAGCACCACCAGGGCGTGTACCTGCTTGACATTACCGCGCGGGAATGTCATTTCTAGTAGCTTTACTTAACGCCCATTTTTTGAAGAGCAGAGAAAGGTCTTTTGAAAGTCAGGGTCTTTTTTCACGGCAAATGTTTTGACGGGACGGCCTCCGCCGCGCTGTTTTCCCGCTTCTATCGCGAACGCATTCGGCCCGATGTGGACTTCCAGTTCACCGGATTGGTGCATCGCGCGGGCGCGCTCTTCAATGAAGCCGATTTTGATGGCGACGAA
>Ga0105245_10005266_pt1 | contig 11361 bp, 7 predicted proteins | sample KBSM54metaG_FD_81523 | JGI IMG/M metagenome (GOLD analysis project Ga0105245, IMG submission 81523) | Miscanthus rhizosphere microbial communities from Kellogg Biological Station, Michigan, USA - KBS M5-4 metaG | ecosystem: Host-associated > Plants > Roots > Rhizosphere > Soil | place: Michigan...
ACGGCGCGTTGGTCGAAGTAATCGCCGGACAGCACCACTACATCGCCGAGCTTGCCTTCCTCGATGGTGCCCAGCTTGTCTTCGGCACTGAGGAACCAGCCGTTGTTGGCCGTATACAGCCTCATCGCATCATTGCGCCCCAGCGTCTGGCCGGCGTTGATGAGCTGGCCGCGTGCGTTTTTCCCGGTGACGGCGTAATAAAGATTGATCCCCGGGCTCATGGTCGAGATCTGCATGCCGTCGGAGCTCATGCCGACCGGGATGCCGCTCGCAAGGATGTCGCGGAATGGCGGGCCGTTGTTGGCCGAGTCCCCGGTGAGCCATCGCCAGCCGCCGAGCACGTTCACGCCGCCGCCGAGCTTCTTCAGCTTCTGGAGGTAGTCGGGCGTGATCACGGGCACGTGTGCGAGCACCCAGCGCAGCTTGGTGATCCCGTCCGGGATGCGCTCGGGATTGGCCGGATTGGTCAGCTCGTCGTTCACCGCCTGCCAGCCGTCGATGATCACCTTCCAGTCGAGCGGCAATCCGGGCAGGGCGAACACCGGGAAGTTGAGCGAGTGGTTCTCGTTGCGCCATTGCGCCTGCGCGACCAGCCGCGTGCCGTTGAACCACGTGGGCGTGCCGGGCGCCAGGAAGTTGTCCGCCGTGAACTCGCCGATGCCGAGCACGTGCAGCATGTCGCCGCCGAAATCGTTCCAGCTGTTGAGCAGGCGCGCCATCAGCTCCGGCGTGTCGAGCTTCTCTTCGACGTGCAGGAAGTTGATCCAGATCCGGTTGGTGAGCTCGCCCTGCTGCGAGAGCGTGCGCACCGAGTCGTGCGCGCGGTAGCGGTCGAAGTCCGCGGCGCCGTCGCTCGGGTTACCCACCAGTGGCACGGTGAACGGGAAGCCGCCCTGGTCGAGATGCGTAGTAACCCCGACCCCGGCGGCGTAGCGCATGGCGTCGCGCAGGCCCTGGAGCATGGAGTCGCGCGTCTGCATCTGGCGCAGCAGGAAAAGCGCCGTGGTGCACGGCGTCGCGACGCCGAACGCACCGCCGTCGATGAAGCCGTCGGCGCCCACCGGCACGCCGTTCTTCACGAGGAAGTCCCTGCCCAGCGCGTTGGTCGCGCCCGGGCCGCTGAAGCCCTCCATCATGAAGACGGGGTGGTCGGGCACCGCCTTGGTGAGCTCGTCCAGCGTGGGGAAGCGAACCGGCTGCGGATCCTTGAAGAATTGGTTGCGACTGAAGCCGCCGACGGCGGTGATCCATTCACCCGGCTTTGCCTCTTTCGCGCGGGCGGTAAAGGTGGCCAGCGCTTCGGGAATGGAATTGGCGAATTCGAGACGCGTGTCGCGGCCAGGGCGCAGGCCGAGAAGGATGATGTGATTGTGGCTGTCGATGATGCCGGGCACGGCGGTGCGGCCGCGGAGGTCGATCTCGCGCACGCAATCGTCGTCGCCGTCGTGGGCGCCGTGGCCGACGGCGGCGAAGCGTCCGTTCCGGATGAGCACCGAGGACACGATGCGGTCCTTGGCGTCCATCGTGTGGATCCTGCCGTTCACCAGTCTCAGCGCCTTGTTGCCGGCGCAGCGCTCGTCGTCGCGGTCGTTGTCCGCCAGCGATGGCATGGCGGCGGCAAGCAGGGCCGTGAATGCGCCGGCCAAGAGCGCGGCGCGTCGCAGACGCGCTATGGAGTTGACTTCCATGAACGTTCCCCTCCTCTGAAGAACGGCGTTCCGAATTAGTGCGGGACGTGCGTCCCGCGAATGAATCTATACCCGCTCGCGAATGAAAATTGAAGCGCAGTTTCTCCGCGCGTGGGTCCTGGAGTGGGACGGAATCCTTACGCCTGCGTCAGGCCGCGAGCTCGCGGAACTCCCAGCCCTCGCCGTTCGCGGGCGCCTTGGTTCCGGAGAGGAGCACGAGGCTCGGCACGTCGCCCTCGTCGCTGTGCAGGCGGTAGCGCTCGCGGTCGAGGAGGGTGAACCAGTCGCCCTTCGCGTTCTGCACCGAGCGCCAGCCCTGTCCGGCGTGCAGCGCGATGCAGGCGCGCTCGGGCTCGGCGAGCACCAGCCACGCGCCTGCGGCCGGAATCGCCTGGCGCCAGCGGTTGGCGGCCTCCATGAGCTCGGGCTGCACCGAGACGAGCTTCGCCTTGCCCTCTTTAGGGAAAGCCGCCTTCAGGGCTTCGGCCAGGGCGGTGTCGATGGCGCTCGCGAGACGCGGGGCGGCGCGCGGAGCCTCGGAGGCGCGCAGGCTCCAGCCCTTGGCGCGCTCGCCGTGGATTTTCGCGAAGTGGTGGCGCAGGTACGCCTCCTCCTCCGCCGGGGTCGACAGGCCGTCGCTCCAGGGGAGCACCGCGTAGCGCACGAAATGGTTCGAGAGCACCAGCGTCACGCGACAGGGCTTGGTCCACTCGAGCGTCCTGAGCGCCGCTACCGGACCCTGCCACGGCTCGGGGCCGGCGGCGGGATCGCACGCCAGGCTGCGCCCGCCGGCGAGCAGCTCGCCCGGCGTAAGCAGCACGCGCAGCTTCTCAGGAAACAAACGTGACACGGTCGATCTCCTGCAGCGTGGTCTGGCCCTTGCGCACCGCATCGAAGGCGGCGTCGCGCAGGAGCCGCGTGCCCGAGCGCTGCGCGGCTTCGCGGAGCTTCCGGACCGACGCCCGGCCGGTGATCAGCTCGCGCAGCTCGTCGTTCAGGATCATGAGCTCGGCGATCGCCATGCGCCCCTTGTAGCCCGCACCGCGGCACTCGCGGCAGCCCTTGCCGACGACGAACTTCCAATGCGAGACGTCGACGTCTGCGAGCCCGGACTCCGCGAGCGCCTCCTTCGAGGGCTTGTCCGGCTCGGCGCAATGCGGGCAGACCATGCGCACCAGGCGCTGCGCGAGGATGGCGTTCAGCGCCGAGACGAAGCCGTAGAGGTCTACGTTCATGTGCATGAAGCGCCCGATCACGTCGAACACGTTGTTCGCATGCACCGAAGTGAACACGAGGTGGCCGGTGAGCGCGGACTGCACCGCGATGTTCGCGGTCTCCGGGTCGCGGATCTCGCCCACCATGATCTTGTCCGGGTCGTGGCGCAGAATCGAGCGCAGGCCGCGGGCGAAGGTGAGGCCCTTCTTCTCGTTCACCGGGATCTGCAGCACGCCGGCGAGCTGATACTCGACCGGGTCCTCGATCGTGACGATCTTGTCCTGGCCGCTGTTGATCTCGCTGATCGCGGCGTAGAGCGTGGTGGTCTTGCCGCTGCCGGTGGGCCCGGTCACGAGCAGCATGCCGTAGGGCTCCCGCGAGAGGCGCCTCAAGCGCCGCACGTCGTCGGGCTCGAAGCCGAGCGAGTCGAGCGAGAGCTGCTGCTGGGTCTGCTCGTAGAGCGACTGCTTGTCGAGCACCCGCAGCACCGCGTCCTCGCCGTGGATGCTCGGCATGATCGAGACGCGGAAGTCGACCGCGCGGCCGTGCTCGAGCGCCTTGAAGCGGCCGTCCTGGGGCACGCGCCGCTCGGTGATGTCGAGCTCGGCGAGCACCTTGACGCGCGCGATCGCCTGCTCGGCCTGCGCGCTGTCCTGGATCAGCTTGACCTGCGAGAGGATGCCGTCGATGCGGAACTTGATGGCGAGGCCGGCGGGCAGGGTCTCGAGGTGGATGTCGCTCGCGCCGAGGAGGAGGGCGTCGCGCAGCGTCGAGCGCACCAGGCGCACGACCTCGCTCGACTCGTCGCCGATCGCCTTGAGCGAGAGGTCCTCGACCCGCCCGCTCTCGGCCGGCCCGGTGGCGGCCTGGGCCTCGACGTCGTCGAGGGCGTGCATCGATTCCTCGTGGGAGGCGAGGAAGGCGACGAGGTCGCCGCGGTGCACCAGGCACCAGCTGAACGGCTCGGCGATGCGCTCCTCGGCCCACGCATGCAGCTCGCCCGAGAACGGGTCGTCGAAGGCGAGCAGCAGCCTGCCGTCGGCCGCGCGCAGCAGCGCGCAGCCGCGCTGCGAGCATTCGCCGAAGGGCAGGAGCTCGAATGCCGCGGTCGCCTCCCTCAGCTGGGACATGGTCAGGTACTCGAGGCGCAGCGTCTTGGCGAGCCGCGCGGTGAACGCGTCGGCGTCGCCCTGCTGCGTCTCCTCGAGCACGTCCACCAGTCGCCGGCGCGAGGCGGAGGCGAGCTTGCGCGCCTGGGCGATCTCGCCCGCGGTAATGGTCATTGCAGGTTCCCCGCGAGCTCGAAGATCGGCATGTACATGAGGATCACGATGACGCCGATGACCAGGCCGATGATGGTCATCAGGATCGGCTCGAACAGGCGCGTGAACCAGTCGACCCAGCGCGCCATCTCCTCGTCGTGGAAGGCGGCGATCTGCTCGAGCATCTCGCCCATGTTGCCGCTTTTTTCCCCGACATTCAGCATGCGCAGCGCCACCGGCGTGGTGAGGCCGTTCGCTTCCATGGACTGCGCTACGCCGCGGCCCTCGCGGATCGCCCGGCTTGCGCGCGCGAGCCGCTCGCGCAGGAGCGGGTGCAAAAGCTCCCCGCCCATGTCGAGCGCCGACACGAGCGGCGTGCCGCCGCGCAGCAGCATGCCGATGGTGCGGTAGAAGCGTGCCAGCTGGTACATCCTGAGGCGCTCGCCGAGCGCCGGCAGGCGCCACAGCGCGTCGCCGATCGCGGTGCGCACGTTGGCCAGCCGCAATGCATACACTCCGAGAACAATCAGTCCCCCAAAAACCGAAAGGAACACCGGGGCGTGCTTGTCAACCGCGCTTCCCCAGGTGAGAAGCAGGCGCGAGAAGAGCGGCAGCGCGCTGCCGCGCTCCTCGTAGATGCGGCCGAAGCGCGGCACCACGTAGAGCAGCAGGAACAGGCTCACGATCCCGCCCACCCCGATGAGCAGCGCCGGGTAGATCGAGGCGTTCACCACGCGCTTCTTGATTGCCTCGAGCTGGGCCGCGTAGGCGACGTAGCGCCCGAGCGCCGGCGCAAGGTCGCTCGTCTTCTCGCTCGAGCGCACGGTGGCGACGTAGAGCGGCGAGAACGTCTGCGGGAACTCCTCGAGCGCGTTCGAGAACGTCTGGCCCTCGCGCAGCACCTCGACCAGGCGCTCGATGATGCCGCGCCAGTCGCCGCGCTTCTCCTTCTGCGCCAGCGTGTCGATCGCCTCGGGCAGGGGCAGGCCGGCGTTCAGCAGTACGCGCAGCTCCTGGCTGAAGAGCGCCACCGGGAACCGCTCGCCGCCGCGGCGCCACGGCAGGCCGAGCGAGCCCTTGGCGCGCACGCTGAGCACGGTGTAGCCGCGCCCCTCGAGCTGGCGCACCGCGGTGACTTCATCTGGGGCCTGGAAGTCGAGCGCCTCGACGGCGCCGCCGGGTCCGATCGCCTTGAGCTCGAAGCGCATTTCGCGGCGGGCCTAGTGGTTCGTGAGGTCGGCGTTCTCGCCGCTGCCGCCGGGCTGGCCGTCCTTGCCGTAGGAGAGGAGGTCGAACTCGCCCTTCTCGCCCGGGAACTTGTAGACGTAGGGCCTTCCCCAGGGATCGAGCGGGATGTCCTTGCGCAGGTAGGGCCCGGCCCACTTCGGCTCGTTGGCGGGCTTGGTGACCAGCGCCTTCAGTCCGGCTTCGTTGTCGGGATAGCGGCCGGTGTCGAGGCGGTACTGGTCGAGCGCCTTCTCGAGGGCGTCGATCTGCGCCCTGGCGACCTGGATTTCCGATTTCCCGACCTGGCCGAAGTAGCGCGGCGCGACGAAGCCGGCGAGCAGGCCGATGATCACCACGACCACGAGCAGCTCGAGCAGCGTAAAGCCGCGCATGCCACCACCCCGTTGAATTCGAGCCTCTTTGGGGCCCATCGTGACTTTCCTTTCCGAACCGCTATGTTAGACGAGAAACCGGCGCCGGAATGCCGCGGGCGGCGATTGTCGGATTTACACGGGCAAGACCCGTTGCACGCCGAAAGTCATATTGCGTCAATGCTTTTTTCGTGTTCTGTCATCTCGCTGAAACGAGCGCGCCGGGAAAAAGCTCGATCCGGATGGCGAGGAAGTGGGGTACGGCCCACTCGCAGGCTGCGCCCTCATTCATCTTCATCGCTCATGAACCGATGAACGAGCCGAATTGGTAGCGCCCGCACCGTCGCATATCGTGGCTCGGGAGGAGGAGCCATGAAAAAGCATGGAGTTTCGCGCAGGGATTTCCTGAAGTCGGGCGCGCTCGCCGCATCGGCGGGCGGCCTCACCGCAGCAGTCGCGAGCGCCACGGCCGGCGGGTCGTCCGAGCGCAGCGAGGATCTCGTCCTGGTGAACGGCCGCATCCACACCATGGACGACAAGAACCGGATCGTCGATTCGGTCGCGATCCGCAACGGCCAGTTTGTTTCGATCGGGCACGACTCCGGGTCGCGCTCCGGCAAGCGCATCGACCTGCGCGGCCGCACCGTGGTGCCGGGCCTGATCGAGAGCCATACCCACTTCGTGAGCCTCGCCAACCGGCCTGGCTACCACGTGGCGCAATGGGAGCTCGCCAACAACATCGGCGAGGTCCTCGCGCTGCTCGCCGAGCGCCGCGCGCGCGGCGACGTGCCCCCGGGCGCCTTCATCACGGCGATGGGCGCCGGCACGCCGCGCATGTTCGCGGAGCTGCGCCTGCCCACGCTCCAGGAGATCGACGCGGTCGTGTCCGACCGGCCGGTGTTCCTCTACCAGGGCGGCGGCGGCCCGGCGCGGACCAATTCACTCGGCAAGGCGTTTTTCGCCACCGTCACGAATCCCACGGTGACAGTCGGCGCCGATGGGACCATCGCCGGCGGCAATCCGAACCAGGCAAATGCCGCGCTGTACCACCTGCGCATCCGGCAGACCTTCGAGGACAAGAAGCGCAGCGCGCTCGACGCGCAGGCGTACTCGGCGAGCGTCGGCATCACCGCCGTGCTCGACCAGACGCTCGTCGCGAGGGCCGACGGCACCCTGAACCCGGCCCTCTACGACCCGCAGCCGACCGACGCGCTCTTCACGCTCAACCATTACCGCATGTACGACGCGTGGCTGCAGCTCGAGCGCGAGCACCGCAACCTGATCCGGCTGCAGATCGACTTCCTGCACAACCAGGGCTTCGACGCCCGGTTCGGAGCCACGATCGACAGCCAGCTGCCGGAGCTGCGCGAGCGGCTCAAGAACCAGTTCCAGTTCTTCGGCAACGACATGGTGCGCACCGGCGCGATCGGCGAGTGGGCCGCGCCCTTCGCCGCGCCGAGCAACCCCAACGGCTTCGCGGTGTGGCTGGAATCGCAGCGGCTGGTCGCGAAGGCGCGGTGGAGGAATGAGAACGCCCAGGGCGGCACGCCGACCAACAACGATGCGATCGAGCAGGTGGTGTCGACCTACGAGCAGATGGACGCGGAGCAGATCGCCGCGGGCTTCCCGGACGGCATCAAGAGCCTGCGCTGGGGCCTGCAGCACGTCGATTTCGCCACCCCGACGCAGCTCGCGCGGCTGAAGGCGCTCAACTGCGGCGTCTCGATGTCTGGTTTCCGCTGGCTGAATGGCGTGCCGCGCGCCGACGGGCTGGCGGTCGGTCCGCTCTATCCGCAGATCCTCGCGAGCGGCATCCCCGCAGGCATGCACGAGGACGGCGTGCACATCGCGCCGCATAACCCGTGGTTCGCGCTGCACTACGCCACCACCGGCCTCAACGTGCTCGGCCAGCAGATCAACCCCGGACAGCAGATCACGCGCCAGCAGGCGCTCCACGCGTACACGCGCGGCAACGCCTGGTACATGAACCGGGAGAACGAGCTCGGCTCGATCGAAAAGGGCAAGTTCGCCGATCTCGTGGTGCTCGACCGCGACTTCTTCGGGGTGAGCGACGCGGACGCGAGGAAAGTCCGCTCCGTGCTCACCGTAGTCGCCGGGAAAGTGGTCTACGACGCGGGCGTGGTGCACTTCGACCGCGACGACGATGACGACCGCGGCCATGACCGCGACGACGACGACGACGATCGCGGTCACGGCAAAGGCAGGTAGTTTTTTCAAATAACGAAGAGGAGGAGTCCAGATGACGTTGACCACGCGAGCGCTTGCGCTCGGCCTTTTACTGCTGTCACCGTTCGCGATGCCCGGGGCGCAAGCCGAATCGTTTTGCGTTCCCGGTCCAGGCGACGTTCCGGAAACCACCCTGCAAGGCGGCCTCACGACCGAGAAGCGCAATGCGCCAGGCGGCTTCCAGGGCGAGCAGTGCGGGCTGCGCCAGGTCGGGAACAACCTGCTCCTGAATGAGCAGGGAAGGCCGCGCGGCAGCTTCGGCGACGTCCAGATCATGGGTCACTGCGCCTACGCCAGCATGCGCGATCCGTCCAACCTGGCGTTGGAGAGCACCGGGACGGCGGTCCTCGACGTCCGCGTTCCGTCCAACCCAATCTGGGTGCGGACGCTGCGAACGCTGGCCATGCAGCGCGCCTATTCCGCGTTCGAGATCCAAAAGCACATCATGATCAGCGCATTCAAGGACTTCGGGCCGAACGGCGACAACTGGTTCGACATCTACGACGTCTCGGGCGATTGCCTCAACCCGAAGCCGCTCGCGGTGAACACGCCCGAATCGATCCTGACGCGGAAGATCACCACCGCGGGCGGCAACCACGACGGCTGGCTCACGCCGGACACCAAGACCTACTATGGGATTCCATTCGGGGGCGTGCGCATCCTCTCCGGTACCGCCGACGCTCCGGTGCTGAACCCGACGCGCATCGACATGCACGTGCTCGACATGACCGATCCGGCCAATCCGAAGCGTCTGCTGACCTGGAACCGCCTGCAACTGCCGGCCGAGGTCCAGCCGCGTGTTCTCGCCACTACAAATTTCCACGACGTGAGCTCGAACGAGGACGGCACTCGCGTGTACCTCGCGCTCTACGGCGGCAACAACTCGCTCGGCGGCAACAACAACAACCCGATTCCCGCGCAGAACCAGCGCTGCTCGAACGGACTGCTGATCCTCGATTCCTCCGAGGTCCAGGCGCGCGTTCCGAATCCCCAGCTCAAGTACGTGAGCTTCCTCTCCTGGTGCGACCAGCAGATCGACCCCGACTACGGCGACGGCTCGACCGCCTCGGCGCATGCCACGGAGTACGTGATTCACGAGAACGGCAAGCCCTACATCGTCTCGACCGACGAGTCGTCCGCCGGGCTCGACGGCGAGTGGACCCAGCACCCCAGGCAGCGCACCTTCAGCCGCCTGATCGACATCAGCGACGAGCAAAACCCGCGCGTCGTGGCTACGTTCAAGCCCGACGTGAACGACCCGGACAACGTCGCCCGCGTCATGGCCGAGCAGATCAACGGCGGCATGCTGCACTACATCGGCTTCGACGACCGCAACCACATGCGCCGGGTGATCTTCGCCGGCGCGAACCAGGGCATCCGCGTGGTCGACTGGCGCGACCCGGAGAATCCGAAGGAGATCGCCTACTACAAGGCGCCAAGCGTGGTCACCACCCAGCCCGGCGAGAACGACTTTACCCGTCCCGACCCGCGCTACGACCCGGCGGCGTGCCTCATCTATACCGGCTGGAACCAGGGCGGCCTGAGGATTCTCGAGCTCACGAACCCCGAGTACAACGAGTGCATGCGCCGTGAAGCAAAAGGCGACGGCTGGGTCGCCACAGGCGGCAAGGGCAAGGCGCACTTCCATGTCGATGCGCGGCGCAATGGCAGCGGCATCGAGGGTGGTGTCGACCTCAAGGAGCAGGCCTCCAAGACCTCGATCGAGATCACGAGCCTGAACTTTCTCGGCAGCGTGCGCGACGCGTGCGGCGACATCCTGCCGACCGCCAACGCGGTGCAGCTCAACGGAAGCGGGACCTTCAACGGCGCCCCGGCCTCGTTCCGCGTCTGCGTGCAGGACAACCGCGAGGGCGAGGCGAAGCAGGCGGACCGCTTCCACATCGTCTGCACCGCGGGATGCTCGTACAGTGCGGGCGGCGAGCTCGGCGGCGGCAGGGTGGAAGTGACCCAGCACTGAGCCGCGGCTCCTGTTGTAAGCTCCGGAGGCCGGGCGCTGCCCGGCCTTTTTCATGAGAAGAAGAGAATTCCTACTGGCGCTCGGCGCGGCGCCGCTCGCGGGCGTCGCGGCCGAGCCGGCGAGCAGGGCGTTCGAGGTCGCCATCGCCAAGGGGCGGGTAGACGCCGCACAGGAGACCGTCCGGGTCAAGAAAGGGGACAAAGTCGAGTTGAGATGGACCAGCGACCGGCGCATTGCCCTGCATCTGCACGGCTACGATATCGAGACGACGGTGACGCCGGGGACGCCGGCGGTGATGGCCTTCCAGGCGCGCATCGCAGGCCGCTTTCCCGTGTCCGAGCACGGGCACGGCTCGCGCCACGAGCGGCCGGTCTTGTATTTGGAGGTACTCCCCTAGCAGCCGCGGCGCACGGCTTCGGCCAGCGCTTCGACCTGCCGCTGCCTCTCTGGCTCTGGGTGAGCGGCGCTGGCGCGACCATCGTCCTCACGTTCGCCGCGATGGCGCTCTTCTTCCGCGAGCGCAGCTTCACCGCCTTGAGCGTGGGACGGAGCCTCTTTTCCGTTTCTCCCCGCGTGGTCGCAGGGGCCCGGATCCTGGCGCTCCTCGTCTTTCTCTTCACCGTCTGCGCCGGGTTTCTCGGCGCGCAGGATCCTTATCGCAACCTCATCACCACGATGGTGTGGGTGACGTGGTGGGTGGGTTTCGCGTTCGTGTGCGCGCTCGTCGGCGACCTTTGGGCGCTGGCGAGTCCTTTGCGTATCCCGTTCAAAGGATTTTTTGGATATCCAAAGCGGCTGGGTGCCTGGCCCGCCGTGGTGCTGTTCTTCGCCTTTGCCTGGGCCGAGCTCGTCTGGCGCGACAAGGACGTGCCGGCTTATCTGGCGAGCGTTGTGCTCGCCTATGCACTCCTTACCTGGATCGCCGCGGCATGTTTCGGCACCGAGGCCTGGCTCAGAAACGGCGAGGCCTTTTCGATCGCCTTCGGCGTCTTCGGGCGCTTCGCGCCGCTGCACGGGCAGGATCGTGCGCTGCGCCTGCGCCTGCCCGGTGCGGGACTGGTTGCGGAACAGCGCGTGCCGGTTTCCATCGCGGTGTTCGTGCTCCTCATGCTCTCGAGCGTGACCTGCGACGGCTTCTTCGAGACGCCGCTCATGCGCAGCCTCGAAACCGCGGTGCTCGGCTCGCCGCCGCTCGCTGCGGCGCTTTTCGCGGCTTCGGAATGGGGCCTGGACGAATCGCAGCTCATCGCGAGCGCCACGCTCGCCGCCTTTCCCGCGCTCTTCGTCGCGGCGTTCTGGCTCACCGCTTGGGCGATGCTGCGCGTTTCAAAGCAGAATCGAGGCGTACGTGAAACGGCGTGCGCGTTCTTCCT
>Ga0105245_10005269_pt1 | contig 11357 bp, 6 predicted proteins | sample KBSM54metaG_FD_81523 | JGI IMG/M metagenome (GOLD analysis project Ga0105245, IMG submission 81523) | Miscanthus rhizosphere microbial communities from Kellogg Biological Station, Michigan, USA - KBS M5-4 metaG | ecosystem: Host-associated > Plants > Roots > Rhizosphere > Soil | place: Michigan...
GATCCGCGCGCCATCTCCAGACCATGTCCGAGCAGGCCGAAGCCGGTGACGTCGGTGATCGCGTGCACGGCTTTCTCCTTGCCGAGCCTGGCGCCGACCTTGTTGAGCAGCGTCGTCGTTGCGATCAGATCCGGATACCCGCCAGGCGGCAGCATGTTCTTCTTGATGGCAGCCGAGTAGACGCCGACGCCGAGCGGCTTGGTCAGGATAACCGTGTCGCCCGGTTGGGCATCCGCGTTGCGGCGAATTTCGTCGGCCTTGCATGTGCCGATCACCGCGAGCCCGTAGACGGGTTCGGGGCAGTCGATCGAATGTCCGCCGGCAATGGGAATGCCGGCCGCGGTGCACACCGCGCGGCCGCCCTCGAGGATCATGCGCACCGTTTCCGGCGCGATCTTGTCCACCGGCATGCCGAGGATGGCGAGCGCCATGATCGGCGTGCCGCCCATGGCATAGACATCGGAGATAGCGTTGGTCGCGGCGATGCGGCCGAAGTCGTGCGGATCGTCCACCATCGGCATGAAGAAGTCGGTGGTGGCGATGATGCAGGTGCCGTCGTCCTGCTTCCACACCGCGGCGTCGTCACCGGTCTCGATCCCCACGATCAGCTGCTTGTAGGGATTGGTGACCGGGTGACCCGAGAGCAGCTGCTGCAGCACCGAGGGCGCAAGCTTGCAGCCGCACCCGCCGCCGTGGGCGAGGCTGGTCAGGCGGATTTGCGGGACGTTCATCGCGAACTCCAGACCTTGCGGCCGGTGGGTGACAGACGATGGGAAGGGGAGCGTGCAGGCGCAACCACCGCGGCGCGGGCGGTAGAAGTCGAACAACTTTTGCCCCGACACGCGAGAGCAACGGGCACGGTCACCGGTCTGTTATGGACGGCCTATCGGACAAAGGTCAACCGCTCGGGACACGCCGGCATGCTTGCCTGGCATGCGGAGAGTGGTTCCGGAGAAACGGCTTCCTGATAAGATGCTGGATCGCCCATCCGGGCGTTTGATTTCATTGCACGTGGCCCGTGTGGTTCGTGAGGTTGCCATGAGTGAGTCCCGCGGGTCTGCACGCAGCCCGGCCAAGTCCACCTCCCGCGGTGCGGGTCTCCGCCAGCTTCCATCGGTCGACGAGGTTCTGCGCACGCCAGCCGGCGCACAGGCGGTGGCGCAATTCGGCCGGATCGCGGTCGTTGGAGCGGTTCGTGCCACGCTGTCGAACGCGCGCAAGAACGGTGCCATGCCAGGCGGCGCGGACGCGGCCGCTGCCACGGCGCACGAACGGCTCACGGTCGCTTCGCGGCCGAGCCTTCGGCCGGTGTTCAACCTCACCGGCACGGTGCTGCACACCAATCTCGGACGCGCGTTGATGGCGGAGCAGGCCGTCGAGGCTGCGGTGTCGGCCATGCGTTCGGCGGTGGCGCTCGAGTTCGACGTCGGGGGCGGGCACCGCGGCGAGCGCGATGATCACGTGCGCGACCTGTTGCGCGAACTCACGGGCGCGGAAGATGCGACCGTCGTCAACAATAACGCGGCCGCGGTGCTGCTGGCGCTCAATACCCTGGCGCAGGGCAAGCAGGCGATCGTCTCGCGTGGTGAACTGATCGAGATAGGCGGCGCTTTCCGCATGCCGGAGATCATGAAACGCGCCGGCGCCAGGCTCGTCGAGGTCGGCACCACCAATCGCACCCACGCGAAGGACTACATAGGCGCCATCGGCGAGAAGACCGGATTGATCCTCAAGGTGCATACGTCGAACTACCGGATCGAAGGCTTCACCAAGGAAGTCACCGCGCGGGAGCTCGCCGCGATCGCTAACAAGCACAAGGTCGCGCTGGTCAACGACCTCGGGTCGGGTACGCTGATCGATCTCACACGCCACGGCCTGAAGCACGAGCCGACGGTGGCGGAGGCAGTGGCCGAAGGCGCCGACCTTGTGACGTTCTCCGGCGACAAGCTGCTTGGCGGGCCGCAGGCCGGGTTCATCGTCGGACGCAAGGATCTGATCGCGCAGATCAACCGCAATCCGATGAAACGCGCGTTGCGCGTCGACAAGATCAGGCTTGCCGCGCTCGAGGCGACGCTCAAGCTCTACCGCGATCCTGATCGCCTGGTCGAACGGCTGCCGACGCTGCGCCTGCTGGCGCGCAGGATCCAGGAAATCGAGGCGCAGGCCCGCCGGCTTGTGCCGCATCTGGCGAGAGCCGTCGGTGGCGGGTTCACCGTCGCGGTGGCCGCATGCGCCAGTCAGATCGGATCGGGTGCGTTGCCGGTCGAGACGGTGCCGAGCGCAGGCATTGGCATTGTCCCCGCCACCGCGCGGGGAGGCGGGCGTGCGCTCGCCGCGCTCAGTGTCGCCTTCCGCCGTCTCCCGGTGCCCGTCGTCGGCCGCATCGAGGACCAGGCGCTGGTGTTTGACCTGCGCTGCCTCGACGACGAGGCAGGCTTCATCGCCAATCTCGCCGCGCTTGATCCACCGGGAGCGCCTGCATGATCATCGGCACCGCCGGCCATATCGATCATGGCAAGACGTCGCTGGTGCGCGCGCTCACCGGCGTCGACACCGATCGTCTGAAGGAAGAGAAGGCGCGCGGCATCTCGATCGAGCTCGGTTTCGCCTATCTGCCGACGGCCGACGGTTCGGTTCTCGGCTTTGTCGATGTGCCGGGCCATGAGAAATTCGTGCGCATGATGCTGGCCGGCGCAACCGGCATCGACTTCGTGTTGCTGGTAGTTGCGGCCGACGACGGGGTGATGCCGCAGACGCGCGAGCATCTTGCGATCGTGGATTTGCTTGGCGTCCGCCATGGGCTGGTGGCGCTGACCAAGAGCGACCTTGTCTCACCGGAACGCCGCGCCGAAGTGACCGCGGACATTGCCGGCTTGCTGGCGCCGACGCGGCTCGCCGGCAGCGGTGTGATCGCGGTCTCGACCGTTACCGGAGAGGGCATCGAGGGACTGCGCGGCAAGCTGGTCGAGGCGGCGCACGAGATTGGGCGCCGCGCGGCCGACGGCCACTTTCGTCTGGCGGTGGACCGATCCTTCACCCTGCACGGCACCGGCACTGTCGTCACCGGGACGGTGCTGTCGGGACAGGTCGCGGTCGGCGACCGCGTGACCATCAGCCCGTCAGGGCGCGAGGCGCGGGTGCGCTCGATCCATGCGCAAAATCGCACCGCCGAGCGCGGCGTTGCAGGGGAGCGCTGCGCGCTCAATCTCGCGGGTGAGGGGATCAGCACGGATGCTGTCACGCGGGGCGACGTGGTGCTCGATCCTGCCTTGCATGCGCCGGCCGATCGAATCGACGTGACCGTGCGTCTGCTTGCATCGGAGGCCAAGGCGCTCACGCGCTGGCTGCCGGTGCGCCTGCATCACGCGGCCGTGGACGTGGCGGCGCGGCTGGTGCCGCTTAGCGCCGACAGCATCGCGCCCGGCGCGGATGGCTTGGCTCAATTGGTGCTGGAGCACCCGATCGCGGCCGCGACGGGCGATGGCTTCGTGCTGCGCGACACGACGGCGCAGCGCACCATCGGGGGCGGCCGGTTCATCGATCTGCGCGCGCCCGCGCGCAAGCGCCGCACACTGGAACGGCTGGCGCAGCTTGCCGCCCTGTCGCTCGGCGATTCCGAAGAAGCGCTCTCGGCGCTGCTCGAGCGGGACCCGCATTACGTCGACTTCTCCGCGTTTGCGCGCGACCGGGCGCTGTCGGCGGCGCAGGCTGACGCGATTGCCGACCGCCTGCAGCTGGTGAAGGCAAATAATCCCGCAGGCATTGTCGTTCTGTCGCCATCGACATGGACGCGCTTCAGGCAAAGTCTGCTCGCGACATTGACGGCGTTTCATCGGGCCAATCCGGAGTTGCCGGGCATGCCGCTGGAGAAGCTGCGCGCCCAAATCGAGCCGCGCCTGCCGGCGCCGGCGTTGCTGGCCTTCCTGCAGGAGTGCGCCAAAGCGTCGGAGATCGCGCTCGACGGCGCATCGGCGCGTCTCGCGGGCCACGCTGTGCAGCTGCCGCCGCAGGACGACAAGGCCTGGGCGCGCATTGCGCCCCTGTTGTCGGCCGGCGAGCGCTTCCGTCCGCCGCGCGTGCGCGACATTGCGACAGGGCTCGCGTTGCGCGAAGCGGACGTTCGACGCCTGATGAAGTTGCTCGCACGCATGGGCAAGGTGGATGAGGTTGCGCCCGACCACTTTTTCCTGCGCGCCACCGTCGCCGAGATGGTCGCTATCGCCGCCGATCTGTCGGCCAAAGGACAAAACGGGCAATTCACCGCGGCCCAGTTCCGCGACCGTCTCGACAACGGCCGCAAGGTGGCGATCCAGATTCTCGAATTCTACGATCGCCACGGCGTGACGATACGGCGCGGCGATCTGCGCAGCATCAACCGGCAGCGGGCCGAGCTGTTCGGGCGTGCGCCGGCAGCGTCGTTGCCGACATCATCTTCTGGGAGAGAAGCGCCCCCGGTGGGGCGTCCAGACTTCAAATCTGGGAAGGGCCGCGAGCCGGTCCTTGGTGGGTTCGACTCCCTCTCTCTTCCGCCAAATTCCCGACGCGCGCGGTGAGCGGGCGCCCCGGACGACGCTGACCTGCGCGCGATCGTTTCCGCATAGCGCCGCGACCGAGCTTCGGCAGGGCGGCAGCGATTGCATTTTTCCGCGGCAAGCGTGCCGCGGAACGCCGGCCGCATGCCCCGTGTCACAGAGCAAGCGCGCAAATTTGAATCGAACAGACCTCAGCCCGTTATCCGGTCATCAAGACGACCTGCGCCACATGCCATGGTTCCGCGCCGGGCCGGGAAGCCCGGCAAATAAGGAGGCCCCATGTCGCACCGTTCGATCCGCCGTCGCTCGATCGCCGTCATGATGTTGGTATCGCTTGCCGCCCTTGGTGGCGTCGCGCTTGCAGCGCAGGACCGCTTCACGCTGAAGGCGCCGAACGGCATTGGACTTGCCGAGTTTCGGGGATACGACACCTGGCAGAGCGTGGCCGTCAGCCAGGTCGATGATGGCATCAAGGTCATCGCGGCGAACCAGGCCATGATCGATGCTTTCAGGGCTGGCATCCCGGGCAACGGCAAGCCGTTTCCAGAGGGATCGAAGATCGCGAAGATCGAATGGTCGCAGAAGAAAAATCCAGAGTCGCCCTATGCGGTGACGATACCGGACACGTTGAAGTCGCTCTCCTTCATCGAAAAGGATTCGACGCGCTTCAAGGACACGAACGGCTGGGGCTACGCGCAGTTCATCCATGACGCGGCTGCGGACACGTTCACGCCATTCGGCGACAGCGCGGCGTTCGGCAAGGAGGTCTGCCACGCATGCCACGAGGCGGTGGCGAAGAAGGACTTCATTTTCACCGCGTATCCGCGCCGGTAGCGACGCGTGCGCGTTGGAGCGCGTCCTGCGGCGTGTCATGGGTCGAAGTCGAAGGGCTGGCTGGGGAACTAGGATTCGAACCTAGATTGACGGAGTCAGAGTCCGCAGTTCTACCGTTGAACTATTCCCCAAAAAGCCGCGATTTCAGTTGGTTACTGAAAGCGCCGGAGGTGCGGGTTTAAGCCCGCAGCGCGTCGAAGCGCCCTTGATTTAGGGCATCGGTTCGCCCCTGCCAAGTCTGAAGGCGAGAGGGGGGGGCGATGCCTCTCTATATACCTAGTAAGTCAGCACGACCCGCGCGTGCAGCCGCCACGTGCCGGCATCGGTAAAGGGCCCATCGCGCAGGGCGTAGGCCGCGGTCAGGTTGGCGCGGTAGAATCCGCCGAACGCCTGATCAAGGCCCGCGCCGACCGATGCCAGGGTGGCGTCACGACCACTGAACACGTCGTGAGCCGTGCCAACGTCACTGAAGACGAACGGCGCCAGCGCCCCCGTGAAGATCGTATTCGTGGTGGGCATCGCGATGCTCTGCGCGTAAAGCGAATTGCGCAACACGTAGGCCCGGTCGAACGCGCCGTCATCAATGACATAGCCGCGCACGACCTGCGCGCCGCCGGGCGCGATGCGTTCCGTGTCGGGCAGGGCCTTGCCGGAGACGAGTCCGTAGAACTCGGTCGAGAGCGACGTTCCAACCCACAGCGGCGTCACGCGCCCGTACGCGACCGTGGCGAAGGTGGCGCGATTGTCGGTCACCCGTCCGCCAGTGTAGGTCGCCCAGTTAGCCGCGGTGTTGCCGCCGAGCACGCCGCCCGGATTGTTTTTCACGCGCATGTCGAGATTGTTGACGCCGTACTCGTCGGCCCATTGGCCGGCCCAGCCCAGCGCGTACTGGAACACGTCGGCCGAGGCCTGAAAGGTATCGACGCCGGCAAGGAACAGGTCCCGTTGCTGGTGCTTGAATTCGACGCCGGCCAGCAGGTCGCCGATGAGAACGGGGGATGCGTTCGACAAAGCGGTGCGCGACAGCACAAGCATTTCCCGCGTATCGGTGCGCAGCAGCGGCGCCGCGATCGGGCGCTCGTTGGTACGCACCGTGTCGGCGAGCACTTCCAGGCTCGAGCGGACCCAGAGCGGGACCACCAGGCGACCGGCGTGGCTCGCGTAACCTGCGTCCGCCTCGTTGAACCAGTGACCACCGTCGCCCCAGAAATTCTTCGATCCGGACACCTGATACGAGGCGAAGGCGCCGAAGCCGAGGCTCGCTACGGCGCCCGCGAAGAAGCGGTCGCGATCCGTAAGCACGGTGCCGCTGTTGGCGTAGCCTGCGAAGCCCTGGATCGGCCGGCTTTCCGTGACCTGCAAGGTGACGTCGGTGGTGCCGAGCTCCTTGCCGGGCGCGAACACGGCTTCGACCCGGATCAGCGGATTGCGGTTGAGCCAGTCGATGTCGGTCTCGAGCACCCGCGCGTCGATCACCGCGCCGGGTGCGAGCCGAAAGCCGGCGCGCACATGCTCGGCCGCGCTCGGGCTGCCCTGAATGTTGACGCGCCCGAGGCGGAATTCGATGACGCGAATCTGCAGAACTCCACGCGTGACCTCTTGCGGAGGAGCCGTGATGGACACGAACGGTCGTCCGGCGCCGCGATAGACGCGGGCGACGGCCTTCTGCACATCGCCAATCAGCTTTTGCGAGAGCGGCTGGCCAAGCAACGGCGCGATCTGATCGCGCATGAGTGGCGCGAATGCCGGATCGGCGCGCGAGATGTCGACGCCGGCCGCGCAGCCGCGGCGCGGTGCCGGCTTGTCTTTTGCGCCGAGGATGACGACGGCGCACAAGTTGGCGCCGAGGGGTGTCGCGTCGGTGGACGTCAACAGCTCGGGTACGCCGCGCAAGGCTGGAGCTCTTGCCGGCGCCGACGGCGGTAGGTTGCGCTCGACATATTGTGCCTGCGCCGCCGCCACCAACGCGAAAGTGATACACAATACGCCAGCCAAGAACCGCTGGAGCATAGTGCTCACCCCCGTGGCGGTTGCGTATCTGCTGCTCAAGCAGCAGTGATTCGCTGCGCAGTATCAACGTCTTGATTGACCAACTCGTTAAAGACGGTGACCCAGTACCGGCGCCGGCGCGCCCTGCGGCGCGGTGGTTCTATGCAACCATTCCGAACACCCCGGCGTTTGCCCAAGTCGTGGGGACTTCTCCCTGTCGCGATGGGGACTGCCGTTCATGCTTCGCGGCCCGCGCGCGTGGTCAATTGGCGCACTGGCGATGACTGCGCTTGCCGCAGCGACGACGCTTGTCGCCCAAAGCCATGCGCAAGGTCTGCCCAGCGTGCGCGGAGCACTGGGCGGAATCACCTCAGGTGTCGGCGGAGCCATCGGAGGAGTTGGCGGCGCAATCGGGAATTCGACCGGCGCGGTGGGCGACGCAGCAGGCGGAATTGGCTCGCCGAACAACGCGGGTCCCGGCGCAGGCAATATTGTCGGCAGCACCGGCAGGGTCCTCATCCGCGGTGGTGAGGGCGCCGGCAACGGCAACAATTCGTATGGCGCGGCCGGCAACACGCGCGGAATTGGCAAAGCAACCGGCGTGGTGCAGCGGGGTGGCCGTGTGTTCCTCACGGGCCCCGGCGGTGCGCTGTCGGAACACGCTGGCGCGCCGCGTAGAGCAGCACGACAAGCGGTGCGTCAGGCGGTGCCCGCGGATATCTCTGGAAGTGTCGCGCGGGCTGGCCAAAAGTCGTCCCCGCGCTCCGCCGCCGATGCTCGCACGGCGCCGCCGATCCTCGCCAGCCTCTCCACGGCTGTGCCCTTCGACCAGCTTGGCGCGATCGCGCAGACCCTGACGCGCGAAATCTCCGCACCGCTACCAGCCGCCGTTGGAAACCTGCTTGTTCCGGACATTGCATTTGTCGACAACGCTGGCTGGTTAGGTGCGACGGTCATCGCCACCGGCGACCCGGCATGGGCGCAACTGCGCCGCACCGCGGGGCAGACCGCCGCGCAGCTTGCGGCGCAGGGCTTCATGCCCTCGAGCGAAATGATCGCGTTTGTCGAAAGCGCAGCGTGCTGGCGGCAGGTCAATTTCGTCACTTTGCCACTCGACCGGATCAATCCGGCAAGCTTCTGTCCGGCGGAGCCGAGCGGCTATCGGGTCGCAAGCCTCGGTGCTCCGAGCGAGTCGCGGGATCTGATCAAGTCCGATGGGCTGATCGCCCGGCTTGTTCGACTGGATGTGCCGAGCGCGCCTGTCCCCACGCTGCACTTCCCAACAGTCGATCGCGGCGCCAAGGGCAATCGCGTCGTCGTCGCGCCGGCAACATCGCCGCTCAGTGCGGGTCCGCGGGTTGAGCCTTCACCGGCGCCGAGCTTCCAGTCTCCGCCGTCGCCGGGGCAGGACCGTCTGGCGCTGCGCGTCCAGCCTGCTCCGTCGGAGCGAGCGGGGACGCGCGACACTATCGAAAGCCCGCGCGAAAGCATGCGTGAGGAGCGACGCGAGGAGGTTGGCGCTCCCCAGCCTGGAGAGCCCGGAGCGGGATCGGGCGGCGAAGCGCGCGGCGGCGGTTCGGCGTTGCGCGTGCCGCCGATCGTGCCCGGTTTGCGCGGACGCGAGACGCCGATACTGCGCCTGGAGCCCCCGTCAGGCTCTGTTCGAGAAGCGTTGGGATCACCGGCGCTAGGCGACGACGCCCAGTCCGCGCCAAGGCGCGTGCCCGGCGCCTCCGGCGACTTTCGTTCCGCACTCCGTATAAGCCCGCAACCGGGAGAGGGAGCACGCATCACGGCGCCCGTACCCGGCCGCGAACAGTCGGGGGGTGGCTCGCGCAGCGATGTTGCCGGCCCGTCCGCTGGCGACGGAATTCGAAGTGGTCCTCGTCGCGGCGACGAAAAGCTGTCTGGCGAACGTGTGCGACCGATCGACCGCGATCAGGCTCTCGTGCTGCGTGAGACTCGTCCGGAGCTCGGCGGCGAGGGCGTGCTCGAGCAACAGCGCAACCGGCAGGGACCGCCGGCGCAGGCCGACGTTCCCATTAGGCCGGCGGGCCGGCCGATGCGGTCAGACGACACCCGCCTTGCGTTGCAGGGAGACACTGAGCGCGAGACGCCGCGCATCACGCGGCCGGAAATCGCCGGAGAAACTCAGTCGCAGGAAGAGCGCGCCGCCACGGCTCCTCCCGCTTCGGCGGGTCCGCCGCAACAGATCGCTACTCCGCCGACTCGCACCGACACGCCATCGATCCGCGCCGACGAGAGCCCACGTGTCGCCGTCGTGCCGCAACTGACGCTGCCGCCACTCGCGTCGGAAAGGACCATTGAAGAGCCGCGCTCCGACGCGTTCGGGCCCGCGTTCGCAGCCTTGTCGCCGCGCATCGATGTTCCCAAGGTAAAGCAGGGCGAACCAATCGTCGCGATGCCGCCGCCGCTCGACCTGTTCGATCCGAATGCGCTGCGGACGACGCCGTCGGCGCTCGATCCCTGGCGGTTCGACGAGCTGCTGGCGTCGCACCCGCGCGTGCCGGCTGATCCGGAACTCAAGAGTTCGATTTTCGATCCGGCGCCGTCGTCGGGCGACGAGGGTGTCACCATCGTTTCAAAGGGACAGGTTACGGGGCCGGGCCAGCATCCGAAGAGTCCGGCGGACATGCTGGCGCTTACCGACGAAACGCGCCCGGCGGCCCAGAAGTGCATGGCCGAGGCTGTTTATTTCGAGGCGCGCGGAGAGTCGATCTCGGGACAAATTGCAGTGGCGCAGGTCGTGCTCAATCGCGCGTTGTCAGGACACTATCCGCGCGACATTTGCGGCGTCGTCTATCAGAATTCCGATCGCTTTCTGGCCTGCCAATTCACTTTTGCCTGCGACGGCATTCCGGACACGATACGCGAGCCCGATGCCTACTCCCGCGCCGAGCGTATTGCGCGCGACATGCTGGACGGACGGCTGTGGATCGAGGACGTGGGGAAGGCGACGCACTATCACGCCAATTGGGTCGCGCCGTGGTGGAAGCGCTTGATGAATTCGATCATCGAGATCGGCGTCCACATCTTCTACCGGCCGCTCAACTGGGGTGATGGCTCGGATGCGCCGGGTTGGGGCAACCGCGGACCCGCGGTTCCGCAGAATTGACGTCCTAGGGACGGCCATCCGTGTTGCGCGGATTGGCAGCTTCGTCGGCGACCCTCGGATTGATTTGGCGTGCTGCCGACATGTCCAGCTCGGCACTCGCCTTGTCGCCGAGCTTCAGCTTGGCCTGGCCGCGATTGAAGATCGCCATCGCATAATTCGGGTTGAGCTTGATCGCCTGGTCGTAATCGGCCACCGCGCGCTCGAACTCGCGCTTGTAGAAATAGGCGAGGCCGCGATTGTAGAACGCCATTGAATTGCGCGGGTCGATCTCCAGCGCTTTGTCGAGATCCGCAATCGCCGGGTCGTAGTCGCCGCGAATGACGTAGGCGATGCCGCGATTGTTGAAGGCGAGCGCGAACTGCGGATCGAGCTTCACCGCGTCGCCGTAGTCGGAAATGGCCTTGGCGAGGTCGCGCCGGTGGAAATAGGCGAGCCCGCGCGCGTAGTAAGTGCGGGCGCTCTTGGCGTCGATCTTGATCGCCTTGCTGTAGTCCTGGATCGCGCGTTCGTAGTCGCGCTTGTTGGCGAGCGCGAGGCCGCGGTTGATCAGGAACTCGGCGTTCTTGTCATCGAGCTTGATGGCCTGGTCGAAGTCGGCGATCGCCTTGTCCCAGTCGCGCCGCTCGGTATAGGCGAGCCCGCGATTATTGTAGGCCTCGATGTAGCCGGTCTGGTTCTTGATCGCTTGCGTATAGTCGGCGATCGCCTGCGCAAGCCCGCCGGTGTTGGCGTAGGCGAGGCCGCGATTGTTGAACACCACGGCATTGGTCGGCTCGAGCTTGAGTGCGGCATCATAGTCGGCAATGGCGCGATCGAAGGTGCGCCGGCTGGCGTAGGCGACGCCGCGGCTGTTGAGCGCCAGCACA
>Ga0105245_10005270_pt1 | contig 11356 bp, 7 predicted proteins | sample KBSM54metaG_FD_81523 | JGI IMG/M metagenome (GOLD analysis project Ga0105245, IMG submission 81523) | Miscanthus rhizosphere microbial communities from Kellogg Biological Station, Michigan, USA - KBS M5-4 metaG | ecosystem: Host-associated > Plants > Roots > Rhizosphere > Soil | place: Michigan...
ACCTCGATCTGGTGGAAAACCAGCGGTCTGGCGGCAGCGGTCCCGGGGGATTTACCTTTCGCTACGCAGACGCAACGGGCGGTCCGGATGGGGGGCGGTTCCCGAAGAACCCGCCGAACTTTCATCCAAACGTCCCACAGGATCCTGGCGTATTCCGTCCGAGCCAAAAAGAGATCAGCTTTGGGCCGGACCTCGCGCCGATCAATGCGAAGCCCAAGGGATATATTTTTGATGGGCTGATTGACGCTGCCGATTGGGTCACCCGCGCGCTGGACGTACAGGGATACCGGATTGACGACGCGAAAGGAACCTCTACCCAATTCGTCGTTCCCTTACTCAACCGCAAGTCAATGGCGGGGAAATTCGCGGTCGGGGAATTCTTTGACGGCAACCTGGATCTCGTGCGTCAATGGGTTTTCGACCCGAACGGCATGCGCGGGCGCGCCAGCGCTTTCGATTTTCCGCTTCATTTTCGATTGGCGGATATGTGCAATAACGCGGGCTCGTTCGACATGTCCAGCCTCGATCACGCCGGTTTGGCTGGCGAAGCGCCGTTGCAGGCGGTGACTTTCGTGGAGAATCACGACACGGACGTTTCGAACGACCCGGTCAAATTCAACAAGCTCCTTGCTTACGCCTATATTTTGACTTCTGAGGGATACCCCTGCGTTTTTTACAAAGATTACAGTGACGACCCAGGCTGCTATGGATTGAAGCCCGGGATTGATAATCTCATTTGGATTCACGAACGGCTTGCCGACGGTCCTACGCAGCAGCGATGGAAAGAGCGGGAGATCTTTGCCTTCGAGCGACTAAGTGGGCCGCATCTCCTGGTCGGCCTGAACAACAGCCCCGCGTCGCGCACGATTACCGTCGACACCGCCTTTGGCGCGCACGTCAGTTTGCACGACTACACAGGCCACGCGCCAAACACGATCACCGACGGTAACGGTCGCGCGACGGTTACAATTCCCCGCAACAACAATGGCCAGGGGTTTGTTTGCTACAGTCGCGACGGAATCGGTGGAGGATTTAAACTCGCAACGCACCCAGTCACGCAAGAGTTCGAGGGAGCAGCTGATCTCGACATTCCACCGGCAGACCTACTGCCGGTCCAAATCTGCCGCGTCTGGTGTGAATTGAACACACCGGTCAAAGCGTCGCTTCAATTCGATTCGACGAGTTGGACAGTCGCGACGTCTATCACGCTCGAACTCTTTGACCCCAACGCGGTTAAGATTGCATCAGAAACATTTGCACAGACCGCCGTTCAACGGTCTGGCTTCACCGTAATGACGAAAACCGCCGGACCCTGCTCGTTTCGCATTCATGTAACCAGCCCGCCTCAGAGCAATCTTAGGCCCGCATATAAGCTGGCTGTAACGTACACGTCCCCCCGACAACTTGGATAGGCTTCTGGACTGTGTGAAGGAGATGACATGTCCGCCAATGTTCTGACTCAGCACAATGACAACATCCGTTCCGGGGCAAATCTGCAGGAGACCAAACTCAATGCGGCAAACGTGAATGTGAACGATTTCGGCTTGGTTGCTTCGCGAGATGTCGACGGCCGGATCTACGCTCAGCCGCTCTATGCGTCCAACGTGATGATAGGTGGGAAGGCAAAGAACGTTGTCTATGTGGCCACAATGCGTAACTGGGTTTACGCCTTCGATGCCGACGACCTGTCACCCGGTGCCGGCCCGCTGTGGAAACGGCAGGTCGATCCACATCCGGTCTCTTCGCATTTGTATGGTAAGTTCTACAACGACATTAGCAGTCTCAGCGATGACACGATCGGGATTCTGAGCACGCCGGTAATTGATCTAACGAGCAACACAATTTATCTGGTCGCTGCGTCGGTCGATCCGGCGGCGTTGGCCGGCGCGCAACCGCAGAGTGCGTTTAAGCAGCTTCTTTTCGCGCTGGACTTGTCAACTGGTAACAATCGTGTCGCAGCTGCGGGCTCTAGCAATCCGGTGGCGATCACCGGATCGGCGTTGGGCGTCGGCTACCGTGACGCCAAGGAAGTCAACGGGGGCGTTATAGTCCACAAGGCGGCCAACGGAGCCACCGTCAACGTAACTGTCGCCGGCAAGAACCTAACCGTGACCGATGCTGAAAACGGAACGATCACGTTCAGCCCGATGCAGCATATGCAACGGCCTGGATTGCTCCTGCAAGACAGTCTGTTGTACATCGCGTTCGGATCGCATGGCGATTTCGATCCATACCACGGCTGGGCATTCGCCTATGAAACCGCGACCCTCAAGCAGCGCGGAGTGTTCTGCACCACCCCGGGCGGGGCCAAGGCTGGAATCTGGCAGGCCGGAGAGGGACCGGTGGGCGACGGCGCGGGGAATGTCTATTTCGGCACAGGAAACGGCGATTCAACCAATACTTCCCAAGGATTGGGGGAAAGTTTCATCCGTTTGCGTCCCGGGGCGAATTCTCTGGATCTGGACGCATTTCTGACAATTTTTCAGGATTCGACCAATCCTGTCTTTGATGAAGATCTTGGAGCTGCGTCTCCCACAATTTTGCCTGATGGTTTTCTTGTTGGCGGGGGTAAAGACGGTAATTTCTATCTGCTGGATCCGGGAAAGATGACATCCGCGGGCGCTCAATCCGCGCTAGTCCAGCGGTTTCTTGCAACGCGCGGTCGCGGAAGTCGTGCCAAGGCATTTGATGCACAAGGTAATGAGATTAGCACGCATCACATCCACGGTTCGCCCGTCGTTTATGATTCACCGAATAATGGCGTGCTGGTTTATGTATGGGGTGAAAATGAAGTTTTGCGCGCTTACCAATACGATCCGATGACGCATCGATTTCCCGGCCAGCCCAATGCCCGCAATGTCGAGGGTGCGGCCGCCGCGATTGGAACGTTGTACGCCTCAAACGACCAGCGCAAGCGCGGTGGGATGCCAGGCGCCATGCTCGCCCTCAGCGCCAACGCAAAGCAGCCCGGCACGGCAATTCTCTGGGCTTCCCTGCCTCCGTTTGGTGATGCCAACAAGGGCACTGTTGACGGCGTGCTCGTGGCCTATGACGCTTGCCGCTTCGATAGCCAGGGACGACTGGTCCTGCTTTGGCATAGCCACCAGAATCCCGCCGACGACGTTGGAAAATTCGCCAAGTTCTGTTGTCCGACGGTCGCCGACGGCAAGGTCTTTCTCGCGACGTTCAGCAACAAATTGCGCATTTATGGGCCGCGCGGTAAATCCGACGGAGGCTACAACCTCGCGTTTGGCGGGCGCAACGGGCTTATGTTCAACGGCAGCGCGCGAAGTGACGGCGGACCGATTCGTTTGACGGGGCAGCATGATTTGCAGAACGGCAGCGTCTTTTGTACGCAACCGGTTAACGTCGGCGCGTTCACCAGCAGCTTTCAATTTCACGTGACGGCCGGCAATACCGCCGATGGATTGACGTTTTGTGTGCAAAGCGAAGGTCCGCGCGCGCTGGGAGGGGCGGGTGGCGGGCTGGGATATGGGCGCGATCCAAGCGACGCGACGGACCCCGGCTTTAAGATCACCAAGAGCGTCGCGCTGAAATTCGATCTATTCGACAATGTGACGATTGTGCCGCGCAGTTCGATGGGCCTATACAAAAATGGCGACAGCCCCACCGCAGCCAACGCAATCGGCGGTGAAATTGGGCTGAACGCATTAGGGATCGATTTTCTTTCGGGCCATCAGTTTCGTGTCACGTTGACTTATGACGGGGCGAATTTGAAATGCGTGTTGCGCGACCTGACGTTGCGAATCGAGATTACCCGGTCTTTTCTCATCGACATTCCCTCGATTTGCGGGAATACCGCTCATGTGGGCTTCACCGCCGGCACAGGATTGCTCAACGCAAATCAGGACATCACCAGTTGGCAGTTCACTTCGTGAGATCGAACCGACCAGATTTGAAGGAAGGACGGTTTTCATGGCATCAACAACCTCATTGGCATCTCTGTATTGCGGTCTCCTGCTGCTGGCGGTCTGTCCCGCGATTGCAGATGCGCAAGAACGGATTACCGGAGCTGGCACCATGGCCATGGACACGGCTGCCAGCGGGACCGATGTGCTGACAAGGTCATATGATATTGGTCGCACCGGCGCGAATGTTCGGGAGAGCGCCCTCACCCCGGACTCGATATCCCATGGCTTAAAGAAGCTTTTTAGCCTGGATGTTACATCCGATCCCGCACATCATGACGACCCGAGGCTTGAGGCACAGCCGCTCATCGTGACGCGATTGCGGATGAACGACGGCCAAGTGCATGACGTCGCATATGTCTGCACGATGGACAACAACGTCTGGGCATTTGACGCAAACACCGGCGCAAAAATTTGGAACGGGCCGGTGTCACTCGGCCCGCCGATCAAACCACCGTTGACCCCGGCGGCCGGTTTCCCGACGCGCACTGCGATCGACCTATGGGGAATCAACATACATTGGGGAATCCTGAGCACTCCGGTAATTGATCGTGACACTCAGACGATGTATGTCGTGAATTGGACGAGCGATGATGGCTCGGTCAATCACGCAATCCACAAGCTTCATGCGCTGGACCTTGTCAGTGGAAAAGAGCAGCCCAATTCGCCAGCTACTATTGAGGCGAGCTTTAAGGTACCGGGAAAACCGGACGCGAAGTTCATTTCCCCACGGCAAAAGCAGCGATCAGCGCTGCTTCTGCTTCCGGGACCCAACGCACATCTTCGCGCGGTAGGCAGCCCAACCGTGCTGTCGGGCGCAATGGGCGACGACGCCGTTTCCCCGCAAGCGGCCCAGTCACCTGGAAAAACGCTAATCATGGCTTGCGGTCAGTTCGGTGAAAACGCTATCGGTCAGCATGGCTGGCTATTGGCATTCGACCCAGGCACACTCAAACAAACAGCTGCCTTTTGCACAACCCCAGCAAGCGGCGGTGGCGGAATCTGGCAGGCCGGCCAGGGTCCTGCCGCTGATGCAGGTAGCAATATTTATCTGATGACCGCCAATGGAGGATTCAATGGGATGACGGATTTCGCGGAAAGCTTTCTCATGCTTCACTACACGGCACCCGTCACAAATGGCGCCAACGGGAAGCTCGAACTTAAGTCATGGTTTACGCCGTTTCGCGATGCCGATCGTTTGGCGAGTGAGCCGCGGACGGGGTACAGCTTTCAGGATCAAGATCTCGGATCCGCCGGACCGGTTGTGCCCAGCGGTACGGGGCTCGTCATGGGGGCAGGCAAGGATGGCGTTTTATATGTGCTGGGAAAGGGCAAGTTCGGGAACACCTCGGATGCCGACATCGACAGTCACTCTCAATTCGCGTCGCTGAAATCTTCTCCGGTGTTCTTCACGTATTTTCCCGGCTTTCAGGTGGATCCGACAAGCATTGCCGATCTCGACCACAATTTTCAGGGCAAGACCCACCACTTACATCACTCCCCCGTGTACTGGAACAGTCCGGATATGGGGCCGTTACTGTTCGGCTGGGGCGAAAATGAAAGCCTTCGAGCTTGGGCCGTGGATGCCACGGGAAAGGTCGCGTTTCAGGCAATCGGACACGAAATTGCCTCTGAAGGGGCACCGGGAATGGGTGGCATGCCGGGAGGAATGATAACGCTATCGGCAAACGGCCGCACCAAGCACACCGGCATCGTTTGGGCTAGCGTTCCAATTCATGGCGATGGTAACAGGCATATTGTTGAGGGAATTCTCCGGGCGTATGATGCATCGGAGTTCGTTGTGAACCCCGACAATTCGAAATCGATCAAACTGCTCTGGGATAGTAAACAAATCGTCGGAAATACGTTCAATTACAACAAGTTCTGCCCACCGGTCGTCGCCAACGGGAAGGTCTATTGCACGACGTACGATGGGCGTGTGGATGTCTATGGGCTCTGACGCCGTGCCTCTGAGGTTTCGAAAGGAGGTGATTGTGATGTTGATTTGGGAAACTCCGGATTTCGTTGAAATCCTGGTGAATTGCGAATGCACCGCTTATGCTGCTGTTCAGTAACGTGGTCGGATCGATACTTCGAGTGGAGACTTGATGCGCGTTTGCCTCTTGGGAACTGCGGCCGGCGGAGCGTTCCCTCAATGGAACTGCAACTGCAGCAATTGCCGCGTTGCCCGCACAGATCCTTCACGTGCGCGGCCGCGCACACAGTCGTGCGTCGCTTTGAGCGGCGACGGGGAGAAGTGGTTTCTGGTCAACGCGTCGCCGGATGTGCGCGCTCAGATCGAAGCGTTCAAACCGTTGTGGCCGCCCGCCGCTTCTCGGCGAGGGAGTGGAATCGCCGGTGTTTTCCTCACCAATGCCGATCTCGATCATACGCTAGGGCTGCTGTGCCTTCGCGAAGGGGCAAGACTGGTCGTTCATTCGACCGCCGAGGTGCGGAACGCCCTCATGCACGGACTAAACGTTCACACGATCGTCAACTCGTATTGTGGTATCGAATGGCGCGAGCCGGCATTCGCGTTGGCTGCAGTTCGCGATCCGGATGGCGCGCTTACCGGATTGCAGTACGCCGCCTTCGCCGTACCGGGAAAACCGCCTCGTTATCGAGGCGGAATCGCTCCCTCTTCTGGCGATGCGGTAGGCTATCGGTTCCATGATGAGGCTACCGGAGGCCGGCTTGTCGTCGTTCCGGACCTGGCGGCGACCGACGCAGCCGTTCTACATGAGATGTCCAACGCCGATCTCCTGTTACTGGATGGAACGTTCTTCGACGAGGACGAGATGCAGAGAAGTGGTGCAGGCCAGGCAACCGCCTTCGATATGGGCCACCTTCCTGTTGGCGGCCCCGAAGGCAGTCTCGTCAAAATCGCCAAATTCGGCGACGTAACACGGATCTACGTTCATCTCAACAATACCAATCCGATGCTTTTGGAAGATTCGCCGCAGCGCGCCGAAGTCGAAGCAAACGGTGTCACAATAGGATATGACGGGATGGAGTTTACAGTTTAGAGGTCCGAGGGAGAGGAAGTCCGTGAACAATCGAATCGCATCGACTTGGCCACACGATGAATTCCGGCACCAGTTGCAAGGCGTCCACAGAAACTACCACCATTCCCATCCGTTCCATCTGCGCATGAACGCTGGGCAGCTTTCAGCGGTGCAACTCCGTGGATGGGCGGCCAATCGGTTCTACTATCAGCGATGCATTCCCTTGAAGGATGCTGCAATCCTGTCCAACTGTCCCCTCCGTGAAGTTCGGCGAATGTGGCTTCACCGCGTCAGCGACCACGATGGAACGCGAGATGACGAGGGCGGCATTGAAGCATGGCTTTGGTTGTGCGAAGCATGCGGCCTTTCCCGCGAAGAGGTTCTCGATGAACGGCACGTCGTTGCCGGCGTCAGGTCCGCCGTCGATGCTTACCTTTCCCTCGCGCGGACCAAACCATGGCCCGTGGCGGTGGCTTCATCCCTGACTGAACTCTTTGCGCCGGATTTGATGGCCGATCGGATCAAGGCCTTCGAACAGTATTACACTTGGGTCCCGGCTTGGGGCCTGGAGTATTTTCGTACTCGGGTTCCGCGCGCGCGCTCGGATTCGGAGGAGGGTATGGATTTGACGCTGCGTTTTTGCAATACGCGCAGTCTTCAGGAAGAAGCCGTTCTAGCTCTGCAAACAAAATGTGAAATCCTGCGCTCGCAGTTAGATGCGATTGCCGCGGCATACCCCAATCCAACTGACGTTGAGACTTAGTTACAAGAAGGATTCAATGGGCGAAACCAACACTAATCTGCAATCCTCACCAGAACTCGCGGACTCCTGCCGGCCACGGCTTGCGCGTGGCGTGCGCATGCAAATCGACCGATTGACAGGACAACCTCTGCTGCTGTTTCCAGAGGCGGTCGTAGAACTCAAGGGAAGTGGTTCGGCTATTGTTCCGTTATGCGACGGACATCGGCTTTTAGGCGAGATCATTGCGATCTTGTTGGAGCGGTTTCAAGCACCGGCTGATGAGCTCCGCGCCGACGTGCTGCGTTTTCTGTGCCGTATGCGCGAGCGCATGTTGGTGCAGTTCCAGGATGATGCTGAGGAATGCAAGTCCTCGCAGTTGGGCATTTCGCCCGCAACTTTGACGCCGATCACGACCGCGCCTAAACCCATTCCCGGGTTATCCCGTCCAATGGGACTGATTGCCGAGGTGAGCTATCTCTGTCCCCTTCACTGCCCCTACTGTTCGAACCCGACCGTTGTTTCATCGAGTGGCCTTGAACTCGCGACAGAACAATGGCGGCGCGTACTTGAGGATGCTGCCGACCTGGGTGTGCTTCATGCTTTATTCTCCGGCGGCGAGCCGCTCGTACGGCCTGACCTTGAGAGTTTGCTTGCTCACGCCCGTGATGTCGGACTCTACACAAACCTGATCACCAGCGCCATCGGATTCACTCGGGAAAGAGCCGCAAGTTTAAAAAAGGCCGGTCTCGACAGCGTTCAGATCAGCTTTCAAGGCGATCAGGAGGATCAGGCCGATTTTATCGCTGGGACGAGGGCACATGTCCGGAAGCTTGAGGCTGCTCAAATCGCGAAGGATCTCGGGTTTCCGTTAACCATTAATGTGGTACTTCACAGATCGAACATCGATCGCGTCTCTCAAGTCATCGCAATGGCCGAACAACTCGGAGCGCGGCGACTAGAGCTAGCCAGCGCGCAGTATTATGGTTGGGCCATGCGAAATCGAGCGGCTCTTCTGCCTAGTCGCTCGCAGGTCGAAGAGGCTGGCAGAACGGCATCCGTCGCGCAGCAGCGGCTCAAGGGCCGCATGGATATTCTCTATGTTCTTCCAGATTACTTCGGTGACCGTCCCAAGCCGTGTATGAATGGTTGGGGAAGGCAGTATATTTCTGTAAACCCCGCCGGTGATGTTCTTCCCTGTCCCACCGCCGGTGACATCAAATCACTCCGGTTTGATAACGTACGCGAACGCAGCCTGAAATGGATTTGGACCCATTCGGATGCATTCAACCGCTTTCGTGGCACGGCTTGGATGCCGCATCCTTGCCAAACATGCGATCGCCGCGAAATCGACTTCGGTGGCTGCCGATGCCAGGCCGCGCTCGTCACCGGCGATGCGGCCAACACGGATCCGGTCTGTACACTTTCACCCCACCGCCGTCAGATTGATGAGGCTCTGTCGGCGGCCGCTTGCGGATCATCTGCGATAACCGGCGATTTCAGTTTTCGAACAAACCCGAGTCTCTCTCGACCGTAATCATACACCAGCGCGCTGACGTCGTTCGTGATATCGAGTTTATCCCATCCTGTCGGGTTGTCCGGGTCGAGACGAGCATGACCACGGTCGCTCAGCAAGGAGTCGGCTTGGGGCACTTCGACATTCACGGTGTCGGACTTCGCGTACGACGTGCTCGGAGCAAGTTCGACAAGGGTGAGCAGTTCACGCCAAGCGTCAATGTTGTCATCTGTGCCCCAGCCAGGCAACTCGCGGATGATCGCTTCGAGCGCGGTCGCTAGCGCGATCTGCATGCCCCGGAAAAGCCGTGCGATATTTCCGTCGGGCAGACCCACGGCGACGAAGAGAACGGCCGCCACCAAAAGTCGTGCGGCGCGGTATACCTGGTTTAGGGTAATTGCTCGCGTTGTGTAATCGCCTATATAGTTTAGCCTTGGGTTTGACGGTAGATTTTACGCGAAACATCAGAGCGGGACCGGTGCGCTGCGGATGTGTACGCCTTTGAATCGGGATTTCAGCAAACGCAGGTATGGCTGGCATTGAGCGATCGGGCGCGACCCCAAGATACGAGACTATCCGATGCAATTGATTCCCAGTGGAGTGCAGCGGCTTCTGGTTAAGCTTCCCGCTTCTGTCAATACGGCCGCGCTATTTCACGCGGGATCTGCCAGCGGAGCACTCTTTCGTTCTCAGGCAATCATGGCGGACGACGCTGGCACGTTTGTCGGGGGTGGCCTCGGCCATAACAACGATCAGTCGCGATGGCATTCGGTTGTACCCATGCCTGCGGCCCGTCTGCTCAATCCATGGGACGCTGCCCACCAATTGGTGCAACGTGTGAGCGCAGACTCAGGCCGCGCGGCCTTTTCCGAGCCCGACGTTCTTCAGCAAATGTCGATTTCCCAACCGGTTGACGCTGCCGCTATGTTGAGCGGGGCGATCTGTTCCGAAGCTGGCTTCGATCCGGACTGGGACTCTGCTCCACCGCCATTTGGGTGGCACTTAAGTGATGAGTTCTCCGGCCTGAAGAAGGCTCGTGATCGCGTCGGCGACCGTGTGAGTGCCAGCGGCAAACGCGTACGGATCGGCCATCTCGATACGGGATACGACCCCAACCATGTAAGTAAGCCAATGCGCCTGCACGCGGAGATGGCGTGGAACTTTGTGGACAATAACAACAGCGCAGTAGCCCCAAGCACCGCCGGCGGCTTATTTCCCGACCCGAGTCACGGCACCGGTACCTTAGGGTTATTGGCTGGCAATCGAATTGCTGCGCTGGGTGGCGACTTCCTTGGCGGTGCGCCGTATGCGGATATCGTTCCCGTGCGGATCGGTAATACCTGGCTTCAACTGGGAGCCTCAGCGCTTTCTGCCGGCATCGAACACGCGGTAGGCTGGTCCTGCGATATCATCTCGATTAGCGCCGGGGGCGTTCCGGCGCAGTCCTGGGCCGATTCCGTGAACAGAGCCTACGACCAGGGATGCTGCATTTTCGCTGCATCTGGAGACAGTAAAGGCGGATTACCTACGCATCTGACGATCTATCCCGCACGCTTTGGGCGCGTCGTCTCAGTTTGCGGAGTGACCCGTTCTGGAACACCCTACTATCGCGATGATTTCTTCGGCAACCTCACCAAGACAGAGGGGAGTTGGGGGCCTGATTCGGCGATGAAATCGGCGATCTCGGCGTATTCGCCGAACGTACCTTGGGCCAAGCAAGGATGTTCGACGATGTTCGATAGAGACGGTGGCGGCACTTCGGCCGCCACTCCACAGGCCGCCGCGGCCGGAGCGCTCTGGCTGCAACTCCACATGGACGAACTGTCGGCATCGGAGCCGTGGCAAAGAGTCGAAGCGATTCGCTACGCACTGTTCAGCGGCGCAAGCACGGACGGTTCACCGCAGACCTTCTCCCGCCTGGGGCGCGGCCGGCTGCGCGCCGACGCCGCTCTTGATGTCTCCTTTGACCCTTCGAAACTCACCAAAGCTCCACTTGACACGATCGATTTTGCGCTCCTGAAAGAGCTATTCGGCATTCCAACGGCCGTCACGGCCACAGGGATCGTTCATGACGACTCCGATCTCAATTCCAATCGGCTGCACATGCTTGAGGTGGAGGCCGTACAAATGGTGATGTCGTCACCCCAATTGGCGCAAATAGTAGGTG
>Ga0105245_10005273_pt1 | contig 11352 bp, 12 predicted proteins | sample KBSM54metaG_FD_81523 | JGI IMG/M metagenome (GOLD analysis project Ga0105245, IMG submission 81523) | Miscanthus rhizosphere microbial communities from Kellogg Biological Station, Michigan, USA - KBS M5-4 metaG | ecosystem: Host-associated > Plants > Roots > Rhizosphere > Soil | place...
AGGAATCTTGTGCTTCACCAACAGTGACATGTCGGCCGACACCGTAAACTCGGTGCGGCTGTGGTCTCCGGCTACGCGTTGAAACGCGAAACGCCGAACGTTGGAGTCTTGCCGGAAACCAGTGAGAACGAATTCCATAACCAAACTAATTTGTTTCACTTTCGCTGACCCTCGGTGTCCCATCCCAAGGCAGGTCAGCCTCGTCAACTTCGAAAATTACTGGTCCATCGAGCAGCGGAATCTCCTCTTCGAGGGGAGAAACCCCACCTAGGGTACGGCGTTCCGCGCGCTTGGCATTCTTTTCCTGTTGCTTTTCCTTGCGCAGCTGTTCTTTTTGCCGTTTTTTGAAAGACTGCGGTCCGCGACCGGCCATAACGTGCTCCTGAATGTAAATTAAATTTGCCGGACTGTCACCTCGTAAACTCTTTATTTCCAACGTTGGCACCTGGAATGCTGGCAGGGCACTCAGGAGAAACGGATGTTCGAAAGCGACATCTACAGTTTAGCACTTTGTGGCGCGGTTGGCGTAGCGCTGGTCGCAAAAGCGCGGAACACCAATACCATCAACGGGCTGCGGGAGGCTCCTGATCGGTGGGGATGCCCGCGAAGTAGCGAAAGAACGCCACGGCCCGGTTGACGGTGGAGGCGTCATGCCCTGCCGCAAGGCTGCTCGCATCTTTGCCGGTCCGCGCGATGCTGTAATAGCGCCAGATTCCGGGGGACTCCCTCTCCAGGAAATAAATTGCCTGTAACTCGTGGGGCGGGAAAAGAGGCAGCAGCATGTAATGCAGGCCGGTCACATTTTCGGTCTCGAAAACCAGCCGGTCGGAAGAAGCGCTTACGACTTGCAGACGGTAAGTCGCCTTGCCGGAGAGACTATCGCTCTGCTGAAAATACCTGACTGTGCCGGGCGTCAGATCCGCGGCGGCGAAGTCCGGACGGGCGCTTCCGCCAGGTCCGGCCAACGCCGAAGCGTTTACGATCAGCGTACGCCAGCTTTGGTGAGTGGTGGACCAATAACGGATGCCAGTGAGTCCCGAGATTCCGCCGATGCGCTGGAGCAATCCCTCCATGCCGGTAGCGTGAAAGCGGGCGACGGTTGATACCAAGGTCGTGAACCCGGGGGCGGACCATCCCAGGCAAGCGGGCGGCGTCCAATCGCGCCCGAAGCTTGATCGATCCCAAACTTTGATCGCGGGCGAGTGCTGCAGATCCGGATACGGCGGATCGGATTCTGCTCCGCAAGGCGGCTGCGGCCCCGCGGCGTCAACTGGAGCGCCCACGAGGTTGGCAGGGCACCAGGCGATCCAAGCCAGGGCGCAGACGGCGAGCGGACGCGTCTTGGTCACCGACTCCACTCTAGCACTGGCGGTCGAATGGTCAACCTCGGTCGGCTGCCTATACCTGTTAGGGTGGACGTAGGTCCGGCGCGCCTTCCGCCGTATTCGGAAACATTTGGTCTCTGCCGGGGATCAATGTAGTGCCAGACAGTTTCACGATCAGTTAAATCGCTGAGCTGTCCACGGCGCCATCCGCGGTAGCCACGTAAATCGCTATCTTTTTCCCGAGCCAAACGGCCCGGACGGTGGCTTGAACTCAAGGAGTGTGGATGCGAATCCGTGTTGGCTACGAGTTAACTTACAATTGTCCGCAAGAGACACCCATGATATTGACGTTGAACGTGCACTATTCACGGGCGTCGGATATTGTGATCCCCGATTACCTGACCACCGATCCAGCGGTGCCGGTCACGGGCTATCGTGACGGTTTCGGCAACTGGTGCAACCGGATCGTAGCGCCGGCTGGGCGCATTCAAATCCGCGGGAGCGGAGTGGTGACCGACAACGGGCGGCCCGACCCGGTGGTTCCTTCCGCGCCGCAACATGCGGTTGAGGACCTGCCCGAAGAGACGTTGGTCTTTCTCTTGGGGAGCCGCTACTGCGAGACGGACCGCCTGTCGGATATCGCCTGGGGGCTTTTCGGCCAGGCGCCGCTAGGATGGGCTCGCGTGCAAACGATCTGCGATTGGGTGCACAATCACATCGCTTTCGATTATCAAAGCGCGCGCCCTACCAGGAGCGCATGGGAAGCCTATAACGAACGCATCGGCGTGTGCCGCGACTATGCGCACCTGGCGATCGCTTTCTGCCGCTGCATGAATATTCCCGCTCGCTACTGCACCGGCTACCTGGGTGACATGGGCATGCCGCCGCCTTACGCCGTCGGGGACTTCGCCGCATGGATGGAAGTCTATCTGGGCGGACGTTGGCACATTTTCGATCCGCGCAACAATATGCCGCGCATTGGAAGAGTGCTGATGGCGCGCGGCCGCGATGCGTCTGACGTCGCCATCGCGATGACTTTCGGTCCGGCGTTTCTTGAAAGCTTCACGGTGATTACCGACGAGATCAGTGAGAATGTCCCGGTGGGTTCCGGAAGCGGCAGTCGATCCTGATGGCGCTTCTGACCGTGCGCCACCTCACCGTGTATCGCTACTCGGAGCCCGTCGAGCTTGGCGAGCACCGCATGATGTTTCGTCCGCGCGAAAGCCACGATCTGCGGCTTGTGAATACGCGCTTGACCATTACGCCCGCTCCGGCCAAGCTGCGCTGGCTACATGATGTGTTCGACAACTCGCTCGCGATCGCCACTTTCGACGGCCAGACTTGCGAGCTGCGCTTCGACAGCTCCGTCACGCTGGAGCATTTCGAAATTCCCCTGCCGGATTATCCGCTCGAAGAGTACGCGCGAACTTATCCCTTCCGATACGACGAGGATGAGTTGCCGGACCTGGCCCAGGGGCTCCGTTGCCACTATCCAAGCGAGTTCGTTGCCGGCTGGGCGGCACAATTTCCCGATCCATCAGGGGCCACCGGAACCATCGAGCTGTTGCGATCAATGACCTCCGCGATCAAGCAGGGGTTTCGCTATCAGCGGCGCAGCGAAAAAGGTATTCAGAGTCCCGACGAAACCGTGCAACACGGCCGTGGCAGTTGCCGGGATTTCGCGCTGCTAATGATCGAAGCGGTGCGCTGCCTGGGATTCGCTGCGCGCTTCGTCAGCGGCTACATCTTCGTTCCCGACTTGGACGATAGGGAGATAACTTGCGGCGGCGCAACTCACGCGTGGATGCAAGTGTATTTGCCCGGCGCGGGATGGGTGGACTTCGACCCCACCAATAACATCATTGGCAACCGCAATCTCATCCGCGTCGCTGTGGCCTGGGATCCCAAACAGGTTCTGCCGTTGTGGGGCACTTATGCGGGTCCTGCGTCGGCGTTTGTGGGGATGGATGTCTCCGTCAGTGTGACGCAGGAGACTCCCGGGTGAACCCAGGCTTGAGTCCGAGAATCCTGCGGCCCAACGGCCAAAGCCAATTCGTAATCCTCTGCGATCATGCGAGTAAACACATTCCAGCGGAACTCGACGATCTGGGACTGCCGCTTACTGAACTCGCGCGCCACATCGCTTGGGATATCGGAGCGGCCGGTGTCGCCGAAGCGCTGTCGTCGATCTTCGACGCGCCAGCGGTGTTCAGTCCGGTATCCAGGCTGGTGATCGATTGTAACCGTCACCTGGATGCGGCCGATCTCATTCCCGAACGAAGTGACGGCGCGATGATTCCGGGAAACCTAGACCTTCCGGCGCCCGCCCGAGCCGTGCGTATCGAGCGCTGGTTCCAGCCGTATCACGCGGCGATCGAATTTGTTCTCGATAAACGCACCGCTCAGGGAGCCCCTACCGTCGTGCTCTCGATCCATTCCATGACGAACAATCTTGCCGGCAGCCACCGGCCCTGGCAGATCGCTTTCTCGAGCCATGAGGATCGCAGCCTGGTGCAGCCGGTGATCGACATTCTGCGCAAGTCGGACGACATCGAAGTCGGAGACAACCAACCGTATTCGATGGAGTCCGCCATCGACTACAGCATTCCCTTCCATGCCCTGCGGCGTGGCCTGCCGTATCTCCAGGTCGAGTTTCGCCAGGACGAAGTGCAGGACGCGCAGACTCAGTTCCGCTGGGCGAAGCGTTTCGCGACTGCACTCGTGGAAGCACTTCCGGTTCCCAGCCTCTACATTTCCTTGTAAAATAAAAGTGGCCATGTTTGCCCCGCACGAAAACTTGAGCGATCGGATTAACGGCAATATTATCCGCAGCGAGATCGAAGGTGGAGTGGATTTAAGGCAACTCCCGCCGGAGAGCAAGCTGAAGGTTGAGACGCGGAATCGCGCCTATACCATCGTCATGAAACGCGATTGCGATGCCCTGATTTCCGGGCATCCCGACTTTTGCCCGTTCCCGGTGCTGGTGCGCATCCATGGATCCAACTGGGGCGGTTCGATGCTTCGCACCGCGTATCTAGGACGCGGAATGCATCTGGAGTTCCGTCACCCGATGTTTGAAGGGCTGATCGTCACGTCGCCCATTTGCGATATTCAGCTATTGCCGCAGGCGGCCTGACCAATCACTGAGGCAGCAGCGGGAGCTCGTAATAGAAATAATCCTGCCCGCTAGCGGCGTCCCGAATCCCCGTCAAATATAAGCGCGAGCCAGGCTCATGGTCGGCGTTGAAATAGAAAAAGCCGTAAGCGCGCTCGCCGATAGGCAGCATCTTGGCCGAAAATGAGCGCCCGTCGATCTCCTCGACATTCAGCGGACCCTTCTTTTCACGCTTCGGCAAGGGTACCGGCAAGCGGGGCCCTCCGCCAACCCTGGGCGCCTTCGCCCCACCGTTCAGGTGCTGCACGTCGTCGGGCGTAAGGGCGATCACATGCTTGCCGTCGGCGGTGACGAACTCAGCCCGCAAATCGAGGCGCAGCGCTTTCCCGGTTTCGTTTTCGAGAATCACCAGTACCGGCAGAATCCCGTATTTATTTGGATTCAGTTTGCCGAAAGCGGTGGCCGTCTCGGCGTCGGTGATATACGGCACCGCAGCTATCGTGATTTTGTCCAGCGTCTGGTGCGATGGATAGCTCGCGGCCGGACCCGGAGCGAAGCGCGGCTTGTCCTTGTCGGCAGCCAACACCGCCGTTATACTCAAGAGAACGATTACGGCCACGCGTCTCATATTTTTCCTGTACCAGCTCCTGCAGATCGCCCTCACGCCTGCGATCGCCCTGTATCTACTTTACCGGGGATTGCGTGACCGCAGGTATTTCTCACGGATTGGCGAGCGTCTGGGCTTTTTGCCGCACTCCCTTCAAACGACGGGTAGCGGAGCCATCTGGTTTCACGCGGTTTCGGTGGGCGAGGTGCTTTCGATCGTCGAATTGCTTCGCCGCTTGCGGGCTGAGCGGCCTTCGGTGCAGTTGTTCGTCTCCACTACGACGCTTGCGGGACGCGCAACGGCTGAACAGAAACTGGCGGGGTTGGCCGATGGCGTGTTCTATGCGCCGATTGATTATCGCTCGACTGTGCGCCGCGTACTGCGGCAACTGCGGCCGTCGCTGGTAGTCGTGCTGGAGACTGAGATCTGGCCGAATCTTTACCGCGAGGCCAAGCGTTCAGGCGCGTCATTGCTGGTGGTTAACGGGCGCATCTCGGATCGCGCACTGCCGCGTTATCAGGGCTGGAGCTGGTTTTTCCAGCATGTTCTCGCGCAACCCGATGCGATTCTGGTGCAGACCGAAGAAGACGCCAGGCGCTATGCGATCGCGGGAGCGCCACCGGAACGGGTCCGGGTCGGCGGGAATTTGAAGTACGATTTCACGCCGCCTGCCTCCGGAATCGCGGCGGATATCGCAGAGTTTTTGCGCGAGTCCAGGGCTGAACATGTGCTCATCGCCGCCAGCACCATGCCTCCAGCCGCGGCGGGCGACGTGGATGAAGACGATACGGTGATCGAGGCGTTTCGGGAAGTCGCCGCCGCCCGTCCTGGACTGCTCCTAATCCTCGCGCCGCGCAAGCCAGAGCGTTTCGATGCCGTCGCTGAAAAGCTTTCGCGCGCGGGCATTGCATACACGCGGCGCACGTCACTTAAGCCGTTATCCCTGCCGGGAGTCCTGCTTCTGGATACGATTGGCGAACTGGCTGCGCTCTTTCACGCCGCCGATGTCGTCTTCATGGGAGGCACGCTGGCACAGCGGGGCGGCCACAACATTCTGGAGCCGGCCTATTTCGGCAAGCCCATCATTGTTGGTCCGCACATGGAGAACTTCGCTGCCATCGCGGAAGAGTTTCACCGGGCGGGAGCGCTCACGCTCATTCAGCGCCCGGCTGAGTTGGCAAGTGCAATTACCCGGCTTCTCGATCACGGCGCGGCGCTGGGGCTGCACGCGCGGGAGATTGCGAACTCCAAACGCGGCGTGACGGCCCGCATCACCGGCGAAATCTGGGAAGCGTTCTCGGAAGGCGTCCCGAGCCCGCTGCATAAGCTCCCGGCGCGCGTGGTTCTCACTCCTCTTTCTTGGATCTGGCGCGTAGGCCATCGTATTAACGTCGAGATGAGTCTCGCGGCGCGGCAGTCACTCGAAACACCCGTCATCAGCATTGGCGGACTCACCATGGGCGGCGTCGGCAAGTCGCCGATGGTGGCCCATCTGGCGGCCCGTTTGCGCGAAGCAGGCCGCAACCCCGCCATCCTCACGCGGGGCTACAAACGCAAATCCGCCGAGCCCATCGTGCTGGTCCGGCGGGGCGAAACCGCCAGTTTGGATCTGACTGGCGATGAGGCCCAAATGTTCCTGCGCACAGGAGACGCCCACGTCGGAATCGGGCGCAAACGGTTTGACGTTGGCTTGCACATGGAGCAGCGCTTCTCGCCCGGCGTATTTCTGCTCGACGACGGTTTCCAGCACCTCCGCCTCCACCGCCGGCAGGATATTGTGCTGATCGACGGGCTGAATCCTTTTGGCGGCGGCGTGTTTCCTGTCGGACGCAGCCGCGAACCCGCGCACGGTCTCAGCCGCGCCACCGCCCTGGTCGTGACGCGAGCCGAGCCGGGCCACCACAATACCGGCTTGGAACGGCAACTGCGGCGGTGCAGCGCCGCGCCGATTTTCCGCTGCCGCGTGGTGCCGCGCGAGTGGGTGGATGTGAACTCGTCCCTCAGCATTCCAGCGGCAGAGGCCCCATTCCGGAAGGTGGCGGCCTTTTGCGGCTTGGGCAATCCGCGTTCGTTTTGGAGTACGCTCGAAGAATTGAAACTGGATCTGGTGTTTCACTGGGCCTTCGGCGATCATCATTCCTATCGTCCCGGGGAATTGCAGCGGCTACTGGCGCAAGCCCAGGGCTGCGGCGCCGAAGCGCTGGTCACTACTGAGAAGGACGCCTTGAACCTGTGTGATGGAGCTACTGCGCTTGTGTCGCCGCTGAAATTGTATTGGTTGAAAATTGGCATCGAGATCGAGAGAGAAGAAGAATTGCTGCAACAACTCCTCCAGCCCGCGGAACAGTTACCCAGATGAGGACTGCTATTTTCGGCGGGACCTTCGACCCCATTCACTCCGCGCATCTTGAAATGGGACGCCGGGCCGCGGATCAGTTCCGGCTGGACCGCGTGCTGTTCATTCCCGCCGGCAATCCGCCGCACAAGCACGCCGAAGTGTCCTTCGAGGACCGTTATCGCATGGTGGAACTGGGCTGCGCCGCGGATCCGCGATTCGTTGCATCGCGGCTCGAAGAAGGGGCCGGGAAAAGCTACTCGATCGACACGATTGAACGGGTGAAGGCAGCGGGCGCCGACGCCGCGAACGCCGGTACAAACAACGCGCTCTTCTTCATTATTGGCTCCGACGCGTTTGCGGAAATCCAAACCTGGCACCGTTGGGAAGACGTCATCCGAGCGGTGGAATTTATTGTAGTGGCGCGGCCGGGACATGAGATTGCGGGCCCGCCGGGCGCGCGCGTGCACCGCTTGGACAACGTGGAACTTCCTGTCTCATCTTCCGATATTCGCGACGCACTGGCGCGGGGGGAATCTCCTGAGGAGTTGCCGCCCGCGATTGCAGAGTACATTCGCGAACATCGGCTGTACGGGTTAGCTAGAGGACACTTGAACCCGCGCGCTGGAGTTTAGCCGGCGTTCCGCCACCACCGTGACCTGACGGTCCTTCGCGAGGCGCACCACATCCATCACGAAATTGCGCCGGCCCAGTACCGAAGCGGCGGTTTTGGACGGCTTGGACAGAAAGATCTGCGTCACGCCGTTGCGGCGCGTGAAGTCGAGGAGGGTCTCCGCCGGATCGTCGCCTTCCAGAATGCGAGTTTCGATGCGCAAGCCGCGCGCGAATTCCAAATGCCGCTGAATGGCTGCACGCACGGTCTTGGATAGATCGTCTTCCGCGCTCGGGGGCAGCACGCAGACAGCGAAGCACTCCGCCTTGAGGTAATCCGCAACCCGGCGGCCGCGACGGATCAATGCGGCGGTAGCAGGCGATTCAGTGATATGGATCAAGATGCGTTCATTGGGCTCGGCTGCGGGGATAGCTTCGGAAACCGGCTCGCCGGCGAGGGAAACATTCTCGTTGACGGGCTCGCCCTGGCGTACATCCACTTCGTGGGCGGCTTGGCGAAGCGCCATTTCGCGGAGCGCGCTTAGCGTCGATTCCTTAAAGAAATTCTCCAGTGCCTGCTGCGCTTTCTCGCGGCCGTAAATCACGCCTCGCTGCAAGCGATTCAACAACGCTCGCGGCGGCAGGTCCGCTAAAACGACTTCGTCGGCCTGCTTTACCACCCAGTCCGGAATGGTTTCGCGCACCTGCACATTGGCGATCTCGCGCACCTGATCGTTGAGGCTCTCCAGATGCTGAATGTTCATGGTGGTGAGCACGCCGATGCCGGCGTCCAGCAGAGCGATAACGTCTTGCCAGCGCTTCCCGCGTTCCGTGCCGGGCACATTGGTGTGCGGGAATTCGTCCACCGCGCACAACTCGGGGTTACGGGCGAGGATGGCGGGAGTGTCCATCTCTTCCAGCTGCAGACCGCGGTAGGAAATGCGGCGGCGCGGAATCAGCTCCAGTCCTTCGAGCTTGGCGATGGTATCCTGGCGTCCGTGAGGCTCGAAGTAACCTACCACGATGTCGTGACCCTCGCGTTTGAGACGCTGGCTCTCTTCGAGCATCTTGTAGGTCTTGCCGACTCCCGCGGCGTATCCCAAAAAGATCGTGAGGCGCCCGCGGGGGCGTTTGGAAGGCGCGGGACGGGGCGGCTGTGAAGCGGCGCTCATTGCGCCGCAGCCTCAGAGGGAAAGATACGCACGTCGATACCATCGGATTCCATAATGAGCCGCTCCACTGGATTCACCTTCCAACGGCTCAGCCATCCGCCGCCTTGCTGCGTGTGGCCAGCGAAGATTTGCGTGATGCCGTGGCGATGGGCGAACTGGAGGATGCTTTCGATGGGATCGTCCCCGTGCAGGATCTCGACGTGGGCGTTCGCGGCGTGCGCGGTAGCAAGATTCTGCTCGATGGTCCGCTGATCGGCGGCGCTGAGAACGCCCTGTTGGGCGTAGACCGCGTACAGATCGCCGTAAAACAGATCCGCCTGCCGGCGCCCTTTGCGGATCATCACCGATGCATTCGATCGCGGCGTAAGGCACACCAGAATTCGCTCCTGCGTGCCCCAGACCTGGTCGATGCCCTGGCGTTTCAGGTAGGCTTCCAACTGGTGGTCGACAACGTCGGCCGCCAGCACCAGCGCGATCTCGCGCAGCTCTGAGAGCTGATGCTGCTGCCGGCTTAGGGTGGCGGCATCCGCGCCGGTGCTCCCGGGAGTGCAGTACTCCGGCGGCGCATCCACCAGTTCGATCTCGTCGGCCTCGCGGATGAAAGCCTCGGGGACCGAATCCTGCACTACCTTGCCCCGAATGGCGTCTACCTGCGCTTGCCGCTCCTTCACATATTGAAGGTTGATGGATGTCACCACGGAAATGCCGGCGGTGAGCAGATCCTCTACATCCTGCCAGCGCTCCGTATGTTTGCTGCCGGGAGGATTGCGATACGCCAGGCCGTCGATCAAGCAAACCGTCGGGCGCCTGCGCAGCACCTGCTCGACATCGATGGCCGGAACCCCATCCACCACGCGCGGTGGAATCACCTCCAGGTCGCAGAGCAACTGCTGAACCACGGCAGGCTCTGTCGCTTGTATCGCGGCTACCACCACATCCGCGCCGCGTGATCTGCGCCGGCGGCCTTCGTCAAACATGCGGAATGACTTGCCGACCCCGCCCGCATAACCTAGAAATATCTTGAGGCGGCCACGTGAAGCTCGGGTTGCTTCATCTTCCACCTGCTGAAGAAGATGCTCAGGATTGGGTCGCCGCTGCTCGGTATCTGCCATTCGGGTGCTGAACTTATTATCCTCCCGTTCCGGCGGTAGGAAATAAAAAGGGGCGGTGGGAAAACCCACCGCCAGTCCAGCAATCGTAGGAGACTACGTACTCAGGACCGCGAGTCGTCGGAGGAGAAACTCGCCCTTTACCCGCTTAGACGCTGCAGCGACCCAAAAGTTGCTGAGTCGGAGTGCGATTAGAAAGTAGGCTGCAGGAAGATTTCCTGGGACACGCCTTGCGCCAAAGCCGCTTCTTTAGTGCAGATCCAATATTCCGGCTGCCAGTGCTCTTCGCGATCATACGGCGGCTTGTAGACGTAGAAATCCGCGGTCCGCCGGCTTACGCGCGGCTCGACACGAGTCTCCTTGCCTAGATAGCGCGCTTCCTGGAGCGCCTCTTCATAGGTGTCGAACGGACCATCGATATAATCGCGATGATTGATAATGTGCCACATCATATAGATCTTGGGAGCGCCTGCCCCGCCGCCTACCCCTTAGATGAGCGGGGGCGCCAACTGGTTGCAAGCATAAAGTTGCAAGCGTCCAGAAAGGCGCGTTCGCCGCGCTTGGGGCAGTACCCGGATTGACGCTAAATGTAGGCCGCCTTGGACTTAGCTTTGATCTCGACCTTGCCGTTCGTTCCCGCCAGGCCTCCTCCGGAACGGCCGGCGGAAGCGGCCTGGACGGCTTTCTGCTTGGCCAAGTCCCTTTCGAGTTTGGGACACATGCGCTCCATGACGCTGCGGCAACTACTGGTGCCGCAGGAGCACGAGGTCCGGTCGCCCACGTATTCGAAATTGTAATCCACCGTAATCTCTTCGCCCGGCTCAATGGTCCGCAGGCTCATGTAAATGATGTGGCCCTTCATGATGCGCGACACCACGTTGGCCTCACAGCTGTGGTTGATAATTTCCGCGCCACTGCCTCCAAACGCGCCATCGAGCGTCCAGTATTTGTTGAGCGTGAACAAGTAGGTGTACTCGCCCTCGCCGCGCTTCTTTGTTTCGCGGCGATTGAGGCGTTCGCCGGTGTACTCGATCACTTTGCGGTTGGCAGGGATGCGCTCTTCGGCGTAGACGCCGA
>Ga0105245_10005276_pt1 | contig 11349 bp, 10 predicted proteins | sample KBSM54metaG_FD_81523 | JGI IMG/M metagenome (GOLD analysis project Ga0105245, IMG submission 81523) | Miscanthus rhizosphere microbial communities from Kellogg Biological Station, Michigan, USA - KBS M5-4 metaG | ecosystem: Host-associated > Plants > Roots > Rhizosphere > Soil | place...
AGCGCCGCTGCTCTCCGGCTTTCACTTCGCCCTGCTCCGGCGGGATCACGCCGCAGGCCAGCTTCAAGAGCTCGGCAACGCCCGAGTTCTTCCCCCCGATCACCCCGATAATGGCGCCCGCGGGTGCCGCGATGGTAAGATCCTTCAAAACTCCGGCGGAAACGTTACGAAACTCAATCGGCATTTCATCAATAGGATACGTCAAGTAAATTGGGCGAACGGGTTTAGGCGGCCCCGGCGTCACACTCTCAGGATGAAACTGCAACCGCGATTCCTGTGGCTGACACTGACGGCGGTAACCGTATTCTCGCCAGCGGCAATGGCGCAGGGCGGGCCCCCGTTTCTTTCGGATGATCCGGACACTCCTGGAAACCGCCATTGGGAGGTCAACCTGGGGTTCCTGGGGGAACGCAATCCTGTCGAAGGCGCCTATCAGGTTCCCAACATCGACATTAACTTCGGTCTGGGAAATCCCATCCAGCTCAAATTCGAGTTGCCTTTGGCGGTTGCAGAAACGCGCGGTCCCTCGGGACATGTGAACGGCGGACTCGGCAACTCATTACTGGGAGTCAAGTATCGTTTTTATGCGCACCACACGAAGGCCGAAAAACTGGAACCTCGCAGTGAGCGTGAATCCAATTTCGCGCTCTCGGTTTATCCGCAGCTCGCTTTGAACAATCCAACCAGTTCGGTGGCTCGCGAGATTGTCGATCCCGCCCCCGAGCTGCTGCTCCCCATGGAAGCCAAAGCGATCCTCGGACCGATCCGCCTCAGCGCGGAAGTCGGCTACTGGCTAACCAAGGGAGATGTTCCGAATTCCTGGATCCGCGGCGTTATCGTTGGGCACGAGTTCAAGAAGGATACCGAGCTCTATTTGGAACTCTACGATCAACGGGAGGTCAGCGGGAAGCCGCGGGCGGGAGAAACCAGCCTGGGCTTGGGCGGGCGCCTGCCGATTGTTGCGAGCGGTGCGTTCCGGCTGATCGCCATGGGCGGCCACGACGTCGCCAGTTCTCCGAGTGGGCGTTCCGGTTGGATCGCGTACGTGGGAATTCAATTCTTGTCGGACAAACGCCGCCGCCACAGCAGCGATGTTGACGACACGGAATTGCCCTAAACCACGGAGGCAACCCACGCAAGTTGGGAGTATACTGCTAGCGCTGTCGGTAAACGACGCAGAAGGAGGAACGAAATATGCCCCTTTCGAAACGAGCGTTCGCGGAATTCATCGGAACATTTTGGCTGGTTTTCGGAGGCTGCGGCAGCGCCGTGCTGGCCGCCGCCTTCCCCGGCCTGGGAATCGGCTTCGCCGGTGTCGCTCTGGCCTTCGGGCTCACCCTACTGACCATGGCCTTCGCCATCGGCCACATCTCCGGCTGCCATCTCAATCCCGCGGTTTCAGTGGGACTGGTGGTGGGCAAGCGCTTCCCGGTTTCTGAACTACCGGCTTACGTGCTCGCGCAGGTGTTGGGCGCGGTGGCCGGCTCGGGCATCTTGTATTTGATCGCCAGCGGCAAGGAAGGCTTCAGCCTGGCCGGTGGATTCGCCGCGAACGGTTATGGCGCGCACTCGCCGGGCGGCTATGCGTTGGGCGCCTGCTTGACGGCCGAGGTGGTGCTGACCTTCATGTTCCTGATGATCATCCTGGGCGCCACCGACCGCCGCGCGCCACAGGGATTCGCTCCGATTGCGATCGGTCTCGGCCTGACGCTGATCCACTTGATCTCGATCCCGGTAACGAACACATCGGTGAATCCCGCGCGCAGCACCGGTCCGGCGCTGTTCGTCGGCGGCTGGGCGATCGAACAGTTGTGGCTGTTCTGGGTGGCGCCGATCGTAGGCGCGGCAATCGCGGGGGTCGTCTACTCGGTCTTCGCCGAGTCCGAGGTAAGGCGCAGCGCGGCCACTGCGTGATTTGTGCGCACAAGAACATTATGCGAATTCGAACAGCTTTCCTACTGGCGTCATTGACGTGTGTGGCAGCGGACACGGGCCGGCTCAAAACTGAAGTCAATCCGGGACGCGCCGGCGTCTTCATTGACGGAACATATGTGGGCCCCGCGGCCGATTTCAAGGTGGCGCGCACCTACCAAGTTGCCCCCGGCGAGCATGAAGTCAAGCTGGTGGACCCACGCTACCAGGAGATCGTCAGGAAAGTAACCATCACCGCCGGCAAGAAAACGGTGTTGAAGGAAACCATGATGGCGCTCCCACCGGCCAAGCCGCCGTTCGGCAGACTGCGCGTCCAAAACCCAGATCATTTCGCCGCCGTGTATGTGAACGGCCGCTTCATGGGTCACGTGGACGAATTCAGCAACTTCGCGCAAGCGCTGCTGCTCAATCCCGGGACTTACGATGTGAAAGTGGTTCCCACCAACGGCGCGACGGCTACGAAAACCGTCACCATTGAGGCGGATAAGACCGTTATTGTGAAGTAGCGTTAGTGGCCAGCGAACCACGCGAGGACGCGCCGGCGAAATTCTGTTGGCGCCGTTGAATAGGCGCCGGTATGCTCGGCATTCGGAACCAGCCACAGGACAGATTGAGCGCTGGCCCGAGCTAATGCTTGCGAGTGCCAGTAGGGTGTTCGCGAATCTTGCAAGCCGTGAATCAGTAAGGTCGGTGTCGAAGTGCGACGCATGCTCTCGACGGGTGAGACCTGACGCAGGTCGAACCCATAACGATATTTCGCAAACGTCATGGAGTTGCCCACCAGAAACCACGGCGTCAAATGGAACATCTGTTGCACCCGTGATTCTGCAATCGCTTGCAGGTCTGCGAATCCTGACTCGGCGACAATCGCATGGAAGTCGTTGCCGAGTGAGGCAGCCTGGATGAGGACGGAACCGCCCAACGACTCGCCTAGCCCGTAGAGCGCTTGGCAATCCTGTTGTCTCAGCCAATGCGCCCAGTCGAGGACATCGTATTTCTCCCAAAGTCCGTAAGTGACCAGTTCGCCTCCGCTCGTGCCGTGCCCTCGGCTATCGGGGAGCAGGACCGAATAGCCTTGGTCGAGAAATATGGCTGCGTAGCCAGCGCTTCCGTGACGCGAGTCGCCGATCCCGTGGAGCACGATCACGCAGTTTCCATTGGGGACCTTGGATCGAACGAACCAGCCGTCGAGTTGGACGCCATCGAACGCGCGAATCGACGTCGTTGGCCAAGCCATGCCGGTAGGAGCCGCGGGCGGTATGCGTCGAACGTGAAGCGTGAACTGGCAGAAGATGGCCAACGCCGCTATATAGCACGCAAGCGCCAACAACGCCGTTATCGTAAATAGCCGTGACCCGGAGAGCACTCGGTTGGAATACGATACGGTCGGAAATTACGTTCCATTTATGCCCTGCGTTAGAATGAAACACCGTGGCCAAGCCGACAATCAAGTCCCTCGTGTGGATATTGCTGGCGATCGTTGCGTTCTATTGGAACATCGTCTTCACCGGACAGTACTCCATGATGACGGATCCGGAGACCGTCACGCAGGCTTACACCTGGTTTCATTTCTGGGCTGACAGTATTCGCCACGGAAGCTGGCCGCTATGGGATCCCTACGCTTTCGGAGGGCGTAGTTTCGTTGGCGAGATGCAGACGGCGGCGTTTTATCCGCTGCATCTGATCTTCGCGTTGTTTCCCGCCAACCGCGCTGGAATGCTAGCGCCTGCGTTGTATCATTTCTACTTCGTGTTCGCGCATGTGCTGGCGGCGTACTTCATGTATGCACTGATTCGCGAAATGGGTCTGGATCAATTTCCTGCGGTGTTGGCGGGCGTGATCTATTCGCTGGGAGGTTTCGTGGGCGTGGTGCCGTGGCCGCATTTGCTCGAAAGTTCGCTGTGGCTGCCGCTGCAGTTTCTGCTGACGCTGCGGGCGCTGCAGGCGCTCGAACTGCGGCGGGCATTACTGTATGCAGCCCTGGCTGGTGTAACACTAGGGATGTCGATCCTGGCGGGCGGCCTGCACATCGTGATGATGCAGGCGATGGTGCTGGTGACGGCGGCGGCGTACTTCGTGATTCGCAATCGCACGGGCTGGCTGCGGCCGGCGGTGGTGGTTGGGGCGGTGTTGATCGTGGGCCTGGCGGCGGGTGCGGTGCAACTGCTGCCCTCGGCTGAATACAGCGCGCGGGCGGTGCGCTTCGTCTCCGGCACGGCGCTGCCCGCGACGCAGAAGATTCCGATCGCATACATGATCGATTCGATTTTGCCGCGAACGCTGCTGGGGTACTTGTTCTCCTGGAATTTTCAGGGCCAGTTTGGACCGGGCGAAGTGTTGAGCCCGTACTTCGGCGTGTTCCCGCTGCTGCTGGCGGTGATTGGATTCTGGAAGTGCCGCGAGCATCTCTCGGTGCGCTATTCGGCGGGGCTCGCGGTGGCGGCATTCTTGTTTTCGCTGGGAGCGTCTTCCCTGCTCTACGGCTTGATCTACGCCCTGGTGCCGCTGCTGTGGATGGCGCGCGAGGCTAGCCGCTTTCTCTACCTGGCTCACTTCGGACTGGTGATTTTAGCGGCCTTCGGCGCGCAAGCTTTATTTAGCGGGACGGAATCGCTGCGGTCCTGGCGCGTGGTGAACTGCGTCCTGATGGGAATGGCGCTCGCCTCCGCGATCGTGCTGGCGTTGCCCTTGATTTGCGGACGGCCGGAGTTGAAGTCGTGGACCGAGTGGTCGCTGCTGCTCATCATCCTTACTTATCCATTGTTCCGCTATATCGCTGGAGGCGGCCGCGGCGCGGTGGCGCGCTTTCTGGTGGTCGCGTTCATCGTCTTCGATTTGCATTCGTTCACCAGCCTTTTTCAAAACAAGATTCAGGTGGCGCGGACGGGTACCGATCAACTGGAGCGTCTGCTCGGCATGCGCGGCGCGGCCGACTTTCTGAAGGCGCAGCCGGGACCGTTTCGCGTGCAGGTGGTGGCCGATCCCCCGCTGAACTTCGGCGACGCTTATGGGATCGAGACGCTCAACGGCGGTGCGGTCACGCTGGCGTCCAATTATATGGATGTGATGAGCAAGGGCGGACCGGGCATCGACTTGCTGAACCTTCGCTATTTCTTGAAACCCGCGTCGGCGACGGACCCGAATCCGGTTTATGCGGATGCAAACTGGAAGATCTATCAGAATGCGAGTGCGCGGCCACGGGCGTGGATCGATAACGGGAGCGCGAGCATCGAGGAACATTCGGGGCGCCACATCGCAGTCAAAGTTCAGGCGACCGGCGCGGGCGTACTGGTACTAAGCGAGCTGTTTTATCCCGGGTGGGAGGCTCGCGTAAACGGAACGCTGGCGCCCATCAGTGAAGTTGAGGGCGGGCTGCGTGGCATTCCGGTTGCGGCGGGAGAAAGCCGGGTCAGCGTCGATTACGCGCCTCAATCGGTGAGACTTGGCGGGATCTTGAGTGGTCTCACGTTCGCACTCGCTCTGCTGGCTTCTGCTATTTGGCTGCGGCGCTAGTTGCAAGTCATTTGCAATACCCACTTGAAATCGCCCTCTCCTGGAGTCATAATAAATTGACAATGCAAATGCGTTTCAATAAGAGTGCTCCGGCTGGGCCGCGCAATTTGACGGCGCTGAAGAAGGGCGAGTCGGCTATTCTCGAGCGCATCGACATGTCGGACATCGACGCACAACGGCTGATGGAACTCGGGTTTCTGCCGGGTCACAGCGTCACGCGCGCGCATTCCGCGCCGGGCGGCGACCCGCGGGTGTTTCGCGTGGACGGGTCTGAAGTCGCCTTGCGCCGCGAAACCGCCGTGCACTTGATCCTGCGATAGGAAATCATGGACGATTGCCACGGTCCCTCTGTAGCGACCTTGCCGCCGCCGGAAACTTCCGGCAAGCAGCATGTCGTCGCCATTGTCGGACCGCCGAACTCGGGTAAGTCGACGCTGTTTAACCGGCTCACCGGGTTGCGCCAGAAGGTCGCGAACTTTCCCGGCGTAACGGTGGAGCATCGCATGGGCCGCGCGAAGCTCGACCATCATCGCGAGATCTACGTGGTGGATCTGCCCGGCGTATACAGCTTGCAGCCGCGCACGGAAGACGAGCGTGTCACGCACGACGTGCTGGCGGGAACCATGAAGGGCTTGCCCAAGCCGGACGCGGTGATGCTGATTCTGGATTCGACGAATCTTAGCCGTCACCTTTCGTTAGCGGCGCCGATTCTGAGTTTGGGATTGCCGACGCTGGTGATCCTGAACATGGCCGATGACCTGCACGGACGCGGCGGCGACGTGGACGCGAAGGAGTTGTCGAAACAGCTCAACACGCCGGTGGTGTTGATCAGCGCGTCCAAGGGCACGGGCGTCGAAAAGGTGATCGAGTTCCTCAACGGCGCGCCCAAACATCTGCCTCCGAAGCCTCCGCTGTTGCAACTGCCGGTACTGCAGGACGTGCCCAAGGTGCGCGACTGGGCGGCCAACATGAGCCGCCGGACTAACTTTCGGGCGCCCGCTCCGCCGCTGTGGACGCGGCGTCTGGATGGCATCTTTCTGCATCCGGTGGTGGGTCCGCTGATCTTTTTGCTGGTGGTGATTGGGGTTTTCCAAACCATCTTTGCCGGCGCGCGGCCGCTGATGGACGCGGTGGCGGCGGCGATCCAGACCTCTGGGAAATGGATCGAAGCGGCGATGCCGGATACGCCGCTGCGCTCATTGATCGTCGACGGCGTATGGAGCGGGGTGGGTTCCGTCATCGTATTCCTGCCGCAGATCCTGCTGCTGTTTCTGTTCATCGGCGTGCTGGAGGACTCGGGCTATCTGGCCCGCGCGGCGCTGATAGCGGACCGCACCATGGCGCGCATCGGGCTCCAGGGCAAGAGTTTTATTCCGCTGCTTTCGGCTTACGCTTGTGCGGTGCCGGCGATCATGGCGACGCGCACCATCGAGAACAAGCGGGACCGCATCGCGACCATTTTGATCGCGCCGTTCATGACCTGTTCGGCGCGGCTGCCGGTGTATACGCTGGTGATTGCGGCTTTCATTCCTGAAAAACCGCTGCTGGGTTTGTTCTTCGGCACTCGCGCGGCGGCGCTGTTGGGATTGTACGTGCTGGGCTTTCTGGCGGCCATCATCACGGCTCGCCTGCTGAAATCTACGGTGCTCAAGAGTACGCGGGCGCCGTTCATTCTGGAAATGCCGCCGTACCGCTGGCCTACCGTGACGTCGCTGATCCTGCGGCTGATCGATCGGGCACGCGTTTTCCTGCGTCGTGCGGGCACGGTGATTCTGGCGGTCGCGATCGTGCTTTGGGTGCTGGCGCACCTGCCGCTGCATGCTGGCAAGGCTCCGGCGATCGGCGAAAGTATTGCGGGCATGATCGGGCACGCGGTGGAACCGGTCATCCGGCCGCTGGGCTTCAACTGGAAGATCGGCATTGGACTGATCACGTCGCTGGCGGCACGCGAGGTAATCGTGGGGACGCTGGGGACCATTTATGGGATCGAGGGCACCACGCAATCGATGGGATTGCAGGCGGCGCTGCGCCACGATCTGACGCCGGGGGGCGCGGCGGCACTGTTAGTGTTCTTCGCGTTCGCGATGCAGTGCATGTCAACCGTCGCGGTGGTGCGGCGCGAAACGGCGGGTTGGCGCTGGCCCATCATTCAATTTGCTTACATGACGGTCTTCGCTTACGTCTTCGCATTCTTCGCTAACCGCATTGTTTCACTGTGGTTTTGAGCTGAATCGCGGCGGCGCACTCAAACATCTAAGTCGATTGGTAATATAAATCGTGCATAACGTCATCATTCTTGGATCGGGCTGCGCCGGGAGCACGGCTGCGATTTATACGGGCCGCGCGGGGCTGAACCCGCTGGTGGTCATCGGCCATGAGCCCGGTGGGCAGCTTTCGCTCACTACTGAGGTTGAGAATTTTCCTGGATTTCCGGATGGCATCAACGGGCCCGACTTAGTCGCCAACATGCAGAAGCAGGCGGAGCGCTTCGGCGCCGTCTATATGCACGGCAAGGTGCTCGAAGCGGATCTTTCGAAGCGTCCTTTCCGCATTAACATCGACGGCGACTGGCAGGAGACCAGCACGCTGATCGTTGCCACCGGCGCCTCGGCGCGTTGGCTCGGGCTGCCCAGCGAGCAGAAGCTGATCGGCCGCGGCGTGAGTTCCTGCGCCACCTGCGACGGAGCTTTTTACAAAGGCGGCCGAATCGTGGTGATCGGCGGCGGCGATTCAGCGATGGAAGAGGCCACTTTCCTTACGCGGTTTGGAGACACCATCACGCTGGTGCATCGCAGCGACAACTTCCGCGCGTCGAAGATTATGCTGGACCGCGCTCGCGCTAACGACAAGATCAAGTTCCTGACTAACACGGTGGTCGAGGACATCTACGACGTGTCGAAAAATCTGGTCACCGGCGTGAAACTGCACGATCTGAAGACGGGGCGCGTGTGGGATCAGGCAGCGGACGGATACTTTGTGGCGATTGGCCACATCCCGAACACGCAGCCGTTCGTGGGGCAGATCGATCTCGACCCCGATGGGTACATTCTTTCCAAGGGCGGCGCGCGGACGAACATCACCGGCGTGTTCCACGCGGGCGACGTGCAGGACCGCACTTACCGGCAAGCTGTGACTGCGGCCGGCGCGGGGTGTATGGCCGCTATTGAGGTGGAGCGGTTTTTAGCGGAAGAAGGGCACTGAGCGTGTGCTAGGTTAACGTAACCCAATACGCGTCCACCAGCTTTACACACTCCCCTGCGAACCCCTACAATCGCTAGGTAGAACCTCCCGTTCGCGCGATCTGCATGAACATTTCCGTGAAAAGTGAATACGCTCTGCTGGCGGTCTTCGACCTCTCGCTGCAGCCGCCGGGTGAGCCGGTGAAGATTGCCGACGTGGCGCGGCGGCAGAAGATTCCGCAAAAGTTTTTGGAACTGATTCTGGCCAGCCTCAAGCAAGGGGGCTTCGTCGAATCGCGGCGCGGGGCGGAGGGCGGGTACCGGCTCGCTAAGCCTGCTAACGAAATCACGGTGGGCGAGGTTTTGCGCTTTGTCGAGGACGGCAAGCAGACCAGGCGCGACGCTTCGAACCCGTTCCAGCCGATATGGAAACAGGTGGACGAAGCGGTCGCCGCGATCCTCGATCACACTACGTTTGCCGAGTTGGCGCGGAACTGGCAGAAATCGCAGACGCGCTACGTGGCAAACTGGGACATCTGAACATGATTTTTCCTGACAATTCATTTAGCATCGGGCGGACGCCGCTGATCCGGCTCAACCGCGTCACCGATGGCGCGCAAGCCAGCGTCATCGCCAAGATCGAAGGGCGTAATCCGGCGTATTCGGTGAAGTGCCGCATCGGCGCGGCTATGATCTGGGACGCGGAACGGCGCGGGCTCTTGAAGCCGGGACGGGAGCTGATCGAGCCTACCAGCGGTAACACTGGAATCGCGCTGGCCTTCGTCGGCGCGGCGCGCGGGTATCCGGTCACGCTGTTGATGCCGGAAACCATGTCGCTCGAACGGCGCGCCGTGCTGAAGCTGCTGGGGGCGAAGATCATCCTGACCGACGGCGCACTCGGTATGGGCGCGTCGATCGAACGCGCGGAGCAGATGGTGGCGGCTGAACCCAATCGCTGGGTTCTGCTCCAGCAGTTCCAGAATCCGGCGAATCCTGACATTCATTTCAAGACGACTGGTCCGGAAATCTGGGACGATACGCACGGGCAGGTCGACGCCTTCGTGGCGGGCATCGGGACCGGCGGCACCATCACCGGCGTTTCGCGCTACATCAAGCTCGAAAAGAAGAAGGCGATTTTGTCGGTGGGCGTGGAGCCGCGTGGCAGCGCCGTCATCAGCCAGACGCTGGCGGGGAAGCCGCTCGAGCCGGGGCCGCACGGGATTCAGGGGATCGGCGCAGGTTTCATTCCGGGCACGTTGGACCTGAAGATGGTGGACCGCGTGGAACAGGTCACTGACGAGCAGGCCATCGAAATGGCGCGCCGGCTGGCGAAGGAAGAAGGGATCTTGTGCGGGATCTCCTGCGGGGCGGCGGTGGCGGCGGCCGTGAAGCTGGCGCATGAGCCGGCGATGAAGGGCAAGATGATCGTGGTGATTCTGCCAGATTCCGGCGAACGCTATTTGAGCTCCGCGCTGGTGGACGATCTGGATTGAGTTCAGGAAATGAAAAAGCGGGCGCCTATTGGGTGATAAGGGGTGAGGGCGCCCGCTGTCGTAACGGGGATTTAATTACTTATAGAACGTTACCCGGCGCCGGAAGGTTACGGATTTCCAAAAAAATCGCGCTCAATAGAAAATAAATTGAATGCTCTGCCATTCAGCATAAAGCCAAGACATGAGATGACTCAATGAGAGTTGTTAATACAGCAGATAAGGTCGTCGGCGCTCTTCGAATTTCTGTAGCGCTTCGCGGGTTCTCTCTTCTATGTTGCCGGGAGCTGCGCCGGACTTGAGGGCATCGACAACTTCGCGGCTGCCGAGCAGGAAGCGGCAGGCTTCGAAATTGATTTTGCCAGGGTAGAGGCGTTGCAGAGCGTACGCGACGTCGAGGCCGACGCGCACGGAGTTCAGCTGCTCGCGATTGATGATGACTAAGCGCACGCCTTCGATTGCTTTGCCAGCGAATGGGCCGGACGACGGCTGGAACTTGGTGGGATACACGCGCACGCCTGGCAACACCCAGTTATTCAGGAACTGCGCGAGTTCCGCGCCGTGAATCCAATCGGCGCCGATTTGTTCGAAGGGCGCATCGGTGCCGCGGCCTACTGAATAATTGGGCGAGGCTTCGAGCAGGGCGAGTCCGTGGTAGAGCGCGGCGGCGTTCAGGCTGCGCAAGTTGGGTGAAGGGTTGGTCCAAGGGAGGCCTGTCGAATCGAACCAGTCCGTCCTCTGCCAGTTTTTCATTTTGACGACGTGGAGGTCGGCGCCCCATTTTTGCTCGGCGTTGGCCATGGTGGCGAGTTCCCCTAGCGTCAATCCGTGACGCACGGGCATGGCGAAGCAGCCGGTGAAGCTATGCAGATTGTCGTCGAGCAGCGGGCCTTCGACGTGGACGCCGGTGACGGGATTGGGACGGTCCAGTACGTAGAAGGGCAGCTTGGCCTTGGCGGCGTCCTCGAGCGCGTACAGCATGGTGCAGGAATACGTGTAGAAGCGCGCGCCGGCATCCTGAATGTCGAAGACTAGAACGTCGACGTCGCGGAGCATGGCGGGCGTGAGGCGGTTGCGTCCGTTGTCGTAGAGGCTGCGCACGGGGAGGCCGCTGGCGACGTCTTTGTCGTCGGCGACGTCGGGACGGTCTTCTTTGCCGGTGAGGCCGTGCTCGGGCGAGAAGAGTGCGGTGAGGCGCACGCCGGCGGCGCGCATGGCGTCGATGTTACGCTGGC
>Ga0105245_10005277_pt1 | contig 11349 bp, 10 predicted proteins | sample KBSM54metaG_FD_81523 | JGI IMG/M metagenome (GOLD analysis project Ga0105245, IMG submission 81523) | Miscanthus rhizosphere microbial communities from Kellogg Biological Station, Michigan, USA - KBS M5-4 metaG | ecosystem: Host-associated > Plants > Roots > Rhizosphere > Soil | place...
CCCGGTGACCCTGGCCGGCGACGGGGCGGTCCTGGTCGGGGACTGGGGCACGGGGAAGGTGTACCGGGTCACCCGGTAGCCGGGCCCGTCGTCCGGTGGGCGCAGGGGCGGCGGCGATTACCTTCGTCCAGGTGCTTCCCCGGTCGTCGATGCCGTACGTGGACTGGCCGGCGGTGCCCGACGCCAACGGGGCGCTGCTGTTGGCGCTCCTGTTCCAACTCGGCGAGAGCGAGCTCGTCGACCCCGAGGTCGTCCGGCAGCGCCAGCTGACCGCCCTCCACCGGCTGTTGCGCCACGCGGTGCGGACGGTGCCGTTCTACCGGGACACGCCTGGCTACGCGGCGGTCGCAGGCGGGGAGACGGTGACCGCGGCCGAGTGGCGGCAGGTCCCGATCCTGTCCCGCGCCGCCCTCCAGCAGGCGGGGGCGGCCATCCGCAGCGCCCGCGTGCCGACGGAGCACGAGCCGGTGAGCGAGGTGGCGACCCTCGGGACCGTGGGCGAGCCGGTGCGGGTCCTCGGGACCAAGGTCACCGGTTTGCTGTGGCAGGCCGTCACCCTGCGCGACCTCCTCTGGCACGGGCGGGACGTGCGGCTGAAGCTGGCCGCCATCCGGGCCGACCGGGCCGAGCAGATCCCGCCCGGCGGCATGGTCCTGGCCAACTGGGCGCCCTTCCTCGAATCCACCTACCCCACCGGCCCGTGCGCCCTCCTCGGCATCACCACCGACGTCGCGGCCCAGGCGCAGTGGCTGGTCGAGCAGGACCCCGAGTACCTCCTGAGCTACCCGTCGAACGTCCGGGCCCTGGCCGACCACTTCCGGTCCCGGGGCGCGACCCTGCCCCGGCTGCGGGAGGTGTGGACCTACGGCGAGGCGGTGGGCCCGGGGCTACGGCCGGCGTGCGCCCGGGCCTGGGGGGTTCGGGTCGTCGACATGTACAGCTGCCAGGAGGTGGGCTACCTCGCCCTGCAGTGCCCGCTGGCCCACAGCTACCACGTGCAGTCGGAATCGGTGTTCCTGGAGGTGCTCGACGGGGCGGGGGCGCCGTGCCGCCCGGGCCAGGTGGGGCGGGTCGTGGTCAGCTCCCTGCACAACTACGCCACCCCGCTGCTGCGCTACGAGGTCGGCGACTACGCCGAGGTGGGCGAGGGGTGCCCGTGCGGGCGGGCCCTGCCCGTGCTCAACCGGATCGTCGGCCGGGAGCGGAACCTGTGGGTCGGGCCCGACGTGCGGCGCCTGTGGCCGGTGTTCCCGGAGAGCGCCTGGAGCCACCTCACCGCGATCAACCAGCTGCAGCTGGTGCAGCGCGACGTCGGCCGGGTCGAGGCCCGGGTGATCGGGCCGCGGTCGCTGAGCCGGGCCGAGGAGGCGGAGCTGGACGCGGCCGTGCGCGGGCACTTCCCGTGGCCGTTCGAGCTGCGCCTGGTCTACGGGCGGGAGATCGACCGGACCGCGGGGGCCAAGTTCGAGGACTTCGTCTCCCTCGTGCCCCGATGACCCCGCGCCCTAGCCCGGGCGCTGAAGGGAGGGGTGGAGGCGGTCGACGTCGCCCCGCCGGTAGAGACGGGCGGGACGGCCGCTCTCGCCGGCGGTGATGCGCCCCGTCTCGACCAGGAAGTCGGCCGTGCCCGACACCTTGCGGTGGAAGTTCCGGGGGTCGAGCGCCGTGTCCCAGACCGCCTGATACACCCGGCGCAGGTCGCCGATGGTGAACTCGTCGGGGCAGAAGGCGGTGGCCAGGGGCGAGTACTCGAGCTTGCACCGGGCCCGCTCGACGCCGTCGCCCAGGATGCGATGGTGGTCGAAGGCCAGGGAGTCGGGGCTCGACAGCAGCTCGTCGACGGGGAGCCACTCCGCCTCGGGGGCCTCGTCGTCGGCCCCACCGTCGTCGTCGTACTCGTCGACGACGTCGTCGGCGTCGGCCGCACCGTCGGTGTCGGTGATGAGCTCGGCGGCCGCCCCGGGGACGACGGCCAAGTAGGCCACCGTCACGCGCGGCGGGAGGCCGTAGGTGGCCAGCTGCTCGACGTGGACCCGGCTCGCCTCCAGGCCGGTGAGGTCCCACAGCTCCCGCTCGGCCGCCCCCAGCAGGTCCTCGTCGTCGAGGACGGGACCGCCCGGCAGGACCAGCCGGTTGCGGCCTTCGATCAGCACCAGGGCCACCAGCTCGTCGTCGAGCACGGTGAGGACGACCAGGTGGACGGCCACCGTGGCGTTGCGGTCGACGACCATGCATCGTCATTGTGACACCGTGGGTAGGTTGGCCGGGTGACCGACACGCTCATCTGGATCTCAGGCGCCTCCGGCGGCATCGGCCAGGCGCTGGCCCGAACCGTCCCGTGGCCCTCCCCCCGCGTCATCGGGATCAGCCGCACTCCGCTCGATGGCGTCGAGCACCTGGCCGCCGACCTGTCCGACCCGGCGTCGTGGTCGGCGGTCGCCGACTCCTTCCGCACCGAGCTCGACGGGTTCGACGGCGAGCGGGTGGTGTTCGTCCACGCCGCCGGCACGCTCGACCCGATGGGCTACGTGGGGGAGGTCGACACCGCCACCTACGTCCGCAACGTCGTGCTCAACAGCGCGTCGCCGCAGGTGCTGGGGCAGATGTTCGTGGCCGCGGTGCGGGACGTCGCCGCGGCCCGGTTTCTCGTCATGTTGACCTCGGGGGCGGCCAGGAGCGTGTACCCGGGATGGTCGTCGTACGGGGCGGCCAAGGCCGGCGTCGACCAGTGGGTGCGCAACGTGGGCGCGGAGCAGTCCAGGCGGGGCGGCGTGCGGGTGATGGCGGTCGCCCCGGGGACGGTCGACACCGGCATGCAGGCCGTCCTCCGCCAGACCTCGGAGCGGGACTTCCCCAGCCGCCAGAAGTTCGTCGACCTCCACCAGGCGGGGAAGCTGGCCGACCCCGACGCCGTCGCCCGCGACCTCTGGAGCCTGCTCGACGGCGACCTGGAGAACGGCGCCGTCGTCGACCTGCGCGACCTGGCCCAGGCCCGCTCGGACGGCGCCTGACGCCACGCCCGGTCGGGGGCGGCCCCCCGGCTCTCGGTCGATCCCCTTCCCGGCCTCCTACCCGGCGATCCGGTCCTCCGTCTCGGCGAAGGAGATGGTGTCTGCGGTGGTGGCGGCGGCGTCGGAGAACTGGCCGCTGACCTGGTAGAGGCGGGGCCCGCGGACGAACGTCACCTGGTGGACGCGCTCGGGTGGGTCGGTGCCGGTCTGCTGGGAATAGGACTCGCCGATGGCGTCGGCGATGGTGTCGACCGCGAACCGGCCCGCGTCCTTCTTGGCGACGTTCTGGGCGGCGAAGCCGTCGCGGGCGGTGCGGGCTCCCTCCTCGTCGGCGAACTCGAACACGAACACGCCCAGGAACGACGGCGGGGTGTCGCGCAGCCAGCCGCGGGTGTAGCCGCCCTTGAACCCGGCGTCCTCGAGGACCACCCGGTCGGCGGCGGGGGCGTCGGAGAACTGCTGGAGGAGGCGGTCGAGGTCGACCGCGCCGAAGGGGGGCGAGGCGAGCAGGTCGTAGCCGGCGGGGGCCTCGGTGACGACCAGCCGGCGCAGGTCGACACCCCCCGTGACGCTCAGGGGCAGGGTGGTGGTCACCCCGCCGGCGGTGGTGGCGGTCGCCCGATCACCGCCGGCGCCGCTCGAGCAGCCGGCCACGAACAGGGCGCCCACGGCCAGCGCCGCGGTGACGGTGCCCGGTCGGCGCATCGGGCCAGTATCGGTCAGACGGCGCAGCTCTCGCCCTCGCACCCTTCCGTCCCCGCCTCGCCCGCCGCCACCAGCACCGCCTCGTCCTCCGGCGCGGGGTGGCTGGCGGCCCATGCCTGGCGGAGGGCGTCGACGATGACGTCGGGATGCTGGGCGCCGGGCAGGCCGTAGGCCCGGTCGATGACGAAGAACGGCACCGCCCGGATGCCCAGGGCTCCGGCCATGGCCTCGTCGGTGCGCACCTCGCCCGAGAAGCGGTCACCTTCCAGCAGCGCCCGGACCTCGCCCTCGTCGAGCCCGGCCTCCAGCGCCACCTCGACCAACGTCTCCCGTCGCCCGGTGGGCCGCCCCTCGGTGAAGGTGGCGGCCATGAGGCGCTCCTTCACCGCGTCCTGCACGCCCCGCACCAGGCCGAGGTGGATCAGCCGGTGGGCGTCGAACGTGTTGCCCGGGCGGGAGATCTCGAAGCGGAAGTCGACGCCGGCGTCGTCGCCGACCCTCGTCACCCGCTCGATCATGGCCTCCGCCTCCGCCACCGGGATGCAGTACTTCGACGACAACCGCTCGACGTAGGGGCCCTCCCGCTCGGTCGGTGCGGCCGGGTCGAGCTCGAAGGCCCGCCACACCACCTCCACCTCGTCGCCGTGCTCGAACCGGGCCAGGGCGGACTCAAAGTGGCGCTTGCCGATGTAGCACCAGGGACAGACGACGTCGGACCAGATCTCCACTCTCATGATCCAGGTACAACTCCGGGAGGCGTCAAGATCGTCCCGGCCGCGACCACACCGTGCACCGGTGGATGGGGAGGAAGCCGAGCCGCTCGTAGATCGGCCGCCCGTCGTCGCTGGCCACCAGCACCGCCGGGAGCTCGGGTCGGCACGTCACGGCCCTCCCGGTGAGGGAGGCGCCGAAGCCCCGGCCCCGGACGTCGGGCAGGCTGGCCACCCAGTCCACCTCCACGACTCCGTGGGCGACGTGGGCGCCGGACACGGCCACCGGCCGGGTGTCGTCGTAGCCGACCCAGAGGCGGATGGCGCCGCCCAGCAGGCGGTGGTCGATGACGGCCCCGCCCTCGGGCATGGGGTACCCCTCGACGAGCACCTGCTCGAAGTCGGCCAGCTCCTGGCGGCTGCGGACCTCGACGATGCGGCTGCCGGGTGGGTCGGGGCGGGTGAAGGGGCTGGGCGCCCGCAGGAGGAACGGCGGGTGCCCGACCAGCTCGAGGCCGGCGGCCGACAGGTCGGGCAAGGGCCAGGCGGAGAAGAGGATCCACGTGCGCTCGGGCGGGTAGAAGGCCATTGCCTCCTCGACCACCCGGTGGATGTCGGCCACCCCCGGCGGCTGGAGGAGGACGACCCCGTTGTCGAACACGAACGACGAGTGGGGATCGGCGAAGGCGGCCTCGGGGGTGCGCCGCAGGCGGCCGCCGACGCCGTCGGCCATCGTGGTCAGGCGGTCGGCGAAGGCGAACAGGAAGCTCCGCAGCAGGGTGTCGCTCACCTCCAGGTCGGGCTCCCACCCGGTGGTGAGGTGGGCCTGGGTCACGGCGTCGGTCTCGGCGGTGGCCATCGCTCCAGTGTGACGGCCATGGGCGTCGGGAGGGCGGACCGGTAGCGTCGGCGTGTGGCGCAGACGTCCGGCACGGTTCGGGTCCGACTGTTGGGGCCCCTGCGGCTGTACGTCGACGGGAACCGGGTCGCCGAGCTGCCCGCGGGCCGGGCGTCGAGCCTGCTCGGGATGCTGGCGGTGGAGGCGGGCCACCTCGTCCCCACCGACCGCATCATCGACGACCTGTGGCCGGAGGGTCCACCGGCCAAGGCCGAGCAGAACGTGGCGTCGCTCGTCAGCCGGTTGCGGCGGCTGGTGGGCCGGGACCGCATCCAGGGCGGGCGGTCGGGCTACCGGGGGGACTTCGACACCGACCTCCACGAGGCGGAGGGGCTGGTGGCCGACGCCGAGGCCCGCCTGGGCGGGGGGGCGTTCGCGTCCGCCGCCACCGCCGCCCGCCGGGCCCTGGCCCTGCTCGACGCGGGCGAGCTGATGGAGGACGAGCCCTACGCGGCATGGGTCGAGGACCCCCGCCGGCGGGCGGCGCGGCTCCAGCGCCGGGCCCGCTCGTGCGTGTGGACGGCGGCCCTCGACCTGGGCGACACCGCGTCGGCCCTCGACGCGGCCACCGCCGCGGTCGACGCCGATCCCTTCGACGAGGACGCCCACCGGGCCCTCATGCGGGCCAACCACCGCCGCAGCGACCGGGGTGCGGCCCTGGTCGTGTTCAAGCGCCTGGAGCGGGAGCTGCACGACGAGCTCGGGGTCGCCCCCGCCGACGAGACGCTGGAGCTCTACGACGCCATCGCCGGCGGCCGCCCGGAGCCGGAGGTGCGGCGGCCGGGCGCGGGCGCCGGCCCCGGCGCCGGGGGGCGGGGCGGCGGCCGCTCGGCCCGGGAGTCCCCCCTGGTCGGCCGGCGCCAGGAGCTGTACCTCCTGCGGGCGGCGTGGGCGGGGGCGGTGGAGGGCCGGTGCGAGTTCGTGTTCGTGTCCGGCCCGGCCGGCTCGGGCAAGTCCCGGCTGGTGGCGGAGACGGCGGCGGTGGCGGAGGCGGCGGGCGGGGTGACGCTGCGGGCCCGCTGCAACGAGGCCGAGCGGTCGTTGTTCCTGCAGCCGATCGTGGAGGCCGTCCGGGGTCACCTGGAGACGGTGTCGGCGGAGGTGGCGGCGGAGCTGGTCGGCAACTGGGCGGGGACCCTCGGCGAGCTCCTGCCCGGGCTCACCGTCTCCCTGGGCGCCGCCGACCACGCCTACGAGCGGGCCGGTCCCGAGCTCGAGCACCGACGGTCGCTGGAGGCGGTCACCGAGTTCTTCGCCCGCCTCGCCCAGCGCCAGCCGGTGCTGCTCCTCCTCGAGGACCTGGAGCACGCGGGGGCGTCGACCCTGGAGGCGCTGCGGTTCATGGCCGGCCGGTTGGCCCACGAGCGGCTGCTGGTGGTGGTGACGCTGCGCCCGGAGGAGGCCCGGGAGGCGATGGAGACGCTCGAGCACCTGGGCCGGGAGATCCGCCTGGGCCCGTTGCCGGAGACGGCGGTGGCCCAGCTGGCGGCGGCCATGGGCGTCCCCGAGCTGGCCGGGCCGGTGTACCAGCTCACCGGCGGCGACGTCCTGTTCTCGGTGGAGGCCTTCCGGCTGGCGGCCGACTCGGAGCGGGCGGCCGACGCCCTGCAGGTGAGCCGGTCGCTGCGGGAGGTGGTCACCGAGCGGGTGCGGCGGGCGGGCGGCGACGTGGAGGAGTTCCTCCGGGTGGCGGTGGTGGCGGGGGCCTCGTTCGACCTCGACCTGGTGGGCCGGGTGCAGGACGTGGCCCCGGAGGCGGCCGCCCGCCTGGCCCAGCGGGCGTTGGAGGCGGGCCTGCTCACGACCAAGGCCGACGACCTGGCCTTCGCCAACAGCGTGATCCAGGAGGTGCTGTACGAGACGACGCCGCCCGCGGTGCGGGCCAGCCGTCACCGGCGGATCGCGGAGCTGGTGGCCGACCGTCCCGAGCTGGTGGCCGTCCACCGGGAGGCGGCGGGGGACTGGCAGGGAGCACGCGACGCGTGGACGACGGCCGCGGCCGACGCCCGCCGCCGCTTCGCCAACCGCGACGCCGAGCGCCTGTTCGGGCGGGCGCTGGCGGCGGCGTCGGCCGCCGGGGACGACCTGGCGGTGGGCCGGGTCTCGCTGCGCCGGGGCCAGGTGCGGGAGGAGCTGGCCGACTACGCCGGGGCCCGGGAGGACCACCAGACGGCGCTCGCCATCGCCCGCGGCCTGGGCGACAGCGGCCTGGAGGCGATGGCCCTGGAGCGCCTGGGCTGGACCGCCTACTACGGCCGCGACGTCGATCGGGCGTCGGACTTCGCGGTGCAGGCGACGGCGCTGGCCGAGGCCGCGGCGGCCGCCCCCGGGGCTCAGGCCAGCGCGTTGGTGCTGGTGGGACGGGTTCGCCACTGGGCCGGGGACATGGCCGGGGCGTCGGCCGCCTACGAGCAGGCGATGGCCGACGGGGTGTCGGAGCCGGCGACCGTGGCCTCGGCCCTGTCGTGCCTGGGGGCGTTGCTGGAGCACGGCGACCGCTTCGCCGAGGCCCGGGACGTGCTGGCCCGGGCCATGGCCACGTGCGAGGAGACGGGGTCGTTCCGGGCCCTGCTGCGGACGCTGTTCTTCGCCGGCCTGGCCCGGGCCAACCTGGGCGACCTGGTGGGCGCGCTGCGGGTGCTGGAGCGCAAGCGGGGGCTGCTCAACCGCTACGACGTCCACTACTACCGGGCCCGGACGTCGACGACGCTGTCGTGGGTGTGGCGGGAGCTGGGCGACCTCGGGCGGGCGGAGGAGCTGGCCCGGGAGGCGATCGAGCAGTCGCGGGAGGTGGCCGAGGGGTCCTTGCAGACGGAGCAGGAGCTGCACGCGCTGCTGGCGGCGGCCGAGTGCCGCTTGCTCGACGGCGACGAGGGGGCGGCGGGAGCGCTGGTGGCGGAGGCGGAGCCCCTGATCCGGGTGTGGCTCCCGTTCCGCTGGCGGGCCGAGCTGCGCCTCATCGAGGTGGCCAGCCGGCTGGAGCCGGCGCGGGCGGAGCTGCTCCTCGACCTGGCCCGACAGCGGGGGTCGGCCAAGTACCAGGCCCTGGCCCTGGCCCGCCTGGGGCATCGGGACGAGGCGGCCGCGGTGGCGGCGCCGACGGGCTCCGCCCTGCTCCTGGCCGAGGTCGCGCCCGACCGCCAGGCCCGCGACGCCCTGCAATCCATCGCCGCCTCCCTCCCCCGCGACCTGCGCTCCCGCTTCGCCAGCCACGGCCGCCTGTCCGCCCCCCTGCGGACCTGAGCCCGCCGCGCCGCCCGCGCCCGCCTGGCCAACCGGTGACGGTTTCCGGCGCCGGGGCACCGCGATCCGTCACCGGTTCAAGGTTCGGGCGCCGGAGGTCGATGGTGACGGGAAGTGCAAACCCGTACGCCGCTCCGTGACGACGCCCTGCCTGTCGGTGACGGGCGCCCGGCCGCGGTCGTGGAGCTGGCCGGCGTGCGGCGGACCTTCGGTCGCGCCACCGGGTTGGCCGACCTCACCCTGTCGGTGCCGGCGGGGTCGGTCACCGTCCTCGTGGGTCCGAACGGGGCGGGCAAGACGACCGCCCTGCGGGTCATCACCGGCGCCCTCACCACCGAGGCCGGCACCGCCCGCGTCTTCGGCCTCGACCCGGCCGGGCCCGACGGCGAGCAGGTCCGCCGCCGCTGCGGCGTGGTGGCGGCCAAGCCCGCCCTCTACGACCGCCTGACCGGGCGCGACAACCTCCTGTTCGCGGCCGAGCTATTCGGCATGGGCCGCCACGCGCCGGTGACCGATGCCGCCGATCGCTTCGGGATCGTCGACGCCCTCGACCTCAAGGTGGGCGGCTACTCCACCGGGATGAAGACCCGCCTGGCCCTGGCCCGGGCCGTCCTCCACGACCCCGACCTCCTCCTCCTCGACGAGCCCACGTCGGGCCTCGACCCCGAGTCGTCGCATGCCGTCCTCGAGCTGGTCGACGGGATGGCGGCCGACGGCAAGACGGTGGTCATGTGCACCCACCTCCTCCTCGAGGCCGAGGGCCTGGCCGACGAGGTCGTGATGATGGAGGACGGGACCACGGTGATGGCCGGTCCGCCCGAGGAGCTCATGCGCCGGTTCTGGCCCCACCCGATGGTGGTGTTCCGGGCCGAGGTCGGCGCCAGCCTCGACCGCCTCCGCCTCATGCCGGGCGTGGTCGGCTTCGCCCGCACCCCCGGACGCGACGACGAGGCCGAGGTCCAGCTCGACGACCTGGCCCGGGTGCCCGGCCTGGTCGCCTCCCTCGCCGCGGTCGGCGTCCGCCTGACCAAGGTCAGCCCCCACGAGCCCTCGCTGGAGGAGCTCTACCTGCGGGTCCGGCACCGGTGACGCCCGTTTTGTGGTGGATTTCGTACTTCAGAGGTACGAAATCCACCAAAGAAGCCGGGAGGCGGACGTGAACTGGGCCCGCATGTGGGCCGTCGCCCGCAACGACCTCCGCCAGCTGGCCAGGAGCCCCGACTTCTGGGCCCCGATGCTGGTGCTGGCCGCCCTGTTCTTCGTGGTGATCCCCGTCATCCTGCTGCTGACGATCACCAACCTGGGCGACGTGCCCACCATCTCCAAGGTGTCGGCCGCCCTCGAGCTGCTGCCCCAGAAGGCGCAGGCCGCGGTGCGGGGAGCGACGGCCGCCGACCGGACGACCTACGCCCTCGCCGTCTACCTGTTCGCGCCCCTCGCCGTCATCGTCCCCATGACCATCTCCACCGCCATCGCGGCCAACACGGTGGTGGGGGAGAAGGAGAAGGGGACGGGGGAGTTCCTGGCCCACTCGCCGGCGTCGGAGCGGGAGATCTACCTGGGCAAGCTCGTCGCCAGCCTCCTGCCCGGTTACCTCACCACCCTGGTCGGCTTCGGCATCTACTCCCTCGCCGTCAACCTCATCGTCGGTCCCAACGTGGGCGGGTGGTTCTTCCCCACCCGGGCCTGGTGGGTGCTCATGCTGTGGGTCGTCCCGCCGTTCCTCGCCATCACCCTGTCGGTGGTGCTGCGACTGTCGGCCCGGGTGAAGAGCGCGGCCGCGGCCCAGCAGGCGTCGGGGCTGGTGACGCTGCCCCTGATCGTGCTCTCCTACGGGCAGTCGACGGGGGCCCTCCTCGGCGCCAGCCGCAGCGGGCTGATGGTGGGGGCGATCGCCTGGGCCGTCGCCATCCTCGGCCTCATGCGGGGCGCCAAGGCCGTCACCCGGGCCCGCCTCCTCGGCATCGACACCTGAGCCAGACTGCCCGCTACAGCGGCCGCACCGACACCAGCAGGGCCCGGGCCGGCGAGGCGCCGGGGTTCTCCCAGCGGTGGGGGCGGTCGGTGCGGAGGTGCAGGGCGTCGCCCGGCTGGAGCCGGTAGAGGCGGCCGTCGACGTCGAAGTCGAGGGCGCCCTCGAGCACGAACACCAGCTCCTCGCCCTGGCGCTCGCCCTCGCCCAGCCCGCTGCCGGCGCCGGGATCGACGGTCGCCACCGCGCCGTCCAACAGGAACCGGGCGTAGGAGCCGGAGACGGTGGCCAGCTCCACTCCCGGCTGGGCGCTGAAGGCGGCCGCCCGACCGTCGGCCGGCGTGTAGGCCACCGGCCCCGCGGCCGGGCCCTCCTCGTCGACGAACCACCCCACCGGGCGGTCGAAGGCGTCGGCCAGCTTCAACAGGGTGGTGATGGTGGGCACCATCCCGTTGCGCTCGATCTTGTGGATGGCGGCGGCCGACACGCCCGCCCGCTCCGCCAGCTGCTGGAGGGACAGCCCCCGCTGGAGGCGCAGCTCCCGCAGCCGGGGCCCGATGGCCCCCACGATGTGGTCGATGGACGGTCGGTCGACGGACGGGAGCCCTTCCCCTTCGGCCGCCGTGATGGGCTCGCTCAGATCCGTCACACTCCCGCTCCTTGACAGCGTGGGAAACGTACGTCCAGTATAGTAAACGCCTTGGCACAGCGGATCGTGGTCGTGGGGGGAGGCGCTGCCGGCATCGGTGCCGCCGGCGCGGCCAAGGCTACCGACCGCGGGGCCGAGATCACCGTCTTCACCGAGTACGA
>Ga0105245_10005278_pt1 | contig 11349 bp, 9 predicted proteins | sample KBSM54metaG_FD_81523 | JGI IMG/M metagenome (GOLD analysis project Ga0105245, IMG submission 81523) | Miscanthus rhizosphere microbial communities from Kellogg Biological Station, Michigan, USA - KBS M5-4 metaG | ecosystem: Host-associated > Plants > Roots > Rhizosphere > Soil | place: Michigan...
CTCTCATGCTGGCTGGGGCGTGGTTCGGCAACGAAAAACCCCCCGGCCGATCGGCACGGAGGGTGGGAAGCGCGAGCACCTATGTGGGCTCGCGCCTACATAAGGAGGAGGCCGATCGTGACGATCGCCGGGGCGGTGGCGTTGGTCTCCTTGCGCATCGAGTGTCCACTCTAGCGAAGGCCGTGTGCGCGTCAACCGAACAAACGGCCAATAGCCTGGGTTGCACCTCCTCACTCGGCCCCTGACCGGGCGCACATGAGAGAATTCACCGATGCGCAAGGGATCGAAGCGGTTGCTCGGAGCCGGCATCGTCGCCGGGATCGCGTACGCGGGTTGGCGTGCGTGGAAGGCGAGGGTTCCGGAACCGAGCAACGTGTCGTGGGAGACCGCGCCGTTCCCGTTCCCGCCGGTTCCGCGGCCGTCGACCGCCGTTGTCACCGATCTGCCCGCATCGAACGGGGCCGACGTATTCGTCGACCCTGGTGACGACGGCGCGTGTCCGCTCACGCATCCCGTGAAGGCGAAGCTCGCGAGCGGCATCTACCACGTGCCGGGTGGCGGCAACTACGAGCGCACCAAGCCCGACCGCTGCTACGTGAGCGCGGAAGCCGCGGAAGCCGACGGCCTGCGCCCGGCCAAACGCTGACCGCTACTCGGCGCGCAACGCGACTGCGGGAGGCGTGCGACCGGCAACCCGGGCCGGGATCAGCGCGGTGACGAACGCGACGAAGAGCGCGACGACCGCGACCGCGACGATCGCGAGCAGCGGAGTCACCGTCGAGTCGGGAACACCCAGTCGTTGCGCGAACGCCTGCCAGCCCCATCGGCCCAACGCGACGCCGAGCGGGACGCCGATCACGACCGCGAGCGCGGCGACCACCGTCGCCTGCCACGCGATCGCGGCGGACACCTGGCGCCGGCGGAAGCCGAGCACCTTGAGTATCGCGAGCTCGCGCCGGCGCCGGCGCGCGGCGGAGAACAGCGCGTGCGCGAGTGTCGCGATCGCCATGACCGCGAGCAGCGCGGCGATCACCGACGGGAGGCTGCCGACCCGACCGAGATCGACGAGGTCGGCCGGCTTGGCCGGTAGGTAAACGTTGCCGAGCTTCGTGTTGGACAGCTCGGCGATCAGCTTCGCGCCCGCGGCGCCGGGCCGGGCGCGCACGAGGATGACGTCGGCGACTGCCTGGTTGCCGACCAGGCGACGCGCGCCGTCGTACGTCATCGTCGCGCCTTCGCCGAGCCGGGCCGCGCCGGCGAAATCGGGGAGTACGCCTCGTCCGACCACACGGAGCCGCGCCGAGCGATCCCCGGCCGACAGGTCGACTTCGTCGCCAACGTGGCGGTGCAGATCGTCGAGCGTGCGCGTGCCCAGCATGATCTCTTCCGGCGCCTCGGGGACGCGCCCCTCGACAATCGTCGGCGGGGTCGACCCCTTCAGCGAATCGACCGCGAGGGCGTCGAACAGCACCGAGCCACTGTGCAAACGGACGATGGTCGCGCTCGAAACCGCCTCGGTCTCGGGCCGCGCCGCCAGCTTGACCGCCTCGGGCCGGAGATCGGGAGCGAACAGGTCGCCGATCTGGATGTCCCAGTTCCATCCGTAGAGGCGGGGCTCGTGCAACAGGTTCCGCAGCGACGCCGAGAAGCCGATGACGCCGGCGATCACCGCGACGCCGGCAATCGCGCTGATGATCGTCGAGCGAACGGGTACCGACGTGCGGCCCCGCCCGGGTTCGAGCGCCATGCGGACCCCGGCTTCGGCGGCCGTGGACACGCCGGCCGAAGCGAGCGCGCCCCCGATGCGCGCGCCGGCGGTGACGCGCGTCCTGGCCCGTCGCGTTCGCCGCGGGGGTGCCGCCACCCAGACGGCGGGGATGACCGAGAGCAAGACGACCAAGAGGACCACGGCACCGAGACCCGCGCCGAGGTACCCAACGTTCACCGAGATCCCCGGATGCAACTCGGCCTGGCGCGCGACACCGACCGGCGTCAGCAGCGAGAGCAAAACGGCCGTGATCGTTGCGACGATCGCGGCGACGACGCCGATCGCGACGCCGCGCCAGAACGCGAGAGCTCGCAACTGCGCGTTGACGAAGCCCAGGCCGCGCAGGACGTCGTCGTCATCGGCTTCGACCGTCGAAAGACGCGCGAGCGCCTGACCGAGCAAGAGGATCGTGAGGACCGCGACGACCAGGCCGAGCAAGCGCAGCGCGGTCGCCTGCACGTCGAGGCCGCGTTGCACGGGTGCGGTCATTTCGATGCGATTGCTCGTGACGACCGGCGCGTTCGGCGACCGCCGCGCGAGCTCGCGCGTGAACGCCGAGAGCCCGCGCGTGCCGTCGCGCAGCCGCACCATGTACACCGTGTAGGTGTCCGGGTGGGCGCGGTAGTAGGCGGACGTCAAGAGCCCGAGCGGCGGGAGGCCACCGGTGATCGGCGGGAACCCGCCCTGGATCGCGAGCACGCCGCTCACGCGGAGCGGCTGCCGTTCGACGGCGTGGCCTACATCGGCCGGACCAGTGAGCGCGGCGTGCAGCGTGTCGCCGGTACCGGCGTGGAGGCGCTCCGCGGCGAGCAAGGAGAGCGCGATCTCGTCGGGTCCGGACGGGAGTCGCCCGTGCAAGACGCGCGGGCGGTTCATCGTCGAGCCGAAGCCGCCGTCGATCGGCGCAAGCGGGGCCAGGTCGGTTTGGTCGAACCGCTCGCCGCGCTGATTCGTGCCCTCCACGTTGTAGTACGCGACATTGGCCGCCTCGACGACGTCGGGCAGGCGCGAGATCTCGTCGAAGTCGAACTGCCGGTTGATGGTGGCGGGCGTGCTCCCGTTCGTGAGCGCGATGTCGAACGCGTGCGTTCCGCGCACGAACCGGTCCAAGGCGGACTGGGTGCGGCTCGCACCTGCGAACGCGGCGACGGCGGCGCCGGTCAGGATCCCGACGAGCAGTGCTGCGCCGACCCAGGAGCGCCAGTGCGCACGTGCGTCGACCCGCAGTCGCAGCCAGACCGCGGTCACCGTCGCAGCACTAGCCGAGGTCGATCGCGCGGGCCGACTCGATACCGGGAACGGCGGTGATACGAGCCAGCGTCTCCGGCGTCACGAGCGTGTCGGTGGCGATCACCATCAGCGCCGCTTCGCCGCTCGGGCTGCGACCCACACCCATGTCGGAGATGTTGACGCCGGCGTCGCCGAGCTCGGTCGACACGTGCCCGATCATGCCGGGGGTGTCGCGGTTGTGCACGACCAGCATGTGCCGGGCGGGAGGCAGGTCGACTGTGTGCTCGTCGATGCCGACGATACGCGGCGCCTGCTGCTTGCCGAACAGCGTGCCGGCCGCTTGTGCCTCGCGATCGCCGATCGTTCCGCGCACCTCGATGAGGTTCACGTAGTTGCGCGCGTCGGCTGCCTTCGTCTCGCGCACCGCGATGCCACGCGCTTCGGCGAGTTGCGGCGCGTTGACGAACGAGACCGGCTCCGAGACCACCGACCCGAGCACGCCCTTCAGGACGGAGAGCGTGAGCACGCGGCAGTCGTAGTCGGCGATCTCGCCTTCGTAGAGCAACTCGAGCGTCGAGGGCGCGCCGCCCGCCAACCCGGAGAACAAGCGCCCGAGCCGCTCGGCGAGCGGCAGGAACGGCCGCACGACTTCTGATGCTTCGGACGCGGCCACGTTGACGGCGAACGGTACGAAGTCGCCGCGCAGCGCGAGCACGACTTGCTCGGCGATCGTCTCCCCTGCCTTGTCCTGCGCCTCCGACGTCGATGCGCCCAGGTGCGGTGTCACCACGACGTTGTCGAGCTCGAAGAGGGCCGACTCGGTGGTGGGCTCGTGCGCGAACGTGTCGATCGCGGCGCCACCCATCCGGCCGTCGCGGACGGCCTCGGCCAGCGCGTCCTCGTCGACGATCCCGCCCCGGCCCGCATTGATCAGCCGCATGCCGGGTTTGGCGCGCTCGAGCACCTCGGCGTTCACGAGGCCGACGGTGTCGGGCGTCTTCGTCGCGTGGATCGTGAGGAAGTCGGACGCGGCGACGAGGTCGGTCATCGTGTCGACGAGGTGGACGCCGAGCTGACGGGCACGGTCGCCGCTGACGAACGGGTCGTAGGCGACAAGGCGCATGCCGAACGCGTGCGCGCGTTGGGCGACGAGGACGCCGACGCGGCCGAGGCCGACGATGCCGAGGGTCTTGCCGTGCAGCTCGACGCCTTCCCACTTCGATCGGTTCCAACGGCCGCTCTTGAGATCGGCGTTGGCCTGCGGGACGTTGCGCGCCTGCGCGAGCAGGAGCGCCATCGTGTGCTCGGCGGCCGAAAGGATGTTGGACTGCGGCGCGTTGACGACCATCACGCCGCGCCTCGTCGCTTCGGCGACGTCGACGTTGTCGAGCCCGATGCCGGCCCGCCCGACCACTACGAGATCGGTGCCGGCCGCGAGCACCTCGGCGTTCACCTGGGTCGCGCTGCGTATCACCAAGGCCGCGACGCCGGGCAGCGCCGCGCAGAGCTCCTCGGGCGTAAGACCGGTCTTCACTTCGACGTCGAGGCCCGCGTCGCGCATCGCGTCGAGCCCGCGTTCGGCGAGCGGTTCGGCGACGAGGACGCGGGCGGCCACGACCGCCGAGGCTAATGGGATCCTGGCTCCGGCCCTGTCACCGGCAACGCGCGAACCGGCGTCGATACCGGGGACGTCGTGCCTGATTTCGACGCCGGTTGCGGGCCGGCCTCGCTCAGTCGAGCGCGTCGGCGATCCGGCGGACGCCTTCACCGAGGTCGTCGTCGCCGAGCGCGAAGCTCAGCCGCGCGTAGCCCGGTGCGCCGAAGGCCTCGCCCGGCACGATCGCGACCTTCGCCTGTTCGAGCAGGACCTCGCTCAGCTCGAGCGTGGTCTGCGGGCGCCGGCCGCAGATCTCGTGTCCGAGCACGCCCTCGAATGAGGGGAAGCAATAGAACGCGCCCTGCGGCTCGAGGCACTCGACGCCCGGGATGCTGCCGAGCATCTCGCACATCACCTTGCCGCGCCGCGCGAACGCCTCGCGCATCATCGCCACCGCGTCGAGGTCGCCCGCGACCGCGGCCAGCGCGGCTGCCTGCGCGACGTTCGACACGTTCGACGTCGAGTGCGACTGGAGGTTCGTGGCGGCGGCGATGACGTCGCGCGGCCCGATCATCCAGCCGACGCGCCATCCGGTCATGGCGTAGGTCTTCGCGACCCCGTTGAGGATCACGCAGGTCTCGGCGAGCTCGGGAACGAGGCCGGGCATCGAGGAGAACACGTGCCCGTCGTAGGTGAGGTGCTCGTAGATCTCGTCGGTGACGACCCAGATGCCGCGCTGCAGCGCCCACCGACCGATCGCCTCGACCTCGTCGGGCGGGTAGACCGCGCCGGTGGGGTTGCTGGGCGACACGAACAGCAGCGCCTTGGTGCGCGGCGTGACCGCGGCCTCGAGCTGCTCGATCGACACACGGAAACCCGTCGCCTCGGTGGTCGGGAGCACGACCGGCACACCACCGCCGAGCGTGATCACCTCGGGGTACGAGGTCCAGTACGGCGCGGGCATCAGCACCTCGTCGCCGGGGTCGCAGAGCACCTGGAAGGTGTTGTAGACGGCGTGCTTGCCGCCGTTGGTGACCAGCACCTGCTCCGCGGCGCAATCGACGCCGGAGTCGCGCTTGGTCTTGTGGGCGATCGCCGCACGCAGCTCCGGCAGGCCCGGCGTCGGGGAATAGTGGTGAAAGCGCGGCTCACGGGCCGCCGCCACGGCGGCTTCGATGATGGGCTCGGGGGTCGGGAAGTCGGGCTCGCCGGCCCCGAAGCCGATGACGTTCTCACCCGCGGCCTTCAGCGCCTTGGCCTTGGCGTCGACGGCGAGCGTGGCGGACTCGTTGATCGCGGCGATCCGGGCGGAGATGCGTCCCACGTGCCCATCCTCGCGCGGCGACGATGCCCGATTCGCCGCCATTCCGGGCGGTCGGGCGCAGCCAACCGCAATCCGGCGGTCGGGCGCGCCTAGCCTTTCTCCCCAATGCGCGCCCTGGCCGCCCCGGCGCGACGCGGGGCCCTGCGGCGAGGAGGAGGTCTCCTCGCCCTCACCCTCCTGGTCGCCGGCCTCCTCGGGGCCGCGATCCCGCCCGCGCATGCCGACGGCACACCCCCACCCGAGGCCTTCATCCTCGTCGACGCCAAGACCGGCGCGATCATCACCGGCCGGCACATGCACGAGGCGCTCTCGCCGGCCAGCACGGCCAAGATCATGACCGCCCTGGTGGCGATCGAGCGCCTGCCACCCGACGCGCGGATCCACGTCAGCCCGGACGCCGCCGGCCGCGAGGCGATGAAGATCGGGATGCCGGCCGGCTCGAGCTGGCCGTTCCAGGACGCGATGGCGTCGATGATGATGGTGTCGGCCAACGACGCCGCCTACGCGATCGCCGAATCGGCGGGCGGGAGCATCAGCGGCTTCGCCAAGGATGCCAACGAGACTGCGCGCCGCTACGGCATGCGCGACAGCACGTTCGGGGACCCTGCTGGGTTGACGGACCAGACGTCGTACAAGGGCGGCCCGAAGACCAGCGCGTACGACCTCGCGATCGCCACGCGCAACGCGCTCACCGTTCCGGCGATCGCGCGTTGGGCAGGTTCGACCGACTACGCGTTCACCGATCCGTCCGGTCTGCACCACACGCTCCGCAACCACAACAAGTTCCTGCCGAACAACGGCTTCGGCTACGTGGGTGCGAACGGGTTCAAGACGGGCTACACCGAGCTCGCGCAGCACTCGTTGGTCGCGACGGCCAAACGCAATGGTCGTGAGTGCATCGCGGTGATCCTCGGCGGGGTCGACGGCGGGTACACGTGGGCCGCGTCGTTGCTCGACCAATGCTGGGTGAAGCCACGCGTCGCGACCACCGGCAAGTTCCTCCCCGCAATCGCAGTGTCGCCGTACGCGTCGCGGACTGCGGCGCGCGCCGGCTTCGCTCGGGTCGCGCTCGGCAAGAAGGCGGCGGATCGTGAGGTCAGCGCCGCGCCGGCCTCGACGACCCCGCCCACGACGGCCGCCGGCCGCGTGTCGACTCCCTCGTCGCCGCCCGGTACGCCGGCCGCGTCAGGAAAGGTTGCCGGCAACACCGCCGGCGCGGCCGCAGCCGCCGACACGGCGCGGCAGATCAACACGGCGCCCGCGGTTGCGACGACGGCGGGCTCGGCAGGAGGTGGCGGCTTGCTCACGTCCTCACGTCTCGTGTTCGTCCTGATCGTCCTGCTGGCGGTGGCCTTCGTGCTCCGCCGCCGGGCGGTGAAGCGGCAGCGGGCCCGCCGTCTCGCGCGTCAGGCCCGTGCCAAGGCCATGCGCAGCGGCAGCCTTCCCGTCGTCGACGGCAAGTACCGGACCGGCACGCGCACCGGCCCGCCGGACGACTCGGGCGTCCGTGTCGCGCGCTCGCACATCGACATCCCCGCGGAGGAACGCCGCGCGGGGAGCCGCTCGCGAAACTCGTAGCAGACCGATTCTCATGCGGCTTCGACCTCCGGCCCTCCAGCGCGGGCGACTCGTCGCCTGACTGTCCGGGCCTCCGGATCTGCGCCTGGCTCACCAGGGCATCGAGACCCCACCGTTGGGGCGCTCGATCTGACCGGTGATGAACGCGGCCGCGTCGGACACGAGGTAGAGGAACGCGCGCGCGACGTCCTGCGCCTCGCCCGAGCGACCGAGTGGCGAGAGCGCACCCGCGCGCTTGTGGTACTGCTCGAGCTTCTCGGGCACGACGTTGCCCTGCTCGTCGACGAAGTTGTGACGGGAGAAGTTCGTGAGGATCATCCCGGGCGCGATCGCGTTCACGCGGATGCCGTGCCGCCCGACTTCCGTCGCGAGCGTCTTCGTGAGCATCGCGACGGCCGCCTTCGTCATGCCGTAGCACGCGAGCGTCGGGGCGGGCGTGTCGATCGCGCCGGACGAGATGTTGACGATGTTGCCCGAGCCCTGCGGGATCATGTGCCGGATCGCGGCCTGGCAGCCGTAGAAGACGCTCTTGAGATTGATTGCCAGCAGGCGCTCGAACTCCTCGTCGGTGCATTCCGCGACGAGCTTGTTGTGCGGGATGCCGGCGATGTTGCCGACGATGTCGACGCGACCGTGCTCGGAGGCGGCGAGGTCGACCAGCGCGTCGACGTCGGCACGCTTCGTGACGTCGGTCCGCCGTACCAGGGCGGTGCCGCCGTCGGCCTTGATCTCGTCGGCGGTGGCCTGGGCGGCGGTTTCGTCGATGTCGCCGCCCACGATCGTGGCGCCCGCCGCCGCCAGCAGCGACGCGGTCGCCTTGCCGATCCCGCTTCCGACGCCGGTGAGCACCGCCACCCGGTCCGAGAGGTCGAAGAGCTCCTGTACCCGGGTCACGCCACTCCCCTTCCGCGGTTGAAGGCCGCGGAGCCTACCGATGGCCACCGCGGCGAGCCCATCCCGCACAATGGGGCATGGCCGCGTTGCTGGCACTCGGGTCGCGCATCAGCGACGTCAACGGCCTGGCGTACCTCGCGGCGCTCGGCGGCGGTGTCGTGTCGTTTCTCTCGCCGTGCGTCCTGCCGCTCGTGCCCGGCTACCTGTCGGTGGTGACCGGCGTCGACATCGCGGTGCTCGAAGGCGGGGCCGGCGCGCACACGAAGCGGGTCATCGGCACGACCGCGCTGTTCGTCGCGGGGTTCGGCACCGTCTTCGTGTTGCTGGGCCTGACCGCGGCGAGCATCGGCCAGCCGCTGCGCGACCACCAACAGACGCTGACGCGGATCTCGGGCGGGTTGATGCTCGCGATGGCGTTGTTCCTCCTCGGCTCGATGTATCTGCGCGCGCCGTGGCTGTACCAGGAGAAGCGGTTCCATCCCGAGCTCGGCAAGTACGGCGCGGCACTGCCGCTCGTCGCCGGCGCGGCGTTCGGCTTCGGCTGGTCGCCGTGCATCGGTCCGATCCTCGGCTCGATCTTGGGCATCGCCGCGACGCAGCAACGCGTGTGGGCGGGTGCGACGCTGTTGGCGGCGTACTCGATCGGGCTCGGACTGCCGTTCCTGATCAGCGGGATCGCGCTGCAGCGCGTGAGCGGCGCGATGGGGTGGGTCAAGCGACACTTCCCCGCGATCGTCGTCGCTTCGTCGTTGATACTCGCCGGGTTCGGCTTGCTCCTGATCTTCGACCAGTTGACCCGGCTGACCGGCGACCTGCAGCGCGCGCTCACCGACGCCCACCTCGACTGGCTGGTGAACCTGGGATGAGCGTTTGATTCCCGAACACACGGCCGCCGTGCTCGACGCGCTCGACCCGGACTTGGCGGCGCGCCTGCGCTTCGCGCTCGAGATCGATTCGCTGAAGTCGGTGCTGCGCCGCAACTCGGTGACCGACGGGTCGCGCCGGGAGAACAGCGGCGAGCACTCGTGGCATCTCGCGCTCATGGCGATCGTGCTCGCGCCCCATGCGGGTGGTCCGGTCGATGTGGGACGGGTTGTCGAGATGCTGCTCGTGCACGATCTCGTGGAGATCGACGCGGGCGACACGTTCGTCTACGACTCGGACGCACGCGCGCAGCAGGAAGAGGTGGAGCAGCGGGCGGCCGACCGGCTGTTCGCGCTGGTCCCCGGCGACGAGGGCGTTCGCCTGCGGGCGACCTGGGACGAGTTCGAAGCCGCGACGACCGCCGAGGCGCGGTTCGCGCACAGCGTCGACCGCATCGCGCCATTGCTCCTGAATCACGCGAACCACGGTGAGCTTTGGGCCGACTACGGCATCACCGCCGACCGCGTGCGCGCCTACAACGCCCACATTGCCGACGGCGCGCCCGACTTGTGGGCCGCCGCGCAGGCGCTCATCGCGGACGCGGCGGCCAACGGCTGGTTCGCCGAGTAGGGCAGCTTCAACACGCCTTTCACCTTCGAACCGGCGTGACTCTGGCACCCATATGGTGCCGTGCTCACGCCGGTTCGCAGAAGGCGAGGCGCGACTGACTACTCGTTGGCGGGTGCGCTCTCCGGCATCTCGAACAGTGGCTGGCGAATGAGCTCGACCTGGATGTTGTCGGGATCCTTGAAGTAGATCGACTCCTCGACGCCCATGTCGGGCCCGAGGTAGTCGACACCGGCATCGCTCAGCCGGCGCTTCGCATCCTCGAACACCTCGGGCGTCACCGAGATCGCGACGTGCTGAATGCCGCCCAGCCCTTCGGGCACCGGCTCGAGACCAAGGCCGGGGAAGTCGAAGAAGCCGAGCAGGTTGCCGTTGCCGATGTCGAAGAAGAAGTGCGACGACCCCGGGTAGTCGCGGTTCTCGAACAGCTCGACGAGCGGGAAACCCACGAGCTCCTGGTAGAAGCGGATCGTCCGCTCCGGGTCGGCGCAGATCAGCGCGAGGTGGTGCACCCCGCGCCCGATCGACGTCGGGCGCTCGTCTTCTGCGAGGAGGTAGCGGTCGCGCAGCGCCTTGCGCCGCGACGCGAGCTCGGTCTGGTCCAGTGTCGCCATCCCCAGAGCGTAACTACTCGGCTACGAGCTCCAGCCCGCCGTACTCGGTGCGTAGGCGGAGCGGTTTTCGGGCTTCCGTTCTGCGCCTGGCCCGCGCGAGGCTGCCGTCCCATGAAGGTCGGCGTTTCGCTCCGCAGTGGCTACGGGCCGATGGACGTGCGCACCGGCGCGCAGTGGTTGGTCGAGCGAACGCGGGCGGCGCGCGACGCCGGGCTCGACAGCCTCTTCATCGGCGACCACCACAACGTGCCGGTGCCCTACTACCAGAACGTGCCGATGCTCGGCCGGCTGCTCGCCGAGTGGGACGAGCGGCCCGCGGGCGCGCTGTTCCTGCTCCCGTTGTGGCATCCGGTGCTCGTCGCCGAGCAGATCGGGACGCTGGCGTCGATCGCACGCGGCCCGTTCATCATGCAGTGCGCCGTCGGCGGCGGGTCCGAGCAGTTCGATGCGCTCGGCGTACCGATCAGGACCCGCCCGTCGCGGTTCGAGGCGGCCCTCGACGTGATCCGTCGCCTGTGCGCGGGAGAAGAGGTGAGCACCGAGCAGCCGTACGCGATCGGACGGGCGCGCATCGCGCCGGTGCCGCCCGAACCGCTGGAGGTGTGGATCGGCGCGGCGGCGCCCGCGGCCGTCGACCGCGCCGCCCGCCTGGGTGATGCCTTCCTCATCGGGCCCGAAGCGGTGCCCGGTCAGGTGAGCGACCTCGTCGGCGGGTACCGAGACGCGTGCGCGCGTCACGGCCGGAGCGCGGTGAGAATCGCAGTACGCCGCGACGTCCACGTCGGAGCCGACGACGCCGACGCGCAGCGCGTTGCCGGCCCGATCGTCGAGCGCGGCTACCGGGGCTTCGACC
>Ga0105245_10005279_pt1 | contig 11346 bp, 13 predicted proteins | sample KBSM54metaG_FD_81523 | JGI IMG/M metagenome (GOLD analysis project Ga0105245, IMG submission 81523) | Miscanthus rhizosphere microbial communities from Kellogg Biological Station, Michigan, USA - KBS M5-4 metaG | ecosystem: Host-associated > Plants > Roots > Rhizosphere > Soil | place...
CCGGATCTGGGCCCGCGAGCTCCGCGACAGCTTCGGCGCCAAGGACCCGAGGTCGATGCTGATGCGCACCCATGTCCAGACGGCGGGCGTCAGCCTGACCGCCCAGCAGCCGCTCGTCAACATCGTCAGGACGACGATCGAGGCGCTCGCCGGGGTCCTCGGCGGCACCCAGTCGCTGCACACCAACAGCTTCGACGAGGCGCTGGCGCTGCCGACCGAGAATGCGGTGCGGATTGCGTTGCGGACCCAGCAGGTGATCGCCCACGAGTCGGGCGTCACCAACACCGTCGACCCGCTCGGCGGCTCCTACTTCGTCGAGAAGCTCACCGACGAGATGGAGGCCGCCGCCTACGACTACTTCGCGCGGATCGACGAGCTCGGCGGGATGGTCGCCGCGATCGAGGCGAACTTCCCGCAGCGCGAGATCTCCGACGCCGCCTTCGCCCACCAGGCGGCGCTCGAGAACGAGGAGCGGATCATGGTCGGCGTCAACGCCTTCCGGGTCGACGACGACGAGCTGACCGAGATCCACCGGCCCGACCCGGCCGCCGAGCGGCGCCAGCGCGAGCGGCTCGCGGAGACCGTCGCGCGCCGCGACGGCGCCGCCGCCGAGGCCTCGCTGGCGGCTCTCGAGCGCGCCGCCGCCGAGGACCGCAACCTGATGCCGGCGCTGCTCGACTGCGCCCGGGCTCGGGTCAGTGAGGGCGAGATGATCGTCGCTCTGCAGCGGGTGTTCGGGACATACACTGAAACGCCGGTCTATTGAACCGACCAGGAAGGGGCACAGGGGCGGCATGAGCGACTTCGAGGTTGTCCGCAGCGACGTCGAGGGGTGGGACGTCCGCCGCACCGGCGAGGCCCAGGCGCTCTCCAACTACCCGACCCGCGAGCTCGCCGAGCAGGCAGCCCGCAAGCAGCAGGAGGCCGAACATCACAGCGGCGGCACCGCCGACGCGATCGACGTCCGCCAGGACGTCTTCAGCGAGGGCCCCGAGGAGGAGCTCAACGTCAAGCGGACGCTCCTCACCGTCGCCGCGATCGCGATCGGGATCGCGCTGCTGATCGCGATCGTCGCGATCTTCGTCGTCACGACCGGGATCACGGACTGAGGCTCTGCCGCTCGGCGATCGACGCTCGCCGGGCGTCTCCTCCGTCTGGGCGGGATCTTGCAGATGCGGACGATCGGCTAACGCTTCGCTAACACGATCCTTAGCCTGCCCGCCTCGATGGCACGACCGATCCGCAGATTGCTGCTCGCGGCCGTGGCCGCGCTCGCGCTCGCGGCGCTGACCGTGAGCGTCGCCGGCGCGACGACGACCGCGAAGCCGGACCACCAGCGCACCTACGACGGAGTCTTCGAGCGCAAGGTCTCGAAGAAGAACAAGCGCTGGGCGAAGCGCGTCGCCCGCTGCGAGTCGGGTGGCAACCCGAACGCGGTCGGCGGCGGCGGTGCCTATCGCGGCGCCTTCCAGTTCATGCGCTCGACCTGGCGGACCGCGCCGCGCTCGCCGGGTGGCGATCCGATCGACTACAGCTACAAGACCCAGGCCTTCGTGGCCGTCCGGCTGAAGATGCGCGCCGGCTCCTCGCCCTGGCCGAACTGCCCCTGACCCGGCCACCGGGTCAACCTGCCCGCGCCATGTGGTGGTGAGATGACCCAGGGGCGCGCGGGACGGATACGCTTCCGCCCATGAGCGAACGGAAGATCCGCGTCGTCGTCGCCAAGCCCGGCCTCGACGGTCACGATCGCGGCGCGAAGATCATCGCCCGCGCCCTCCGCGACGCCGGGATGGAGGTCATCTACACCGGCCTGCACCAGACGCCGGAGCAGATCGCGGCGACGGTGATCCAGGAGGACGCCGACGCGGTCGGCCTCTCGATCCTCTCCGGCGCTCATATGACGCTGGTCCCGAAGATCGTGGCGATGCTCCGCGAGCAGGGGGCCGAGGACGTCCTCGTCACCGTCGGAGGGACGATCCCCGCCGACGACATCCCCGAGCTGAAGCGTCTCGGCGTCGCCGAGGTGTTCACGCCGGGAGCGCCGACCGACGACATCGTCGAGTTCCTCCGCGGCGGCGTCGGAACCCCCGCGTAGCGCGGCAAGCGCGGGCGCCCGGCGCGGCGCTCCGGCATCCCGCGTCCGGTGTCTCACCCAAGGTCGCTTCGATGCTCCAAACCCCGACCCGATTGACCAATCAGTCAACGGCTCGACCCGGTACGATCTCCGCCGCAAGTCCCCAAGGAGGCACCCACTTTGAAGATCTGTTGCCTAGTCAAGGAGGTCCCGGACGCGGCCGTTCAGAAGCGGCTCGATCCGGCCACCAAGCGGCTCGACCGCTCGGGCGAGAAGACCCTGAACCAGTTCGACACCCACGGCATCGAGGCCGCGATGCAGATCCGCGAGGGCGGAGCGGTCGAGGTCGACGAGATCGTCGCGGTGACGATGGGCCCCGACAGCGCCCAGCGCGCGCTCCACAAGGCCGTCGCGCTCGGCGCCGACCGCTCGGTCCACCTCAGCGACGACGCGCTCGCCGGCTCCGACGTCTGTGCGACCGGCTACGCGCTCGCCAAGGTCCTCGAGTCCGAGTCCCCCGACCTCGTCCTGCTCGGACAGCAGTCCGACGACGGCGAGTGCTACACGATCGGTGCGGTCGTCGCCGACCATCTGAAGATGCCTTCGCTGACCCAGGTGATCGAGATGGACGTCGCCGGCGAGAAGCTCCGCTGCGAGCGACAGGCCGAGTACGGCTACGACACCGTCGAGATCCAGCTTCCGGCCGTGATCAGCGTCGGCGACGCGATCAACGAGCCGCGCTACCCGTCGCTGAAGGCGATCATGGGCGCGAAGAAGAAGCCGCTCGACAGCAAGGCCACCGGCGACGTCGGCATCGAGGCCGACAAGGTCGGCGAGGCCGGCTCGCAGACGCAGGTGCTCGCGATCAACCCGCCGCCCGAGAAGCAGGCCGGCGAGGTGTTCGAGGACGAGGACACCAACGAGACGGTCGAGAAGATCGTCGCCTGGCTCGACGAAAGGAAGCTGATCTAGATGGCGGACATCCTTGTCTACGCCCTCCATGACGACGAGGGCAACTTCAACAAGAACTCGCTCGGAGCCATCTCCGAGGCCGCGAAGCTCGCCTCCGAGACCGGCGGCGCCGCCTCAGCGGTCGTGGTCGGCGACGTCTCCGACGACGCTGCCGCGGCCCTCGGCAAGTACGGCGCGACCAAGGTCTACCGGGCGAAGGCCTGCCCGGAGGGGCTCGCGCAGCCGATCGTCGACGTGATGGCGAAGGTCATCACCGACAACGGCATCGGCTACGCGCTGTTCGGCGGCGGCCTGCTCGGCTTCGAGATCGGCGCCGGCCTGACTGCCCGGCTCGGCGCCGGCGTGACGATGGAGGTCACGGCGGTCAAGGCGGCCGACGGCAAGCTCGTCGCCGAGCGCCCGGTCCTCCAGGACTCGGCGATCGTCGACGTCGGCTACGTCAGCGAGCCGGGGATCATCATCGGCCGCCTCAACGCGTTCGACGTGGCCGAGTCCGGCGCAGGCACCGCCGAGGTCGAGGACGTCGAGGTCGAGCTGTCGGAGTGGTCGACGAAGGCGACGATGGTCACCCGCGGCGAGGCGCGCGGCGAGGACGTCAACATCGAGGATGCCGACATCCTCGTCGGTGGCGGTCGCGGCCTGGGCGAGAAGGACAACTTCAAGCTCGCCGAGGACCTCGCCGGGTCGCTCGGAGGCGCCGTCGCGGCGACCCGGGCGGTCGTCGACGCCGGCTGGTACCCGTACTCGACGCAGATCGGTCAGACCGGCAAGACCGTCGCCCCGAAGCTGTACCTAGCGGTCGGGATCTCCGGCGCGATCCAGCACAAGGTCGGCATGCAGAGCTCCGAGAACATCCTCGCGATCAACAAGGACCAGAACGCGCCGATCTTCGAGTTCTGCGACCTCGGCGTGGTCGGCGACCTGCACAAGATCATGCCGAAGCTGACCGAGGCCATCAAGGCCAAGAAGGGCGGCTGACCCGGCGATGGGCGTCGCTCCCGGGCAGTTCCCGCCCCCGTTCGATCCCGGCGCCCACGTCGGCTCCCCGACCGATCCCGAGGACGAGCGGCTCGAGGCGGGCATCGTCATCGTCGGCGGGGGCCCTGCCGGCCTTGCGTGCGCAAACCGGGTCATGCAACTGCTCGAGGGGGAGCCCGAGCTGACCGAGCGGCTCGGTGAGATCCCGGTTGCCGTGCTCGAGAAGGGCAAGGTCTGCGGCGCCCACAACCTGAGCGGCGCCAACATGGTCCCCTCGGCGATGGAGAAGCTGTTCCCGGATCTCGATCCCGGGGAGTGGCCCGTCTATCAGCAGGTCGAGAAGGACGCCGTCTATCTGCTGACCAAGTCGAGGGCGATTCCGCTGAAGCCGCCGCCCCCGAACTTCCGCAACCACGGCAACTACGTCACCTCGATCGCGAAGCTGAGCCGCTTCCTGGCCGAGCGGGCGGAGGAGGCGGGCGCGTACCTGCTGACCGAGACGGTGGCCGACAAGCTGCTGATCGAGGACCGGATCGTCAGGGGCGTCCGCTCCGGCGACAAGGGACGCGGCAAGGACGGCGGGCAGCTCGGCAACTTCGAGCCCGGCTCCGACCTGATGGCGAAGGCAACCGTGCTCGCCGAGGGCACCCTCGGGCACCTGACCGACTGCGCGGTCGACTACTACGACCTCGCCGGCGACGCCAAGCGCTGGGAGATCGGCGTCAAGGAGGTCTGGGAGGTCCCGAAGCCGCTCGACCGGGTCATCCACACGATGAACTGGCCCCTCCGCAAGTCGTCCAAGTACAACGAGTTCGGCGGTTCGTTCATCTATCCGATGGGCGAGGACAAGCTCTGCATCGGCATCGTCGCGGGCCTCGACACGACCGATGCCACCTTCTCCTGCCACGACCTCCTCCAGCAGCTCAAGACCCACCCCTTCATCCGCGACCTCCTCGACGGTGGCAAGCGCGTCGGCTGGGGCGCGAAGACGATCCCGTCCGGCGGCTACTGGTCGATGCCGCGGAAGCTCGCGGTGCCGGGCATGGTCATGTGTGGCGACAACGTGTCGATGGTCAACGTTCCCTACCTGAAGGGGATCCACCTGGCGATGCACGCGGGCATGTACGCGGCCGAGGCGATCGTCGAGAGCCTGAAGGCGGATCCCGAGTCGGTCGACTTCTCCGCCTACGAGGCGAAGGTGCGCGGCTCGGAGATCGAGAAGGACCTCTACCGCTCGCGCAACGTCCGCCAGTACGGAGACAAGGGGTTCGTGGCGTTCGGGGCGATCGCCAACGCCTGGCTGCTGTCGGGCGGGGCGCTGCCTCCCGGCCACAAGGAGAGCGAGCCCGACGCCGAGGTCCCGGTCCACCTCGGCCCGGCCGCCGACGACTACCCCGAGCCCGACAACGAGCTCACCTTCGACAAGCTCGGCTCGGTGTTCCTGAGCGGCAACGCCACCCGCGACGACGCTCCCAACCACGTCCGGATCCAGACCCACGTGCCGCGCGAGGTGGCGCAGACATGGGTCTCGATGTGCCCGGCGCAGGTCTACGAGATTCCCGAGGACCAGCTCGACAACGGCGCCGCCGAGGTCGACGTCCACGTCACCGCGTCGAACTGCGTTCAGTGCGGGGCCATCAACGCCAAGGGCGGCCGGCTGACGATGCCCGAGGGCGGCGACGGGCCGCTCTACCAGGAAGTCTGAGCGCCGGACCGCGGCCCGGACCGCGGCCCTGCCCGATCCCGCAGCGATGAGCGACCGGGTCCGGATCGCGACCGCCGCCGACGGGCCGGCGATCGGGCGCCTGCTCCATCGCTTCAACGCCGAGTACGACGAGCCGACCCCGGCGCCGGAGCGGATCGCCGCGCGGATCGCGGAGCTGATGGCGGCCGGCGGCACCGCGGTGCTGCTCGCCGGAGACGGGCCGGACGGGATCATCGTGCTCAGGTTCCAGCCGTCGATCTGGTCGGAGGGCGAGGAGGCCTACATCGCCGAGCTCTACGTCGTCGGTGAGCGGCGCCGCGGGGGGCTCGGATCGGAGCTGATGACCGCTGCGCTCGAGCTCTGCCGCGACCGCGGCTGCGACTACGTCTTCCTCGGCACCGACGAGGGCGACGCCGACGCGCATCGGCTCTACGAGCGATTCGGCTTCACGAACCGCAGCGGCGCGGAGCTGATGTACGTCTACGAGCGCGAGCTCTGAAACGCCCCCTCCGCGCCCCGGTGCGCCGCGGGCGCCCGGACCTGCGATCGTCGCTTCGATGTTCGCGGTCGTCATCACCGGGCCGCCGGGCGCCGGCAAGAGCGAGGTGGCCTCGTACCTCCACGACATCCTCGGCGACGAGGGCCTCGATGCGGCGTTGATCGAGTGCGACGCGCTCGAGCGCTCCTACCCGGCCCTGGCGAGGGAGCGCTCGGTCGCACACCTGCGGATGCTGGCCTCCTCCTACCGCGAGGTCGGCAGCGAGATGCTGCTGGTCACCGCGACCATCGAGGACGACGAGCACCTGCGATCGCTGCTCGGAGCAGTCGGCTGCGCCGATCGTCTGCTCGTGCTGCTCCACGCCGATCCCGAGACGATGCGGGAGCGGCTGCTGAGTCGTGAGCCGCCCGGCTGGTCGGGCCTGCCGGAGCTGCTCAACGCCTCCCGCCGGCTTGCGGCGACGATGCCGGACCTCGACGGGATCGACGTCGCGATCGCCACCGACGCCCGCCAGCCGGGCGACGTGGCCGCCGAGCTGCGGGTCGAGTTGGCGGGCCGCCGAGGCGCCGGAGCGGGCCGGTGAAGCAAGTCCGGATCGGTTGCGCGGGCTGGGCCTACAAGGAATGGCGGGGCGTCCTCTACCCGCCCGACATGCCGCAGCGCGAATGGCTGGCCGCCTACGCCCGCGAGTTCAGCACGGTCGAGATCAACAACACCTTCTACCGGCTGCCCTCGAAGGCGGCCGTCGAGGGCTGGGTCGCGGAGACGCCGGACGGGTTCCGCTTCGCGGTCAAGGCGAGTCGCTACGTGACCCACGTCAAGCGCCTGCTGAAGCCGGAGACCTACGTCGAGCGATTCCTCCAGAGCATCGAGCCGCTGCGCGCCGCGGGCAAGCTCGGCGTCGTGCTCTGGCAGCTGCCTCCGAGCTTCAGGCGCGACGAGGAGCGTCTCGACGCGGCGCTGACCGCGATCACCGCCAGGGATCCCGGTCGCCATTGCTTCGAGTTCCGCGACCGCAGCTGGTTCGTACCCGACGTCTACGAGCTGCTGCGCTCCCACGGCGCGGCCCTGGTGATCTCCGACGACCCCGACCACGACTTTCAGACCCGAGAGCTGACCGCCGACTGGACCTATCTGCGGATGAACCGCGGCGCTCGCGGGCGCCGCGGCAACTATGCGACGTCCGAGCTCGAGACCTGGCGGCGCCGGATCGCCGCGTGGCGCTCGCGCACCGAGGTCTTCGCCTACTTCAACAACGATCGCGAGGCGTTCGCGGTCCGCAACGCCCGAAAGCTCGCGGCGGGACTGAGCTGAAGTCCCCGTTCGACGAGATCTAGCCGCTGACGAACTCCGCGATCGCGTCGGCGAGCTCGCCCGGCTTGTCGAGGGAGACGAACGTCGATGCGTCCGCGATCTCGACCATCCGCGACTCGGGGATCGTCGCGGCCAGCCGGCGCCCGTCCGCGAGCGTGAAGAATCGATCCACGGTGCCCCAGGCGATCAGGGCCGGGATCGTGAGCGCCGGCAGCTTCGCCGCTGCGGCGCGGGTATCGGCCGGACGCATTCCGGCCACGAACTCGCGGCCGTCACGGAGGACGCCGGCGTCATGGAGCGCCGGCTCGGTGAACGAGCGCAGCAGGTCGTCGCCCGCTTCGCTCACCGTGAGCATCCCGAAGGCGAGCTGCGAGCGCCGCAGGCGCCGCAGGCGCAACGCCTGCACGAGGAGCCGGAATCCGCCCGGCGTCCGTGCCGTCAGCACCATCCCCTTGAAGGCCGGGGGCGGGAACTTGTCGAAGCAGTCGCAGTTGGTGAGGACGAGCCGGCCGATCCGCTCCGGTCGCTCGGTCACGAGCATCTGGCAGACGGCGCCGCCGGAGTCGTTGCCGACGAGCGTCACGTCCTCGAGGTCGAGCGCGGCGAGGAGATCGGCGACGATCGCGGCGACGCCGCGGGGGGAGACGTCGGCGCCGGGATTCATCGCCTCCGGGTGGGATCCCATCGGCCAGTCGGGGACGATGCAGCGATGGGCCGCGGCGAGGCGCGAGGCCGTTTCCGTCCAGAGCCGGCCGTTGGCGAGGGCACCGTGGACGAACACGATCGCGGGGCCATTGCCGGCCTCGCGGTAGTGGATCGGCCCGGCCGCCAGCATCGTCCGCTCGTCTCGGAATCCGTCACCGTGGCTGCTCATTCGAATCCGTCCTGTCGGTCGCGCCCCCGCCGACCCGGGGACTAGGTTGCATACAGTTAGGATCTATCTAACATACAGACAGTCTGTATGTCAAATGGCGGAGCAGATGGCTTGACCGGACGGACTCAGGCGGAACGACGGGCCGCTACCCGCGCGGCGCTGGTCGCCGCCGGCCGCGACCTGTTCGGAGCGCGTGGTTACGACGCCGTCAGCAGCGAGGAGATCGTCGCCGCCGCCGGAGTCACACGCGGGGCCCTCTATCACCACTTCGACGGCAAGGCGGGCCTGTTCGCGGCCGTCCACGAGCAGGTCGAGGGCGAGATCGTCGCCGGCTTCGACCTTTCCGCGCTCGCCGATGGCGATCCGCTCGGCGCGCTGATCGCCGCCGCCGCCCAGTTCCTCGATCTCAGCCTCGATCCGAGCCTGCAGCGGATCACCCTTCTCGACGGTCCCGCCGTGCTCGGATGGGAACGCTGGCACGAGGTCGAGCAGCGGCACGGCCTCGGCCTGATCGAGGCGGCGCTGAACGCGGCCGCGGTGGCCGGCCAGCTCCGGCCACTGCCGGTTCCCGAGGTCGCCCTGATGCTGCTCGGCGCCTTCATGGAGGCGGCCCTTCAGCTCGCCCGCGCCGACGATCAGCCCGCCGCCCGCGACCGCGCCGTGGCGGCGATGACGGCCCTGCTCGACGGGCTCCGCGCCTGAGCCTGCGACGATGCGCCGATGTCGTGGCGGGTACTTGCGATCGGGACGACCCTGCTCGCCCTCGCCGCGGCGTCGCCCGCCGCCGCCTACGCGCCGCCGCCGCCGAATGCCGGCTTCGACTACCAGATCGGCGGCGACTACCCGCTGCCCGCGGGCGTCTCGGTCGTCTCCCGGGACTGGTTCAGCGGCCGCGCCGCCAGCGGTCCCGCGTACTCGGTCTGTTACGTCAACGCATTTCAGACTCAGGCGAACGAGCCCGGGACCGACCGCCCCGACGAGCGCTCGAACTGGCCCCGCCGGCTCGTCCTGAAGCGGCTCGGCGACGATCCCCACTGGGGCGGCGAGTACCTGATCGACATCGGCACCGCCGCCAAACGGCGGCGCGCGGCGCGCTGGGTCGCCCCGATGATCGCCGCCTGCGCCACCCGCGGGTTCGAGGCCGTCGAGTTCGACAATCTCGACTCCTGGACGCGCTTCAACGGCACTCCGCTCGCCGCCGAGGTGCCGTTCGGCAAGCGCGAGGCGCTCTCCTACGCCCGCCTGCTCGCGAAACGCGCTCACGGCTTCGACCTCGCCGTCGCCCAGAAGAACACCGCCGGGATCACGAAGTCCGAGGCGGGCCGTGCCGGGTTCGACTTCGCGATCGCCGAGGAGTGCGGGCGCTGGCGCGAGTGCAACCGCTACCGCCGCGTCTACGGTGACGAGATCCTCGCGATCGAGTACCGGCGACGCGACTTCCGGCGGACCTGCGCCTCGGTCGGCGATCGGATCTCGGTCGTCCTCCGCGACCGGCAGGTCAGAACGCCGGCCCGCGACGGGTACCGCTACGACGCCTGTTGAGCGGCAGGGTGGTATCAGGGGGGAGGTGACCTTCGACGATGCCCTCTCGACCCTGCTCGCCCTGGTCGGCCGCCGGGTCGAGGTCCACGTCGTCTCCGCCGGCGAGAGCCCGCACCTCGTCGCTACGTTCGGAGGCGTCCTCCGCGCCGGCCACTCGATGACCGGGGGCGAGCCGAGCGAGCACGAGGCGATCTTCATCCGCCTCGACTCCGGCCGCGAGACCGGCTCGCTCAGCCTCAATCGCGAGGTCTACCGGGGCGCGATCGCGCACGAGGACGGCTCGCTGACCCTGCAGCTCGGCGGCGTCGAGATGCTGATCGCGGTCCGCGAGGACGATTGACGCCGCTTGCGGCGGGCGCCCGCCGCGACCATCTAAGCTCGTAGCTGCGGTGTCCGCTACCGGCACAACTGCCCCGGCGACCGCGTCGCGGCGCGGGATGCCGCCGCGGCCGCCGCTCTCGAAGGCGATGATGAGCGTCGGCTTCATGCTGACGCCGACGCGGTTCCTCGACGCCTGCCGGGAGAGCTGCGGCGACTACTTCACGCTGCGCCCGACGCCCGATCGCGAGCTCGTCATCACCGCCGACCCCGAGGCCGTCAAGCGCGTCTTCACCGGCGATCCGGACCTGCTCTACGCCGGCGAGGGAAACGTCACGCTGGCGCCGTTGCTGGGCCCCGGCTCGGTCCTCCTCCTCGACGGCCCCGAGCACCTCCGCCACCGGCGCCTGCTGCTGCCGCCGTTCCACGGTGAGCGGATGCGGGACTACGGGGCGATGATGGAGGAGGTGGCCGAACGGCGGATCGCCGCGTGGCCGGCCGACCGCGAGTTCCCCTCGCTGCCGAGCATGCAGGCGATCACCCTCGAGGTGATCATGCGCGCCGTCTTCGGCTTCGACGACGCCGAGCGCCGCGAGCGGATCGGCGGGCCGCTGCGGCGCCTGCTCGACATGGTCGCGAGCCGGCCGCGGGTGCTGGCGATGGCGCTGACGGCGGGACGGAACGGGACCCTGAGCCCGTGGCGGCGCTTCGCCGCGCAGCGCGAGCGCGCCGATGTCCTCCTCCACGAGGAGATCGCCGCCCGCCGCCGCGACCCGGACGGCGCCGCCGGCGACGACATCTTCTCGCTGCTCCTGGCGGCCCGCGACCCCGACGGCCGGCCGCTCAGCGATTCGGAGCTTCGCGACGAGCTGATGACCCTGCTCCTCGCCGGGCACGAGACGACCGCGACGGCGCTCGCCTGGACGTTCGAGCGGCTGACGCGCGAGCCGGCGGTCCTCGACCGCCTGATCGCCGCCGAGGCGGCCGGCGACGATGACTACCTCGACGCCGTGATCAAGGAGACCCTGCGTCTGCGCCCGGTCGTGCCCGCGGTCGTCCGCCGCCTCCAG
>Ga0105245_10005282_pt1 | contig 11343 bp, 1 predicted proteins | sample KBSM54metaG_FD_81523 | JGI IMG/M metagenome (GOLD analysis project Ga0105245, IMG submission 81523) | Miscanthus rhizosphere microbial communities from Kellogg Biological Station, Michigan, USA - KBS M5-4 metaG | ecosystem: Host-associated > Plants > Roots > Rhizosphere > Soil | place: Michigan...
CCCAGTTAGCGAAGACAGTAACTTGCTTGACCAATGGATTATTTCTAGGGTTCATCAGTTGATCGAAGAGATTGATTCCAATATGCAGAAATACGACATACCGAATGCGCTAGAGCCGGTATTGCCCTTCATTGATGATGCCAGTAACTGGTATGTTCGCCGTAGTCGACGGCGTTTCTGGAAATCCGGTGATGATGCTGATAAACAGCAAGCTTACCAGACGCTCCACTACGTTTTGGTGCGGCTCAGCCAGGTTTTAGCACCTTTTACCCCATTCTTAGCCGAAGAGCTATTCTTGAAATTAACTGGCGATAAACTTGGTGAAAGCGTGCATCTAACTGATTGGCCAGAAGTCGGACACGTAAATGAGATAGTTCTTGATGAAATGTATTACGTACGAACAATGATAAATCTAGGCCTCAAAGGTAGAGCTGAAAACGGTATTAAAGTGCGCCAACCCCTACCGGGACCAATTGTGAAGACAAAGAAACAATTATCTCATCAAAGTCTAAAAAACATCTTAGAAGAAGAATTAAACACAAGGCCAGCCACTTATCTGGTAAGCCCTGACGAACCTTACGGTATTACTATGGACTTCAACTTAACACCAGAGCTCAAGCGCGAAGGATTGATGCGTGAAGTTATACGTCAGGTTCAGAGTGCCCGCAAAGCTGCCGAACTCAATATTGATGACCGAATACGACTGGTTCTAGCAACCGATAATACTGAGCTTGCAAAGGCGATCGCTGAACACGGAGATATTATTAAGGACGAGACTTTGACCACTCATCTAGCAAAAGAGGGAAGCAGTGATCATAAAACAGATGTGAAAATCGGAGACCATACACTGTCTATCGGTCTGAGCAGGGCTAAGTAACATCTTTGACAGACAGAGTTATCTCTGGTAGACTCTGTCGGTAACTATGAAAAAAGCAGTCATATCTACCGGTGGTAAGCAATACCTAGTCGCCGAAGGCGATATTATAGAAGTTGAACTACTTGGCCAAGAGGCTAAAACAGTCAGTTTTGTGCCTCTGTTAGTGATTGACGGTGACAAGACAGAAGTTGGAACACCAGATCTAAGTAGTTTGGCAGTTAAGGCTGACATACTAGAACAAGACAAACAAACAGACAAAGTCACCTCAATCAGATACAAAGCCAAAAAGCGTGTTAGTACTGTTCGCGGACATAGACAACACAAAACAATTCTAAAAATAGTCAGTATTAAATAGTCAGACTGTGGATAACAGTTAACAGGTTGTATATTGTTGCAAAATTAGCAACTACAATAACCAATAAATTGACCTAAAATAACTGTTGTCAATTATATACAGATACAACTTTGCTATAACAATAAATTTTGATCAAATTTGAATAAATATTTTATGTAAAATTTGGGTTATTTTATTTATCATTTTTGCATGCAAAAAGTGTTCAATTTTGCTTGCTTACTACTGTTATTAATGAGAAAATTTGACTAGGTTTAAGAAAACAAAAACCAAAACAAAATGTCAGAAAAAATCCCGCCTCACTCTAGTCTGTTTGTCAGGCTGAAAACTAGCCTACTTAAGTTTAGTCTTTTGTTGTCCGTCGCTGTTCTGGGAGTATTTTTATATACGCGCGCGAGCGCACCCACACGCGTAGAGGCGGCTACAGCCGCTAACCTTAACTTCCAGGCCAGACTTCTAAATAACACTGGTGGAATTGTAACTGATGGCACCTATAATGTTGAGTTCAAGCTCTATAACGCTTCATCATCTTCGGGTTCATCTCAAGGCTCATGTACGGGTGACGCCAACTGTCTTTGGACGGAAACCTATACAGGCGGCAACAAAGTTACGACTAAAGCCGGTTATCTAAGTACTTATCTTGGGTCTCTGACGTCTTTTCCAGCTATCAACTGGGATCAGGATCTTTGGCTAACGATTAGGGTTGGTGGTACTGGTACCCCTAGCTGGGACGCAGAAATGTCACCCCGACTTAAGCTCACAGCCGTCCCTTACGCCTTCAAGGCCGGGCAATTAGCAAAACTAACCAGTGGGAATACCTCTACCTTAGACTTTGCAACCCAAACGGCAGCTAGGAGTATTTTGTTGCCGGATGCTGGTGGCACTCTGGCTATAGCCACTGGTGGATCTTTCACTAGTAACGGTGTGCTTTATGGTAATGGCACGACTAGCATTCAGGCTACTGCTGCTGGCACTACCGGTCAATGTCTAGTAGCAACCACTGGAAGTGCACCAACTTTTGGTAGCTGTGCTGGTTCGGGCTCGGGTGCAACTCTTCAAGCCGCTTACGATAACGGCAATACCCTTACCACGACAGATGCCAGAAACATAGCCATTACCTTAGCCGATACTACCACCGACGGCCAAGTAACTATTGCTTCAAGTCTTTCAGTGAACGGAAGAACAACTTATCCGATGATCATTTCTCAAGCCAATAACGCGAGCTTTGATAACTCAGTTGGGCTGTTACAGCTAGATAATAGCGACACCGGCTCAACCAACCCAGTCTTAAACGTTAATACTGTTACCAATGGCAATGGCATTTCAGTTACGGGCACCTCTAATGGCCAAGCTTTTCGAGCCAATACAATCACTACAGGAAGCGGCTTTGGTGCGTCTAATATTACTTCGGGTATAGGGCTGACTGTAGGTTCAACTCTAACTGGTGGCGCTGGTGTCTCTGTTGATTTAAGCGGTACGGCCATTACCACAGGTTCAGTACTCAGAGCTACCGGCACAGCTTCAGGGGCACTTTCTGCTTATACCGGAAAATTGATAGATATTTCGCCGACACGAACTCTTACAGGCGCCACTATTAATGACACTGGAAACCTACTTAACTTAGCTCGCACCAACAGCGTCACAAGTGCTAATACGTTCACAGTAAGCGGCGCAGTGGCTAATCTTCAATCTAGCTGTTCTGTTTCTGGTGGTGGTACTTGTACCGACACCGGAAACATCCTAGCCTTGAACCAACAATACGCCAGTGCCAGTGGTGCCGTGCTGAGTATCTCTAACTCTGGTACTGGCAATGCCATCCTGTTGAATAGCGGCGCCAGCATTGCCTCAGCTGCAGCCGTAAATATATCGCTTACCACCGGAACTACAGGTACATTGACATTAGATACAGGTACAACAGGTGACATAAGTATAGGCACAAACGCCAACAGCAAGAACCTTACGATCGGTTCGACTACTGGTGGCACTACAACACTTCAAAGCGCTGGTGGAACCATTCTAAGTACTCTTGGCACGACTACCAACGCCAGCTATCTCTGTCGAAATGCTAGCAATATCATTACAGCCTGTAGTACCACTCTATCTGGCGCGGCCTTCATCCAAGGTGGTAATAACTTTGGAGCTACTGGTGTGCTAGGTACGCAAGACAGTCAAGGACTGCAATTTATAACAGGTAACACTGCCAGAGCTACTTTTGCTAACGGTAACAATCTCTATCTGGGTAATGCTGATGCCACAGGAGTAGCTACATCTCCAAATGCCTTCACCGTACAGGGGACCAGTGCATCTGCAGCTGCCACTGCTGGAGGAGCCGTTACCTTGCAGGCTGGTACGGGTAATACCTCCGGGGCCGGAGGAGCACTCAATCTAACCGGTGGAACAGCTGGCTCGACCGGTACAGGTGGTAGCACAGTTATTACAGGTGGTGCTGCTTCTGGCTCAAATAACAATGGTGGTGCCGTTACTATCACTGGTGGAGCTGGCGGAACAGGTTTAGGCTTAGGCGGCAGCGTTACTATATCGTCTGGGCTAGGCTCGTTTGGAGCTAATACGGCGACTTTTAGAGTAATTACGAGTGGTACGCAAACAGGAGCATCACTTGCTTTATCTAGTAACCTTATAGCCAGTTCCGCCTCTAACGCAACCTTAACAGCAGGGTCAGGTGGCACGGCAGGTAACAGTGTTAGTGGTGGAAATGTTACTATCACTGCCGGTGCAGGCGACAGCGGTGCTAGCGGTGCTAATGGTGGAAACGTTACTATCAATGCTGGCGCAGCCGGCACATCGTCTTCCGCCGGTACCATCTCCATCGGTACCTCCAACGCTTCATCTTTAAGTCTTCAAGCTAATACGAGTGCGACTGTATTAATAGGTACGGTTAACGCCAATGCTATAACGGTTGGAGGAACAAATGCTTCAACCTCAGTTGCTTTACAGGGCGGTGGTGGCATTAACATTGGTACGGCAAATGTAGCCAATACTATTCAAATAGGTAACACTGCCAACGCTATCGCTCAAACCATCAATATAGGTAATAACACTACAGCTAGCTCAAGTACAAATATTGTTATAGGTAATATTGTTGCTGGTACTACAACACTACAAGGTACTCTTGCTCTTGGGACAACTAGTAACGCTTCGTTAGTGACGGTCACCACCAGTAACGCCGCAGGTGGTTTTAAGATCCAGGATACAGGCTCAAACGAATGGTTCTCAGTAGGTCGGGCTGGCTCGGGTGTTGTTAGCTTTAATGGAGCTGGTGGCTACACACAGCTTGGACCAAGCGCAGGCCAATACAATAGCGCTCGTTTAAGTATTAATACCGGCGCCACTACTTCTGCGGGTCTTGCAATCCGCGGTATCGCCTCACAAACAGGTGACCTCATTGACCTGCAAGACTCAACTGGTGCGAACCTGCAGCGAACAGATGCCAGTGGCAATCAGGAAGCCATAGGCTATTACAACAACGGCATAGGTGGTATTGGTCAATTTGGCAACTTGCTATTAAATAGTGAGGACTTCTCAACTACCTGGAGTGCCACCAGCGTGACCGTTACAGCTAACGACGCCGGTTCTAATCCGGCCCCCGATGGACAAACGACAGCTGACAAATTTGTCTCCTCAGCCGGCAATGGCACTGTCAAGCAAACCTGTAATAGTGCGGCTTGTCTGACCAACAATGGTACCTATACCTTCAACGTTTGGATCAAAACCAACTCTAGCACCCAACCTATTCAATTGCGCATTGATGCTACAGGCTCTACGCCAACTACCGGTACCGCCGCTTCCTTTACCGCCACAACCACCTGGCAGCGTTTTAGCGTAACCCAGGTCGAGACCGGTACTCCAACCAGCATCATCCCTACAATAGTTGTCGTCAACAACGCCGCCACCATCGCAGCTTGGGGTGGCCAACTGGTGGCCGGCAGCGTATCGCTGGTCTACGCGAGAACCACCGGGGTGGCCGTGAGCGCTAACCGCGGAGTAGTGAGCGATGGCCAATTATTCGTGAGCGCTCCCAACTCCAGTGATGCGGCGGCAATAATTCAAGGTGCTAATAGTCAGACCGGTGTCTTGTTGCAGGTCCAGAACTCGGCTGGTACGGCTTTCTTCACGGTTGGTGCCAACGGTACAGCGACAGTCTCGCCAGGCACCAGCCAGGCCGCGACTGCCTTAATTGTCAATAACAATGCTGCTGCACAAACGGCATTAGTCGTAAAGGCGGCCTCCTCGCAATCTGCAACCCTACAGGAGTGGCAAAACTCAGGTGGTACCCCAGTGGCACTTATCGGTTCCGGTGGAGCTTTCCGCAATAATTCAGGAACAACGAACTCATTTGGTACAACAACAGCTATTGCGTCAACAATCCTCAATGTGACAACGCTGAGTAACCCTAGTTTTGTTGGTCTTAAGGTGACTGGAGCAACCTCTCAATCAGGAGATTTATTTGAACTGCTAGACTCAGGTCCTAATGTCTTAAGCGGCTTTAATTCCTCGGGGCAACTATTCTTAGGAAGGCCTAGTAATACTGTCGGAACTGCACTCTTTTACGGTAGTGGTTCAGCCAATGCCATTTCACTGGTTGGTCCAACCTCTCCAGGCAGCAGCTTAACCCTGACTCTGCCCAACGAAACAGGAACACTCTGTAGTACAGGATCAGTCTGTACTGGCTATGCAGCATCGCCTGCCTCTGGTGGCTATCTTTTCCAGGTTCCAGCCTCTACCGCGGCTAACACCGTTACCCCAACTGCCAACTCGGTCGTTGGTCTAACCGTCAATGGTACCAGCGGTACAGCAGCTACAGCTGTCAGTATTATCCAAGGCGGTAATGCCACCGCTTTGAATGTAGCTAGTTCGGGCACAAGTAATATTGAAACGCTGTCTACCAGTAATGCTTCGGCCAACGGTTCAAGCATAAGCGTGCTGTCCGGCAGTTCTAGTCAGTATGCCCTAGATGTTATTACCAATAGTGGTACACCAAGACACTCTCTCTATGTCAGGGCTGATGGCAGCATTGGAGTAGGAACGAATAGTCCTGCGGCAGCTTTGGACATCAACAGTACAAGTGCATCCAATAGTAAAATTCGATTACAAGACGGCAGTGCGGTACCTACATTCCTTGATGCTTCAAGCTCTGGGGGCTCTTTCTGGAGTAATAACGTCAATGTTGCTGATGTTGTGCAGCAAACTGGCACCTCTCAGTGGCGCATGACAATTTCGCAGATATCAGATGCATTTAAAATAGAACGCAGTCCTGCCGGAGCTACCTGGACGCCAGCCACCGTATTAAGCGTTAACAGTTCTGGGACTATTGGAATAGCCGGGACGCTCGGTAGTGCAGACAATGTAAACTACCTTTGCCGAAACAGTTCTAGCCAAATTGCCACCTGTCAAACCAATGTAACAGGATCTGCTTTTGTGCAAGGCGGCAATAGCTTTGGTGCCACTGCCATACTAGGTACAAATGATGCCAATGACCTACAATTTGAAACCGGCAACTCTACTAAGGTGACTATCCAAAACTCAACCGGTAATGTCGGCATTGGTGATACCAACCCATCAACCAAGAGACTATCTGTAATAAACGGCACTGCAGCAAATACAGTTGCCTCTTTCCAGGCGGCTGCTTCTCAAACAGGCGACATCTTCCAGCTGCAGGATTCGGCAGCTGCTAACCTCTACCGAGTGGATGCCAGTGGCAATCAAGAAACTATTGGCTATTACAACAATGGCATAGGTGGTATTGGCCAATTCGGTAACTTACTAACATTCTCGGAACAATTGGAGAACGCTGCCTGGAACTACAACAACGTAACTACCCCAACAGCCAATACTGATGTTGCACCTGACGGCAATACAACCGCTGAAATTTTAGCAGACTCATCTTCTGGTGGTCGAGTTGGTCAAGATTCGGCTACAGCCATCACGAGCAATACATATACTCTTAGTGTTTGGCTTAAAACCAATAGTGGTACTCAAAATGTTGGTCTAGAGATTGATGGTACCACTGGCGGTACTGGCACTGAAAAAATCGTAACAGCTACTACAACCTGGCAAAGATTCAGCGTTAGTCAAAACGTTACTGGTTTTACTGGCAATGTGCGCACTAGGATCTTCCCTGGCACATCATCGGGTAGTGGAACCGTACGGGCATGGGGCGCCCAGCTTGTGCTTGCATCCAACCCACAGGTGTACGTAAGGACTACGACAAGCACCATTGCCGCTAACGCTGGAGTGGTTAGCAATGGTGGTTTCTTTGCCAGCTCACTTAATGCTACTGACAAACCATTTATAGTTCAGGGCGCACCTAGCCAGAGTGGGGATTTGTTGCAGATTCAGGATTCTTCAGGAACACTGCTTGCTAGGGTAAGTTCTGGCGGTATCCTATCGACTTTGGCTCAATTCTCTGTGGGCAGTCACACACCTCTTACTAGTGTTAAGGCAAGTATTTCAACCGGGGCTGCCGGCAATGTTGGGTTAGCTGTACAGGCTGTAACCTCGCAAACAGGGGACTTATTCCAGGTCAGAGATGTTTCATCTAACCCTATTGGTGGCTTCACCGCTTCTGGCCAGCTATATCTTGGTCGCGCCAGCAACACCGTTGGTCAGATTAACTGGTTTGGTTCTGGCTCCGCTAACTCAATCGCCTTGGTTGGTCCAACATCTCCAGGCAGCAGCTTAACCCTAACTCTTCCCAATGAAACAGGAACGCTCTGTAGTACAGGATCAGTCTGTACGGGTTATGCTGCTGGAAGTGGGACCGCCTTCTTACAGGGTGGTAACACGTTTAGTGGTACGACGGCCGGTGACCTGGGTACCAATAACAACGGTGCTCTAAACTTTAGGACTAATAACACTACCAAGGCTACTCTGGACACCTCTGGCAACTTGCAGTTTGCCCAAGCCTCCACTATTAGCACTATCAATGTGGCTGGGACTGCGAACAATCTCACTATCCAAAGTGGCAGCTCCACAAGTGGCAACAATAATGGTGGAAACCTCACCTTGCAGTCAGGAAACGGTAATGGCCTTAACGCTGGTGGGAATATTAATATAACTGCTGGTTCTGGCACCTTTGGTGGCGCTATTGTACTCAATGGCGGAGCCGCCAACGCCAATAGTCCGTATGCTGGTACCGTTTCAGTCGCTACTTTGCAGGGCTTATTCACCATCGGCACCAACCAGCTGTTTAGAGGAGATACGGGAGGTAATATTGTTACTGGGGGTACAATCGATACGACTACCACTGGCGAAGGTCAGTACAGTAACTTACTTACCTATAGTGAGCAGTTCCAACAGACAGGCTCATGGACGGCCACGGACGTTACCGTTACTGCTAACGACGGCGCTTCCAACCCAGCGCCGGATGGCCAAACCACTGCCGACAAAATTGTTTCTGGCACCACTGCTCCCCACACCCTAGTGCAAACCTATACAACATCAACAAACGGAAACTATACCTTCAGTTTCTGGGCTAAAACAAATAGCGGTACCACCACCCTTAGTTTACGCATTGACTCTACCGGTGCCACGCCGACAACTGGGACTTCGGTAGATATAATAATCGACACTAATTGGCACCGCTATAGCATAACCCAGAACTTTACAGGCACGCCGAGCAACATCAAGCCGACTCTTGTCATGGCTAATAACAGCTCAACTGCTGTGGTCTGGGGCGCCCAACTGGTGACTGGTACTATACCGCAAGCCTACGTGCGGACTGTTGCTTCAAATCTGACTACTACAAACTATGGTTTTGTGGACCGCGGAACCGCCTTATTCCAAAACGCTGCCGATTCGACAAGTACTTTTCAGGTACAAAATGCTGCTGGGACAACTATTTTCAACGTCGATTCTTCAAATCAACGAGTAGGCATTGGTGATACAACTCCGGCTTACATGCTTACGGTCGGTAATGGTGATCTATTTGGGGTCAACAGCTCTGGCGATGTCTTGTTTAGCGACACAGCCCACACTATTTCGGTTTCAGCCGAAACTACTAACGATGCGGCCGGTAACTCACTGACAATTACGGCCGGTAACGCCAATGCAAACTCCACAGGCAACATAGGCGGCGGCGCTATTATATCAGGAGGCAACGCGGCTGGAACTGGAAACAACAATGGTGGCAGTGTGACGCTTCAGGGTGGCACTCCGACTGGCACAGGAAATTACGGTGATATTGTCTTGGGTCCGAACGATGGCGGTGTCCCGGTGGGTACAACTATTCGTGGGGCTGCAGCAGCAGGCACCGGTGTTGCGGGGGCTGATCTAACTGTTGATGCTTCCAACGGAACTGGCACCGCCGGCTCAGGTGCAATAATATTTAGAACCGCTTCGCCAACAGCCGGTACGGCAACCGTTGGCACGGATACAGCCGCTTCTAAACAGGGTTCTGCTACCGCCAATTTTGATACTTTTTCTGTCACCGTTGGTTCGGGTAGCCAGAGAATCCTTGTTGTGACTTTGGCCCTCAAGGGGTCATCTACTGGTACTCAGGTAACAGCTAACGGTACACCTATGACTCTATTGACAACAGCTACCAACGGCAGTAACGAGCGTTCGGAAATGTGGTATTTGCTAGCACCTTCGACGGGTTCAAATACTATTAATGTTTGGCTAAGTTCCAGCGTACGGTATGTATTTACGGCCCAATCATATAGCAATGTCGATCAAGTAACCCCATTCTCTACCTCGGGTACAAACACTGGCAATGGCACGACGGCGTCTGTTGCTCTTAATAATCTAGATTCTGGTCAGCTGGTAATTGATGCAGTAGCTAAAGACAACTCTACCGAAGCAATTACCAAAGATGCTACTCAAACACAAGATATCAACACAAACTCTGGTAACGGTACGGCTTCTAACAACGTCGTTGCTGGCACTTCACACTTTACGGCTGCTGCAACAACCAAAACCATGCAATGGACCTGGCCTACTACCAGCCGTCAGTGGGCTATGGTCGCTGCTGCATTGCGTCAGGGGAGCACGGCAAACAGTGTTACGCAGGACGCAGCTGCAAGTGGTAATGGTGGCACTGGTCTCGTTAACTCGTTTACTTGGAATCATACAGTCAATGCAGGCAATCAACGACTGCTAATCGTAGGCGTTGCTTCGAAGGCGCAGACTTCTATTGATAATGTCACCTATGGTGGCACAAGTCTCACCAGACTAAGTTCCAAAAATGCTGGTGCCAACGTACGTGCTGAAATGTGGTACATGTTAAATCCACCTGTCGGCACTGCGGCCGTTGTAGTCTATCCGTCCAGTGGTACTAGAGCAGCTGGAGGTTCACAATCATTCAACAATGTTGATCTAAATAATCCGTTTGGTACTCCGGCAACCAACTCTGGTACGGGTACGACAGCTTCGGTGATTGCTAATACCGCTACCAATCAATTGGTAGTCGATGTTATTGCCAAAAACGACTCTACCGAAACTATAACTAAGGATGCCTCGCAAACGGCTGGCTATACTGACGCCTCGACCAATGGTACAGCTGGTAATAACACACGTGTTGGGGGTTCGTCTAAGACAGCAGCTGGCAGTACTACCACTATGCAATGGACTTGGACAACTACTTCGCGTGATTGGGCTATGATAGCGACACCGATAAACCTTGCGGGCGGGTCTGGCTCCAGTCTGCTCAGTGAGCGGTTTCGCATTGATCAGAACGGGAGCTTGCTTGCTAATAATGCAGCCATGACAGAAGTTACTGGTACCACCGAAGCAACAGCACGAACAAACGTTACCACAGTCACCTTAACGGCGGCGGGAGCCTTTAATAATGGTGATGTCATAAAGATTGATAACGCCGGTCAGGACTACTTTACCCGCATTGTCTCTGGGGCAGGCACAACCACACTTACAGTATCTCCTGCAGTTTCATATGATGTTTCAGCATCGGTTACTAAATACAGCGTACAAAATCTTGGCATGGCTACTAATAGTGATTACAGTAGCTTAACCAATCGCCTCTTCCAAGGTTATTTCTTGGGTGGTGTAGTTACTGGCGCCGGTTCAACAACGTTGAGCGATGGTAACTTGTCCAGTAGTGGAAATCTAGTACTGCAAGCTACAAGTGGGAATGTGGGCA
>Ga0105245_10005285_pt1 | contig 11343 bp, 11 predicted proteins | sample KBSM54metaG_FD_81523 | JGI IMG/M metagenome (GOLD analysis project Ga0105245, IMG submission 81523) | Miscanthus rhizosphere microbial communities from Kellogg Biological Station, Michigan, USA - KBS M5-4 metaG | ecosystem: Host-associated > Plants > Roots > Rhizosphere > Soil | place...
CCGTCGACCCCGCAGTGGCTCAGCACCGCCCGCAACGGCCCCCCGTGGGAGACGACCAGCACCCGGCTCCCCGGGTGGGTCGCGGCGATGCGCCGGAGCGCGTCGAGCACGCGCTCGGCCATCTCCTCGCGGGTCTCGCCGTCGCCCCACGACGTGTCGGGCGTCGGGTCGAAGCGGGCGAAGATCTCGTCGTCGGTCAGACCCTCCCAGGTCCCGAAGTGGCGCTCGCGGAGGTCACGGATTGCGGTCACGCCGAGGCCGCGAGGCTGGGCAACGGCTCTGGCGGTCTCGTGTGCCCGGACCAGGTCGCTCGAATAGACGGCGTCGATGCGCTCGCCCGCGAGTTCCTCGCCGAGTGCCTGGGCCTGCGCCCGCCCCGTGTCGTTCAGGGGCGTGTCCGAATGGCCCTGAACGCGGCGATTCAGGTTCCAGTCGGTCTCTCCGTGCCGTGCGAGCAGGATCGTGGTCATCTGCCGGATACGCTAGCGAGCCATGGATCTCGGCCTGCGAGAACGCATCTGCGTCGTCACCGGCTCGACCGCCGGCATCGGCCTGGCGACCGCGCGGCTCCTCGTCGATGAAGGCGCGCGAGTGGTCACGTCTGGCAGGAGCGGCGCCCCGGGGGTCGGCGAGAAGCTGCACGTCGAGACCGATTTCTCGCGCCCGGGCGAACCGGAGCGGGTGATCGAGCGCGCGGTCGCAGAACTCGGCGGGCTCGACTGCCTCGTCAACAACGTCGGCGCTGCACGCCAGGCGCGGTTCGAGGATGTCCTGGACGACTAGTGGGACGAGTACTGGCAGCTGAACCTGATGAGCCATGTCCGGGCGATCCGGGCCGCGCTCCCGGCGATGCGCGAGCGTGGGGGAGGCGCGATCGTCAACGTCTCGTCGACCGCGGCGAAACGCCCATCGACCGGGATGCCCCACTACTCGGTCACCAAGGCCGCGATGCTGTCGCTCTCGCGCCTGGTCGCCGACCTGTACGCGAAGAACGGGATCCGCTGCAACGCCGTCACGCCCGGTCCGACCGCGACGGACGCGTGGCTCGGTGACGGCGGCCTGGCCGACCAGCAGGGCGGCGACCGCGAGGAGGTGCTCGCCAAGGTCGGAGCCGGACGGCCGCTCGGCCGACTCGCGCGTCCTGAGGAGATCGCCGCGGTGATCGTCTTCCTGTGCTCCGACCGTGCGTCCTACGTCACGGGCGCCGCCTGGAGCGCGGACGGCGGGACCGTCCCGATCATCATCTGACCGAATCGCCGCCTTTTCGGCTCCGGCTCGCCGGTTCTTCGTATTAGTGCCGCGTTAGCGGCGCCTCCTACGTTCTTGCCATGGCACGAGGCAAGAAAGGAGCACATCGATGATTCCCCCGAGGCGTACGTTCCTCGTCACCGCGCTGGCGGGCCTTGTCGTCGCCGCGGCCGCGGCAACCGCCGCGGCCGGCGGGATGGTGTGGGCCGCCGCGCCCGCGAAGCCGGTGATCGGCGCGGCAACCGCGGTCCCTGCCAAGCCGCAGGCGACCAAGCCGTTCACGATCTCGTTCAAGGTCAGGAGCAGCACCACCCACAAACCGCTGACCACCGGGCTGATGGCGAGCACCGCGTCGGCGGGCGGCAGGGCGATCGCCCACAAGCAGTCGTTCAGGGGCGGAACAGCCCGTGTGTCGCTCGTCGTCCCGGTGGCGGCAAACGGCAAGCCGCTGCGTGTGACCGTCACGATCCGGTCGGGTGGTCAGTCGGCGACCAAGACCGTCACCTACCCCGTGCCGGCGTTGCCGAAGCCGTCCGCGTCGATCGCAGGGGCCTCGGCTCCGGAAGGAAACGCGAGCTCGACGCTGTCCTTCGCGCTCACGCTTTCCGCGTCGACGCCGTTGCCGGTCTCGGTCTCCTACGCGACCGCCAACGGAACGGCAACCGCGCCCGCCGACTTCACCGCGGCCAACGGAACCGTCACCTTCGCGCCCGGCGAGACGAGCAAGACGATCCAGGTCACCGTCGTCGGTGACGCCGTCTACGAGCCGGACGAGACGTTCACCGTCGGTCTGTCGAACCCGGTCAATGCGACCATCGGTTCCGGGTCTGCGACCGGCACGATCCAGAACGACGACCCGGTCGCGCAGCCCGGCCACTATGTGGGCAAGGACTCGCAGAACGAGACGTGGAGCTTCGACGTCACCCCCGACGGTCGAGGGCTGGCCAACCTCACCAGCGGCCAGATCAACATGAGCTGTTCGTACGCGGGCCAGACCGTCGGCAGCACGTCCGGCGGCAACTTCCAGTTGAAGAGCGTGTTCCCGATCGCTCAGGACGGCAGCTTCTCCGGGTCCGTGAACTTCACGGGAGAACCGGACACCACGTCGGACGTCTTCACCATCGCCGGCAAGTTCACGAACAACACCATGTCCGCGAGCTGGAGCGAGAAATGGAGCTTCACCTACCAGGGATACCCGATCGACTGCGTGACCGGGGATCAGACTCTGACCGCCACTCGGACCGGGTGACGGCCGGATAGGCCGGCCGCTCTGGCCGGTGGGAGAGGCCTGGAGGGGCCGCGCCGAACGCGGCCCCTCCTCGTTCGATGATCCGCGCCGCTCCAGTGACTACGCTGGATGTGATGCCTGGGCTGGCCGGGAGAGTCGGTGACACGTTCGAGGCTCGCGTCCGCGAGCAGGAGGACGGCTGGCTCTCGCCGCTCGCGGTGCGGTCGTACGAGACCCGCGGGCGGGAGCGGGACGAGGAACCGTGCTCGGTGCGCACGCCGTTCCAGCGCGACCGGGACCGGATCGTGCACTCGAAGCCGTTTCGCCGGCTGAAGGGGAAGACGCAGGTCTTCATCGACCCGCAGGGCGACCACTACCGCACCCGGATGACGCACACGCTGGAGACGACGGCGATCTCCCGCGTGGTCGCCCGCGCGCTCCGGCTGAACGAGGACCTGACCGAGGCGATCGGGCTCGGGCACGACCTCGGGCACACCCCGTTCGGTCACGCCGGGGAGGACGCGCTCGACGAAGCGCTGCGCGAGCGCTTCGGGCTGCGCTTCAGGCACAACGAGCAGTCGCACCGCATCGCGCAGAGGCTCAACCTGACACATGAGGTCTGCGAGGGGATCCTCACGCATACAGGGCCGATCGAGCCGGAGACGCTCGAGGGGCGCATCGTGCGGCTCGTCGATCGCGTCGCGTACATCAACCACGACATCGACGACGCGCTCCGCTACGGGCTGCTCGAGGAACACGACCTCCCGCGGACGGAGATCGAGCTGCTCGGCCCTTCCGGCAGCCGGCGCATCGACCGGCTCGTCCACGACCTGGTCGAGACGTCGACCGATGCGAACGACATCCGCCAGAGCGAGGAGATCGGCGCGGCCATGCACCGGCTGCGCGACTTCATGTTCGAGCGCGTCTATCTCGCCGATGCCTCCCTCAGGGAGCACCGGCGTGCGCACGAGACGATCGAACGGATCGTCGCGCACCTGGTCGACCGGGGCGACACGCCTGACGAGATCGTCGAGTACGTCGCGGGGATGACCGATCGCTTCGCGCTGGCGTACGCTGCCAACCTCTGATGGCGCGGATCAAGGACTCCTCGGTCGAGGCCGTCAAGGGCGCGACCGATCTCGTCGCGCTGGTCGAGGGCTACACGCGGCTCCGGAAGTCCGGCAGCCGCTACACGGGGCTGTGTCCGTTCCACCAGGAGAAGACGCCGAGCTTCGGCGTCTCGCCCGACCGCGGCACCTTCAAGTGCTTCGGCTGCGGCGAGGGCGGCGACGCGATCACATTCGTCGAGAAGCTGGAGAACGTCGACTTCGTCGGCGCGATCGAGTGGCTGGCCGACCGCTTCGGCGTCCAGCTCGAGTACGAGGAGACGTCGCCGGAGCAGGACCGGCTGCGAAAGCGGCGCGAGCGGCTGTTCCAGCTGCTCGACCGGGCGGCGACGTTCTACGAGCGCTACCTGTGGGAATCGGAGGCGGGCGCCTTCGCGCGCGACTACCTCGCGTCGCGCGGGCTGGGGGAGAAGATCTGCCGCGAGTTCCGTCTCGGCCTCGCCCCGGGCGGCGCCGCGCTCACCCGCGGCGCCCTCGAGCAGGGGTTCACGCGCGACGAGGTCGCCGGGGCGGGCCTGACGAACCGACGCGGCAACGACTACTTCTCCCGGCGCCTCCTCTTCCCGCTCGCCGACGTGCGCGGTCGTGCCCGCGGCTTCCAGGCGCGGCGCCTCCACGACGACGACCCGCTCCGCGCGAAGTACGTCAACTCGCCCGAGGGCGACCTCTTCCGCAAGGGCGACCTGCTCTACGGCCTCGACCTCGCGCGCGCTTCGATCGCGAAGGCCGACCACGCCGTGATCGTCGAGGGCAACCCCGACGTGATCGCGCTCCGCCAGGCGGGGTTCGAGCCGGTCGTCGCCGCGATGGGAACGGCGCTGACCGAGGCGCAGCTCCGCGAGCTCTCGCGGCTGACGAAGCGCGTCTCGCTCTGCTTCGACGCCGATGCCGCCGGGCAGGAGGCGACGCTGCGCGGGATGGAGCTCGCCGCGGCGCAGGGATTCGACATCCGGGTCGTCTCGCTCCCGGCCGGGACCGATCCGGCGGACGACCCGGCCGCCTTCGAGGCGCAGCTGGCCGGGGCCGAGGACTACCTCCCGTACCGGGTGCGCGTCGAGATCGACCGACTGCTGCCCGACCGGGAACGAGCCTTCGAACGCGTCCGGCAGGTCCTGGCGCCGTTCGCCGAGTCGCCCGAGCGGCAGGATGCGGTCAGGCTCGCCGCCGACCGGCTCGGGCTCGACGTCGGGCTGCAGGCAGGGCTGGCGCCGGCGGCTCGCTCGCGCACGCACGCCGTGTCGACCAAGGTCCTCGAAGCCGGCGTTCGGCAGGAGCGCGAGGCGCTCGCCGGGGTGAAGACGCACAGTGGGCTCGCCCCGCTTCTGGCCGAGCTGACGCCGGAGCACTTCGACGTCGAGCTGCACCGCCGAGTCCGTGAGCACCTGCTCGCGCCCGAGCACACCACCGATCGCGGGCTGGTCGAGGTGCTCGCCGAGCTGGACGCGCTCGCGGCGGACGAAGCGATCGACGAGGCGACCACCAAGGAGCGGCTGCTGCGGCTCCGGGAACGCGGGATCAAGCGCGAGCTGGCGCGGTCGGACGACCTCGAGCGCACCGCGAAGCTGGCGGCCGACCACCGAAAGATCAGAGAGGCGATCGACAGCCTCTCCTGAGGGTCGGAAGCGGCTACCCTTCGTCGTGCGGGAGCCCCTGGAGTGGGGCTGAGAGGCGGCCTCGAGGCCGCGACCGAGGAACCTGATCTGGGTCATGCCAGCGAAGGAAGGGACGGGATGAACGACTCACTGGCGATTGCCGGCCGCGAGCTTCGTTCGCGCCTGATCACCGGCACGGGGAAGTACCCGTCGCCCGAGGTGATGCGCGACGCCGTGATCGCCTCCGGCTGCGAACTCGTCACCGTCGCGGTCGGGCGCATCGACCTCGACACCGTCGAGGAGGCGATCACCGACTACCTCCCCGACGACGTTGTACTGCTCCCGAACACGGCCGGGTCGGCCACGCCCGAAGACGCCGTACGGATCGCCCGGCTGGCGCGCGCCGGCGGCCTGCCGGACTGGATCAAACTCGAGGTCATCCCCGACCCGCGCTGGCTGCTCCCCGACCCGATCGGGACGCTGCAGGCCGCCGAGCAGCTCGTGGACGAGGGGTTCACCGTGCTGCCGTACGTCTTCCCCGACCCGGTGCTGCAGAAGAAGCTCGAGGCGGTGGGCTGTGCCGCGGTGATGCCCCTCGCCTCGCCGATCGGCAGCGGAAGCGGGCTCAAGCTGCGGCACGCGATCGAGATCATGATCGAGCAGGCCGAGGTGCCGGTCGTCGTCGATGCCGGCCTGGGCGCGCCGTCGCAGGCGGCCGAGGCGATGGAGCTGGGCGCCGACGCAGTGCTCGTCAACACCGCGATCGCGCGCGCAGACGATCCGGCGGCGATGGCCAGGGCGTTCCGGCTCGCCGTCGACGCCGGACGCGCCGCGCGCCACGCCGGGTTGATCGAGGAGCACGAGACCGCCGAGGCCTCCAGCCCCACCGGCGGCCTCGCCGCCCGTTCGTGAGAGCCGAAGCCGTCACCGTCACCGTCAACGGCCGGGCCGAGGAGGCGGACCCGGGAGAGACGGTCGAGTCGCTGCTCGACCGCCTCGGGCTCGCTGCGCGGTACGCGCTCGTCGAGCGGAACGGCGAGCCCGTCGAGCGCGGGCGCTACGGCGAGGTCGCGCTGGAGGACGGCGACTCGCTCGTCGTCGCCCGACCGGTTGCCGGTGGATAGCCGCCTCTACCTGGTCACCCCGGCACGCCCGGACCTGGAGTCGTTCCTCGAGGCGGCCGTGCGGGGCGGCGTCGACATCGTCCAGCTCCGCGAGAAGTCGCTCGCCGACGGCGAGCTCCTGACGGTCTTGCAGCAGGCTCGTGAGGTGACGCGCCGGCTGGGCGTGCCGCTCGTCGTCAACGACCGTCCCGATCTCGCCGGGCTCGCAGAGGCGGACTACGTCCACGTCGGCCAGGAAGACCTGCCGGTGGCGGCGGCCCGCGCCTTCGGCGTCGGCGTCGGCCAGTCGACCCACGCGCCGGCGGAGCTCGACGCGACCGGGGCCGACTACGCCGGCGTCGGCCCCGTGTTCGAGACGCCGACGAAGGAGGGACGCCCGGCCGCCGGGCTCGAATACGTCCGCTACGCGGCCGCCAATGCGCGAGTGCCGTGGTTCGCGATCGGCGGCATCGACGAGTCGACAGTCGGCGACGTGGTCGCCGCCGGGGCGCGCCGCATCGCCGTCGTGCGCGCGATCGGCGATGCCCCGGACCCCGAGCGAGCGGCGGCCGACCTACGCCGGGCTCTGCGCTAGAACGCTCCGCTACCATGCCGAGGCCGAGTTCGGCAGCCGATCCCCGGTAGCTCAATTGGCAGAGCATCCGGCTGTTAACCGGAGGGTTGTTGGTTCGAGTCCAACCCGGGGAGTCGAAAAGGCCCGCATACACGGGCCTTTTGGGTATCGCCCCCGGCTGTCTGCTGTCAGGGCGTTGTCAGATCAGGAGGGAGCGCGAGGCTCCTCCCGGGCTGCTATTCCGGCAGCCGAACTTTTCGAGGTTGGAGTGGGCGGGTCTTTCGTATGATCAGCCGGCCCAGTTACATGAGGTCGGGGGGCCTGCCGGTCTTGCTAACGAAGGCTGCAAGCAGTCTGCGGCAGTGGGGGTGTGGTCCGGAAGCAGCGTTCTTCAGGACGGTGCCGTTCGCTGTGCCGCCGCCCGGATCGATCGTCGAGGACGTCTCGTCCCCTCCGATCCAAGACCGAAGGAGGACACATGCGTGGAACCTTCCGCATCGCTCATGCTCGGTACGTCGTTCCAGCGTTGCTGCTCGCCGCGGCGATCGCTGCGGCGCTGCTCTCTCCTATCGGCTCGGCAAGCACTAAGGCCGTGCCGACGAACTCTGTGCTTCCGGCGATCACGGGTACCGCCGCAGTCGGTCAAACATTGACTACCTCCGACGGGACGTGGACCGAGAGCCCGACCTCTTTCACCTATGAGTGGCTGCGCTGCCCCTCTTCGGGTGGCTTAGCGGATGGGTCGGACTGCGCGTCCATCGGCGTCTCGACGAACAGCTACGCGGTCGCGACCGGTGACGTGGGCTTTACGTTGCGTTCTCGCGTGACGGCGGTGAACAGTGACGGCCAGGCGAAGGCCGTGTCGAACGCAACGGCGATCGTCGCCGCGCAGGCGGGGCCTCCGAATACTGCGCCGCCTACGATCAGCGGGACGGCGACCGTCGGCTCGACTCTCACGGCGAACCCTGGCACGTGGACGGGCTCGTCGATCACGTTTACGTACCAGTGGCGGCAATGCGACGCCGCCGGGGCCAACTGCACCTCGATCACCGCTGCGACGAACAACACGTACGTGATTGCCAGCGGGGACGTCGGACACACGATCCGCGTCGCCGTCACCGGCACCGACGCCACAGGCCCGAATACCGTCACGTCCGCGCAGACCTCGACCGTGACGACGGGGGCCGCACCACCTCCGGCGACCGGGTGTCCGACCGACAAGAGCACCACGCCGATCAACGTCTCGCAGGTCACCTCGCCGGCTCGCCTCCTTGTCGACAAGCAGGAAAGCCGCCCCAACGTGATCACACAGAGGACGCAGACGATCGTTCTGCGCTTCCACGTATCGGCCTGCAGCGGACGCTCCGTCGTAGGTGCACTCGTCTACCAGACCGCGACGCCGTACCAGCAATTCTCGTCCAGCGAGGAAGCGACTGGGCCCGACGGCTGGGCGACCCTGACCCTGCGCCGTCTCAACCACTTCCCCGCCTCGACGCGCCAAGGTCTACTGGTCGTCTTCGTCCGCGCCCGCAAGTCAGGCGAGGATCTTCTTGGCGGCATCTCCTCGCGCCGCCTCGTCTCCTTCAGAGTCAATCTGAACGCCTAAGAGCAGATCTGCACCCGAAGGAAGCTAGGGAGGGAGGGCGACCGGGTCGTCCTCCCTCCTTCCGGGATTTCGCCTCGGCGGGCGGAGGGCCACCGACCCTCGCTGATCCCTGACGCTCAGGCAGCGGGCCGTTCGCGGTGTCTCCGGATAAGGGACTGGACGACGGCGTCAGCGATTACGACGACGCTCGCTGCGACCGCGCCGTAGACGAGCACGAAGAACGCTCCGACCGGTGCCCACTCCGCACCAGGCCTCTCCCCAAAGAGATCGGTGAGCCACCAGATGGCGAGGCCAGCGGCGACAAGCATGATGGCACCGATTACGAACCAGGCGGGCCGACTGACACGGTGCCCCATGCTTGTCAGCGTAGGCGAGACGTCAGAGCGTTGCGACACCGTTGCACGCGCCCGGGTTGGGCATGACCCCTTCGACGCTCCAGGCGCGGACACCCGCTACCTGGCTGCGAAGTACGGCGCGGCGGCACCCACCCCGACGAACTGTACGTTGACTTTCAGGCCGTTACCCGGACGATGTAGCGGAGCAGACGTCCGTACTGATCGACGGCGTCGGTCACAGGTTCCGTGTACAGGCGCATACGAGTGCCAGGTGGAAGCAGCCGCTTCGTCGTCGCGGACGCTGCAGGCCGTAGCTCTCGGTGCCGAAGTAGACCTCGGGTGTGTCGATCTGGACGGGGCGTACGCGCTGGTCGTCTCGCAGGCGCTCGTTTCGGCCACGACGAGGTTCCTGTTCTCGATCCCTGGCGAAGATCGCCCTCGGGTGTCCCTGTGCTGTCGTCCCTGTGCTGTCACGGCCCCTTCCGGTGGGGACGGACGGCACCGAGGACGCTAACCGATCGACCCGCCGTGGGATGAAATGGGCCCAATCGCGTCACTGACACTCGGCGGTGAGGCTTGTACGTTTAGGGAGCAGGAAGCCACGTAGCAATCTCGGGCGGCGACGCCAGAGCACTTCCGAGCTTCCGAAGCAGTTACACCTAACTCAACCGTAGGGAGAAACCTCATGAAGAAGGTCATCGCTGCGCTGCTCGTCGCGGCCGGGACCGCTGCGATTGCAGTGCCCCTGGCGTTCGCCGGTGGCGGCAACTCCGAAGCCAATGCCTGTAAGCAGGGGGGCTGGCAAAACCTCCTCCGCCAGGACGGCACAGGCTTCAAGAACCAGGGCGACTGCGTCTCCTACGCCGTACAGGGGGGCACGCTGGTTGCAAAGGCCGCCCCCGCCACGGCTGTCTCGGAGCCGATGTTCAACTACAACGTCAATACATGCTCCGTCAGGGTGCCTTACACGCCGGGGCTCGACACGGTCCTGTACGGTGTGAACGGCTACGGGGAGACGCCGATCACCCGTGACGTGACCGGCACGGCCGGCCTCGACGGTTTGGCCGGCACGGCCGGTCAGTTCTGGATCGGATACAAGGCCCAGCCTGGCTACGTGGTCACCAACCCCGGTGCGGGCACGTCCCACATCGACTTCTACAACGGCGATTACGTTTCGGACTGCACGATCCACGGCGCGACCGGCGACGTGACCTGGGACTACGAGGGCCTCATCACCGGGCACGTCAGCTTCGACGCGAACGCGACCGGCGGCTCGCTCGATTACCTGAACAGCAACGGCCAGTGGCTCCACGGCGTCGTCACCTCGTACAGGCAGATCGACGACCACAGGGCCGTCTTCGCCGGCACGATCGACGCCGGCAGCCCCGACTACACCGACTACCACGCCGGCACCGACTACTTCTTCGCCAAGGTTGTCGACAACGGCAGCACCGGAGATCAGATCGCGGTGCTCGCGAACGCCGGCTACAAGGAGCTCCCGAACGGCGCCCCCGACATCAGCGGCGACTACGACATGTCTCAGGGGGCGGGAATCGTCACCGCCGGCAACCTGGCCGTCCACTAACCCCCCATCTCATGCTCGTCGATCAACGGGGGTGCGTCGCGCCCCCGTTGTCGTTCTCAACTCGTGCGGCGACCGTGACTTGGACAACCGTTAGTCGAAACGCGTATCGGCGGACCTTCTTCGGGTCGAGAACGCTGACGACGGCTCGGCCGAACCCGGGCGGCCCCTGGGATCTCGTCCCGCGCCGACCTGGCTGTGCGAAACTGTGGTGCAACCGAGCTGACATGTCGGGCCCCTGAACGGGCGCGCCGACGGCTCTTCGACTTGACCGCAGGACGAAGGAGACACGTGGCTTCGAGGAGAGTCATGGAGACGGCAGCCCGGCGCTTCCACGAGCACCAGACCCAGGATCCCCTCAGCCACCTGGCCGACCTCGTCCACGACGACGCGGACATGACGCTGCTAATCAACCACCTCCAGCCGCTTCACGGACGGCAGGCGATCGTCGCCGCTCTCGAGCGCGGCCGCGAAGCGGACTACCACCGCGCGCACATCGAGCGGATCGAGTGGCTCGACGACAACGTCCTGTTCCTCTCCGGCCAGGCGCGCTACGCCCATCAGGACGGGGGCATCGCGAACTCACGCATCTGGTGGCTCGACGAGTTCCGCGACGGTCGCCTCTGGCGCGTTCGCGCGTTCATGACCGAAGCCGAAGCCCGCGTGGCATACGACGGCTGGGTCAAGGACGCGGTCGGGTAGGTCGGCGTCGGGCGCTGCAGGAGCGGGCCGCCCGATTGTGAACAATGGCCCTGGGGCGGGTCTGCGGCCCAGGCGCGATTTGCCACTCCCTCCCGCCGGGACGCTCCTCGCCCGCCCCGCTGACTCCGCCAGCTGCGGCGTGCGCTACCCTCGGTCGCGGCGCGCCGCAGGCCCGCGCCGACCCGGCAACGTGAACGCCTCTCATCGTCTCGGCCCGCGCGTCTACCTGCCCGCCGTAGCGGCGGC
>Ga0105245_10005287_pt1 | contig 11342 bp, 4 predicted proteins | sample KBSM54metaG_FD_81523 | JGI IMG/M metagenome (GOLD analysis project Ga0105245, IMG submission 81523) | Miscanthus rhizosphere microbial communities from Kellogg Biological Station, Michigan, USA - KBS M5-4 metaG | ecosystem: Host-associated > Plants > Roots > Rhizosphere > Soil | place: Michigan...
AGCCTCGGCAGCTTTGGCAGCGCGGCTTCACTACACGCTCCGGTAGGCATGGCAACGGACCGCTCCGGCAGCCTGCTCTTTGTGGCTGACGATACCTTCGGTGTCGCGGTGTTCCGCATCAATGGCGCGGGCTCGCTTGCACAGCTTGGCGATGTCGCGATTGCGAATGCAGGCCAGGTCCAGGACCTGGTTGCGTATCCGCCGCGCATGGCCAGCAACGCAGATCTCAGCGTCGCGATCTCGGCTTCGTCTCCCAACATCGTGGCCGGCCAGAACGTGACTTACACAATCTCCGTAACGAACAACGGTGCTGATCCGGCGGCAGCGACTGTCACCAACAGCCTGCCTTCCGGCTTCACTCTTGTCTCTTGCGCTGCGACTGGTAACGGCGCTTGCGTAGGCACCTCATCGGCAGCCAACTTCTATCTGCTGCAGAGCGGTGAAACGCAGACCGTGACTCTTGTGGCGCAGGCAAGCACGGCGATTCCTGACGGCACGGTAACGACTGATACTGCCAGCATCAGCAACAGCTCAGCGGTTGACGCAAACGCTGCCAACAACTCGGCCAGCGCTACCGTGACCGTTGCTCAGCCTGCAACTGCCGGCTTGGCGGTGACCGCGGCAAGCGCCACGTATGGAGGCGCGAGCACAACGCTTTCAGCAGTTTTGACAACACCCGGCGGTCCTCTTGCCGGCAAGACGGTGAGCTTCACGCTCAACGGCTCGCCTGCGGGCAGCGCAGTGACCGATGCAACAGGTCTTGCTTCGGTGACGGCCAGCATCACTGGACTCGGTGCGGGATCGTATCCGGTCACGGCCAGCTTTGCCGGCGACGTAAACAACACTGCCGCTTCCGGCAGCGCAACCTTGATCATCAATCCAGCGGTATTGACCGTTACTTCGGCCAATGCCACGCGGATTTACGGTGATCCGAATCCGGCCTTCAGCTTCACCATTACTGGATTCGTGAACGGTGAGACGGTGGCTGTGGTAAGCGGCAGCCCAGCGTGCACCAGCGCCGATCCAACGGCTGCTGTCGGTACGTATCCAATTACTTGCACCACGGGCACGCTCTCGGCGGCGAACTATACGTTCACCTTCGTCAGCGGAAATCTCACAGTCACACCGGCAGCGCTGAGCGTTGCACCGGCTGATGCGACTCGTGTTTACGGCGATCCCAACCCGGCATTCACGGGCACGATCACCGGCATTAAGAATGGCGACAACATCACTGCCACTTACAGCACCACCGCCACGGCCGCCAGCGCGGTGGGAACGTATCCCATCACTCCGGCGCTGGTTGATCCAACTAATAAGCTCGGCAATTACACGGTAACCTCCACCAACGGCACGCTGACGATTACGCCGGCTCCGCTCTCAGTGGTCGCTGCCAATGCCACACGCTTCTATGGCGATCCCAACCCGGCATTCACCGGAACGATTACCGGAATCAAGAACGTTGACAACATCACGGCGACTTACTCCAGCGTGGCTGACCCAACGAGCGCGCCAGGGACTTACCCAATCGTGCCCGCGCTGGTTGATCCAACTGGAAAGCTCGGCAACTACACGGTTACTTCAACCAACGGCGTGCTCACGGTAAGTCCCGCTCCGCTGGTTGTCACGGCAGCAAATGCCAGCAGGCTGTATGGTGATCCCAACCCGGCATTCACGGGCTCGATCAGCGGCGTAAAGAATGGCGATACGTTCTCGCTGAGCTTCTCGAGTGTTGCTGACGCCACGAGCACGGTTGGAACATATCCCATCGTGCCCGCGGTTGGTGATCCGAACAACAAGCTGTCGAACTACGTTGTGACGATCAACAATGGCACGCTCACGGTCAACCCGGCCCCGCTGACGGTTTCCGCCGCGAACGCCACACGCGTTTATGGCGATCTAAACCCGGTCTTCACCGGCACGCTCACTGGAATCAAGAACGGTGACAACATCACCGCCACTTATTCCAGCGTGGATGCCACGGCAGCCGTGGGAACGTATCCAATCATCCCGGCACTGGTTGATCCAACGAACAAGCTCGGCAACTACGTGGTGACCTCAAACAACGGCACGTTGACGATTACTCCGGCTCCGCTGACGGTCGCGGCCGCCAATGCAACTCGTTTGTATGGCGATCCGAACAGCCTGAGCGGAACGATCACTGGAATCAAGAATGGTGACAACATCACCGCGACTTACTCCAGCGCTGATCCGACGGCCGCCGTGGGAACGTATCCAATCGTGCCTGCGCTGGTTGATCCAACCAATAAGCTGGGGAACTACACCGTAACTTCCACCAACGGCACGTTGACGGTAACTCCAGCGCCTTTGAGCCTGGTTGCTGCAAATTCAACCCGCGCTTATGGCGATGCAAATAACCTGAGCGGAACGCTCACCGGCGTGAAGAACGGTGACAACATCACCGCCGTTTACAGCACCACGGCCACGGCCACCAGCGTGCCCGGAACGTATCCGATCACGGCTTCGCTGCTTGATCCAACCAGCAAGCTGGGCAACTATAGCGTGACCATCACGAACGCCACGCTCACGGTAACTCAAGCTCCGCTGGTTGTGACTGCAGCCAACGCCAGCAGGCTCTATGGCGATCCGAATCCTGCATTCACCGGCACGATTACCGGATTGAAGAATGGCGACACAATAGGCGCCATCTTCTCCGCTGCTGCCGATCCAACCAGTCCGGTCGGGACCTATGCAATCATTCCGACCGTATCTGATCCCAACAACGTGCTGAGCAATTACTCAGTCACGCTCAACAACGGCGTGCTTACGGTTGCTCCTGCACCGCTGAGCGTGGTGGCTGCCGATGCTTCCCGCTTGTATGGCGATCCTAACCCGGCATTCACCGGCACGCTGACTGGCGCTAAGAACGGCGATAACATCACTGCCAGCTTCAGCAGCGCGGCTGATCCAACCAGCCCGGTGGGAACGTATCCAATCGTGCCCGCTCTCGCTGATCCAACGAACAAGCTGGCGAACTATGTAGTCACTTCAACCAACGGAACGCTTACGGTAAGTCCAGCGCCTCTGAGCATTCAGGCCAATGACGCTACGGCACCGGTCGGCGGGCCGTTCCCAATCTTCACCGGGACCATTGCCGGCCTGAAGAATTCAGACGTAATCACAGCGTCCTACAGCACAACGGCTGATGCGACAAGCCCGGCTGGACAGTACCCGATCATCCCTGCCGCAGACCCGAGCCCGGCGCTCGCGAACTACGCGGTAACGTTGATCAATGGAACGCTGACGCTGCAGTAAACGAAAAAATCCAGGGCTGGCTGAAACTTAGCTGGCCCTGAATTTCTTCAATACAAATCCGGCGAGTCAATCTCAACTAAAACTCAAGATCAGAAAAGGGACGGCCTTCGGGCGTCCCTTTTTTACGCGGCTTCTAGTAATTGCGACAACAGACAATTTCTTAAAGGCGAAGGCTGCCGGTAAAATTCGGCGGCCTTATTTTTGCAAACAAGTAGGCAAATCTCTGCAACACTTAACGCCGAAACACGGGCCAACACTGCGGAAATACACCAGATTAAAAACTTTAATGATTCTCCAATGTCGGTCTAATTCCTAAGGCCTAAAACTGAGGACACTAATTGGCGAATCTTCGCCATTTTAATGGGCACAGCTCGCGCTTCCGGTGTTTGCGAGACTGGGCTCTGGTGAAGAATCGTGACGATCGTCACGCCCGAGCGTTAGCTCGAGGCTCGGCCGTCTTGTTTAGTACGGATGATACCTTGCACATAAAAAAGCAAGGAAGATCCTGGGGCTAAGCTCCGGGACAAAAGGCGAAAAAAATGAGCTCCTCCACACGGACTACAGCTGCCCAGGGCAAAACCTGCGTTCCAACATTCTCAGCGCGCAATTTGTTCTGTCTGGTAACAATCCTTATGTTCGCTATTGTTGCGGCGAGCGCCCAAACCATCGTCACGCCACCCACTACAACAATTCAATATCTAGGCGTACCGAACCCGCAGAACAACACGGCTGCCTCGGTAACCGCGCCTCTAGGGGGCATTATTCTCAAGGGGACGGCCCTCAGTCCCGCTACTGGCCAGCCAGTCCGCCACCTATGGGTAGATGATGCGACGTCAGGCATTTGCCGCGTCGATCCGGACCTGGACTCGCCCGGGCCGTATGCGATCAATCTGCAGACCTGCCCGTTCAAGATCAATGGCGCTTCCATCACGGGCGGCCCCATGTCGTTTGATCCTACGCCGCGCTTCCTTGATCCCGCCAATCCGACGATCGCAACAAACTATCTTTATTTTGCTGACGAGCAGCGGGCGTCGCAAGGCATCATGAGGATCGGCTATCTCGCCACCGGCGATAGCGGCCAGGGCTTTTTGAATTTCGCCAGCGTATTTATCTTGGGCGGCAATACCACCGGCGCCCGCTTCGGCGGCGGCACAACTGGCTGCGCCCTGCCAGGCAATCCGGGACTTCCTCACGCGACCGTCCTTGATCCGTTGGGCAACCTTTGGGTCGGCTTCAAGAAGAGCGGCGTAATCTTCCGCTTTAATCAGCCGGGGGACGCATCGGAAACTGGCTTCGGTACTTGCGACCAGTTTATTACTTCAGTTGCAACGGTCGACAAAATTTCTAACGGGCTCGGATTTATTGGTCACGATCTATGGGGCTCCGATGGCACATCGCCGTTCTTTATCAAGAACGCTGACACCACGTGCATGGTTCCTCCGCATGGAATGTGTACCGTTGCCAGCGGCGACGTCATAAACACCCTAGTTGCCGCGGTTGGGGCAGCTCCCACAGCCGCCATGACCGATCAGTATTATCCGGCGACCAACGGCAACAACGTTTACTTCTCGCTGTCTCCCGCAGGGGGGCCTTTCAACACTGCGTGGTTAGGCAACGCATCAGCTGCCACGGCCGCATCAATGGCTGCAACCACGTTGGATACCACCTTCTACGGCACGTTCAATCCGGCAGCCGGACCTTCCCCGGCCATCGCAAACATTAACGGTGTGGCTGTGGATCCCAGTGATCCCGCCAATATCGTGCTTTATAGCGCTGACGATTACAGCGGAGCCGGCACGCTCGCAAACGGAATGTGGTTCCAGACTTGTCAGGGCCTCCCAGGTCCAGCCCCGGCCCCGGCGCCTGCGCCTTACGTGTTGAACTGCCCGACTCCGATTGCCACAGCAGCTCCCGGCGCCCCGCTGAACGTTTTTGGAGTCGCCAGCAATAATGCCGTCACCGTAAATTGGAGCCCGGCGCAGTCAAATCAGCCGGTCAACAGCTATACCGTATTTACCACCACTGCCGGCCCTGCTGTCGCTCCCGTGACGGTGGTCCCAGCTGCTGGATCACTCTTCCCGCCGACCTCCGTTTTAATTAGCGGCCTGGTGAACGGCACGTCATACACATTTACAGTCACAGCGACGAATGCGTCCGGTACCAGCTTGGCTTCGGCTCCGAGTGCTCCGGTTACTCCACCGGGAATTGCTCTCCCTGCTCCACCCACTGGCGTATCAGCCATTCCGGGTGACACGCAGGCTTCCGTATCATTCACAGTCTCACCGCCTCCACAGGGCGCGCCGATCACCAGCTATCTGGTGACGTCGAGTCCCGGTGGAGTTGTTGTCAGCATTCCGCCACCGGCAACCGGTAATATCGGCACCGCGTTGGTCGGCGGTCTTACCAACGGCGTGAGCTACACATTCACGGTCCAGGCAATTAACCTTGCCGGTCCGAGCGGACCTTCTGCGCCTTCGAATGCGGTAGTTCCGTCGGCAGCGCATGTGCCGGTTCTCCAGATCGCAGTCAGCGGTCCTTCGTCGGTCTCTACCACTCCGTCGCAGGCCACTTACACGATCACTGTTACCAACCCGATTACAGCCACGTCGAACTTCCCCGCTAACGTGTCAGTGACTCACACTTTGTCCCCGATTCGCGCCACGATCCCTGTTGGCGGCGCATCGCGCAATGTGGCCACGGGAATCGTGACAATCACCACGAACAGCCCGCATGGATTGAACATTGGACAGAGCATCACCATTGACGGAATGACCGATATATCCTTCAACGGAACTTTCACGATCCAGGATGTTCCAAACGCCACCACGCTGACATATGCTCAGGCAGGCGCTGCTGCTACCAGCGGTTCCGGCACTGTTACCGGTTTGCCGCTCTCTAACATCCTGGCGGCTCAGACCAGCCAGGGTACGTGCACATCAGGCGGTGCCGGCGTCATTAGCGTTTCCTGCAGTCAGGGAGTCCTGAATGCCGGATCTTCGACGACAATGACGGTGACCGTACAAGTCCAGAACCAGGCCATACTCAACACTGTGGTCGCAAGCGGAACTGACCAGGCTGGTACCCTGCTGGCGAATGCAACTGCCAGCCAGCAAACCACCGTGCCATTGCCCGCAGTTTCCACCATCTCAACTGCTGTCTCGGTCGCGGGTAATGCTCAGGCTCCAAACCCCAACGTGGGTCAGGCCGGTAACATCACTTGGACCATCTCCAACACAACCTTTACGCCCGCTCCAAACGTTGTTTTCACCATCTTCATTCCAAACGGATTGACCATCAATGCTCCAAATCCGCCGAGTGTGACCGTGAACAACGGAGGCACAGCTGTTTGCGGGGCTGGTACAGCGGCAACCGTAAATAGCGTTGCAGGGACGCAGTTCGTTTGCTCGGTCACGGCAACGGCGGCTAATCCAAACGCGGCCCTTGGCGGATCCACCAAGGGTGGCGCCAAACCGCCGCAAACCATGATCATCACTCAGAACGTGACTCCGGCAGCGGGCACGTCCAAGTCGGTGTTCAACGTGATTGGCACTGTCACATTTGGACCAGGAGGCACCGATACGTTGCCTAACTCCAAGACAGTGGTCATCACCGTTCGATAAAAAAAGCGCGGACTGCCAGGATGTGAACCACATTCCGGCAGTCCGCGAGTACCATAAAAAGAAAGGTTTTTGTTCAGGATTATTTCGCGCAGAAATACGGGCTCATCCATGGGCTCGTTTTTTTGCGTCTAAAAAAAGACTTAGTAGTGCGACTGCTATATTTACTGACCATGTTCATTCCTCTCTTGATTGAAGAATGAAAGTCCAACCAGCGAAACCCTTTAACAATGAGCAAGCGTTAAGCTATCCGCAGTTTTGAAATCAGAATTGATGAGGTGAAGGGCGTAAAGAACTAACGCCATAATTGCGCTACACAAATCAGTTGTACGGCACTTCCGGATGAAAATCGTGCCGGGCAGTTGGATGAAGCCTTCTTCGAATACCCGATCAAAGAGTCTCGATGGCCAAGGTTGTCGAGACAAGGAAGGCTAAAGTGAGACCCTCAATCAAGACTGCGTCACTGGCGCAGAGCAAATGTGGATTTCGTGGAAATTCCGCAGCAGTTTTGTTTTGCCTTGTAGTTTTCATCGCGTTCGCAACTTTTTCAGCAAACGCACAATCAACCGTTAACCCCACCACCACTACTCAATTTGCAGGCACGCCTGCACTTAGTTCAATCACCGCTCCCACGGGCGCTCAGGTGCTTTATGGCGCATCTCTGAGCCCACTCACCAATCAACCCGTCCGCCATCTCTGGGTGGGTGACGCTACCGCGGGCCTCTGCCGCATGGATCCCGATCTTGATTCTCCCGGCCCATACGCCATCAATCCCGCCACATGCCTCAGTGGCTTCGCGATACTTGGCGGAGCAATGGCGCTTGATCCAGTGAACAACCTGCTTTACTTCGCCGACAATCAGCGCGTCTCTCAAGGCATTTTCAGAATCGGTTATCTTCCCGCCGGCGACAGTGGCAACGGTTCGCTTGATCGGACTTCTCTCTTCAGTCTCGGTGGAAGCCCTTCGACCAGCACATTTCCTGCTGGCCAGACAGGTTGCAGTTTTCCTGGAACCCAGCTCTTCCCCAACTCAGCCGCTCTCGATCCTCAAGGCAATCTTTGGGTTGGCTTCGGCAAGGCCCCGCTGATCCTAAAATTCAACAATCCCGGCGCTGCCAACTCCAACAATGTTGGAACGTGCAGCCAGTTCATGCAGATCGCCGCCACAATCCCCAATAATCGGGTGGGCGCGGGTCTGGCATGGATGGGGCATGATCTTTGGGGCGCCAGTCCTGAATCTCTATTCGTGGTCCCGAATGCTGACACCGTGTGCATGATTGGAACCAACCCGGCTTGCACTTCCACGAACGGCACAATCAAACTCGCTTTGCCGTCCATCATTGGCGCCACGGCTCTTGCCGGAGATCAGTTCTATCCCGCCATCAATGGCAACAATCTCTATATTGGCTTACCGACGGATGTTGCGTGGGTTGGGAACGTCACAGGCGGTTCGGCAGGCCAGACTCTCACGCTCACTTACACCAACTCATCGTCGAATCCGCTGTCCAATGTCACAGGAATAGGGCTGGATGGAACTGATCCGGCAAACCTGGTCGTGTATGCTGGCGACGATCCCAGCGCTCTTGGAACTGCCGGCGTTGGCCGATGGTTCCAGACCACGCAGACTTCCGCCGCGCCGGCTCCTCCGGGAACTCCGCTCGACGTAATCGCTACCGGGGGCGGGTTATTCCCCACGGCCACAGTAAGCTGGAGTCCCGCGCAGGTTGCACAGCCGCTCACCAGCTATACAGTCCATAACAGCTTCGCATCCGACGGTCTGCTGCTGCCGGACGTGCTGGTCGCGCCGCTCGCCGGCGGCCTCTTCCCGCCCACATCCACCAACATCAATGTTGCGCAAAATGTGGCGTATCAGTTCCAGGTTTCCTCCAGCAACGCGCAAGGATCCAGCGCGCTCTCCGCGAACAGCAATGTTGTCCCGGTGGGCGCAGCAATTCCGGGTGTTCCAACGGGCATCACTGCATTTGCCGGAGATACGCAGGCTTATGTCTCCTGGACCGCTCCGGTCAACAGCAATGGCGCGATTGTAACCAGCTATACGGTGACAGCTTTGGTGAACGGTATTCCCAGCGGAATCAGCTCAACCATTGCTGCTCCGGCCACCAGCAGCGTGAACACCATCGTATCCGGCCTCACTAATGGCACGGCATACAGCTTCAGCGTCCATGCCACAAGTCCAGCCGGAAATGGACAAGAGTCAGCTCCATCAGCTCCCATTACACCTTCGGCGGCCAATGTCCCGGTGATGAAAATCCTGGTTTCCGGCCCGCCTTCACAGAATCCTGTACCGGCGATTGTCTCGTATGAAGTCACCGTCACAAACACTTCGCTCTTCCCGGTCACGAACGTAATCGTGAATAACGTTCTCAGCACCACGGACGGAGCGTTCATCATCGTCGCCGAACCGCCGCAGGGAACTTGTACAGCTAGCGGAGTGGGCGTAACGACCGTGGCTTGCGGGCTTGGCAATATGGCTCCCGGCCAAGTCGTTGTTATCGATGTGGCCGTGCAGATGCAGAGAGCGCAGATCACGCTCACCTCGCGCGTTACCGCAAATGACGTAGCGGGCTCATCCACTACATTTAAGGAGGAACACCGCACCACTTCGCCTCCCGGAACTCCTCCGCCTGCCAATGCTCCACAAATCTCCGTGTCCATTTCCAGCAATGGCGTGCCTACCAGCCTCAATCCAGGAAAGGCGGGGACATTGACCTGGACGGTCCAGAACACCACCGGCGTTCAGGCCAACAATCTACTGCTCGCGCTGAATATTGACAGCGTGCTTACAATCACCGGCGTTAGTGCCACTCCAAATAGCGGCAGCAATCCTGTCACATGCAATGCGCCTGTTCCGGGGTTGATTAATACCAACCTGGTGATCTGTAGCATTGCCAGCCTGGGCGGGCCCAAAGCGACGAACCCAATCACAGTCATGAAGGTCACGGTCAACATTGTCGCGCCCAACCAGACCAACTTGCAGGTCTTACCCACAGGAACCGTCAGCTTTGATGGAATCGATACTTCAAATCCGACGTCAACCATCACGCTTCGCGTTCACTAAACTGTCTGGATGCCGCGGCGCAACACGCCTCGGCATCCATCGACCAAAAACAAAAAAGGCGGACCGTTCTGCGGTCCGCCTTCTCATTTCAATACGCGATCAGGATTTCTTTTTCGGCGTACTCTTCGCCGGGGTCTTGGCCGGATGCGCCGGTGTCGGCGCGGTCTTTGCGGGAGTTCCCGCACTGCAATAATGGAGCGTCGCAGCCGGCATTCCCGCAGCCTCCGCAACGGTCATTACGAACATCCGGTCGTATTCATTCTCGCCGATTGGGGCTACAGTTCCGCCCTGAAGACGTGCAATCACAAAAGGCACCGTATCACTGTGCCCTACCACCAGAATGTTTCCGCCGCCGGTATATACCAGGTTCTTGATCAACGCGTTGGGATCTTTCGCGGGAAGAATTGTGGGCTTGATTTTTAGCGCTTTGGCCAGTGGTGCCGCTGTTTGCTGTGTGCGCATCACGTCTGTGACATAGATCTGCTTTATGCCCGCATCTTTAAGCGTGGACGCCAGGCACTCTGCCCGCTTTTCTCCTTCAGGGCTCAGCGGCGCATCAGCGGCAGCAGACGCCTTTTCCGCGTGTCGGACCAAAAATACGGTGCGCACGTTTTGCTGGGCGGCTGCCAGTTGGCAAAGCAATAGAGCTGGGAAAACTGCACGTAAGAATAAATGCTTCATGGTGTGAATCATTGACCTCCAGGGTCTCACCTGATGTTTGTATCATCTTTTCAGCAGTTCGGTTCACCGGAAAATCCGCATCTTTGGAACACTCATTTCAACTCTGCGGTGATCGTGGCCAGCCAGCATCAGGTGATCGCCTTATAAAATCTTTGCGCAATCAAGAAGGTACATGCCCTCAAGAACCTATGGTACGATATCCGCATCCCCCCAAATTTCTTGCCATCGTTGCTGAGGAAGGTCTCGTCATTCATGATCCGAATTTTCATTACTACTCTTCTGGCTGGAATATGTGCGTTCGCGCAGACATCGGCCGCCCCTCCGGCGCAGCCGCTTTCGCGTGTCCCCTCGCTCCAGCAGCCCGCGCCTCCTTCTTTTAATCCCGATAACGTGGCCCCAAATGCTCCGGTCGTGACAATTCAAGGTGTTTGCCCAAAGGCCACGGCTTCCGCCAAAACTGGCGCTGCCAAATCCGATTCCTGCCAGACGGTGATCACTAAAGAGCAATTCAACAGCATGCTCGCCGGGATGAATCTCGCGGCGCAAATCTCCAACCCGGCCGCAATGCGAAGTTTTGCGGAGAGTTATTCCCAGTTGCTGGCACTGGCCGGCGAAGGCGAAAAAGCCGGCGCTGAAAACGATCCGCGCTTCCAGGAATTGATGAAAATAGCGCGCGTCCGGGCGCTGGCTGA
>Ga0105245_10005288_pt1 | contig 11341 bp, 9 predicted proteins | sample KBSM54metaG_FD_81523 | JGI IMG/M metagenome (GOLD analysis project Ga0105245, IMG submission 81523) | Miscanthus rhizosphere microbial communities from Kellogg Biological Station, Michigan, USA - KBS M5-4 metaG | ecosystem: Host-associated > Plants > Roots > Rhizosphere > Soil | place: Michigan...
ACCGGGTGGTCCGCCGCCCGGCGACTTCCGCGGCCCAGGCGGACCGGGTGGTCCGCCGCCCGGTGACTTCCGCGGCCCCGGCGGTCCCGGCGGACCGGGTGGTCCCGGCGGACCGGGTGGTCCCCCGCCCGGTGACTTCCGCGGCCCCGGCGGTCCCGGCGGACCGGGTGGTCCCCCGCCCGGCGACTTCCGCGGCCCCGGCGGACCGGGTGGGCCCGACTTCCGCGGACCCGACAATCACGATTGGCGGCCACCGTGGAACCCAGGCGACAACGACTGGCGGGGCCGGTTCCACGGCGCCCCGTGGGGCAATGATCTGCCGCCGTGGGGCTGGGGTGCGCCACCGGCGCCGCCCTGGGATGGTCCGCTGCCGGAAGCGTGGGGACCTCCGCCGCCTCCGATCAACTACTGGGGCTTCCAGGAGCAACCCATCTGGGATCCGGGATACAACCAGTGGGGCTTCTGGTTCTTCGGGATCTGGATTCCGCTCCCGATCTGACCTGAGACAGGACGGCCGCCTCGCGTGCGCGGGGCGGTCGTCCGCCCGATCAATTCACTTGGGCGAGTAGCGGATCGGGAGATGCTTGAGTCTGCCGACGAAGATCGTCGCAATGTGTTGCGGGTCCGTGGTGATTCTTTCGACTCCAGTCGGGTTACCAGCGGCACCATCGGACAGATCGAAAACGCAGCAGAACTTAGCGAAACCTGTTTACGGCCTTCGCATTTGCCAGGAGCTTGGTTTCTCGTTGTCGGTGGCCTTCCAGCACACTGCTATTGAGCACATAGCTAAGTCTTATCGCGCGTTCCTAACCTCGCCTGTGGGTGGAGGCGACTCCGCACGCCCGAAAGGCCAGGTATGAAGCTCATACAAAAGGTCGCTGGAGCAGCGATCACCTGCACTCTGGCCGCTGCGGGAATCGGCCTGGCGTCAAGTGTGGCGAGCGCCGCGCCTTGCATCCAATCTCCAGGGGCTCAGTGTGGCGGCCCCGACAGACCCGGCGGACCGCCGCAGGGCGAAGCCCGAGGGCCCGGCGGTCATGGATCCGCGGCTAGTTTCGTCGACTTCCGCATACCCGGCGGTCCAAGCCGTGCAGGTGGGGGCGGTGGAGGCGGATTCGGCGGCGGTGGCGGATTCGGCGGCGGTGGGGGTGGACTCGGCGGTGGGGGTGGACTCGGTGGCGGCGGACCCGGCAGTGGGGGCGGTCCGGCGCTTCCCGGCGACTCGGGCGGTGGAGGCGGATTCGGCGGCCCAGGCGGATCCGCCGCACCCGGTGGACCCAGCGGACCAGCCGCACCAGCCGGACCCGGCGCACCAAGCGGACCGACCGGCCCAGCCGGACCCGACGCACCAAGCGGCCCGGGCGGGCCCGCCGCACCAGCCGCACCTGGCGGACCCGGCGGACCTGACAACCACGGGCCAGGCATGTCAGGCGAACCCGACGGTCACGACTGGCGACCTCCGTGGAACCCAAGCGATAACGACTGGCGTGGTCGATTTCAAGGCGCCCCATGGGGTAAAGGTCTGCCGCCATGGGGCCGGGGCCCGCCACCGAGGCCGCCGTGGGACGGACCGTTGCCCCCGGCGTGGGGACCGCCTCCCCCGCAAATCGACTACTGCGGCTTCGATGAGCAGCCGGTGTGGGACCCGCGCCACAAGCAATGGGGCTTCTGGTTCTTCGGGATCTGGATTCCTCTCCCGAGCTGACCTGAGACAGGACGGCCGCCTCGCGTGCGCGGGGCGGTCGTCCGCCCCGATCAATTCACTTCAGCGAGTATCGGATCGGGAGGTGCTTGAGCCCGCCGACGAAAATCGTCGCGATGTGTTGCGGGTCGCCGGCGACCTCGACCGACTCCAGTCGCGGAACAAGCTCGGAGAAGAAGCTGTTGACTTCCATCCGGGCCAGCGCCGCACCGAGGCAGAAGTGCACGCCGTAGCCGAAAGCGTTGTGCCTGTTGGGATCACGACCGACGTCAAACCTGAATGGGTCGTCAAAGACCTCTTCGTCACGATTTGCCGAAGCGTAGGACAACAGCACCGATTCGCCGGCGGCGATCGGGACACCGCGAACCGTGGTGTCCTCCTGCGCCGTGCGCATGAACTCCTTGACCGGCGTGACCCAGCGGATCATCTCTTCGGCGGCCAGTGGCATCAGCTCAGGGTTATCCCTAATTCGTGCAAGCTGATCGGGGTGTTCGATCAGGGCATGCAAACCGCCCGAGATCACCGCGCTCGTGGTGTCGTGGCCGGCGGCGGCGACGATCGCGTAGTAGGACACCGTCTCGATGTCAGACAGCGGCTCGCCATCGATCGTGGCGTTGGCGATGGCCGACGCCAGGTCTTCGGTCGGGTTCTCACGGCGGGACGCCGTCACCGCCGTGAAGTAGGCGAACATATCGAGCAGAGCCGCCATCTGCTCCTCTTTGGTCGTACCGCGCTGCAACTCGGCATCGTCGTTGCCGAACATCTCTTGCGTGTACTTGAGCATCCGCGGGAAATCTTGTTCGGGCAGGCCGAGCATCGACATGATCACGTAGAGCGGGTAGTTCACCGCGACCTCTTGGACGAAGTCGCATCCGTCGCCGGACTCCATCATGTTGTCGACAAATCTCTTCGCCAGTTCGTCGACGCGAACCTTCAACGCCCGCATCGCCTTCGGGCGGAACCAGTCGGCGCCGATGGCCCGCACCACGCGATGCTGGGGGTCGTCCATGTGGATCAGGGTGTTGATTCCCACCGCGGCCTGCTGCTCGTCGGCTTCACGCGTCATGAGTACCGGCCGTGGCGAGTTGGTGAACAACGTGTTGTCGCGCTCGATCGCCATGATGTCGGCGTGCTTGGTGATTGCCCAGAACGGACGGTAGGACGGCACCTCGACCCATGACACCGGAGCGTTCGCCCGCAGATGTGCCAGGGCCGCATGGAGTTTCGGCTCGTCGGCGTACGCCAGTGGGTCGGCGAGCACCTTGGCTGCTTCGTCCATCGTCGGCGCGGTCACGGGCGACTCCTCATGGGTTGGCCGCGCAGCTCCGCCAGCACGGCGATGACGGTGTCCTCCGGAGTAGCGGAGGGAAAACCGACAAGGACGCGGTCGATCACACCGTCGCACCGATCACGGATCTTGCTCGCGACGGTGTCGATCGGTGCGACGACCGCGAACGCCTCGAGGATCTCGTCGTCGATCAACGAGCCCATCTGATCCCATTCACCCTGAAGGCTCAGCTGGTGCAATGCGGTGTGCAGGTCACCCCAGCCGTGCAGCGCGAGAACCTTGCGGTACGCGGGGGTGGAGCCGTAAAAGGCGATCTGCTTGCGAGTGCCGACTGCGCCCGCGATCAACTGTTCTTCGCTCTCCCCCGTCACCACGAAGATCGGACACGACAGCTGGAAATCGGTGCGCTGCCGACCGGAGCGCTCCATGCCCCGCAACAGCGCCGGGATGGTCACCTCTTCGAAATACCGCTTGGTGGTGAAGGCGTGAGCGAGCAGGCCATCGGCGACCTCACCACACATCTCGGTCATCGCCTCACCCACCGCGGCGACGAACACCTTTGGGGCCGGGTGCGATTGGGGCTCTGGCGTGAACATCGGCGTCATGAGCTTGTGGGTATAGAAGTCGCCCTCGAACCGCAGCTTCGTGCCGTCGCGCCAGCACGCCCAGATCTCGTGTAACGCCAGCACGAACTCACGCATGCGACGAACCGGTTGACTCCACGGCATGCTGAACCGCTTCTCGATGTGGGCCTGCACCTGGGAGCCGAGCCCGAGGATGAAGCGGCCGTCCGAGTACGACTGCAGATCCCACCCGACGTTGGCCACCGTCATGGGGTTGCGGGCGAATGCCACAGCGATGCTGGTACCCAGTTCGATCCGCGTGGTGTGCTCGGCGGCCAGCACCAGCGGTAGGAAAGGATCGTGGTTGATTTCGGCTGTCCAGCAGCAGTCATAGCCTCGCCGCTCGAGCTTGCTCGCCGCCTGTGCGACGCCGGTAAGCCCGCTGGCCACGGCCGCGTCCACCTTGAGGCTGCCGTCGCTACCCATGCCCGCAGACGCTACAGTAAGCAATTCAGTATGGTCAACGTGAACATGCCGGTGCGACGATCGCCTTCTGACGACAGGAGTGGCGCATGACAAAGGCCGAGGACTGGGGGGACACCCTCGACGAGCTGTCCCGCCGACGCCGACACGCTCATGCGATGGGCGGAGCCGAGCGGCTCGCCAAGCACCACGGCAAGGGCAAGCTCGATGCCCGCGCGCGCGTCGAGCATCTTCTCGACAAGGGCTCATTCCGCGAGTTCGGCACGCTCGTCGGCGGCGACATCGCGGCCGACGGGATCGTCGCCGGCTCCGGACTCATCAACGGTGCGCCAGTGATGGTCGGCGCCGAGGACTTCACCACCCTGGCGGGCAGCATCGGACCAGGTGGAAATGCGAAACGTTACCGGCTGGCCGAACTCGCGTTGCGCGACAGGATCCCGCTCGTGATGCTCCTCGAGGGCGCCGGGTTCAGGCCCAGCGGCGAGCACTACGGCCGCACCCCCACCGACCTTCTCGCGCAGGCGCAGTGCTCCGGCAGAGTGCCGACAGTGGCAGGCTTGCTCGGGCCGTCGGCAGGCCATGGCGCCCTCGTGGCGCCGGTATGCGACTTCACCATCATGAGCCGTCAGGGCGCGATCTTCACCGCGGGACCGCCGGTCGTCAAAGAGTCGACGGGCGAGGACATTTCGAAGGAAGACCTCGGCGGTCCGAGCGTCGCACTGGCCAGCGGGGTGATCCACAACTTCGCCGAGGACGACGAGGCGGTGCTCGATGACATCCGCCGGTACCTGTCCTACTTTCCGTCGAGTGCGTGGTCGTATCCGCCATCCCTGCCCGACGACGAGGCGGCGGAGCCGCGCTCGACGGCCGAACTGCTCGACATCGTGCCCCGCGGCAACCGCCAGGTGTACGACATGCGCGCGGTGCTCGACGTGGTCTTCGACGGGCCGGACTGGTTCGAGGTACAGCCGAAGTTCGGGCCCGCGATCATCTGCGCACTTGCCCATCTCGGTGGCCATCCGGTCGCTGTCGTGGCGAACCAGCCGAAAGTGCTCGCGGGCTCCATCGATGCCGACGCCGCAGACAAGGCAGCGCATTTCATCATGGTGGCCGACTCCTTCCACCTGCCGATCGTGTTCCTCGCGGACAACCCGGGCATGCTGCCGGGCAGCCGGTCCGAGAAGAGCGGCGTGCTGCGCAGCGGAGCGCGAATGTTCGCCGCGCAGACGGCCGCCACGACAGTCAAGCTGCATGTCACACTACGAAAGGCCTACGGCTTCGGCTCAATGGTCATGTCCCTGTTGGGATTCGACAATCAGGGCGCGACGTTCGCCTTCCCTGGCGCCACGATGGGAGCGATGAGCGCAGCCGCTCTCAGCCGCGCGTCGCACGCCGCGGAGGACGTCGAAACCAAGCTGCGCAAGATGGAGGTGGAGGCGTCCTTCCGGTCCGCGAGCCATCTCGGCTTCGACGACCTCATCCATCCCGAGGAAACTCGCAACGCGTTGCTGTCGGCGCTGCAGCGCGGCATCTACAGCAGGCAGGCGGCCGCGGAGCCGGTGTCCCGCACAGTCATCACGCCATGAGAGTGCGATTTCGGCGCGCTAACGGACGCTGAGCGGGCGTAAGCGCGCCATGATCACAGCCGCTTGAGGCTGCGGACCACCCTGTTGAACGGCATCAGCGAGGCGAGTCCGGTGCGCAGGCTCGGCGCCATCGGCCCGAAGTTCACCACCACTATGTAGCGCACGCCGTGGTCGCGCCACTCTGCGGCCTGGTCGAGCACATCGTCGACCGTGCCATTGAGCACCATGCCCTTGACCACCGAAAGCGGGACCTGGCCGGACTTTTCACGAAGCGTCTGCTCATCCATGGTGAACGAGACGTGGTCCTGCATGCCGGTGAAGCCGGCTCCCATCGGATGCTGGGCGCCGTGGTGGGCGTAGAACTCGGCGGGACCGTTGAGCGCCCACGTCTTGACCATGGTGGAGTCGAGGGCGGCGTCGACAGCATCACGGCTCGGCCCGGCCAGGACCGGCATCCAGAACGCCGGCGTGATGGACATCGGATCACGACCGGCGTCGGAGGCGGCGGTCCGAATGATCTGCAGCCGCTTGGCGTAATCCTGCGGCCGATGTGCGAACCCGGGGAACCACGCGTCGCCATACCGCCCGGTCGCCCGCAGCATGCGGGGCCATGCGCCGCGATCCAGATCTCAGGCCACTTTCCCTTGTACGGCGGCAGGTCGAAGATCGCGTCATGGAGCGGAAAGAACGGTGAATCGCGCTTGACCAGTTGGCCTTTGGAGTTCCAGAGTGCGCGGATGGTGGCGAGCGCCTCCTCGAACCGGGCGACCGGCTTCGACCAGTCCACGCCGTAGGGCTCGTTACCGACGCGTTCGCCCGGGCCGATACCGAGGATCGCCCGCCCACGGGTCATCAGATTCAGGGTCGCGGCCGCTTGCGCGGTGACGGCGGGGTGGCGTTTACCGGTGTCGGTGACGCCGACACCGAGGCGCACCCGGTTGAAGCGCTTGCGCGCCGCCAAGCTACCCAACAGCGTCCACGCTTCCATCGCTGCGTCGGGCGAGCGCAACAAGCGTGCCGACGCTGTGTACTTCGGATCCCACAGCGGGCGGGGAGTCTGGCCGTTGATGTGGTCCGGCACCCAGTACGAATCGACGCGATTGGCAACGGCGGCAAGGTAACTCGCACGGCTGTAGCTGTCAACCGATGGTCGCCCGGCCAGGATCGAGTCCATCAGGCCGACGCGGAATCGGGACACTACCGGCTCGCGCGGTAGGCGTCGACGATCGGCTCCAGTTCGTCAGGGGTGGCGCCGTGCATGATCACCGCATCGGCCCCGTAGTCGAATTCCTTGCGGACGCGGTCGACGCACTGCTGCGCCGATCCGGTGGCCGCCGGTTCCAGCCACTCGTCCGGAATGAGCGTGGCGATGTGCTCGATCTGCTCGGGCGTGGCCTTGTGATCGATGCCGCCTGGAATAGAGGTGACCACGGAATCCTCCCGGAAGCGTTGCAACACCGCGGGATCCCAGCCGTTGGTCGTGACCATGAGATCGCCGTAGCCCTGTAGGTAGGTCGCCAGCCGGGCGACAGTCTTCTTCAGCCGCAGTTCCTCGGGAAGATGGTCGCCGACCGTGGCGAAACAGGACCACACCCGCACGCTGTCGGGATCCCGACCGGCCTTCTCCGCGGCGTCCTTAACCGTGTTCACGCACCGCTGCAGGGTCTCCGGCGGGAAATAGGTGTGCAGGATGACGTCGTCAAAGGCCCGGCCCCCGAGTTTCAAGGTGTTGGGCCCGAACGCGACCAGGGCCAGCCGGATGTCCTCGTTGAAGTCGGGGTCCAGGAACAGCACCTGGTATTTGCCGATCGGACCGTCGTGATTGAAGATCACCTCGCCATGCCAGAGCCGCCGCATCACCTGGGCGAAGTCCTCCATCTGCGCCGTCGTGACGGCGGGAATGCCGAAGGCCGCGTACATCGCCGCCACCCCGCGTCCGATGCCGAGCGTGAACCGGCCGCCGGAGAGGCGGTGCATGGTCGTCGCCCACGATCCGGTGATCAGCGGGTGGCGGGTGTTGTGATTGGTTGCCGCCGTGGCGATCTGCATGCGGCTGGTAACGGCGCAGGCCGCGCCGACGAGCGACGACGCCTCTTTCACGTTCCAGCGTTCAGAGATGAACGCGGTGCCGAAGCCTAGTTCCTCACCGCGGCGGGCCTCATCCATCAACGTCGCGGGCCCTTCCCCGCCGGCGCCTGCCAGCAGGTAGTAGCCAACCTCATCGAGTACACGCGTCATTGCCAAACCCCTTGCTTGTAGCCGCAGTTCCAGACTTCGGTGATCCTGCCTTCGACGACACGGAAGACCTCCATACTTCCCACACTTGTCTTCGTGCCGTCCTTGAGCTCCATCGGTGACTGGTACACGATCGCCACATGTTCGCCGTCGTCGCCGGCGACGACGAGGTTGAGATCGAACCGCAGCTTGTCGAACATGGCCCAGTTGTCGACGACGCGTTGGACGGCCTGCTCGTGGCTGAGCGTCTGCGCCTCACCCACCTCATGCCGGATGACGGTATCCCCCATCAGCTCGTCGGCGAGGTCGAAGTTCCGCTCGTTCCACACCACGAGGTTGTACAGCTCGACGACTTCTCTCGCGGTTCGAGTCATTTGAACACCTCCACGGCGTCGGTCTCGTCGATGGTGGCCACCGCGCGCTCCACCAAGCGCATACACAACTGCCGCGAGCGCTCCGGCAGTGAGTCCCAGCTCAGCAACGGCATCGCAGGCAGCACCACGAAGTAGGCAACGGCGTATCGGTAATGCCGCCACGCTTCGTCGAAGGAGTAGTCGCTGACACCATGACTCGACAGCTGATCGAGGTACTCGCGCAGCAGCGTTTCGTCACGCCCTGAGCGCACTTCCGTCGGAAGTCCCTGGCTGACCAGGTACCCGACATCTGTGGCGCCTGCACCCCTTCCGGCAAGTTGGAAGTCGACCACCTTCAACCGATCACCGCAGAAGAACATGTTGTCCGCGCGGATATCGCCGTGGATCAACATCGAGCGCTGACTCAGCGCATCTATCGCCGCAGGGGCAAGAGCAGCGAACCGCTCGGCATACTTCGCGACAGCGGCGGGAACCGGCGCGGTGGCATGGTCGCGGTAGATCTGCCAACCCGCGCTGAACGCAGCAGGTAGCAGGTCGCGTGTCATCGCGGTGTCGATGCTCGGAAACGCCTCCAGGACATCGGTATTCAGCGGCTTGGTCGACCACGCGTGCAGGCCTGCCAGTTCGGCTATACAGCAGCGCGCGCGGTCCAGCGACAGGCCGGCGAGATGGTCGGCGTTGTCCCAGTCCTGCAAGTCCTCCAACACCAGGACGAAGTCGGCGGTGTTCTCGTCCATTCGAATCGCATGTACGACAGGTGTGCCCAGAGGTGCGCGGCCGGCAACGTGTCGGTAGAACGCGACTTCTCGCGCGTAACCACCCAGCATCTTCATCGCGTCCCCGGCCTCGGACACGGCAGGCAGCTTGACGATCACACTGTTCGGCACGCCCTCACCCGACAGGTGCGCTCGGTACAGCTGCGATGAGAAGCCACTGTCCAGTGCGATTTGTTCGACGCGAACATCGGTAACCGTCGCACCGTCCAGTGCGGCCGTCAGCCACTGTGGCGTCACACCCTCAATGCCGGACGGAACACCCGCCGCCGCAGCGCCGACCGTCCCACCAGAAGTCATCATCGACCCCCAAAAGAAATTTGACGCGGAACAATTAAGTTAGTTGTCGGGCGTCTAATATGCAAGGGTGCCGTCCCCCTCCCGGGGGCTGACCCAGCCCCCGCGCCTCGAGATATCGGGCCGCCGATTGCTCGAGGCCGCGGTGGAACTGATCGCCGAAAAAGGATGGGAAGCAACGACGGCTGCCGAGATCGGTCGGCGTGCCGGGTACAGCCGAGCGATGGTGCATGCCCGCTACGGCAGCAAGGACGCCATCCTCGAGACCTTGTTCGCCACCGAATACGTGAACAAGCTCAGCCCTGCACTCGACCCAGAGTCCAGTGGTTTGCACCAAGCACTCGCACACGTCGATCGCATCGCGCAGCTCCACGACGAGGATCGCGACTTGTTGCGAGCGATATTCGTGCTGACCTTCGAGGCGATCAAGGCGACGTCGCCGGTGGGCCCGCGCATCCGGATGTGGCTCGAGCGGGCGGCGGACATGGTCGAGGCGGGACTGCGAAGGGGCTTCGCCGATGGGTCGGTGCGGCCCGACATCGAGATCGACCGGGCGGTCAACGACTTCGGCTCGGCCGTCCTCGGCACCGCATACCAATGGATCATGCAGGCGTATCCGATCGACATGGCACAGGAGATGGCGTACGTCCGCGCCCGGCTCATTCGTGACTATGGAGCCCCCTCACCGCGCTGAGCCGTTCGCCCTGAATCCGCAAAACTCCAGGTCGAGCTCGACATCGGCTACATACTTGCTTATATTGTGAGTATGTGCTCATAATATGAATGCGTCGTGGGTCACACCTCAAGTGGCCTGTGGTGACCTTCACCCGAAGCGCAGACGTTCGAAGGGGCTGCACCCATGTCACACACCGCAATCGTCATCAACACCGCGGTCGCGATCGTCGCCGTGGTCGTGATGATCGTGCGATTCAAGTTCAACCCGGTCGTGTCGCTGGTCATCGGCTCCGCATACCTCGGCCTGGCGGCCGGACTCGGCGTCGAGAAGACGATCGACGCGATCATGAAGGGATTCGGCGACATCATGGCCGAGGTCGGCCTGCTGATCGCGTTCGGGGTTTTGATGGGCGCGATACTCCAGCAGACGGGGGCCATTCAGCGACTGGTGCAGACGCTGCTAAAGCTGTTCGGGCCAAAGCGCATGCCCTACGCCATGTCGCTGACGATTGCCACGCTGCTCCAGTCCATCTATCTCGATGTGCTGCTTGTCATCTCGGCACCGCTGGGGCGCAGCATGGCCAAGAAGATCGGCAAGAACGGAACCGCGCGAATGGCCACGGCCATGGCCATCGGCCTCGAGTGCGGCATCGTGCTGACCGTCCCCGGGGTGGGCGCGCTTGCACTGGCCGGCCTGCTCGGTGTGCCGCTCGGCAAGATGCTGCTGTTCGGCGTGCTCCTTGTGATTCCCACCGTCGCGATCGCGGTGGCGATCATGTCCTTTCTGTTCAATCACGGCTGGTGGAACCCGGAGCGCGACGAGCAGGAGTTCCTCGGCGAGGATCCTGCCCCTCTTGACGACGGTGATGACGAACCGTCGAGCGCCACAACGACACCCGACGATGACGGTCCGACGGGCGGCGGCGTCGCCACCAAGACGGCAATCGTGACGCGCACCCAGACCCCGCTGATCGTGCTCTTCGCGCCGATGCTGGTCTCGCTCCTCCTCATCGCAACTGGCGCGATCCTCGATGCCGCAGACGTCCACAACCCGATCGTCAAGTTCGTCTCCGCGCCCGTCATCGCCCTGCTGATCGGCCTGATAGGCACGAGCTTCGTCGGCCGCTACACGCTGGGTACCGAGGCGATTCAGCACGCGATAGCCACCGGGTTCAAGGAGAGCGGTCAGATCCTGATCCTCACCGGCGTGGGCGGCTCGCTGGCCGCCACCATCAAGGCGGCCGGTCTCGGCGACATCCTTGGCGAGTACTTCACCGCCAGCACGGCCGCCCCGCTGCTCGTGGTGTGGCTCATCGCCGCGGCTCTGCACGTCGCGGTCGGTTCCGTGACCATCTCCGCGATCAC
>Ga0105245_10005289_pt1 | contig 11341 bp, 9 predicted proteins | sample KBSM54metaG_FD_81523 | JGI IMG/M metagenome (GOLD analysis project Ga0105245, IMG submission 81523) | Miscanthus rhizosphere microbial communities from Kellogg Biological Station, Michigan, USA - KBS M5-4 metaG | ecosystem: Host-associated > Plants > Roots > Rhizosphere > Soil | place: Michigan...
CACGCACCAGCGACCGGTTCCCAGAAGAACTCGTCGTCGCTGAGCTCGGTCCACACTCGGTTCAGCGTGAACGTCTCGATTCGCTCCATCAGAGCGAGCAACGTGCCGGCCCGCTTCCCCGCCATTCGCACAACCTAGAACCACCAACGTCGAGCTAGACCGCAGAGTGTCGTCAACAGTTGTCGGCCGGTTCGACCTGTCCGCCCAGTCGTTGCGCGACGAGCGTTGACGCCTCGAGCGTGTTGGTGTGAACGATCCACCGGTCACCGATCACCCGGGTGCCGCACCGTCTCGGATCTGCAGCGATCGCGGCCTCGAGCGCGGTGGTATCCGCGTACACCTCGATGGCCATGCGAGCCTCGCCGATACGGCACGCAACGATCGCTTGCGGTGATCCGTCAGCACCCGAATCCGCAGTGAACGCCTGCTCGTGAAACGTGTCGCAGCGAGCCGCCGTTGCGAGATCCATCGCGCGCGGGACCGCGGCCGGATCGGTCAAGGGCGATGGCGCCCACACTTCGAGTCCGCTCGCGCCCCCGATGACCAAACGCGCGTCGCCGGCACCGGTCGTGAGGTGGTACGGGCCTGTTTCCGTCGCGCCGAACGGAGACGGGGCGGCCGTGACCGGGAGCACCTCGCCGGTCTGCGTGATCGTCACCAGCGCGGCCCGAAGCTGGTCCTGTGCGTCGGTGCCGTACACGAACACGTCGATGTTGCCGTAGCCGTCGGCGGCGTAGTCGGTGACGAAATCCACAGGTGCCGACGCGCCATCAACACGGAAGTTCAGACGGGTCGTGTGCGGTTGCGGATCGAGGAAACGAACCTCCAGCATCGGGCTCACGTGTTCACCAGGTGGCGGCCCCGCGTCGCGGTGGACATGGAACCGACGTCCGTCGCTCGTCAGCTCCCCTTGCGCGGCCGCGACGACTGGGCGGCCGTTCTGTATCGACAACGCGCTGGTGTCGTCGCAGCAGTACACGCGCGTCTGGTCACTGTGAGGGCCGACGGTGGCCGCCGCGAGCCACTGCGACGATCCGCTCGGTAACACCCACGTCGACGGTCCCCCACTGATCACGATTCCACCGTCGACAGCCGACACGAACTGTGCGCCGCCAGGCAATGGAGTAGCTCCGGTGAATGCTCCGTCGTCGCCGTAGTACGCGAGGCGACCCTTGTTCGTGTCGAGGACGATGAACGAGTCGGCCGACAGCTTGGCGGAGGGCGGCCCGAATTCGCGATCGACGCCAAGCTGCTCGTTACCCGGGCCGTATGGGATCGTCAGGACCGGCCGCCAACCGTCGGTTGTTGCAAGCGGCATCTCGATGTCGACTGACCTCACCGGCGGGGCGGCGATGTCCGGAGGTGTGGTGACAACACCTGTGGAGGATTGATGCCGCGCCGGCCACCAGAGCGGCGAGGTCAACACGGCCACGGCCAGAACCGCCAGAACCGTCACTGCCGCCCGTCGTTGGATGCGCCGTCGCGAGGCGCGTCCCAGCGCGGCCTCGCGCACCACATCGGCGCCCCGTCGGTCGCCGCGCTGTGCCAACTGTTCGAGCGCGTCACGCATTTGGTCCGTCACCGTTCCTCCACGATCAGTGCCCTGCGCAATTCGTGCCGGCCGCGCGCAGCTCTCGCGCGCGCGGCCTCCTCACTACAGCCGAGCACTGCAGCGGCCTCTGCGAACTGCCATCCCTCGACCTCGACGAGGAACAGCACGGCCCGCACCTTGGGCGAGAGTCGACACAGGTCGGCGACGTCCGACGGATAGGCGTCGCGAACCGATGACGTATCGCGCTGCTGTTGACGCCACCGGCGAGTCACACCGAGGTGGCGCCGCTCGTTGGCGGCGAGCCGCACCATCACCACCCTGATGTACCGGTCCGGATCGTCGAGCTCGAACAACGAGCGCTTTTGCAACGTCCGCGCGAGGGCTTCCTGCACCAGGTCGTCGGGCTCCACCTCGAGTGGGGCGATCACCGCCGCGAGCCTGCGCCACCCTTCATAGAACGTCTGGACCAACGCCGCGTCGTCAGGACCTCGATCCATCACCACTAAAGACACCTGATGCCACGAGATCGTGACGTCGGCTCACTAGGGGATTTCCGACGATCTCGCCCTCTACCCCGCGACGATCTCGAGCTCGGCGACGTCGCGCTCCTCGGCTTCTTCGCCCGGTGATCCGTACCACCACGCGTGGCGCAACCGACCCGGCTCCGGAACCGACACGACGACCTTCATCGGATACGGCGCCGGACCGTCGCCGAGCTCGAACACGCCCGGCTCGGCCTCGTGGAGAATCGTGAGCCCGGCTCCGTGGGTGTGGGCGATCACCATCACGGTTCCGCCATCGTCGGCCTTGCCGATCATCGTGTGTTCGACGTGTCCGAGCACGGGCCCCGGAGCGAGGCCGTTGAGGATCTCGTAGTCGAGGCTCACGCCTGCTCGCCCCGGGAGCGCTGTCACCACGATGCGAGCGGCGCCCACGAGATCGCGTCCGATCGCCTCGTCTTTACCGACGTACAGCCCCGTATTGGCGAGCAAGTCCTCGACGATTCCCATGCGGCGCAGGCTACGTCGATCGCCGGTCAGGCGACCCCTGCGATCGCGTCGGTGTACCCGCCCCGCGCCAGCATCTGGAACGGATACACGGTCTGGCGCGCCCACGTCGCGACGAGCGCGAACGGGTTGGCTCGCCGCTCCAACGGGAAGGCGCGGTCGTCGATGCCCGTCGTGGGATACGCGTTGTCGTCGTGGTAGCGCGTGCCGAACAGATAGTCCCAACACGCGAGGATCACACCGAAGTTCGTGTTGAAATGCTCGGGCGTCGCCGAGTGGTGCACGCGGTGGGCCTGCGGTGAGATGAGGAGGTAGCGGCCGGCGCCCAAGTTGGTGCGGATGTTGGCGTGGATGAACGCGCCGACGTAAATGCTGAGAAACGTCAGCGCCGACGCCGCCGGCGCGTCGAGGCCGAGGACGCGTGCGGGTACGAACACGAGCGTGGCCGTGATCATCGTCTCGACGAGATGCTGGCGACTGTCCGACAACACGTTCATCTCTTCTTGTGAGTGATGCACGGCATGAAAGGCCCACAACGCCGGGATCCGGTGGTGGAGGTAGTGACTTCCCCACGCGATGAGATCGGTGATGGCGAGCGCGACCAACGGCAGGCCCCACGAGCCGAGCTTCGGTTCGAGATCGAGGCTCCAACCGCCGAAGGCGTGCGTGTACGCCTGCTCGAGCAAGGTCAGGTAGCCGGCGACGACGCTGATGGCGAGCGCCGTGGAGGTGAGGAACCACACGAGGTCTTCGGCGAGGCCGACGGACAACCCACGCAGCTCACGACGCGCCGGCCACCGCCACTGCGCGGCGATCAACGCGCCCAAGAAGACCCAGTACGCCGGGTTGAGCACCGTCGAACGCCACGCGTCCCACACGCTGGCGAGCGAATCGCTCACCATGCCGAGATTGTCGGCGTGCACGGTGCGACGGAGCGCGCCGAGACCGACGCCGACCACGAAGGCCGCCCACAAGCCGATCGCCAGCGTCACGCTGCTGGTTCGTTCCTCGGTGCGTTCCTCGGTTCGTTCCTCGGTGCGTTCGCTGTAGCCGTTCGTCACCACTTTGTCGCTCCCTCCCCCGTTGAAACCGACCTCTGGTGTGAGTGGCTGCAACGTACGAACGGTTCATGTGCACAACCTGAGAGCGCTCTCAGCGTCGCCGTAGAAGGCGCTCGCATCGATGGGAACAGCGCGGCGGGGCTGACCTTGGCGCGAACGGCGAGGTTTCGTCAGACTCTTTCACCTGTCCGTGCCCTTGCTGAGGAGAACCTGATGCCCGACGCCTTCATCATCGACGTGTGCCGCACCCCACGCGGAATCGGCAAGCAAGGCAAGGGCGCGCTGTCGCATCTGCACCCGCAGCACCTCGCGTCGACGGTCTTGCGCGCGCTCGTCGATCGGAACGGCTTCGACACCGCACACGTCGACGATGTCGTGTGGGGCACGAGTTCGCAGGTGTGCGAGCAGAGTGGTGATCTCGGCCGCATGGCGGCGCTCGATGCCGGCTACGACACGAAGGCCAGTGGCGTGACGCTCGACCGGTTCTGCGGTTCGGGCATCACGAGCACAAACTTCGCGGCGAACGCGGTGATGGCCGGCATGGAAGACCTCGTGATCTCCGGTGGGACCGAGATGATGTCGCTGCCCAAGAAGGGCCTGCTCCCGATGGGGGCGAACAACGCCCATCTCCAGGAACTGCACCCGCAACCGCATCAGGGGGTGTGTGCCGACGCGATCGCATCGTTGGAGGGCATCCCCCGCGAGGCGCTCGACGCGCATGCGGCCGAGTCGCAAGCCCGCGCCGACCGCGCGATCAAGGAAGGTCGGTTCGACAAGAGCCTCATCCCGGTGCTCAACCTCGACGGCACGATGGCACTCGATCACGAGGAGTTCCCGCGCCCGTCGACGACGGTCGAGTCACTCGCCGCGCTGCCGCCGTCGTTCGAAGGTGTCGCCGACTATCGCCATTCCGAAGACGCTCCGACGTACCGAGAATTGGTCGCACGCAAGTTCCCCGACCTCAAGATCGAGCACGTGCATCACGCCGGTAACTCGTCGGGCGTGGTCGATGGCGCGGCCGCCATCCTCCTCGCCAGCGAGAGCTACGCGAAGGCGCACGGTCTGCGTCCGCGGGCCCGCATCGTCGCGACCGCCAACATGGGCGACGATCCGACCCTGATGCTGAACGCGCCCGTCCCTGCGGCGCGCAAGGTGCTCCAACGCGCTGGCCTCACACTGAACGACATCGATCTGTTCGAGGTCAACGAGGCGTTCGCCGTCGTGTCCGAGAAGTTCATGCGCGATCTCGATCTCGATCGCGACAAGGTCAACGTCAACGGCGGCGCGATGGCGCTCGGTCACCCGATCGGCGCGACGGGAGCGATCCTCGTGGGCACCGTGCTCGACGAGCTCGAGCGGCGCGACCTGCAGTTCGGGCTCATCACGATGTGCGCCGGCGGTGGCATGGCTCCCGCCATCATCATCGAACGGGTCTGAGGAGCGTCGGGCACCAGGTCGCGCGATCGGCCGAGCCGGTAGTGCGCGGAGGCCGCGAGCCCGACGACGACGGGAATCCACGACGACACGAGACGGTAGGCAACCGCGGCGAGCAGCGCGGTCGGCGCGGGAACGCCGCCGAGCGTCAGCGCTCCGGCGAGACCCGCCTCGACGAACCCGAGCCCAGCCGGCGTCACCGGAATGGTCCCGGCGAGGTTGGCAACTGCGAACGCCGCGAGGACCACGACGAGGCTGGGATGGCCACCGGCGGCGAGCAGGACGAAGTAGAGAACGAGGCAGCCGCACAGCGCTTGACCGATCGACGCCGCGAGCGCGCGCCCTCGGTTTTCTCGAATCGCCTCGTGCAACTGCCGTCGTTGCGTGAAGACCTGGTCGACGAGGTCGTCGGGTGCTCGGCCGCGGGTGATCGCAGTTGCGATTCGCTGCCCTCGGCGCGCCGCACCCAGCAGTATGCGCTCACGGCTCACAGCGAGCGCGGCGGCCGCGACGACGAGGAACAAGATCACCGATGTCCAGAGCCCGGCGCTCAGCAGCGGGTCGACATGCGCACCGGACCACAGCGCAGGGATCGCAATGAGCGGCAACGCCAACAACCCCGCGGTCGACAGCACACCGGACACCGTGAGGCCCGCGACCGCGGTCGGTACGTCACAGCCCTGCTGCGTCAACATGCGCAGCTGCACCGCCGCACCTGCGGGACCGCCGCCGGGCACGATCTGACTCACCGCATTGCCGGCGAGCTGCGAGCTCGCGACATCGCGCCAGCGGTCGACGCGCAAGACGACGCGCAATAGATCCCAACACCACACGAAGCTGGCGATCTCGAAGACGGCGGCGAGCGCCAGCCATCCAGCGTCGAGTTCCCACAACCGATCGAGGTCGCCGTACACGGCTCCGAGCGTCGGGGCGAGCCACCACAACGACGCGACTGCGGCGAGCGCCCAAAGCAGCCGCAGCCGTCGGCGGCGATCGGGCTTGCGGTCCACGCAACGATCCTCGGGTGCTGACCTGTGAGACAGCTGAGGATTCGAACAGGGCTGTGTTAGGGATCCCACGACGTTGCTCACGTAGCGGAATCAGCCAGTCAATGGTTCATGCCCGTCCTCGAGGTCCTCGGCGATGAGGCCGTGCCGCACGGCGAACAGCGCGGCACCAGCGCGGTTCGTTTCGCCGATCTTGGTGTAGATGTGCTCAATGTGATTACCGACGGTCTTCGGTGTGACGATCAGGCGCGCGGCGATCTCCTTGTTCGACATGCCGCGAGCGGCGAGCCGCAGCACTTCGACCTCGCGGCTCGTGAGGCCGGCGATGTTGGGGCGTCGTCGACCTGATCGGTGACCGGCAGCCGCGAGCACTGCTTCGACGGCGTCGGCGTCGAGCCGGCCTGCGCGGACGTCAGCCCGCAGTTCGCGGGCGGCCTCGTCGGGCTGGAGCGCCGAGCGGTGGGGCCGCGGTTCGATCATCGATTGATAGCTGTCGGCCGCGGCGAGGAGCCGCGCGGCAGGTGCGATGGCATCACCGCTGACGCCCGTGGGATAACCCGAGCCGTCGAGTCGCTCACGCAGTTGGCCGACGAGACGACCGACGGGTGCGAGCGAGACCGACTGGTGCAGCATCCGCTCCCCGAGTTGCGGTACCAGCCGGATCCGCTCCCAATCGGACACGGTCAGCGATCCCGGCTTGTCCCAGATGGTGTTGGACACGCCGAGCCGCCCGAGACCAGCGGTGAGCGCGGCGCGATGCAGCAGCGCACGGTCGGCGACGGGCAGGTCGAGACGGTCAGCGGCGGTCGCGGCGAGCGACGAGAGCGCGTCGGAGTGCCCCAACATCGAGGGTGTCTTCAAGTCGACGAACCGCCCGATCGCGGCGAGTGCGTCGTCGACCTCCTCGTTGGAGAGCTCGCTGAGCACCGGTTCCTCATCGAGCACCGCGCCCCATGACCCGACGTCATCGAGTCCGTCGAACACCTTTTGCGGGTCTGCGCACAAACACGCGACAACGCTGGGGTCGAACTGCGACGCGGCACCGCTTTTGGCGAAGGTCAGCGCGGCGTCGGTCCCGCGGTCCCGGTGCGCGACCTCAACGTATTCGGCGACCTGGATCACGCGTGCAGCCAAGGGGATGTCCGCACCTGCGAGCAGGCCGGGCCAGCCCTTGCCGTCCCATCGCTCGTAGGAAGCACCGAGCGCATCGAGTACCGGTCGCGCCAGGCTGAGCTCCTCCCCCAACGATCGCGCCAGCCGCGCGTGTTGCGCGATCATCGCCTCGACCTCCCGATGGCCGCCGAGCGCAAAAGCGAAGCCGACGCGCACGCGATGCAATGGTGTCGACCCGGCGCCGAGCAACCGCAGCATCCCGGTCATCTCCGCGAGCTTGTGCTTCGGGTTCGCGTACTTCGTCGTCTTGAACGCGATGTCATCGCCGAACCAGTGCACCTGCTCGTGCGCGTCGGTGTGACATCCGACGTTGACGAGCAACGCGCTGTAGTACGCGGCTGTCCTCGTTTCGTCGTCGGCCTCGAGAAGGTCGCACAACCGCATCGCTATGCGGCACTGTCGCAACACGTGCTCCATCGGCTGGCCGAACCCCAGGTCGATGCCGAGCGACAGGGCGGCGAGCACCTCGGCCAATCGCACGCTCGACTCGGGGGCGTCCACCTCTCGCAGCGTAGGCAGCAGGAGCAGCGTCGTCCCGAAAGATGAGGGATTCACCTCATGACCGCATTCGGGCGTTTCCGTACGGTCGTCTCAGGACCCGTGGACGAGGAGCAGACATGGCAAAGGCATCGGCTACAACGGCAGGCAAGGTTGCGGACTTCGGCGTCGCCGTGGACCGCTCGAGTGAGCTCGACGACTTCACCGTCAGCTTCGTGACCATCACACAGTCGCACGATCTGGCGCCGATGCTGGCGGCGCTGCCGACTGGTAGGTGCACGTGCCCGCACTGGGGCTACGTCATCAAAGGCCGAGTGATCGTCCGCTACGACGGGCGCGAAGAGGTCCTCGAGGCCGGCGACGCGTTCTACATGGCGCCCGGCCACGCGCCCGAGGCCGAGGAAGGCACCGAACTCGTCCAGTTCAGTCCCACCGATCAGCTCGTCGAGGTCGAGGCGGCGATCGCCAAGGCGATGGCCCACTGACCGCCCGTCTCCAACAGTGTCAGTGAGTGACTGACGCCAGGAATGCGGCGGCCTGCTCGAGGGTCATGCCCTTGCCCATCGCGTAGAGGATGTTGTTGAGCGTGGCTTCGTCGATCTTGTCGACCGTGGAGAAGTCCATCGTCGACGACGCCTGCAGCAGCTCAGCACTGACGATGTCTGGTTCGTTGAGCGCGAACGGCACCGCCGGAGCGACGGCGGTGTACGGAGCGGTGTCGCGCTTGTCGCCCAGGCTGGTGACGAACGCGCTGTGCATCGGGAGCGCGACCTTGTCGTTCAGGGTGAACGGCGCCACGTTGAAGATCGTCTCGATCGTGCGCAGCAGCGAAGGCATCGAGCCCCACTGGTGGTTGGCCCCGGGCTTCGCCCACGGGCTGATGACCTGCAGATAGTCACGCAGCGCCGACACGTGATCGGCGGCGACCTGCGTGTCGTCTTCGGTGATGAACACCGCGGTCGAGCTCCAGAACTCGCTGTGCGACAACGCGTCGACGATCTGACCGATCGCGTAGTCGTTGTCGGCGACCATCGAGGCCGGCGTCGGACTCCCGAGGTTCGCGGCCATCGTGTGGTTCACCGGGAGGCTCATGTAGATGAAGTTGGGCATCACGTCGGTGCCCGAGCTCGCGAGCACTTGCTTCCAGTGCGCCAGCGTGAACTGCGGGTCGAGCGTGCGACCCTGACAGTCGTGGAGTGATGCACCGCCGATGACCGGCGCGCCCACGGGCGAGTCGAACTCCGGCAACGGGCCGTTCGACGCGGCGCCAGTGATGAACTCCTGCGCGCGACACGTGTCGAAGTAGCTGATGTCGCCGTCTTTCCACGCACCGCCGTTCGCTCCGGTGCCCGCGGCCTTGTACGCGTCCATGTTCCCGGAGATGCGCGCGGTGTGCTCGCCGTAGATGCCCATGCTCATCTCGCCCGGCTTCAGCCGGCCCGCGATGGCGTCGGCCTCGTAGGTCGCGGGATCAACGGCGCCAGCCTGTTTGAACGCCTCGAAGATGTAGCCCTTCTCCGGGTCGTTCAGTTCGCTGTCTGCCTCGTTCGCTTCGTTCGAGGAGTTGCCGACGGCCTCGCGCAACGGATCCGCGTTGCCGTGGTTGCCGCGGACGTCTTCGTCGTAGTCGGCCGGCCACGTGCGTTCGTTGTGATCGGTCGCGATCCCGCCCGATGTCCACGAGTGACCCGTCACCGACACCTCGGCGTCGGAGAAGAACCGATCGCCCAGGCTGTAACGGCCGGCCAGCGCGTGGTGGTTCGGCGTCACCGGCTGCCCGTACAGCGTGAGCGCGGGCGACGCGTCGTAGCCCGATCCTCCGGTCTGATTGATGTCGCCGAAGTACTGGTCGAACGTCTTGTTCTCGGTGACGATGTAGACGACGTGCTTGATCGGTGACTGACCCGACCCGGGGCACAGCACGGCGGACACCGTGATCCCTTCGGGCATCGAGTGTTGATCGCAGGCATCGATGGCGAGTTGGTCCAGCATGTCGTTCTCGCGGACCTGGTCGGTCCACTTGTTGAGTTGCTCGTCTGACGCCGGCAGATCGATCGCACTGACGGTGCCGCCGGTCTTCGTCCCGTCGAAGAACACTGAACCGTTGCCGCCGGGGCCAGGGCCAGTGCCCCTCGCGTTGGCGACCCAGAGCCGATAGGAGCCATCGGGCTTCGAGGTCACGGTGAGTGCGGACGGGTACCACGCGGTCGGGATGTACTTGGGCTGACCGGCCAGTCGCGCTCCGGTGCCGCCATCGCGCACCTCGACGGCGTTCATTCCGGCGAGAGCGACGAACAACTTCGACCCGTCGGGTGAGAGCGCGAAGGCGTCAGGGTGCGCGCCGACGTTCTGTTGTCCGGGCGCCGCGCCCAGCGGCTCGACGGATTCGGTCGAGGCCACGCTCGGCGCGCCCGAGCCAGAGACGTCGAGCACCGAGATGGTGTCGTCGTTCGTATTCGCGACGAACAGCGTGTGCCCGTCGGCGCTCAGTTGGAGCGCGGACGGATGATGACCGACACCCGTCGCGGACAACTCGTGGCCGTGCGCCGGATCGGTGATGTCGACCACCGACACCGTGCCGCCTTCGTTGTTGCCGCGGCCCGCTTCGTCGGCCCAGTTCGACACGTACAAGCGGTGGCGGGCGGAATCGATCGCCAAGCCGAATGCTTCGAGCCCGACGGGGATGCGACCGACGACGGCCGATGTCGTGGTGTCGATCACGGTGACGTTCGAGCACGCATCGCGACCGCTCGGACAACCGTTCGCGTCCTTGGGCTCGGCGACCGTGCCGGCGACGTAGAGCAAGTTGCCGTCGAGCGCCATGCCGCCCGGGTAGCCCGGCACGCGGATGCCGTCGCCGACGGGCGACGCGGGCGCACCGTTGGCGTCGAACTCGTGCTGATACGGGAGCGGCTGCGCACCCGTGACGTCTTGCCCCACGGCCAACGGACCGGTGAGCTGCCACTGGTACACGCGATCGGCGTTGCCACCACTCGCGAACACGCGGCCGCTCGGAGTCACCTCGACCCCGGTGAACAAGTTGGCCGCGGTCGTGGGGATCGCGTTGAGCGACGCCGCATCGATGACGGTGAGCCCTTGCACGCCGCCGCTGTCGGACGACACGACGATCGACGCGCCGTCTGGGCTCGCGGTGATGCCGAGCGGGAATCGCAGCACGTCGACCTGGTGACCCGCGGGCCGGATCAACCATCCCATCGGCGTGCGGTCGCCGCCCGCCGCCGGGAGCGCGTCGCCTTCGCCGTCGGTCTCTTGCCCGCCGGCCGCGACGCCTGCACCCGATCCGGCCGTGTCGCCGGTCAACGAGAGGAAGCGGCGGGCGTTACGTCCTGGGCCATCCGGCGTGTGGTCGGCCACCTTCGCAACCACCACACCAACGCTGGCGATGAGCGCGATGACGCCCACCAGCGCGACGAATCGAGCCCGCTTCCCCGTCACCGTTCATCTTTTCGTCAACTACCGGCAATCTTCCTGCAGCGTCAGCCCTTCTCTCGTCAAGACGCGCGTCAGAACCTCAAGTTCTGCGCGTCCGTACCGATTGGGCCTGCGTAGGGACGGGCGGAGTGGTGACGACGAGGAGGGCGACGTGCC
>Ga0105245_10005291_pt1 | contig 11340 bp, 12 predicted proteins | sample KBSM54metaG_FD_81523 | JGI IMG/M metagenome (GOLD analysis project Ga0105245, IMG submission 81523) | Miscanthus rhizosphere microbial communities from Kellogg Biological Station, Michigan, USA - KBS M5-4 metaG | ecosystem: Host-associated > Plants > Roots > Rhizosphere > Soil | place...
ATGACGTCACTGATGTACGCGTATGTCGCCAGATCGGTGATCGCGCGGGCGAAGGCAACTTGTCGAGCGCCGTCGTAAACGCCGACACAAACCGAATTCGGGATCGCGCGAACGAGGATCTCACGCGTCACCGCCGCGCCCCAATGCGATCGGCTCAGCATGTCGAGCACCGCATCGACATCGATCCTGGAACGATCGGTAGATAGCAGCAGCCCGCCGCGATGCTCCTCAACGATTTGATCGTGCATCGACCGGAATATACGGGCCGGAACGAACGCGCTCTTAGCGTTTGGCCCGCTGCGGTGCAGCGACCAGGCGTGCGATCAACCGACGCTCGCCATAGCCCGCGACTGAGCTCGTAATCGAATACAGTGCGACGCCCGCGGACATGTGAGAGAGCACCGCAATCGTGAGCCCCACCGTCAGCAGGGCTGAAAAACCGAGCGCCACGCCGCGCGCCGCACTGCCGGCGGGCGCGCCCCCCGCGTTGAGCGCCTGCGACGATGCGGCCAACCACGACAGCCCGCCGGCGACAAGCGCGCCGATGATCGCGAACGAGCGATCGGGGCGCGCCAGCGATTTGATCCAGAGGAAGCCGCCGGCCCTTTCGCCGATGGTGCGGATCGTCGCATAAAGGCCAATCCCGAGCGGGAATTGCGCGAGACTGCCCACATCGGGAATACCTTTTCGTCCCGTACCCGCGGACGCGCGCCGAGCAGCGCGAACCGACAGCGGTAACATGAGTGCTCGAAGGCCGAGCGAGGCGACGACGATTGCCAAGCCCATGCTCCCGCCACAAAAGTGCGCGAGCGAAAAGAGCCCGCCGCGCAACAGATCCATCACCATTGACCAGGTCATCGCAGGATCGGTAGAGTCGACTGCCGTACGTCGTTGCGCCGAAAAAAGTTACGGGCGAAGCCGTTGTGACAGGATATCGTCCGATGTTGCGAACCCGTGACGCGCATAGAGCGGGCGGCTTCGCGCACTCGGCCAGAGAAAGACCGTATCGACGTCCAGATCGCGACACGCCGCCAAGGCGGCTTGTATCAATCGCGAACCAACCCCGGAATTCCGGAGCTCGGGCTGGATGTAGACGCTCGTGATGTACGCGTGCAGCTCCGCCTCCGTCCCCGGATTCGGCAGCTTCTCGACGAGTTGGAGCCAGAGCGTCCCGACGAGCGCCTCCTTCCCGGTATCGCGCTGTACAGCCACCCAAGCCCGCCAGCCCGTGTACCGCGTTAGACGATCGCGCATCCAGGGTTCGCATCGCGCGACGAAGTCTTGTTCGGCCTCGACGGCGGCGTGGTGGCGAGAGCGGAACGCGAACCGAAGGCGGGCCAGCTCCGATGCGTCCGCCGCCGTCGCGGCGCGAACGTCAATCTTTGGCTCGGAGGTCACTTAGCACCTATCATTTGGGCGTTCAATTCTCGGAGCTCTCGCAGATGCATCGCTTTCGGTCCGAATTTATCGGCTTGGTTGTGGCAGCAGCCAGCGTCGCCGCGCCTCATCAAGCTGTTCAGGCCCAGCTGGCCGACACGAACATCGTCGTACCCATCACGCCGCCGCGGACGCCGATTCCGCCAGAGGACGCGACGCGCAACATCACGAAGTTTTCGTTCATCGCGTATGGAGACACGCGCGGCGCGTTCGATGGAACGGTCGTACAGTACGAACATTCCCTGGTGGTGGGGACAATGCTTCGCACCATCCGGGCTCGCGCCGCCTCGACCGATCCGATCAAGTTCGTGGTGCAGAGCGGTGACGCCGTTGTCGACGGCCGTTCAGCGAACCAGCTCAACGTCAGCTATGTGCCCGTGATCAACCAGCTCACGGGCGCGGACGTCCCCTACTTCCTCGCCGTCGGGAATCACGACGTCCGCACGAGCACTTCGCTGACGGACACCGATCGCGTGAAGGGACTCAAGAATTATTTCGCGGCGAATTCGAAGCTCATTCCAGCCGAGGGTTCACCGCGACGACTCAACGGCTATCCCACGTACGCGTTCGGTTACGGCAACACCTTCGTGCTCCTGTTCGATTCCATCATCGCGAACGACAGCACGCAGTTCAACTGGATCCGCGGACAGCTCGAGGGGCTCGATCGGCGACGCTTCACCAACGTCGTCGTTGTGTGCCATCATCCGGCCTTTTCATCCGGTCCGCACGGTGGTTCCACGGTCGAGCTTCAGACCGCCGTCATGCGATCGCAGTACATGCCGTTGTTCCGCAAGCATCACGTAAAACTGTTGCTCACGGGACACGAGCATTTGTTCGAGCATTGGGTGGAACGGTACACCGATGCGACGGGTCCGCATCGCATCGACCAAATCGTGAGCGGCGGTGGCGGCGCGCCATTGTACGGGTACAACGGTGAACCAAACGTCCGTCAGTACCTCAGCGACAACGTCGCGTCGCAAGTTCGCTTAGAGCATCTGGTAAAACCCGAAGTGGACCCGGGCGCCAATCCGCACCATTTCGTCGTGGTGCACGTGGACGGGCCGAAGATCACACTCGAGGTGATCGGGGTGTACTGGGGCGCAGGATTCCAACCGTATCGCAGCGCAACGGTACAGCTCGATCCGCCTTAAAGACTTCTTAATGTTTCTGCTGATCTTAAAGGCCGATTTCGCGTCCGGGGTTTGCATTGTAGAGGCCCGCATGTCGCCGTGACGAGCGCGACTGTGCGCGCTTCACTTTCGGCCGACGAGCGCGCATTCGAGGCAGGGCCGATGGGGGCTTACAATGCGAATCTGGACAGTTTTGGCGACGACAGTCGTGCTCAGCGCGATCGCGGCGCCGGTGAGAGCCCAGGATACGAGTGCCACCAAGCCTGGCGGACTCAACAAGGTGGCGCATAACGTGAGCAAGACGATGAAGAAGGCCGGGCGGGACACGAAAGCGGAGGTCCACCGCGACGCCAGCAAGACACATCAAGCGCTCACGAAGGCCGGCAACAACACCAAGGCGCAGCTCAAGCGAACGACGGGCGTCACGACGCACTCGCCCGATGCGAATCACAAACCGGGCGGCGTGAACAAGCTGGCGCGTGACGTAAGTCACACGAGCAAGACTGTGGGAGCGAAAGCGAAGCACAGCGTGAAGAGCGCGGGCGGAGAAATCCATCAGGATCTCACGAAAGCCGGCAAACACGCGAAGGAAGTCGTCAAGGACTCGGTGAAAAAGCCGTAGCGACTTCAGCGTAGGCGTTGCGGCGTCACTGTCTAGCTCGTCCCAAAAGCGTCACTCGCTCCGGGCTAAGACAGTGGCACCGCACTCCCCCCCGCACTCCCCGTCCCTCGCCGCACCCTCTCTCGAGCGTTGTCCGCACGAGCAGCGTCCAGGCACGAAAGTCTGTCTGCACTGCCGTCACGAAGCGCGGATGATCGCCAAGGAACGCCGACGACGACTGCTGCTCCGCGGCAGTGCGATCTCGGCGGTTCTGCTCGTCGTCGCCTCGGTTGGAACGATTGGGGCGGTAACGCTCCGACGTTATACCGCGCCACGCGGCGGCGAATCAAAGCCGCAGCTTGCGCGGACGACTGAGGCGACAGCGCCCGTTCAAGACTCGGTTCCGGTGGTGGCCACCGCTGGACCGACGGTCGCAGCGCCCGTCACAAGTCCGGTATCGGCGGCTCTCAAGCCGCTGGTGCCCGAAGGGACGACGACACTCGCCGGCGGGATGACCGCGACGCGCCATGACAGCGTCGTCGTGCTGTCGTTCGACTTCGCGGGGGCGCGCACGCGAATCCCGGAACGGTTCGAGCGACTCGTTCGCGCGACGCTTCCCACGGTGTACGGCGCGCGCGCCGACTCGGCAATTCGCGCGATTCCCGACGGCGGTATCGCCCGGCAGGGTGATTTGTTCACGGAGCTAACGGAGCGCGGCGTGCGAATCCCTCTCGGCAGCGGGGGCGCGATCGCCCTCTATCCGATCTCGCGCCCGGGCCACGACGGTCCGCTCGTCACCCAATACCGCGTCACCGTCATCAAGAGCTGACCCTACTATTGTCATAGTTGACAAAGTCGTCAGAGGGCCGCATAGTACTATCACCCTAGTACTAAAGGCGGCCCGATGGACGATTTTGTGCTTGGTGATCGCGAGCTCGACGTAATGGGCGTCCTCTGGGACCTCGGCTCGGGCACCGTCGCCGAGGTGCGCGACAAGCTCCCCGCCGACCTCGCCTATACGACGGTACTGACGATCCTTCGCAATCTCGAAGCGAAAGAGCTCGTCCAGCACACGACCGAGGGCAAGGCGCATCGCTACCACCCGCGCGTTGCGCGAAAGACCGCGCGGCGCAGCGCCCTCGCCCGCGTCGTAGACAAGCTGTTTCACGGCTCTCCGGAACAGCTGATCACGCAGCTCGTCGAGGACGAACAGCTCTCCGCTGACGATCTCCGGCGACTCCGTGCCCTCTTGTCCACGCAGGAAAAAAAGGGGAGGGCCAAGCGATGATCGGTTCATGGATGCTGTATGCGATCGCCGTGAGCGCGTTGTTCACCGTCGCCGCGCATGCATTGGAGCGGGTCGTGGTAGCGCGTGGACGACCGCGACGAATGCTCTGGGTTGTCGCGACCACGCTTTCGGTTGCCTGGCCGGCGGTCGCGGGATTCCGTCGCTTCACGGCACTTGAGGTCCTGCCGGTAACGGTCGTCCCATTCACGATCACCGTTCCGGCGCCAGAGAGGATTGTTCCGGCAGCGCGCACGCCGTTACGCGGCGAGCAGATCGACCGCGCGCTCGTCACGCTCTGGGTCGCGCTCAGCGCGCTGCTGTTGCTTCGACTGGTCGGCGGCATCGCGACGTTGAGGCGGGCGCGCCTCGGCTGGCGCCGGGAAGAGCTGGATGGCATGACGGTGTGCGTTTCGCCGAACGTTGGTCCCGCAGTCGTTGGGTTGCGCTCGATGAACGTCGTGCTGCCGGAGTGGATCCTCGATCTCGATCGACCACTTCGCGCACTGGTCCTGCGACACGAACAAGAACATCGCGACGCTCGCGATCCGTATGTCCTATTCGGCGCGGCAGCGGCTGTGTGCTTGATGCCCTGGAACCCGGTGCTGTGGTTTCAAGCCCGCCGGCTGCGCCTCGCAATCGAGTTGGACTGCGACGCGCGGGTTCTCCGGGCGCATCCGACACCCGAACGCTACGGGCTGTTGATGCTCACGATCGCTCAACGCCGGAGCGTCGCTCCGACACTCTTCGCGCCGATGCTCGCCGAGCCGGCGACTCAAATTGAACGGAGGATCATCGAGATGCGAACGACGACACGACGCATTGCGCGCTGGACCGTCGTCGGTGGAACAGTGCTCGCGGCCGGCGCCGTCACGCTGGCCGGGTCGCTGCGGTCCGCCGGTGCAACGACGATGCGAGCTGTGACGACGATGGGATCGGAGATCGCGGCAACCGCGCTCCCGGCGCATCGAGAGTCGCGCAATCAGCAGGGAAATCCCGCGCCCCGCTATCCCGACATGCTTCGCTCAGCCGGTGTCGAGGGTTCGGTGGTCGTCGAGGTGTCGACCGACGAAAACGGGATTCCAGATACGTCCTCGATGCGCGTGATGGCGGCGACGCACGATCTGTTCGCCGCGTCAGTGCGTCAGGCACTGGCGAAGTGGCATCTGAGTCCGCGTGCCAACGTCCGATTGCCCTTTTTGTTCGTCATGAGCAACAAATCGGCGACCGATATGGCCTCGGTGCCGCCGGGCACGGTCGTCATCACCGGCGTGCCGATGAACAATCCGGGCGTGCACGTCGCCGCCGCTGTGGTGAGCACCGTGGCTCCGTCATCGCAGCCTGACACCGTCCGTCTGCGGGCGCGGGCCGTGCTGCGAGAGGTCGAGGTCCCGCGCGACTCGGTCGCGCGAACACGCGTCGCGGCCGATAGCCTCATCATCATCGACGGAGTCCCGGAGGTCCGGGTGCGCCGTGCCAATCCAGTGGGTGGCGGTACCGACACCGTTCGCACGTTCTACACGCGACCGCGAGTGACCGAAGTTCCGGTGAAACGGCCGGACCTCGCGGAGCAGCCGTATTTCGAGTTCCAGGTCGAGAGAGCAGCAACTCCGCGACCGGGGAATGCCGCGCCTCGGTATCCCGACATGCTTCGGTCGGCAAACGTCGAGGGCGAAGTCCTGGCTCAGTTCATCGTCGATACGTTGGGCCATCCCGATATGGACACGTTCAAGGTGTTGAAGTCGACACATGATTTGTTCACACAGGCCGTCATCGGCAGTTTGCCCAACATGGCGTTCTCTCCGGCCCTCGTCGGCGGGAGACCAGTCAAGCAGCTGATCCAGATGCCGTTCCAGTTCAACCTGAACAAGAACCCAAACTGAGCCCTACCGCGGGAGTAGTCTTTTCGTAGACTACTCTCGCATGTCGTCCTCGAATCTCGTTGCCATCACGAACCTCCCGTCGCCGCTGCTCTACCTCGGCGTGCGGACGTTCGCCGACGAAGCAGCGGTCGACTTCGAGATCGCGTTGCGGCAGCACGAGCAGTATCGGGGCGCTCTGGAGCGGTGCGGGTGCCGTGTGATCTCGCTCGAGGTGAATCGCGAGCACCCCGATTCGGTATTCGTCGAAGACACGGCGCTCGTGCTCGACGAGATGGCGATCATGATGTCGCCGGGGGCGGCATCGCGCCGCGACGAGCCGAAAGGGATTGAACCCGCCTTGGGCGAATACCGCAACATCGTGCGTGTGGAGCGGCCGGCAACGATCGACGGCGGGGACATCGTACGCAGCGGCCGACAGCTCTACGTCGGCGAATCGCAACGAACGAATGCGGCCGGTATCTCGGCGCTCGGTGCACTCTCGCGCGAATCCGGGTATTCGGTCGCCAGCATTCCGGTGTTCGGTTGTCTGCATCTCAAGAGCGCGTGCAGTGCTCTTCCCGACGGCCGGTTTCTCGTGAATCCCGATTGGATCGACGTGTCGCCGCTTCCGAAGGATCGGTTGCTGCCCGTTCCCGACAGCGAGGCGTGGGCCGGCGATGTGCTCGTCATTGGCGAGCGGATCATCGTGTCGGACGCATTTCCGGACACGATCGAGCTTCTCGGACGGGAAGGTTGGGAGGTCATTCCCGTCGGCGTGTCCGAGTTCGCGAAGGTCGAGGGCGGCGTGACCTGTTTGAGCCTCGTCTTTAGCGAAGCCGCCCGCGCCTGAGGCGCTATTTCCGCTTGTCCTTCGGGCGCGTGAGGCGCTCGCCGAGCAAGCCAAGCATGATGCCGAACGGAATGTTGAGCGCGGCCATCAGCACCGCGAGCACCAGGCTGAGGAGCGAATAGGGCCTCGGCGCGCGGATGAGATTGATCGTCACCGCGGCGACCGCGGCGACGCAGCCGAGCGTAAATCCAAAACGACCCGCGGCGTCGATTCGCGCTTTGATCCGCGGGTCGTCTTCCGGTTTGCGACGTGGTAAGTCCACGCCACAAAACTACACGCGATCAGTCCTTGGGCGACGTCCCCTTGACGACCGGGAGGTTTCGGCGGGACCAGTCCTGGTATGACCCGTCGTACAGCCTGGTCGGGTAACCGAGGGCGCGCGCAGCGAGGTACGTCATGCTCGCCCGATATCCGACCCAGCAGTACGTGACCACGGTGTCGCCGGCCGGAACGCGCGCTGAGTACAGCTTGGCGAGCGCGGCACGATCGAGAAACTCGCCTTCATCAGAGTTCTTGAACAGCTGCTCCCATTCGAGCTGCCGGCCGCCGAGCAGGTGGCCGTTGCTCGGCATGCCGTGTCGCTCTCCGTCACCGACGTATTCGCCGTCGGTGCGGGTGTCGATCAGCGAGAGGCCAGGCTTGCCGAGTCGCGGCTGAATCCACGCCGCATCGACGACAACCTCGGGACGCGGCTTCGGCGAATAGGAGCCTCTCGACACCTTCGCGACGACGGGGCCCACGGCGCGGCCTTCCCGCTTCCACTTGGCCAAACCGCCGTCGAGGACGGACGCGCGAACATTGCCGAGATAGTCGAGGGTGAAGAATGCGCGAGATGCCATCGGCGCCATGTGTCCGTAGATGACGACGTGCGATCCCGACGAGACGCCGGCACTCTCGAACAAGTCCTTCAACTTGTCGACCGGAGGAAGCTCGGTGCCAAGACCATCACGCTGTGCGGTGATGTCCATGTACGACACGAACCGCGAGCCGGGGATGTGGTCGCCCTTGGCGTCAGCGGTATCGTGGCCGACGTAGAGGACGACGAGCTTCGGATCGGACAGGTGGCGGGCAAGCCAGGCCGTGGAGACGATGACGGAATCGTCGTCGACTTTCTGTGCGGCGGCGGGGCGCGGCGACGTCGCGAGGATCGCGGCGGCGGCTCCGAATAACATCAAGCGGGGTTGCGTCATGTAATCGCCCGGTGGAGTGTGGGTTCGTCGACTAAGCGTCGGCGGCAAGCGCCAGCGTGACTGCGTCAGCATACTCTTTCCAACGAGCCGCCTCGGCGCGCAGCCGCCGGCGACCCGCTGACGTGAGCGTATAGTATTTCGCTTCGCGACCGGTCTCGCTCACGCCCCAGTCTTCCTCGAGCAGTCCCTTTCGCTCGAGACGGTGTAGCGCGGGATAGAGCGCGCCCTCCTGAACGTTGAGCGCGTCCTTCGTGGTTTGGCGAATCCAGCGTCCGATCGCGTAGCCGTGCATTCGTCCTTGACTCACGGCTTTGAGAATCAAGACGTCGAGCGTACCGACGAACAGATCACTTCCGCCCATTTGGTTCGGTCTCCCAAAGGTTGTTCAGCTCGCGCGAATCGTCGCGGCTGGATCAATTGCAGTCGCGCGACGCGCCGGGACGACGCAGGCGATGAGGGCCACGACGACAAAGACCGCGGCGACCCCTAAATAAGTGGCGACGTCCGTCGCCTGCACGCCGTAGAGCAACGTAGTGAGCGAGTGCGCGGTCACCCGCGCGGCCAATGCACCGAGCAGCACTCCAATCAGCGCCAAGCGCAGCCCCTGACGAACGACGAGCGCGAGAATCGCCTGTCGCTCGGCGCCGAGTGCCATTCGAATGCCAAACTCCTGCGTGCGCTGGCTGACGGAGTAGGCAATCACGCCGGCAAGTCCGGCCGCCGCGATCACCAGCGCGAGCAGGGCAAAAGCCGTGAGAAGCGCAGTGGTCAACCGCGGCGATGCGATCACGTCGCGGCGCGCGTCCTCGAGAGTGACAACGTCGGTGACCGGCTGGTTGGGGTCGATGGCGTGAACGGTTTGGCGAATGAGCGTCGAGGTCGCGGCGGCTCCCGCGTTGCTTCGCACCAGAACGCGAAGGTCGCGCACTCTCGTGAGCGTCAGCGGCAAGTAGATCTGCTCGGGCACGTCCGACGCCGGTCCGAATTGACGCACGTCTCCGGCGACGCCGATGATGGTGGCCCACTGCTCGCGGTTGAACGAGATCTGTTTGCCGACGGCGTCGCCGCCGGCGAAGTATTTCCGCGCCGCCGAGGCGCTGATCATCGCGACAGGAGCGGCTGTATCTCGATCGGCTGGGCCGAACGCTCGGCCGCTCATGATCGGTACGCCGAGAACGCCGAAATATCCTGGCGAGACAACGCTCACTTCGGCCTTTGGCAGCCGAGAGCTGTCGGCTACGTCACGGCCGCGCAAAACGAAGGTCGACAGGTTCTGCGCGTTCGAGCTGCTCGCCGGGAATTCCGTCGCGAGGGCGACTGACTTCACCGATCCGTCCGAGGATAGCCGCTCGATGAGATCCTCGGTGAAGCGCTGGATCGGCGCGGCTGACGAATACTTAGTGAAATTGAGATCGACGCGCGCCGTCACGACATTCTGCAAATCGTAGCCGGGGCTGGTCGTGACCAGACGCGCGAAACTCCGGATCATCAGGCCCGCGCCGATCAGGATGACGAACGCGAGCGCGACCTCGCCGATCACGAGCAGGCCGCGCAGCCGGACCCGCGGATTGCCGCTGGTCGTGGCGCCACCGTCTCGAAGGCGCGACACGACATCCCTGCCCTGTGCGAACACCGGGATGATTCCAAATGCGACGCCGGCAAGCGCGGCGATGGCGAACGTGAACAGGGCGACACGCCAGTCGAGAACGATCTCTTCAGCCCGCGGAGTGAAGCGGGTCGTGTAGCGAGCCAAAGCGCCGATCACCGCGGCGGCGCCGACGAGCCCCATGGCACCGCCGGCGAGCGAGAGCATTACGCTTTCGGTGAGCAGTTGTCGAAGTAACCGTCGCCGCCCTGCGCCGAGGGCGGTGCGGATGGCCAACTCGCGCTGTCGGCCGAGGTGCCGAGCCAACGTCAGATGAGCGACGTTGATGCAGGCGACGAGCAGCACCAGTCCTGCGACGGCGAGAAGAACGAGAAAGGCGGGTGCGGCGCTCTGCGTCATCGACGTGCGCAGCGGAGTCACCTTAACCGCGGCGTCCTTGATCGCGGGCCCATACGAAGCTGGATACACCGTATGCCACCGCGCCTCGAGGGCGGCCGCCTCACGCTGGGCGTCGGCTGCGCCTTTCCCCGGCGCCACACGGCCGACGATCGCGACCATGCGCGACTGGCGCTGACTCTTCACACGCGGGTTCGAGCGGAACGGGCATGAGGAGACTGGCATCCAAACGTCGTTGCGGTCCGGATAGGCGGGCAATGGCGGAAGGATGCCGATGACGAGATGCTGGCGATCGTTCATCGTGAAGGTTTGGCCGACGATCGATGAGTCGCCGCCCAGCGCGGTCATCCAGAAGCGATAACTAAGCAGCAGAACCGGCGCGGCGCCGTCGTGATCCTCACCGCGAATAAACGCGCGGCCGAGCAGCGGTCGCACGCCGAGGAGATCGAAGAAGTCGGCCGACACGACGCCGGTTTGCACGCGGCGCGGCTCGCCGTGGCCGAGCAGATCGAACGACATCGAGTGATACTCGGCGAGGCCGTCGAGCGACGACAACGAGGCTCGGAAGTCGGCGGCCTCGGTCGGCGAAAAGCCAATGTCGTTGATGGCCAGCGATCGGACGGGGTGCTCCAGCGTGATCAAACGATCGCCGTGCGCGTAGGGCAAGCGTCGAAGGAGAACGCCGTTCACCATGCTGAAGATCGCGGTATTCACGCCGATGCCGAGGGCGAGCGTCACGAGCACGGCGGCGGTGAAGCCGGGCGCGCGACGAAGGGTGCGTACCGCATAGCGAACGTCTTGGGCGACCGAGAGGGCGTAGTCGCGCTAGTCTTTCCGTCGGACGACCCGGCGGCGTTCGTCGCGCGTTGCCGCCTCGATGATCGTCGGATCGCCGAACGCGGCGATCGCCTCGGCGCGAGCGCGGTCGGGACTCATGCCCGAAGCAACTAATTCTCGCGTTCGCATCTCGATGTGGAACGCAA
>Ga0105245_10005293_pt1 | contig 11339 bp, 11 predicted proteins | sample KBSM54metaG_FD_81523 | JGI IMG/M metagenome (GOLD analysis project Ga0105245, IMG submission 81523) | Miscanthus rhizosphere microbial communities from Kellogg Biological Station, Michigan, USA - KBS M5-4 metaG | ecosystem: Host-associated > Plants > Roots > Rhizosphere > Soil | place...
GGTGGATACGGACTGTGATGTGGACGCAGCCTGCGGTGCAGGAGTGGAAATTGCCTGCAATCTGCGGGCTAACTCGCCCGGATTCTCGACCCATCTGTACTGGGGATCCATCGTTACCCAGCAATAGACGAGATGCCCTTGATAACGCCAATTATCCAGAATTACGCCCTTCTGAAACGGCTGTCCCTTGGCGGTTACGACGATGACATTGTGTTCGGCGCCGCTTCTCGCGTACGATTCCGCCCAGTGCAGATCAAGGGTTTGCAACTTTAGGGCGTTTAATCGGATTAACAGTTCGCCGGCATATTGAAAACAAAGGCCTCCCTTACGGGCTCCGGTGTTGACGAGGAAATTCTGAACGCCGGGTAGCGAGACAACATTCCATTCCTTAGCCAGTTCTCGTCCGGTATTGTAGGCGCATTCCACCACACGCTGTGCTTCATCCGGGCGAACCGAAGGTGAAAACCCGGTTATTCGTCCGCGCAAAACCGGATCGTCAGCTGACTTGGCCAGCAGAAACATCTCGGTTCGACGAACGTTATACAAAAAAGGGTTAGCAACCGCCCTTTCATCAGCCAGAACGCAACAGCAAACTCCTATCGCCAAAGTAATCAGGACCGGGCATGCCCTTTGGAATGAGCGCATAGGTGCAGTCATCACGGCCTTCTTTTGATATCATCGAGACAACATTGGCTCAAGACGCGATCACGACGAAAAAATCCGGTCTGCAGATCGGAAAACTCCGACGGTCGATTTATTTCAGTGCAGATCGGTCGATGAAATCGGGATACTCTGGACTTCGCCCATGTATCGGACTCGTGCCGTCTGCGAGTCGCGCGATATGTCGGGAGGGGTATTCCGGGCCGAAGCACGGTTTGTCCGAACGAATGGTGTTCACACTGCAAAAAAGCGCGCCAGTGGTTAGCCGGCGCGCCTTTTCGTTAACTAGCGGTTGATTACTTTAATGTGATTTCGCGCATCAGCTTGGCGCCCAGGATCTCGCGAATCTCCAATCGTTTGGTGGCCATCGCGCGCTGTTCATCAGCCGAGCCGGAGATTTTTTTAGTGATCGGATCGAATTTCTCGCGCGCGTTATCCAACGCGCCCATGTTTTTCGATTCCACCATGAGCAAGATATTGAAATCCTGCGGAGTCGAGGCTTCACCGAGCAGTACCTTGTAATCCAGGATCAGGTTTTGCTTTTTCGCTTCGTCGAGCTGGCCCTTGAAACTCTTAGCGATTCCTTTGAGGTAATCATCGCCCATGCCGGGTTTAGTTTTGACCATTGTTATATTCCACACCGACCCTTCGGTATAAGGCGCCTCACTTTGCGCCTGGCATAGTCCGGTGAACGCTGCAAATACCGCGATGCAGCTGATGATAGTTAGGCTTTTCATATATATTTCTTTCTTGTTTAAGGTTGCGCAATAGAGAGGCCGCCCCAAAAACCGAGGGAATGAAACGCGACCTCGCGTCGGTCAGAATCCAGCCGGCCACTTTGCGGCCACAAAGTGCGTCCTGCTAGCTAGGCCGATATATCGGTGAATAGCGAGTACATAAAAATATGTCTGGCTGGTAGCAGACGCGAGATAGGGGAGAGCCGCTCGATTTGCGGCGAAGAGAACAGAGGACGAGTTGAAAAACAACTCCTCTTTTGAAGGCCCTATCGGGGCCGTCCCCTAGCTGCCGCGTCGTAATCTGCGGTTGCGGGACGAAGGCGGATACTCTTCGTTTGGATCAGCAGGTGCACTGCGTTGTTTAACGGACGATAATAATGGTTATGCCATTTCGTCCGCTGCAACTCGCCCCGCAAATTCACAAAGCCATTCAGGAAGCGGGTTATACCGAGCCGACCCCGATTCAACTTGCCGCTATTCCCGAAGTCCTGGCAGGACACGACGTCATCGGAATCGCGCAAACGGGTACCGGAAAAACGGCGGCATTCGTTTGGCCAATCCTGACCAAGCTGATGGCGCGCAACCGAAACGGGAACCGGCGCGAAACGCGCGCGCTTATCGTTGCGCCGACGCGGGAGCTGGTCGTGCAGATCGCGGAAAACGTACTCGCCTATGCGCGACATCTTCCTTTGCGAATGGCCACCGTGTTCGGCGGGGTGAGCGAACGCCCGCAGATTGAAGCGCTCCGGGCCGGCGCCGATGTGGTCGTGGCCACCCCCGGCCGGCTGATTGATCTCATGGGACAACGGCAGACAAATTTTTCGCAAATTGAATTTCTCGTTCTCGATGAAGCTGACCGAATGCTCGACATGGGATTCCTGCCTCCGATCCGCCAAATCGTGGAAGCGCTTCCCAAAAACCGGCAGACACTGATGTTCTCGGCCTCTCTTTCGCGTGAAATCGAGAAGCTGACCCACGAGTTCCAGCGATCACCAAAAACGATCGAGATTGGTCGGCGCGCGAACCCTGCTGAAACCGTTAGTCAATTTGTTTACGAAGTGCGCCCGCACTTGAAGCCTGCTCTTTTGCTCCATTTGCTGAGCGATCCGCAGTTCGACACGGTGCTCGTGTTTACGCGGACGAAACGCGGCGCCGATCGAATCGCCCGCAAACTTGAAGCGGGTGGGATCAAGGCCGGCACAATTCATTCGAATCGTTCTCAAAATCAGCGGCTGCGGGCGTTAAAGGATTTCAAGTCAGGAGCCGTGCGGGTGTTGGTGGCAACCGACATTGCAGCGCGCGGTATCGATGTGGATGGGATTTCACACGTGGTGAATTATGACTTTCCGATGCACTCGGAGGATTACGTACATCGGATCGGCCGCACAGGACGTGCGCACGCGGTGGGCGATGCGATCAGTTTCATCACACCGGAAGACCAGGGACCATTGCGTTCACTGGAGCGTTTTATCGGTCGTGGGATCGTTCGGAAAAAAGCACAAGGCTTCGCTTACGACGAGCCGGCGCCGCTTGGCGACGAGCGGGGCAGGGGACAATCGCGAATCTCGAAGCGAAAGATCGAGCCGCGATTGCCGGGAAATTCGCCGCATGGGAGCGGCCAGGCCCCGCACAGCAATGGCGGGCGGCGTTTTCGGAATGCTCCATCGAACAACCGTCCTCCGCGCCGGTCTTATCGAAGGCACCGCTGAGCAATCAGCGGTGAGAAATGAGCAGCGAAGTCGCCAGTTACGTCCTCGCTCGGCCCAAACTAAAACGGCTGAACGTTTTCACGTTCAGCCGCTGTTAATTTTAACCTATTGTCGGATCGTTAGACTACGACTTATCGTAAGCTAATGTGCTCGTGACTTTCGCCCCCTTGGCATTCGTCATCGTGCTCTTAACCATTCGGGTCTTTCCATCGGTGGCCACGACGATCGTGCCGTCACCAACGGTTTTGCCATCCTTCTGAGTCACCATGTCGATGGTGTTTTCGCCGTTCATCTTGAACGAGCGTTGATCGGCCTGTGGATCGCCAGTGACCGCATAGAATTTGCCGTCCAGCTTTCCAATCCACATGCTGTGAGTTTTGTTACCCTCAGCGTCAGTTCCGTCGACCGTACATTTGTCCTGGCCGTCAACTTTCTCCCACACCACCAGCGTGGTTTTGCCGGCGCCGTCGCCGAAGGTGGATTTGCTTTCATTCAGTTTCCACGTGCCCAAGGTCGGGTTCGCGAAACAGATTGCGACTGCTGCGACGGAAAACAGCAGCGTTAAACCGATTGTTTTTGTTTTCATATTTTTCAAATTCCTAACAGTTTATTGTTTCGGCACTGGATCCGACGCAAAATTTGCGTGGACCAGTGTCCATTTGCCGTCCTTTTTCACGAACACGCGTGTCGATTTTGCGCGGTCCGGTGTTGTCTTTCCGTCCTTGTCCTGGGTAACGCCGACAAAGTTGTAGGTCAGAATGGCAACATCGCCGTTGTAGACCTGGACTTTGGGGTTGGTCATTTCCGATACCAAGTTCTTGGAGGACTCTTTTCCTGAAGCCTCCGCTAGTCGCGAATTCATCGCTTTCCCGTCAAGGCGGGTGGCATACTGGCCATTGAACTCAGTGTAATCATCCGACATGTCTTTGGACTGCTCCGCGACATTCGTTGGATCTTTGATTCCCGCCGCCCATTGCGCCTTGGTCATGGCAATGACCGCATCGGTTGTTGCCTGGTCGGCTTGCTGAGCCGACGCGTTCATCGTGAGAGCCGAGCAACAAGCCGTCGCGATTATCACTAACATTAATTTCTTCATGCTATTTCCTCCGGGATATCCCCGTGTGTATGAGCTGACCATGCTCAAGGTTAGACCGCAGCGGACAACGGTCTTTGCTAGCTATTGCCGCCGAACCGGTTGACAAACCGGATCCTCGCTTGCTGGGCGTTAGGCCCTAATAGTCCACGATACGCGTAAGTCAATCGATTTCACTCGAAATCGAGTGCGGTCCGACATTCTTGAGATTGATTATTTGAGCGCGCCGGAGTTTTAATCGGGATGCAATGCAACCCAGTGAAGCACTTGGCGTGGCAGCGCAGGTTGCAGTCACGCTCGCCGGATTCGCCGGGATCGTTGTCGTGTTCCGCCCGCAATCGGTGCGCGAATGGTCGGCGCTCGATCGTTTTCGACTCACATTGTTGTTGATGAACTCGGCCATGCCGCTCTGCTTCGCGCTTTTCGGCATGTTGTTGCTGAGTGTCGATCCGGCGCCAGTATCGATTTGGCGCTGGTGCAGCGGTTTGGCGTTTGTCAGCTCGGTTGTGGCGTTTGTTTTGATGCCTAATCCTCGCCGACGAATTCCCGCCACCGATCTGCAATCAGTGAATAAATTTGTCTTCTACTCGGTTGGGGGAATTTTGACAGCAGCGGCGGTGCTGCAAGTCATCAACTTCGCTGTCTGGAACCGCTTCTGGCCATTCTTCACCGTGATCTTCGTTCATCTTGTCGCGGCCGTGCTCCAATTCCTGAGGCTTTTGCTGCTGCCGCCGAACGCATCGAAGCCAGGTTGAGCAGCTGAAGTGTGGAGGAGTTGAGGAGTTGAAGAGTTGAGGGGTTAGGCAAGAAACAATCTTGAGCTAATAGCACACGAATCAGTATTGAATCGCATGGAGAATTTCTCAGTTAGGCAAATTGGAGTGATACGCTCGGACTTGAAGACACGGGAAGAAGCGCCGCGGCAGGGGGCGGAAGGAGCACCGGACGCGTGGCTGGAGATCGAACCGGAATTTGCCGACGCCTTGTTAGGTATGGAGGTCGGTCACGAGCTGATCGTTATCACGTGGATGCACCGGGCTGATCGTAATGTGCTGAAAAATCATCCGCGCAGCGACCCGAGTCGTCCGCTCACGGGCGTATTTTACACCCACTCTCCGGCGCGACCGAACCCGCTCGGATTGCATCCGGTGACGGTGCGCAAAATTGACGGGACGCGCCTGCTGATCGGGCCGATTGAGGCATTCGATGGCACGCCGGTGGTCGACATTAAGTCAGCGTCAACGCGGGTGGATGTGTGAAGCTTTCGTCGTGAAAATGGAGCGCTAGAGCTGAAACCGAGCCGACCGAGCAGACAAGGTTTGCCAAAGCCGATTCAATCCCGTTAGCTCGGAGCGTGTTGCCGAAGACAAAGTATGCACGCAGCGGCGATGTTCGGATCGCTTATCAGGTAACCGGCGACGGGCCGTTCGATGTCGTCTGGGCGCCGGGGACCATGTCTCATCTCGATATGGATTGGGAAATACCGCAGCGCGCTCTTTTCTTCGAGCGCTTCAGCAAGTTCTGCCGTCTGATTCGGTTTGATAAACGCGGAACCGGTCTGTCGGATCGCCCGGTTAGTATGGCAACCCTGGAGGAGCGCACCGATGATATTCGCGCGGTGATGGACGACGTTGGAATTGAGAGCGCCAATATTCTTGGCGTCTCGGAGGGCGGCTCGATGGCATGTCTGTTCGCCGCGACTTACCCAAAGCGGGTCAATTCGCTCCTCATTTGGGGTGCGCAGGCTCGCTGGATCGCGTGCGAAGATCATCCGTGGGCGCAAACTCGCGAAGAGCATAACGAGATGCTCGCGATGGTGCAGGATGATTGGCCGTCGATCGACTACATCATCGGGCCCGGCGCGGGCATGGGAAAGGACGCGCCGCCCGCGGCCGTCGAAGCCGTTGCGCGTTACATGCGGGCCGCCGCCAGCCCTTCGGCGGTTTATGCCTACGAGGTTATGAACGGCCAGATCGATACGCGTCCCATTCTGCCATCGATCCAGGCGCGCACTTTAGTTATGAACAGAACCGGCGATCCATGCGCTCGCGTGGAGGCGGCGCGCGACATGGCCTCGCGAATTCCGGGCGCAACGTTTAAGGAATATCCAGGGAAAAGTCACTCAATGATGCTGGATGACATGGACGTCGTCCTCTCCGACATCCACGAATTCATTACCGGCGAGCGACCAATCGACTCCTTCGATCGTGTCCTCGCGACTGTGCTTTTTCTCGACATTGCTTCATCAACGGAGCGCGCGGCGGCGTTAGGCGACACCGCCTGGCGTAATGTTCTGAACTCCTATTACAGCGTCGTACGCAAGGAGCTTTCTCGTTACCGCGGCAAAGAAACCAACACTACCGGTGACGGCTTCCTCGCGACATTCGACGGACCGGCGCGCGCTGTTCGCTGCGCCGTGGCGATTGCGCTCGCCGTGCGCCAATTGGGTATCGAAGTCCGCGCGGGCGTGCATACCGGCGAATGCGAAATGATGGGCGACAATATCGGCGGGATCGCGGTTCATGCCGGCGCGCGAATCATGGCACGGGCCGAACCCGGCAGCGTGGTTGTTTCAAGTACCGTGAAGGATCTCGTCGCTGGTTCCGGGATTAATTTTCAGGAGCTCGGGGTCCACGAGTTAAAAGGCGTTCCGGGTGAGTGGCGGCTGTTCGAGGCGCGGTCGTAAGAAATCACGCGCCATTGCCGAGACCGCTAACGATTCGCACGCGTGTCGGTTCGCTAGCTCCTGTTTAAAAACCCGTTAATTGACCTGCGGCCGCGACGCCTTGAACGTGGAAGATGGCTAAGATGACTGTTCAACCTTATCTTTTCTTCGGCGGACGCTGCGAAGAAGCTCTCGAGTTCTACCGCGAAAGTCTGGGAGCTGAAATCGTCATGCTGAGCCGTTTCAAGGAGGCTCCGCAACCGATGCCGGGTTTACCCGATTGTTTCGATGACAAGATCATGCACGCGACGGTGCGCATCGGTGAAAGCATGTGGATGGCATCGGATGGTCAATGCGAAGGCAATCCTAACTTCGAAGGTTTCTCCCTCTCTATTACCGTGCCTAACGAATCGGAAGCCAAGCACGTCTTTGGCGCGCTTTCCAAGGAAGGGCTCGTTACGATGCCGCTGGAAAAAACTTTCTGGACTTCGAGCTTCGGAATGGTGCAGGACCGATTCGGAGTCAGCTGGATGGTTTCAGTCGAACACAAACAGGAATGAGGGCAGTGACGAGCGCCGAGTGACAAGTGACAAGATGTTAGAGAAGAGCAAAGCGTTCAGCGGTTTCGCCGTGCCGGACATTGAGAAGGCGAAGAGATTTTATGGCGAAACGTTAGGGCTGAAGGTATCGGAAGAACACGGTTTGCTGACTTTGCATCTGGCCGGCGGCAATAGCGTGCTCATTTATCCGAAACCGAACCATGTTCCGGCGACATTCACCGTGTTGAATTTTCCGGTGGAGAATGTCGATCGTGCGGTGGAAGACTTGAAGAAGCGCGGTGTGCGTTTTGAGGTTTACGATCTGCCCGATATTAAAACGGACGAGAACGGGATCATGCGCGGCAACGGTCCGACGATTGCCTGGTTCAAAGATCCGGCCGGCAATATTCTTTCCGTGCTTGAGCCAGCGTGATCGCGCAAGCGCGACTGAGACTTCAGCACAACCCGCGAAGGAGTGAGTTTCGATCTCATAATATGATGCGCTGGATTTTTCGACTTATCGTTATCTCGGTGGTTGGTAAACTTTTGAATCGTTATCTTGGATCGCGTCAGCCACAGCCACGGTCGCAGGGCTAGCTGATTGCGGGCAAGGCCGAGCTGTCCGCTGTAGTGCCGCGATCGCGGGACGAGGGAGGAGCATCAAGCCTCAAACATAAATCCAGTCATAGTATCGGATGCGAACTTTGATTGGGGATCGATGATATGTAGTCGGTCATAACCAGGGAATTATATGAAAACCAAGCTGATCATTCTGACGTGCACGCTCATTTGTCCCTTCGCTTTTGGACAAGTGAAGATCGAAGAAACGAAGACTGTTGTGACGAAAACAGAACCCGCGGTTGAACGGGCGGGCACGATGGGAACAGTGGCTTCCTTTTTGCCTGGCAGCAGCATCACGATAAACCAGGATGCGTTGACGAATCCCAGGAAATATCCGATGGCTAAAGGAGTGGTGTTCGACAAACAATCGGGCGCAGCCGTTAGTCCCGATTCCATTAAGCCAGGCACCCGTGTTGGCGTTCGATTGAATGCCGCGGGCGAAGTAGATCACATCACCTTATTAGATCCGCGGTAGTGGCTGCTCAGTGGATAGTGAGGGTTGTGGCGGCGGTTATGACCGCCGAAACGCCGGCAAAGTGTGTCCGATGCCAGGCAGTTTACCAATGTGTGCCGCAACCGCGTAGCACCATCAGAAGAATGATGGTGCCAATGATGGAAACGAAAAGGGAACCGAGACAGCCAAGACGGTTGGAAAAGAAGGCGAACATTTGCTGTTTATCGCCATGGATGTGTTCGGCGGTTCCCTAAATCGGCCTCGGTCACCCACGTCTAGCCGATGCCGGAGAGGCAGAAGCATGCACTGATGAACCGATGCAGCGATGACTCGGCAGAATCTCGTACTCACCGCGGCATGTTATTCGAAGTGAATAACGCGGCAATTTCCCAGAAGTAACACCATTGTCACTTTCGAGTGGTGGAAGCGAGCGAGCACGCTCCGCGACCGAACAGCAAGAGTTACAAAGGTCCGTTTATGGCGATCCGGCACTCGAAGCGGCCGTTGATTTTTCTGACATGCCTAACTGAGCGAAGAGAAACGAATATTGATCAGCCAGTTGTTTCACTCGTTCACTCAAGGCGGTACCGATCCCGTGACCCGCGCTCGAACTGGTTCGCAATAGAATCGGATTTGTGGATTTGTTAGCGGCCTCCAGGCGCGCGAGCATCTTTCGCGAATGATAAGGCGCAACCCGGCCGTCGTTAGCGCCGGTCATCAGCAGGATTGACGGATATTTCGTTCCATCCACCACGTGATGGTAGGGCGAGTAAGCATAAAGCGCCTTAAACTGCTCCGGATCCTTCACCGTTCCGAATTCGGTCACGTTGAAGGCGCCGTTAGGGGCAAGTTCTACTCGCAGCATGTCGTAAATGCCGACATAGGATACGACTGCCCGAACCAGATCGGGGTGCTGCGCGATCATCGCGCCCATCAACAGCCCGCCATTGCTGCCGCCGAGAATCGCGAGCCTTTCTGGAGAAGTCCATTTCTCCTTCACCAGATATTCTGCCGACGCAGCGAAATCATCAAACACGTTTTGCTTTTTGGTCAGATTACCGGCCTTGTGCCAGTCTTCGCCGAATTCGCCGCCACCGCGTATGTTCGCCACGACATAAACCCCGCCACGATCAAACCAGACGCGGCGGGTAAAATCGAAGTTCGGTTGCATGTTAACGCCGTAACCACCGTAACCGTAAAGGAGAGCCGGATTGCTGCCGTTCTTTTGGGTGCCTTTGCGGCGAATGATGTTCAACGGAATTTTCGTTCCATCCTTCGAAGTGGCGAATTCACGCGTTACCTCGATATCGGCAAATGATACCGGTGTATTATTAGCGAGCGCGGTCTTGACCGGGTCGGTCTTGCCTGGAGCGATTTTGAACCAGGCCGCGGGCTCAGTGTAACTGGCGTCGCGAAACAACAGTGAATTGTCTTCCAGCGCTTCCATTTCTGACACCGCTGAAATATCTGGAATGGGAATCACGGTCCCGTTCTTGCCATTCAGATCGAACCGCCGAATCTGCGATGGTCCGCCTAACAAATCAGCGACGTAAAGCGCGTCGCCGGTCGGTTCGATCGACTGGATAACCGCTTCACCGACGGGAATGATCTCAGCCGCACTCGCCAAATCGGGTTTATCGACCAAAATGCGCAGGACCTTGCCGCGCGCGGCATCTTTGCGCGAAAGTAGATAGACTGCATTGTCGCGGCCGAGTCTCGCCTTTTTCACCTGGTCGCTGAATTGTGTGATCTGCTTCCAATTGCCGTCCGGTCCGAGCAGGTAATGCGTGAAATCGCCCCCGTCGCCGTTGGCCACGGTCGCGAGAATAAATTTACCGTCCGGCGAAGCCTCGAGGGCGATCTCCGCGATTTTTGAGAAATCCTTGCCTAACGAATAGGCGTCGTCGGTGTCGGGCGTGCCGACCTTGTGAAAATAAATCTGCTGATAAAAATTGAGATCCGCATCCGGCTTTTCTCCTTTACGCGGATACCGGGTGTAGTAAATGCCTGTTCCATCCGCATTCCACGCCGCGCTGCCGCCGGCGGTGGGATACTGCACGTGCTCGATTGAATCGGATAAAGCTTTTCCAGTGGCGGTTTCATAAATGTGCAGAGTGCCATCTTCACTGCCGCTCTTCGAAAGGGAGAGCGCGACATACTTTCCGTTGTGCGATGGCTCAAACCAGTCAATCGCGGTGGTGCCTTTGGTATCGAGCGTGTTTGGATCGAGCACTATTTTTTCCGATTTCAAATCGTCGGCTGAAGTCAGAGTGACCAGCATCGGTTGCTGCTTCGGCGGTTGAAATTTCATCCCGAACAGAATGCCGGGCCGCGATTTCAATTCGGAATAGCTGGGCGACGTCTTGGAATACCAGTCGGTCAATTGCTTCTCGAGTGCTGAACGGTCCGGCAATTTGTCCAGATAACCGCGCGTCCGCTGGTTCTGCTCATCTGACCATTGCTTAACGGCTGGATCGTTATCGTTCTCCAGCCATTGATAATTGTCCTGGATTTTCTGGCCTTGGTACTCATCGGCGACCGGCTTTTTCGCCGTCTTCGGAAAAGCATCCGAAGCCATCAGATACGAAAAACCGAACAGAATACCGGTGAGAAGAATGAACATTTGTGTCTTCATGGATTGGTTATGTGCGAGCGGGGCGACGCGTTAGGAAGCACGAATATAGGAATCCGAATCTCGAGACAAATTCAAATAGCGAAAACGAGCGGAAACGGCGGAAAACGACTGGAGAAAACCTGGGAGTGGTGAGTCAGGATTCGACGGTTTCGGTACAACTGATGCTGCAAAAATCCGCTAAGGCCGTCGGATGCTGACAGCGGCCGAAAAGCTTCTCCTATGAAAA
>Ga0105245_10005298_pt1 | contig 11331 bp, 10 predicted proteins | sample KBSM54metaG_FD_81523 | JGI IMG/M metagenome (GOLD analysis project Ga0105245, IMG submission 81523) | Miscanthus rhizosphere microbial communities from Kellogg Biological Station, Michigan, USA - KBS M5-4 metaG | ecosystem: Host-associated > Plants > Roots > Rhizosphere > Soil | place...
CGCGGCCGCCAGCTCCGTGTCGGCATTGCCGATGTCGATCTGTCCGCAGGCGATATCGTGCGGGCGGCCGTCGAGCGCGGTCGATTTGGTCAGTCCCGTGATGGCGTGCTTGGTCGCCGTATATGGGGCCGAGTTCGGCCGCGGCGTGTGCGCGGAGATGGACCCGTTGTTGATGATCCGTCCGCCGCGCGGCTGCTGGCTCTTCATCATTCGCACCGCTTCCCGGGTGCACAGGAACGTGCCGGTGAGGTTCACGTCGACGGCGGTCCGCCATTCGTCCAGCGTCAATTCCTCGATCGGCGCGCCGCGCACCGCGATGCCGGCGTTGTTGAACAGCAGATCGAGGCGGCCGAACGTCTCCCTCGTGCGCGCGAACATCGCCCGCACGGCAACGTCATCGCGGATGTCGGTAGGGGCCACGAGCGTGGTGGCTCCGAACGCCGACGCCTGCGATGCCGTCTCCTCGAGCGGATCGCGGCGCCGTCCCGCCAGCACGACGGAGTAGCCTTCCCGGGCCAGCGCCAGCGAGACGCCGCGGCCGATGCCGGTACCCGCGCCCGTCACGAGTGCGATCCTCGGCGTGCCCATTGCGGCTAACACCCCCCGGTTTCGGCCGTGGTGACCGAGAAGACGCTCCACTGGTACATCTTGGACATCCAGTTGTTCAGGTTGAATCGGCGTGACCAGAGCGGCAGCGTCCGCGCCACAGGTGTGCAGGCGATGTGCCCGGCCGCCATCCAATCGGGCGGCTGGAGCGACTGCTGGAAGAAGAACACGCGCCCGGGGGTTGCGGCCATCGCCATGCTGAGATCGGAGACACTGCCAAGCGTCTTCACCGTCACGTTTTCCGGACGGTAGAAATTGACCGCGTTGCCGGCCATGGAATAGGGCAGGAGCGATCCGGTGTAGAGCACCATCGGCCCCTTCCGGCTTTCCTCGTACAACCGTTCGTACACGATCGCCGTCTCGCTCGAGGGCTTGAACATCATCACCGCCAGAGCGAGCAGGTTCAACGCGACGAATGCCCGGCCTGCGGCCCGCGCGGCCCGCGGGTTCGGCCAACGGGCGATCTTCGCGCGGAGCGTTTCCGGCAGCCGATCGGCGCCGAGCACGAGGAGCGGCACGATGGCGTAGGTGATCGGAACCAGGAATCGGGTTTCCTTGTGGCCGAGCAGGTTGTGCCCGAGCAGGAAAGGAACCACCACCCATACAAGGACGTGCCTCGGGCACAGCCAGACGCTCGCGATCAGCAGGCCGACCAGGAGCACGCTGAACGGCGGCACCAGCAGGGCCAGCATCTGCGCGACGTAGAACCACCAGGGCTGGGTTCCAAACGTCGCCGCTTTTCCCTCGACGAGGTTCGTGTAGACGTAGTTGTACGGCGTGAAGACCCACTCCCCGTAGAGCCAGTGGTCGAGCGCCACGTTGAGCGCACACGCCGCCAGGAACGCCGCGGCCAGCACGGCGATGCTGCGCAGCGGGGCGCGATCGACAACCAGCAGCCACGTGCCGGCGCCGGCGATGGCGAATCCGACCTGGAAGCGGCAGTAGAATGCGGCGCCCCAGAGCAGGCCGGCGAGCACGAAGCGGACGGTTGAACGCCGGCCCTCCGGAGCATTCTCCGCATCCAGCACGAAGCACAGGCCGGCGAAGAAGAGCAGGCCTCCCCAGTTCTCGGACGCGAACCGTCCGTGGACATAGGGGAGAAACCACAGGAAGAGCATGCCGGGGAGCAGCAGCCGCCTGAGCGACGCATCACGCACCGACGGGAGTGTGCGGATACAGAGCTCGAGCGAGATCCAGATCGCCAGCAGACCAGACAGGACGCGGAGCACGAACGCCGCAAAGATCGGCGTGAACAATCCCAGCGCCTCGAGGCCCTTGAACAGGCCGGCCGCGAGCCAGGGTTGAAGAGCAGGCCGCATGCGCGCGGCGAATTCCCACGCGAGCGCGTCCCCCGGAGTGCGACCCAGCTTGTACCAGGCGAACTCGAGGATCTGGAAATGCTCGTCGTGGCTGAAGAACCCCACATTGAACCAAGCCGACGCGACGGCGACGAGTGCAGCCGCCGCCACGATAAGCCGCACAGGAGTTCCTGGAAGCTGCGCTTCGAGCGTCCGCACGACGCGAGGTGCCATGAAAGCCAGCCTAGCAGCTTCCTTCGGACGGCTTGACGAAGCAATTCCCTGCGGTTTTGTCATAACGCGCGAAACAATTAGACATATTTGTCTAGTGTCGTCCCCTCGCCCACGGGCATCAATCCTGCCGTCGCCGGGCCGCGAAGTCCATTCTCCGGATCCTCGACATTAGTGTGGTCAAGCAGGCGATATATCCACAAAAATGTCGTCAGGTGTCCAGGGTCGTTGCCTGAACGTGCGCGCTTTCATGGGAAAAATACGCTCGCGGCAAGTGCGAGACGTGGCGTCCCTCTTGCACCGCTGTGCGACGACATGCCTGCGCGGCTCGTCAGGATTATCGCCATCGCCCTGGTCGTGCTCGGTGCGTCGCCGTTCACGGCGCCGTTCGCAACGTTCGATTTGGGCGCGTTGGCGGATCACAATCATCAGGGTCAACCCTCGGCCGACCACACGCCGCACGGCGCGCTGGTGAAGACGGTCGTTGATCCCGACAAGGCCCCTGTTCTCGCGTCTACGGCGGCACTGACGGCACCGCTCTTCAGCATCATCGCCAACGAAACGGCCGTTCGCCTCCCGCGTCTCTCCAGCATTCCCGTTTACCTGCAGAGCCTCCGCATCTAGTCCCGCGCCCCGTCCGGATAATCACGTCTCCATCGGCTCTTTATGGGGTGTGTGTCCCGCCTGGGAGAGGGATCGAAATGTGTGCAGCAGTGCGTCGGCCCTGGTGGTCGAGGCTTTGTTCGATTTGTTTCGTCATTTCCATCGCGCTGCCCACGACCGCGCCGTTTCAGGTCGTGGGTGTCGGCGAGGCGCTGCGGTTTGGCCTGCCTGCACGCGTCGCCACGCCGGGCCGGCCATCGTCCGGTCACGCCGTGACGAACCAGGCGGGCGTTCCGTCTCTCCGCGGACAGGAAGGCCGCCGGCATCGCGCAGGCTCCGTCGCGAAGAGCCGGACCTCGATGGTTGATCGGCCCCTTTGTCCGACACCTCCCAGACTGGATTCTCCCGGTTTCTTCCGGCCCACCGACCAGCAATTGACCGTTCTTCGGATCTGAGCTCCTCCACACGCTCGTTTCTCGCCGCGGCGTGTCGCCGCAGGGTCCCGGCCTGAGGACAGGCCGCGCCGTGTGCGCGCAGTGTGAGTCATCGCATGGAGGAGATCTGTGGAAACAAATTCTTCGCAAGTGATTGCGGTTCTGGAATATCTCGTGGCGTTCGCGTGTCTGGGGTGGGTGATGTTCATGCTCAAACGCCACATGCGGCGCACTGGCGTGGTACCTACGCCCGATCCGACGACGTTGACGTTTTCGGAGAAGGTCTCGCGGCTGAGGATCCGGCTGCGCGAGCCTCAATGGCGGCAGTACGGCGTGCTGGTGCTCACGGGCAAGGCGCTGGGCATTGCGGTGCTGTTCGGGTTGATCTTCGCCGGGACGATGCTCGTTCGCACCGCCTCGGGCACCGCGGTGTTCGCCCAGGGAGCGGCGGCGGCCCCCGATCCGTACAAGACCGCGATCGCCGGTGACCTGATCAATCCGATCAACACCGGCTGGGTGCTGCTCGGCGCTTTCCTCGTGTTCGGTATGCAGGCGGGCTTCACGATGCTCGAGGCCGGCTTCTGCCGCAATCGTGAGACCGTCAACGTGCTGGTCGAGTGCATGTTCGACACGTGCGTCTGCGGGCTGATCCATTGGGGATGGGGCTTCGCGTTCATGTTCGGCGGCGGCAACGCCTTTGTCGGCTGGCATATGCCGGGCGATCCGACCAAGAGCCTGATCTTCATGAAGGACGTCGACGTCCTGTCCACGTACGGCTCTTCGGGCATCCCGATCATGGCGCACTACCTGTTCCAGTTCGCCTTCGCCGACTGCGCGTCGACGATCTGCTCGGGCGCGATGGTCGGCCGCACGTTGTTCGTGGGCGACGTCCTGTACTCGATCGGCGTCTCCGGTTTCATCTATCCGATCTTCGGACACTGGTGCTGGGGGCCGGACGGCTTCCTCGCCACGATGGGCTCCGAGGGCAACTTCCTCTCGGGTCTCGGCATGAACTTCCACGACTTCGCCGGTTCGACCGTCGTGCACTCGATCGGCGGATGGGTGGCGATCGCCGGCGCCATCATGCTCGGGCCCCGGCTGGGTCGTACGTTCAAACGCGACGGCGGCGGCCCGATGCCGCCTCACGATCTCACGATCGCCGTCATCGGCGGGCTGATCCTCTGGTTCGGCTGGTACGGCTTCAATCCGTGCTCCACGCTCTCGCTCATGGATCACGCCGGCGTCGGCCGTGTGGCCGCCAACACCACGCTCGCCGCGTGCACCGGCGGCATCTCCGCGATCTTCGTGATGTACTGGCAGACGAAGAAGTGGGACACCACGGCGATCATCAACGGCTTCCTGGCCGGGCTGGTCGGAATCACGTGCCCCTGCTACTGGGTCACCAACCTCGGCGCGGCTGCCATCGGCGCCGTGGCCGGCGTGATCGTCATCGGCGCGATGGAGTTGCTCGAGCACATGCGCATCGACGATCCGGTGGGCGCGTGGCCTGTGCACGGCGCGTGCGGGATCTGGGGCACGCTGTCGCTGGGCTTGTTCGCCAGCGGCCAGTTTTCGGCGGCGGGTTCGAGCCCGTTCGGAATCCCCTCGATCGTGCCGGGGTCGCCTGAAGCGCTCACCGGCTTGTTCTACGGCGGCGGGACGAAGGTCCTCATGGCGCAGGTCGTCGGCAGCGCGATTATCTGCGTCGCCACGTTCGCCAGCGCCATGGTGATGTTCGGCGCACTCAATGCGGTCGGTCTCCTCCGCGTGTCCAAGCAAGGCGAGCTCATCGGCCTGGACATCGACCAGCACGGCATCACGGCGTATCCCGAGTACGAAATCGCGGGCGAGTCCGGGCACATCGCGATGTCGCCCGATATGGGCTAAAGCGCTTTTTCACTCGATGTAGTGCTGGCCGTCAGGCCTGCACTACACCTGAGTGGCAAACGCTCCAATCGATCGACTGTCAACTAAGGAGACGTCATGCAACTAGTGAAAGCCATCATCCGTCCCGACAAGGTGGACGCGGTGAAAGACGCGCTTGGCAAAGTCGGGGTGGCCGGGCTGACCGTCATGGAAGTTCGCGGCCACGGCAAACAGAAAGGCCATACCGCCATCTACCGGGGCAAGGAATACAACGTCAGCCTGCTGCCGAAGATGTCGGTGGAGACCGTCGTCGCCGACGATCTGGTCGAGCCGGCCGTCCAGGCCATCATGCTGGCGGCCCGCACCGGCGAGATCGGCGACGGCCGGATCTTCGTAACGGCCGTCGATCACAGTTATAAGATCCGTACGGGCGAGCGGGAACTGTAAAGACGCGCGTCTCGGAGCAATCGCATATGGGTGGACGCTTACAACGTTGGCTCGCGCTGTGGTTCGTCGTGCAGATCGCGCTTCCCTGCACGGCGCCGCTCCAGAACTGCGATCTCCGCGACCTGCTCGGCATTACCCGGCATGATGTGCCGGCGTCGCCGGACACCTCGACGACGCCGGCACAGGCGCCCGATCCGGCGGTGAACTCGTTCGTGTCACCGCTGGCGGGTTCTGCGCTCCGCGCCACCCCGTTCGTTCCCGTGATCGACCCGGTTGGATCCCGCTGGCCGTACACATCGGCGTTCGATCTGTCGCCCTCACCCGAAGTCCAACGTACGGTCCTTCGCGTCTAGCCCTTTCCGCGCACCTTCGTTCGTGTCACGGGTCGGGGTTCGCGCGCGCCTGTCATCAGGCGGCGCGAGGTCGCGCCCCGATGACTAAACGTCGTGTTCGTCGAGGAATGAACAAAGACTGCGAGGTGCGTCGGTGGATCCAACCGAACGGAAGGCTGCGGCCCTCCTCGAATCGCTGCGCTCGACCGCGATGCGCCGGGGCGCGATCACGCGTGGGCAGCGTCAACTCAAGACGAAGATCGCTCGTGTGCTCGAAAAGCAGGGAATCACGGCCGGGTTGTCTGACCGCATGGCTCTTCAGCTGGTCTTCAAGCACAGTCCTGGCCAGCTGCACGATCGCGCGGTGTGGCAGGCGATCGGCCGGCAACTGAAGCGGGAAGTCGCGCGGCTCGAGACTTCTGCGGGCCTTGCGGGGCGCCAGATTGTCGAGGTGCTGCCGAAGCTCTCCCCGTCTCAGGTGGAGGGATTTCTCGAGGAGCTGCGGACCACCGACCGGCGGATTGCCCGCACCATCCTCAACGCCGCTATCGAGGCAGCCGATCCGCTCTCGACCGGCCGCCGTTACCTGGCCGAGTATCGCGCCGTCGCCGACCAGCTGCAGAAGGCCGAACACAGGGTGGCGCGCACCCTGGCCAACGCCAGTTTCACGGCCCGTGCGCCTCGAAAGCGGGCGCTGGAACACTTCAAGCGATTCGCGAACCTGGTCGAGAAGTTCAAAGGGGACGTCGATTTCGAACGGCTGCTCGCGAAGGCGGTCTTTCGCGCGCCGGACCCGTTACGAGCCGCCCACGAGTTCATCGGGGACTACCGCGCCGCCCTCGCCGTTTTGACGGCCGCCGGGGTCGAGTCGCCGCTCGCACGGACCCTGGCGGGCAGCAGCCGCGTTCGCGGACACTTGCGTGCGATTTCGGCGAAAAGCCACTCCACGCATCGAGGAGCGTGACCGGCGCCGTGCGTCAGATCGTCCTGCCCTCCTCGAGCATGGCGACCAGCGCCGCGATCTTCTTCGCGCGCCCGGCCGGCGTTTTCATGTTGTTGGTCCGGAATGCCAGCGCGAACAGGTTCAGGCGGTTGAGCGTGCGGAAGGCCTTGCGCGCCCGCGGGCTGGCCATGATGGCGGCGCGCAGGTCCGCGGGAATGGTCGCGTGGCTGGCCGTGCGCATCGGCGCATAGGCGGCGTCCCAGCGCCCGTCGGCAATGGCGGCGTCCACCTGACGTTGTCCGTGCGCCGTCATGCGGCCGGCCGCGGTCAGCCGCGCCACGTGCTCGCGATTGATCTGGCTCCAGATGCTGCGCGCCCGCCGCGGCGTGAAGCGCTGCAGGAACGACCGTTCGTCGAACGATTTGCGGATGCCGTCGATCCAGCCCCAGCACAAGGCCACGTCGATCGCCTGCGCGTTGGTCACCGTCGGCAGGCCGGAACCTTTCTTATGTATCTTTAGCCAGATCTCGGCCTCCCGGGCGTGATTGGCTTTCATCCACGCCGCGAACGCCGCTTCCGTAGGGAAGCTCTTGATCTTCGCGGGATTGGGAACGACCGGTGCCATCGTCGTCAGCCTAGCAGGTTTGCAAAGGCCCGCAAGGGTTGAAGTAGACTCGCGACAATGGAACTCGCGCGTTGAGTCGGATTGCCGCCGCGTTCGTGCTCCTGTTGTGGCCGGTCTTTGTGTCAGCGCAGGAACTCGATCCGGGCGCCTACTGGCCCCTTCCGAGGGGTTTGAACATCGTCACGGGAGTCGGCGGCGTCAACTGGGGCGACGTCACATTCGATCCCGCGCTGCCCGTGGAGGACGCGAGCGCGACGATCACCTCGACAGCCGTCTCGTTTACACGGGCCTTCAATCTTGCCGGGCGCTCCGCCAACGCCGGCGCGTCGCTGCCCATCGTCGGGGGGCACGTGGAGGGCGTCTATCTGGGTCAGCATACCGAGGTCGACCGGTTCGGGCTCGGTGATCCCCGCCTCAGGCTCGCCGTGAACCTGTACGGCGCGCCGACGATGACGCCCCGCGAGTTCGCGTCCTATCGCCAGCGATTCATCATCGGCGTGAGCCTGGTGGCGGTGCCGCCGCTCGGACAGTACGATTCGACCAGGGTCATCAACCTCGGCACCAATCGCTGGTCGTTCAAGCCCGAGATCGGACTCTCGCGCACCTTCGACGGCAAGTGGGTGATCGAGCTGATGGTGGGTGCGTGGTTCTTCACCGACAACACGGAATTCTTCGGTGGCCGGACCCGCGAGCAGGATCGGATCGTCGCGACACAAGTCCACTTCACGCGCCGGTTCTCGTCCGCCATGTGGCTGGCCGCCGACGCCAACTTCTACGAGGGTGGCCGGACGACCGTGGGGGGGAAAGAGAACCTCGATCTCCAGAAAAACTCCCGGATCGGCGCGACGTTCTCGAAGGGGTTCGGCGGCGGTCACGCGATCAGGGCGGCGGTGAGCCGGGGCGCGTACACGACGATCGGCGCGGACTTCACGTCCATCGCCTTCGCCTACAACTATGCCTGGGTCAACTAAAACGACACGCCGACGGACGCGACGATGTAGGAGTCGTCGGACCCGGGGTTGAAGAGGTAGAAGGCGCCCTCGATCTTCCTGATACTGACGCCCACCAGCACGCCGCGCTGGATGTCGCGTTCGAACGCCTTCGGCAGCCGAAGCGTCCGCGTTCGCTGCGCCACGATGCCCGCCCGAAGCCATTCGGTGGCCCACCAGCTGGCTTCCGACCAGTTGTAGAGGAACTTGTTGCGGGAATCATCGACGTCGATGACGTATTCGCCCTCCGAGTACAGCTCGACGCGGCGGAAGCTCAGCGTGAACTCCAGGGCCGGAATCACGCCGTTGGTGTCGCCGGCCACGCCGCCGAACATCGGTGTCAAGTCGAGCTTGACCTTGCTCCCGGCGGAGAAGTTCCAGCCGATGAAGGCCGAGAACGAGTTCCGGTCCTCGTAGTTGTAGCGGGCTTCGAGGTGCAGGGCGCTGCGATCGACCGCGACGGTCGGCTGCACGTAGTTTTCTTCGTCGGGCAGGACGTATGTGGCGGCGGCGCCGCGGACCGACCACTCCTGGGCCGAGGCCAGGGGCGCCCCCGCCGCCAGGACCACGGCCACGACACTCGCGCGCCGCAGGACCGCCCTCATCCCGCCATGATGTCATGCCTTCCCGGCCGCAGGTGGACACCGGGGCGCCGTTTGCAATACCTTGAACGCCACGTGCGAGCCGAGAAACAAAGTCCCGGCCTGCATCCGGCGGCAGGAGAACTGGCCCGCAGCTTGCTCGTACCACTCGAATCGGCGACGTTATCGATGACGCGAACGGCTCTCACCGCGGCGGCTCTTCTAGTGACGGTTTGCGTCGGCGCTTCCGCTGAGACGACGGCTGACACCGGGACGCCCACCACCTCTGAATCCCAGGACCAGACGTCGCGTACATCCACGACCGGCGGGGCGCGGACCGACGTCAAAGGGGCAATCGAGGGCTCGCTGAGGCTCCTGCTGCTGGAGCATCTGGGCCGGATTGCGTTTCAGGAAAAGACACGCCGCGAGCTGAGCGGACCATTCTTCACCGACTACGCCCACTCTGTTCACGTTCCGGACCACTGGTCGGATGGCGATGGCTGGTTCGTGAACTATGTCGGCCACCCGATTCACGGTGCAGCGGCCGGATACATGTGGCTCGATCACGATCCACATGGCTGGGACGAAAAGCTCTTCAGTGGGGGCTACTGGGCCAGCCGCGGGCGCGCGGCGGCGTGGAGCGCGGCCTTCAGCCTGCAGTTCGAGTTCGGACCACTCAGCGAGGCGTCGATTGGCAACGTCGGCATGAATCCGATATCGAGGGGATGGGTGGACCACGTCATCACGCCCGCCGGCGCGTTCGCGTTGATGGTGGGCGAGGATGCGCTCGATCGGTCGTTTCTGAAGTGGGCCGAGTCGCGCACGGCGAACAAGTTCGTGCGGGCAACCCTCAGGACCGCCGGCACGCCCGGACGCGCGCTTTCGAACATCGCGAACGGTCGCGCGCCCTGGTTCCGCGACGGCAGGCCCCTCAACTGGGACGGGAAATAAAGAAACAAGAAAGCCCGGCGCGTTTCACGCCCTTCGCGCGAGCGACGCGAGCGCGGCGGCCGCGCGATCGACTTCGTCGAGCGTGTTGTAGAAATAGAAGCTGAGCCGACAGCTGGCGGGCGGGTCCAGGCCGAGAAAACGGTGCGCGAGGGTCGCGCAATGACAGCCGGCCCGCGATTCCACGCCCTGCCGGCTCAACGCCTCGGCGAGCGCGATCGGATCCCATCCGGCGATGTTGAAGGCGACGAGCGACGTGCGGCGTCGCGGATCGGCCGGCCCGTAGATTCGCAGGAGCGGTATTCGCGCCAGCGAGGCGAGCGCGCGCTCGGTGAGCGTGCGCGTGTAGTCCGTGACACGGTTCATGGCGTCGCGAATGTCCCTACGCTCGAGCGGCCGATCCTGCCGGAAGTACCGCGGCTCGTCTGGCGTCAACACGAGGTCGATCAGCAGCCTCAACGCCTGCGCGGAGACCACGGTGCCGAGGATGTTGGGCGTACCGGCGGCGAATTTCCACGGCAGCTCGTTGTACTCGACGTGATCCTCCGCCACGCCGCCCTGCGCCACCATGTCGCCGCCGTACAGGCACGGGCGCATCGACTCCAGCAGATGCTTCTTCCCATACAGCACGCCGACGCCGAACGGCGCCAGCAGTTTGTGAAATGAGAAGGACATGAAGTCCGCATCGAGCTCCCGCACGTCCACGAACGTCGACGGTACCAGCTGAGCGGCATCGACGAGCAGATACGATCCGGCCCGGCCGTCGGGCTGGACATAGCCGCTGAGCGAGGCGAGCTCGCGCACGCACCCGAGTCGAGTTTTGGTTCCCAGGAAGTTCGACGCGCCCGTGCAGCAGACCAGCTTCGTGCGCCGATCAATCAGCGAAGCGAGATGCGCGTAGTCGAGCTCGCCGGTGTCGGGGTCGAACCGCGCCAGGCGATACTCGACCTGCCGCCCCAGCTTCGGCAGGATCTCGCGGCACAGTCCGTACCACGGCACGTAGTTGGAGTTGTGCTCCATCATCGTCATCACCACGTTGTCGCCCGGCTGGAACTCGGTCAGCAGCGAATACATGACGATGTTGTGCGCTTCGGTGGTGTTCTTGGTGATGACGATGTTCGAGCGCGACGGGGCGTTGATGAACCGGGCGATGGTGTCGTACGCGTCCTCGAACAGCGCCGTCGTCAGTTGCGAGGCCGCCGACTGGCCGCGATGCACGTTTTCGTAGTCCGGCGCCAGCGTCCGAAAGAGATCGACCAGCTCCCGAGGCGGCTGCGTGCTGGCGGCGTTGTTCGTCACCACGCGTCCCGTCTCGGGAAAGAGGAAATGCCCCCGTACCCGCTCGACGTCGATTGCAGGGATCGCCGGGATCGCCGGCGCAGGCGCGATCATGCCTGGCTGGTGACGGCAGGCCGCCAGGCGTTTCAG
>Ga0105245_10005300_pt1 | contig 11329 bp, 4 predicted proteins | sample KBSM54metaG_FD_81523 | JGI IMG/M metagenome (GOLD analysis project Ga0105245, IMG submission 81523) | Miscanthus rhizosphere microbial communities from Kellogg Biological Station, Michigan, USA - KBS M5-4 metaG | ecosystem: Host-associated > Plants > Roots > Rhizosphere > Soil | place: Michigan...
TACGGACGCGACGGCCGCGCGGATCTCAACGGCGACAACATTGTGAACCAGGCCGACCTCGACATTGTCAATGCCAACATTGGCCATTCAATCCCGCCATTGGGCGCGCCCATTGCAGCCTCTTCCGCGCCCGCCGTCCACGCCGCAGCGCCCATGCCCGCTCCCGCCACGGCTTTGCTTCCGTTTTCAAGCACGACGATCATTGCCAAGGAAGGTGGCAAGCCAAACCAACATGTCGCGCGCAATCAGCTCACCGTGTCACATCGGACCCTACGACGCATCCATTCTGGTCACCCGGCGGTTCGCGCCTCTACATCTCATATGCAGATTTTCAGCGGTGTGCCGATTCAGGAAGTGCAAAAGTTTACGAGGCGGCAGCGCCCGCTCGCAGACTTGTTCCGTTGAGGAAGTTCCGTCCACTGGATTGAGCAAGAAGACTTGGGATGTTGTGCACAAAGGAATGTACATCATCCGGTACATTACCAGATGGAAAACTCCTGTGTCATGTATACCATGTGTTGCAGCAGCCCAGGGACGTACCGCCTTGGGATTGCCGTACGTGTGAGTAATTTCAAGACTTATGGATTTTGAGCGAGTTACGCTTCCTAACCCGGAGGTCGGAGGTTCGAATCCTCCCCCGCTAGTTATTGCAGAGAAGGGACTTGCGCTAAAGCAGGTACCTTTTCGTGCGCGAACCATGTTTACCATGTGTCACATGTTTACCGGAATTTAGAGCGCACAGAATCAGATGACTCATAAACATCGATTTCCAACTTGCTTACGGACGCTCTCATTCGCCGCCAGAGCTGCATTTGGCATACAACACATGGTTATTGCGGAAAGTGAAGTTTTTCAGTCGCTCGTCGGGCCAGGACCCCGGAGCTCGAAAAGCACGAGTACTGTCTTCAAGATCGAATTGGCCTTATACATATCTTAGTGACGGGCTACGCACGCGGGCTTCATTATGACAACCGGCTTGCGGATTCGTACGGCATGCTTGAATACCCGATCCTCGGAACGTCGCAGGTCCGACAGGATCTCGGACTGGCGCGCCATCGTCGCTGGGGTGGCGGCAATCGCCGAGGATGTTGTCATGCCATAACTTTGGGCGATGACGACCATGTCGGCGAAGTCGACATTACCGTCGTGGTTAAAGTCACCGTCGGAAAACATGCGGCCTGTCGTGCCGTAGTTCTGCGCGAGTTTTGTCAAGTCGGCAAAGCCGACGTTGCCGTCGAGATCCGCATCGGCGTTGTAGGTATATTTCACCAAAATCGAATTGGCGTCGACCGATATGCCATCGAACGATGTATCGAGCAGAATGCCGCCACCTTTGTCGTTCAAGGCAAACCCAAACCCTTTGAGCTTGTTCGACTCGGCAGCGGAAGAGGTGATGCCCGCGCCGTTCCACAATCCGAGATTGTTACCACTCTTAATGAGATCTCTGACGGTGGCCAGATCGGCTGTTCGTTCAGCTACGGTCGATTGCTGGATCAGGTCATTGTTTGTCAGGTCCAACCTCGACTTTCCGTCGATCGCTAGACCCGTCGTTCGAAACACGCGCGTGCCACCTGTCGCAACGGTGAGTGACGCGCCGCCGCTCAGACTCAGTCCGCGCACACAGGAGCTTGTGGCGAGGCTGACGGAACTGCCGCCGGAGATCTGCACATCATCGTTCGACCCCGGCACGCCACTGGGGCTCCAGTTGGCCGCGATGGACCAGTTTCCTCCGGTTGTTGGCCCGGCCCATGTTTTCACTGGGCCATCGTCGTCCAGAATGATTCCGGCGCCTTGAGCGTCGGCGATCGTCACATCAACGGGATAGGCCAGATTGACGAAGAACATTTCCGATGGCTCCTTTTTCCTGTCGCCAAGGACGTACACCGTGAGGGTCTGGCTGAGCTTGGTCGCATCGTAGAAGTACAGGGAGAACGGGTTGTTGTACCAGGCGTCGTAATCCTGGTCCGACGCCATGGCGGTGCCGTCGGTGATGGAAAACACGACTCGCGGCGCCTTTTCGGTCAGTTGCGAAAGCGAAATCGTAAAAGTGAACGCAATTCTGCCGGAATTTCCCTCCTTCCTGGTAACGTCGTTGACCACAACCGACGGTGTCGCGTCGTTGTCAACGATTGTCCCCACTCCCTGTGCATTGACGATCAGCGCGTTGTTCGCGCCGGAAAGATTGACGAGAAACGTCTCGTCGAATTCATCAATGAGATCGCCTTTGATTGCGACGGCGATGGTCTTGCTCGTCTCGCCTGGCGCAAACGTAAGCGTGCCAATGAGGGCATTGAAATCCTTCCCGGCGACCGCAACGTTGTCAGCGGTGCTGTAATGGACCGTCACCGGCTGGTCATACGGGTCCGAAAGCGTCACGATGAACGAAATCAGCACTGTGCCGCTGTCCGGTTCGGCGAGAGTGGCGTTACTGATGCTAACGCGCGGTTCGTTGTCGAGAATGGTTCCCAGCCCGACGCCGCGAACAATGTCGATGTTGGCTGCGGCGGTGAGATTAACGGAAAACGTTTCGTTGAATTCCCCGATTCGGTCTCCATTGACCTTTACGGTAATGGTCTTACTCGTCTGGCCGGGAGTGAAGGTCAGACTACCGGATGCCGCCTGGTAGTCGCCGCCAGCAAGCGTGGCTCTTTTGTCGGCAGTGCTGTAGTTGACCGTTAAACTCTGGCTGCCAGGGTGCTCGACAGTGACGGTGAAGACAGCGTTGATCGTGCCGGCGTCTCCTTCAATGACCGTGGCGTCGCTGACGCGCACGGCGGGCGGCAAGGTTCCCCAGTCGCTGGCGTTGAGCGCGACCGAAACGGTGCTGAAACCCGAGTCCGTCGCCGCCAAATCGAGGCGGCCGTCACCGTTGAAATCTCCCAGCACGACACTGTTGAAATAGCTGTAGCCAGGGTGGCTGCCCACACTCGTGGAGGTGCCAAGCGTGAAGGACCGATCGCCGTATCCCAGCAGCACCTTCGCAGAAGTGGAAGTGAATGGGTCAATAGGGTTGCCGTAGTAGTCATATCCGCTGGAACCGACTTGGCTGTTCATTCCCACGAGGTCCAGTTTGCCGTCCGCGTTGACATCGCCGACGACGGTTGACCCGATAGGAAAGAGATTCAGGTCCGAGCTTTTCTGAAAGGTGCCATCGCCCTGACCCTTGAGTACGACCGCGCCGACTCCGCCGGGAGGGTCGATTCCGATTAGATCAAGCCTCCCGTCATTATCGAAGTCGCCGCGCATGCTCGGGAAGACGTTGAAATTGGAAGTGGCCGGCGCTTGGAAAGTTCCGTTTCCGTTGCCAAGGCGGGCGTCCACATTGAAGTTTGTCAACAAGAGGTCGAGCTTGTGGTCGCCGTTTAAATCTTCCAATCCAACCGCCTGAAAAGTGGAATTTTCCGTAAGCGTGACACTGGCGCTGGCGGTGCCAAAAGTTCCGTTCCCGTTACCCAGGAGGACGTTGACGTAGCTGCCGTAGTGGTTCTCGTAATAGTTGCCGTAATAGCCGACGTACGTCAGAACGCTAAAGCCTGTTTGTGCGGTGATGGCGAGGTCGAGCTTGCCGTCAGCGTTGATATCGCCCACGGCTACGGATGTGGGCGCTTGCGGTCGAGCGGTGACCCCGGTGTACCCGGGCGGAAATTGGCCGGGCAGGATAATGCTTTGAGCGGGTTGAAAGGTGCCGTTTCCGTTGCCGAGGAGTACACCGGCACTTCCGCCGCCGCCGAAGACGTCGCCGAAGCTGGTGGTGACGAGATCGGGCTTGCCGTCGTTATTAAAATCTCCGACCGCGAGGTTCCACGGAGAGACGCTGGCATTAACGCTCTGCGCCGGCTGGAAGGTGCCGTTTGCATTGCCCAACAGAATACTGATAGTCGGGCTGTTGCCTGCCGTCACCAGATCGAGGTGGTCGTCGCCGTTGAAATCGGCGCTTACGACAGCTTTTGGCGGCGAGCCGACGGAATAGATCGAAACCGGACTAAAGCTGAGCATGCGGCGCTCTTCCAGCGCTTCAATGCACGCGAGCTGAATCGCCTGTCTCCTGTCGCGCGGCCTTCGGGTCGGCGCATTACGCGCCCTGTTCAGAGTTGGATGCTTCAGGATTAGATTGGCTTTCATGGTCCATTACCTTCTTGGCATTGTTTGAGGATGGGCTGTGCGCCAGACTCCATCGCTTGCATTTGCGGCGGAATTACGAAAGTGTGTTGAACGGTTTCCTTCTGGAATCCCAGAACTTCGGGAAAGCGGCTTCCCCCAAGCACCTGAATGTCGAAGACTTCCTCGACCGCGGTTTCAAAATCGATGTTAGCGATGACTTTGCCAGAGTGAAGATCGATCACGGCGAGGCCGCATTTGAGTTCGCCGCGCCGCTGCGCGAGTGGCACACCGGCCATTGCGGAGGTCGCGCGAATTTTCGACAGGCCAATGAACGCGTACGCGCCGTAAATGCCCAGTCCGCGCGCAAAACCGGGTAACTCGGCGGTGACGACGTGCCGCGCGCCGCTTGTGGGATCAATTTGCAGGAGTCTTCCGGTTCCGGACTCCAGCACCCACAGCGCGTTCTTGTGCCAGCGCGGGGAATGCGGCATGCATAAGGCACCGGCGATGACGCGCTCGTCAGCAACGGAAATCACGCATCCGCCGTGCGCCTTGCTTTGGCGCCATCCGTCGCGAGTATCGGTTTGTCCCAGCGCCGTCACATAGCGAGGCTTTCCGTCGACGATGGCCAGGCCGTTGAGGTGGCAACGATCTTCCGCCGCCAGCGTGCTGATAAACGGCGGCTGCCAGCGCGGGACGAAACTGTAATCCGCGTGCATCGTGCAAAGGCAGGAGAATCGCGTGTTGACCAGCCAGAGTTCGTCACTCTTCTCATTGACATCGCGGCCCCACGCGATTTCATGGACACCAATATCGCCGGTGACGTGGCTGGAGCGCGGGAGAAAGCAAGCGTCGTGAACGCCTACGGGCTCGACTTTCGGTGCGAGATCCGGCGCATTTTGGAACTGCCACACCTGGTCCCGCGTTCCCAGCGCGATCCGTTTGCCATCCACGGCCAGCCCCATCGGCCGGTCGAAAGAACGCACCAGGATCGACACCCCGCCCTGCTGCTCCCTCAAGGCGAGCAGCTTGTTGGCCTGATAAGTCGTCACCAGCAGCGACGCGCCTAGGTGCTTGAGCAAGGGCGCGAACGAGTCGCTCTGGGTGAAATCAAAAGCGACGGGGGCAGGCGGTGGCTGGAGAATCCGCGGCGCAGGTGAACCTGCCAGCGAGCACGGTGGAGCGATAGCAATCGTTGACATGGCGTACCTCACTTGCGCCTGGCATCAGACTCCAAAGACACGCAAGGCTGGTGAGGTCCTTAATGCAGCCGAAGACCTCACCAACCACTTTCGATTCAGCGCTTATTTGAGCCGGCAGAGGAGATCGTCCCCTCGATGGAACCAACAGTCGCGCCGGCGACCGTGTCGAACCACCGTTCGACGGTGAAGCTTCCGGTGGCGCCCGCGAACCGGCCCGTTCCGCCTGTGATGATCGCAACTTCTTCGATATGGAGCACACCAGGCATATCCGTCGGCATGGATTGTCCGATGAAGTGCGCTGTGAGCGTATCGCCGTTGGCTGCTGTGAATTCATATGTCCCGACAGCTGTGCTGTTCGACCGGTTCACGACATGCGGGATGTCCACCGTAAAGTGACCCAAGTGATTGACGTTGCCCGCGGCTTCGATAAGCACGGACACGAACGGTGGGACGAGCGGCGTGATTTTAACATTCCCTTCCAAGCCCCCGCGGAACGGCACTTGCTCTCCTGCCGACACGGGGCTTGCGAAGCCGAGTATGGCCAAAAGTGAGAACGCGAGACTAGCTGCAAAACGGTGACGAATCATGGCATCTTTCCTTTTGGTCTGCGAGGCAAGGGTTGACATCGTTCCCAGCGCGCAGACCTTGCGCTGGGCGGTGTCGGACCGGGGGGCTTACCTAACGGCAAGCCCTTCACCGGACTTTGGCTTCTGATCTGATCGCGATTTCCGTCGGTCGAATGGTTTGAAGGTTCGATGAGTGGGTCGCTATGGATGTAATTGCGCGACGGGCCGATTTGGAGACAGGTGAACTTCGCGCCGTATTTGTTTGTTCACTTTGACTGCGGCTTGGTCGCCGGATTCTCTTTCGTGATCTTCAACAACTCCGCCGCCTCGGTCCGAATTTCGCGGAGCTCTTCAGCCTCAGATTCGTTCGCAAGCACCCACGCGGCACCCTTGTCATACGTCGCGCGCGCTTCAGTCTTGTTGTCCAACTGCCACTGGCTCATCGCCAGCACGAACAGATCATTGCCGTCGTCGCTCTTGCGAAGTTCCGCCGACTTTGTCAGTGCCGCCACGGCATCCTTCCAATTTCCCGCGCGGTAGTGGGCCAGTCCGAACGTGCTGCAATAGTCGGCGGAGGTGGGGTCCAACTTGATTGCTTTGCCCGCCAGTTCAACAGCCCGTTTCGCGTTGCGAAACCTTGGGTCAGGGCAGTTCACGAGCAACAAGGCCAATTCGTCCTGGCGAAACGCGTGAGTTGGTTCCAACTCAATGACCTTTTCAAACGAGGCGATTGCCTGCTCCAACTTTCCCTGCTCTTTAAGAGCGAGGCCCAGGTTGTAATGCGCCGCGCCAAGATCCGGCTTCAACTTGATCGCAATACGGTACTCGGCAATTGCATCGTCTGCCTTGCCCTGTTTTACAAGGGTGATGGCCAGCGAGTTGTGGGCAGCGCCATTTTCGGGCTCCAGTCGGACAAATTCCCGGTATTCCGCTTCCGCTTCCGCCTGTTTGTTTTGCTGAAAAAAGGCGTAGCCAAGGCATTGATGCGCCAGGGCGTAGTTGGGTCTCACCCGAACGCCTTCGCGATACGCAGCCAGGGCATCGTCGATCAGACCTTTCTGCGTCAGGGCGGCACCAAGGCAAATGTGGGCGTCGGAGTATTTTGGACTGATCTCGATGGCCTTGCGATAGCATGCGATCGCCTCGTCCAGGTCACCTTGATCCTTTAGCGCATCACCCAGGTTGATGTGGAGCTGCGTCGATTTCGGGCTAAGCTCGACCGCTTTTCGGTACCAGACGATGGCCTCATCCAACTTTCCCTTGGCCTTCCAGGCGTAGCCGATGCGCGCGTAAGCAACAACGTATTTCGGATCGATCTCGATGGCCTTGTTATAAGAGGCGATCGCCAGATCAAGCTTCCCCTGCGCTTGCAATATGCCACCGATATTGCAGTACGCGCGGACTGATTTTGGTTCAATCGCGATGGATTTGCGGTAAGAGGCGATTGCTTCTTCCAAATTCCCCATCCCCCGCAGCGCAACGCCTAGATTGAAGTGATAAGTAGCCGTTTCCGGTTTAAGGCGGATGGCCTCGCGAAATGCTTTTGCTGCGCCGGCGTAATCATTTTTGTAATCCAAGAGGAAAGCGCCCAGGCCGTTGTAGGCTTGATAGTAGTCCGGCTTGAGTTCGATCGCCTTGTTGTAGGCGGCGATGACCTTGTCGAACGGGGGCTTCATGCTCAGCGCCTCGCCGAGCCTAAAGTAAGCCTGGGCGAGCTTCGGATCCAGTTCCGACGCCTTGGTATACTGAGCAATGGCCTCATCCCACAAATTTTTTGCATAGGCCACCTTGCCGAGCGTGATGTACGCCAATGCATAGTCGGGCTTGATACGCAATGCCTCACGGCACTCCGCTACGGCATCATCGTAGAGTTTTTTGACGAGAAACCGGATGGCGAGGTTTCGGTGTGCCGTGTAGTTCTTGGAGTCCAGTGCGATCGCCTGGCGAAACGCGGCGATGGCGTCGTCTGGCCGATTCTGGTCGGCAAGAACCAGGCCCATACCGTTGTAGGCATTGGCGTCTTCCGGCTTCAGCTGGATGGCTTCCTTGTAGGCGACAATGGCGTCATCCAGCGCCCCGATTTGGCGCAACGTAGCCCCTAGCCGGCGGTGCGCCTCCACGTTATCCGGGCTCAGACGGGTTGCCTCGCGAAATGCCGCGATCGCCGCATCATTTTCTCCATTTGTAATGAGCGCGATGCCGAGGTTGTAATGCCAGCCAAGGTTGCTCGGATTGAGCCGAATCGCTTCGCGGTACTCGGCGATCGCCTCATTAAGTCGGCCCGCATCCCTGAATGCGATGGCGAGGTTGTTATGGATATCGTCGCTGGCGGGCCTCAATCGCGCGGCCTCCCGGTACGCGGCGATGGCCGCATCGAATTCGCGATTCGCATGCAGGGCGTCGCCGAGATTGAAAAAAGCCGAGGCATCGTCGGGCTTGAGCCGTATCTGCTCGCGAGACATCGCTGCGGAGGCGGCGAACGCGTTGACAGCTTCCGCTGCGCGGCCCTTGTACCGCAGGGCCTCACCGAGTTTGAATTGCGCTTCGGCGTAGTCCGGTTTCAGGCGAAGGGCTTCGCGGCACTCGACGATAGCCGCATCGGCAAGTTCGTTGCCGAGGAGCGCTGACCCCAGACCGAAGCGCGCCCACGCGTCATCGGGCTTAATTCGGATGGCTTGGCGGAACTCGCTTATCGCCTGGTCGTCCATATTCCTACGTGCGAAGACCCAACCTAGATTCGTGCGCGCCCAGGTGTAGTCGGGCTTGAGACGGATGGCTTCCCGGTACTCTTCGATGCATTCGTCCGGACGATTCTTTTCATCAAGGGCAGTTGCAAGGCGTGCATGGGCCAGCGGGCTCTGAGGACGCAAAGCCAGCGCAGCCCTCCAAAAACCGATGATCTCGTCCCACGGTGGCGAACTCAACTTCGCCAGGCAATATGCCAATTGTGAGTTGATCGAGAAGTCGGCGGGATACATTCGCTGCGCCTTGCGAAGGAAAGCAATCGCGCCAGTTAGATCGCCGGCGGTCTCCAGAGAACTCCCGAGAAACGCCAGGGTGCGAGTGCGCACCCGCGTGAGATCCACGGCATCCGCTAACTCGCGCAACGTGCGCATGTCCTTTGCATCGATGGCCGCGACCAGGCGCAGCCGCCACGGGTCGGGGTCCACAACGCGGGCGATCTCCTTGAGTTGCTTCCAGCGGTGAGGCTCCGCCGGGTTGGAGGCCGCCCAACTCCGTAAGGCCAGTGCCAGGTTAATCTTGATGCGACTGCCCGAAATTAGGCTCACCGCCTCTGCTTGCGATAGCGTTTGCATGCTGATTCCGTAGTCCGCAAACACCCGCGCGTAATCTGTAAATTGTCGCTCGCGATCCAGGTGATCGTTCAACTCCAGGCGGATTTCATCCAGCTTCGCCGCCATTTCTAGGTCCGCCAGTCGCTGCCGCACCTGCTTCGTTAGCTCCTCGTCACCACCGGAGGCCGCGAGCAGTCCATTCGCCTTTTGCACCTCAGCCAGCGCCTCGGGCAGCCTGTTTTCGTCCTCGTACAAGGAATCCGCACGTTTTAAGAATTGTGTTATCTCATTGGTCGTCTTCGCGAGGCGGGTGTCCTTATCTCGCAAGACCCAACCGACGCTGCCGGCCACCGCGCCCACCGCGACAAGCAGGGCAAACCCGATCAGCGCTGCGCCTGCCAAGGCGCGCTTGTTCCGCCGGGCAAACTTGCGGAATCGATATCCTGCTGAAGGCGGACACGCCAGCACCGCCTCATCATGCAGATAATGCTGGACATCCACCGCCAATCCATTGGCGGTCTCATAGCGGCGGGCGCGATCCTTCTCCAGGCACTTCATCACGATCCAGTCCAGTTCTCCACGAACCAGCCCACTGAGTCGCCGCAGTTCCAGCCCGCGGTCCACCGTGAGGGAAGGCACCGCTGCAGCGGTGCTCAGGCGAGTACTCGGCTTGGGCGGCTCCTCCTCGCGAATGATCCGGCGAATTTCGTCAAGCGCCGCCTTGCCCAGCCGCTGCCGGTCAAACGGCGTGCTGCCGGTCAATAACTCATACAGCAACACGCCCAGGCTAAAGACATCGCTGCGCGTGTCGATGTCCAGTCCGCCCATCTGCGCCTGCTCGGGGCTCATGTACAAAGGCGTGCCGAGCATCTGCGCGAAGTTGGTAAACAGCGTTTTCTCGGTCAGTTGCTGGCCAGCCGCCTTTGCGACGCCAAAGTCAATCACCTTGGGCACGGGCTTGTCATCCCGCAGCATGACCATGATGTTCGTGGGCTTGAGATCGCGGTGAATGATTCCCTTGGTGTGCGCGTGCTGGACCGCCTGGCAGACCTGCACGAAGAGCTCCAGCCGATCTCTGGTGGGGAGCTTATTGCGTTCGCAGTACTCGGTGATGGGAATGCCCGGGACCAGCTCCATCACAAAGTAGGGCTGCCCGCTGTCGGTGGCGCCGGCATCAAAGACTTTGGCGATGTTCGGATGATCCATCATTGCCAGCGCCTGTCGCTCGGCCTCGAATCGCGCAATCACTTGTTTGGTGTCCATCCCGGCTTTGATGACCTTTAGCGCCACCTTACGGCGAACGGGGTGCTGCTGTTCAGCCATGAACACTACACCAAAGCCACCTTCGCCGATCCGCTCCAGCAGTTTGTACCGCCCAACGATCTTCCCGATTCGCTCCGCCACCGGCGAGCTCTCCACGGTCTGATCAAGCCCCGACTGCTCCATCAACAGCAGTGCGGGGAATAATTCGCGAATCTCCTCGGCCAGGACAGAGTGCCTCTGCGCATACTCTTCCACCGACGGGTGCTCGCCGCGGCGGCACCGGCGTGCGAAGTCGTCGGCGAGTTCGGCAAGCAACTGGTTTGCCGAGTCATCGTCAGCAGACGTGAGATTGATAGAAGGAGTATCGCTCATGGCCGCACTTCCGTCAGTCCGCCTGGCATTTCGGACAGGATGTCCTTGAGACGCTTGAGAGCCCGCACATAGCGCTTGGCGGCAGCACGCTCCTGAATTCCAAGCACCGCCGCAGCCTCATCGTTGGTCAGTTGTTCGAAGTGTCGCAACGCAAGAACCTCACGATCGATCGCATCCATGCCGTCCAGCACTGTCCGCAACCGCACCTTGACTTCCAACCGGGCCGCAGCGGTACCCGGGCCCGTAGCATGTCCGCTCAATTGCTCGAACAGCACCGCCGAAGTGGCGTCGGGCGCCTCGAACGGATTAAGAGCGACGTCGCGAGCAGCGTCTCTCATCGCGGTCCCAAGGTGGTGGCGGTGAATCTCCAGCAGCTTGTTTCCAACGATCCCCCGAAGCCAAAGAAAAATGGGCAGGGCCGGAAGGCGGAAATAATCCTCGCGGTGGTCCGTCGCCGCCAGGAAAGCCTCCTGAACGACATCCGCTGCATCGATCCGCCGCCGCAGCCGCGAGTGCAGCCGGAACGCCA
>Ga0105245_10005303_pt1 | contig 11326 bp, 9 predicted proteins | sample KBSM54metaG_FD_81523 | JGI IMG/M metagenome (GOLD analysis project Ga0105245, IMG submission 81523) | Miscanthus rhizosphere microbial communities from Kellogg Biological Station, Michigan, USA - KBS M5-4 metaG | ecosystem: Host-associated > Plants > Roots > Rhizosphere > Soil | place: Michigan...
GGAGGCGCCGCGTCCACGGAGGTCGGAGCCCCAGGACTGGAAGACGATCCCCTTGTTCCGGTGGCTCAGGATTGGAAGCGTGAGCCGCCGCGGCGCCAGGGTCAGCCCGGCGTGGAAGTGAAAGACGTCGAAACGCGGCAGGGCCCAGCGCAACGCGCGCAGCTGCTTGGGGAGGTTGAAGGGCACGGAGCTCACGCGGCTCGTATCGCGCAGCTCCAGGTTGACGTCGAAGCCGCGCTCGAACGGCCGCTCGTTGAAGACGAGCAGCGTGCTCTGGACGCCGAGCTCGCGCAGCCCTTCGGAGATCGCGCCGGGGCCGCCGGCCACGTTCACTGGGGAATGGAGGACTCTCACAGCCGCACTTTCTGACGCACGGCGCATCGACTGGTCGTCTCAGACGGACGCACGAGCAAAGCACGCGCGTCCTGACGTCGCCATCGCAAGCGATGCCTCACACGAGGGTCTCGACGGCGATCTCCACGTCGAGCGCTTCGAGCGCGCGGCTCGTGCGCACGTCCAGCTCGTCCTCGTCGTCGGCGCTCACGAGCAAGTAGCCGAGCCGCTCGGCGCCCGACGTGAGCGGCGGCAGGGTCATCCCCTCGCGCCAGTAGAAGCCAGCCTCGTGAACGCCGTCGAACGCCAGGGACGCCGTTGCGTCGAGGCGGACGATTCGGCCTGGCTGAGCGACGAGGAAGCGGACCTGGGCGCAGCGCGCAACCGGCTCCGCGCGCTCGAGGTCACCGCCCGACAGCTCGCCGAGTGCCCAGAGCACGTTCGCCCGGATGGCGTCGAAGCCGGTCACGAGCTTGGCGAGCTCGGCGTCCTTGCCGCCGCCGAGCCGTGCGCCGACTTCGATGACCCAGGGCACGCCGTCCTGGACGCGGACCTGGACGTAGGACGGGCCGGTCTCCAGGCCGACCGCGCGGCTCGTGGCGTGCGCCTGCGCGAACAGCTCGTCCTCGTTCGGCAGCAGCGACGGGTAGCGGTGCGAGATGCAGACGCCGAGCGGCGGCGGCGGATGGAGCAGCCGGCGGGTCACGCTCATCGGGAAGTACTCGCCTTCGAGCAGGAAGCCGTTCACCGTGTACTCGTCGCCCTCGAGGTACTGCTCGAGCACGACCGCTCCGGTTCGAGAAGCCGCAAGCGCTCGATCGAACGCGGGCGCGAGCTCGCCTTCGCTCCGTACCTCGGTGACGCCGCGCTGCGCCGAGCCGTCGACCGGCTTGACCACGACCGGCGCGCCCAGCTCGTGGAAGGCCTGCTCTGCCTCCTCGAAGCCGCTCGCCTCGCGCCCGCGCGGGCACCGCACGCCGGCCTTGTCGAAGGCCTTCCGCATCCGCCGCTTGTCCGCGACGGTTCTGGCTGTCTCGAGCGGAAGCCCCGGGAGTCCGAGGCGCTCGGCCAGCCGGGCCGTCGGCAGCACCGCCTGGTCGGAGCCCATCGTCGCCACCGCCGCGGGCTCGATCCCCTGGGCCTCGAGGTCCGCGAGCACGCGCTCGACCTCTGTGAAGCTGCGCACGATGCGGTAGTCGGCCTCCGCCAGGAGCGGCGCCGACTCGGAGCCGTCCACGACGCAGACCTCGTATCCGAGCGCGCGGGCGTTCTCGAGCAGGCCCAGCTGCGAGCGCGAGCCTCCCGTGAGCACGAACGCGCGGGCCATCTAAGCGGCGGTGGCGGCCGCGCGGAGCGATTCCAGCAGGCGGCGCATGCCCTCCTCGAGGCCGACCTCGGCGCGCCAGCCGAGGGCGCGTAGCCGCTCGACCGAGACCCTCGGCGTCACGCGGCCGGGCGGCGCGTCGACCTCACGGACGAGCTCCTCGGGTGCGCCGGCCAGCTCGCAGGCGAGGCGCGCCGCGGCGGTGAGGGCGACGGGCTCGTCGCCGGAGCCCACGTTGAACACGCCCTCCTCGCCTCGCTCGAGCACGAGGCCGATGGCGCGGACCGTGTCGCCGATCCAGGTCCAGGAGCGGGCCTCTCCACGGAAGGCGGGGATCGGCTCACGGCTCTCGGCCTGCCGCAGCATCGTCGGGATGGCGCCCTTTCCCTGTCCGGGGCCGACCCCGGGCCCGTACGGATTGACGAGCCGGAACACGGTCAGGCCCTTCGGTGCGTAGAGGCGCGCGACCTCCTCGCCCCACCACTTGCTCAGCGCGTAAAGGCTGGCAGGGGCGACCGGCGTCTTCTCGTCCACGTCGCCATCGCCGTACACGTCCGCGGTGGAGAGGTAGGCGAGACGTGCCGCGTGCGCCGACGCAGCTCGCGCCACGAGCGTCGTCGCGAGCACGTTGGAGCGCAGGGCCTGCTCCGGCTCCTCGTCGCAGCGCACGACGCCGATTCGCGCTGCGGCGTGGACGACCACGTCGGGGCGCGCCTCCGCGATCGCCACGTCTGCCACGCCCTCCTCGGCGAGGTCTCCGTCGCTCCGTTCGAGCGGATGGACCTCGTAGGCTCCGTCCCTGTGACGAAGCTCGTCGACCAGCGCGCGGCCGACGAAGCCGGACGCTCCCGTGACCAGGACGTTCATGGCCGCCGAGTCTACTGGCGTGCCTGCGCGCTCCTGGCGTCCGTGTTGCTCCTCGCCGGCTGCGACCACGGGAAGCGCCGGACCGAGCCGACGCCTCCGCCGCAGACGCAGTCGTTCCTCGCGTTGGACGCCCAGCATCAACGCCTCGTCGGCGACTATCAGCCTGTGAGCCGGGCGCTGACCGGATACGAGCTGGCCTACCGCGACTGGAGAGCGGGGAAGCTCGCGAAGCCCGTCTTCCTCGACCGCGCCGCTGCTTTCCGCCGGGTCGTTGCTTCCTCGCTGGCACGGGTTCGGCGTGACCCCGTCACGGGTGAGACGGCTCGGGCCAAGCGCCTGCTCGTGGCGGGGCTCGGTGCGCGGGCAACCGCACTCGACTCCCTGCCGTCGCTCGACCGCTATGGGCGTGCGTGGGAGCTCTCGGTCGTCGACGCTCGCCGCGCGCTGACCATCCTGCAGGACATCCGCGACCGCGCCCGCCTGATTCCACTCCCTGAGGACAGCGTGAGTTGAAGGCTTGACGGGGTTGTGAGTGAGTGATAACTTACAAAATAGATGCACGCAGTCAGAACCCGAATGACCGCCGACGAGCGCCGCGAGGACATCCTCGCCGTTGCGCTCGTGGAGTTCGGCGAGCATGGCCTCCACGGCACCTCGACCGACACGATCGCCCAGAAGGCCGGCGTCTCGCAGCCGTACCTCTTCCGCCTCTTCGGGACGAAGAAGGCGCTCTACCTCGAGTCCGTGCGGCGCTGCCTGCGCCAGACGCTCGAGCTGTTCCAGGAAGCCGCCGGGGGTAAGAGCGGCGAGGAGGCCCTCGACGCGATCGGCAAGGCCTACCGGGAGCTGCTGAGGGATCGCACTCGCTTGCAGGCGCAGATGCAGGCCTACGCCGACTGCGGAGACGAGGACGTGCGCGCGGTCGTGCGGGAGGGCTACGGACGGCTCGTCGAGTTCGTCGAACGAGTCTCGGGAGCCGAGCCCGCCCGCATCCGCGACTTCTTCGCATTCGGGATGCTGCTGAACGTGTTCGCCTCGATGGATCTCCTCGACCAGAAGGCTCCCTGGGCGAAGAAGTTGCTTGCGGCCAGCCTCGAGCCGGAGGAATGAGAGCACGTGTTTTTTTGGAGACGAAGTAAGTGAGCAATAACTACCAGAAGGAGGGGAGACGATGAACCCCCGCACCAGCACGATCTGGACGTTCGCGATCACATCGGTCGCCCTGTTCATGACCACGCTGGACAACCTGGTCGTGACGACCGCGTTGCCCGTGATCCGCGAAGACCTGCACGCGGGCCTGAGCGGCCTCGAGTGGACCGTGAACGCCTACACCTTGACCTTCGCGGTGCTGCTGATCACCGGCGCCGCGCTCGGCGACCGCTTCGGGCGGCGCCGGATGTTCGTGATCGGGCTGGCGATCTTCACCGGCGCCTCGGCGGCGGCGGCGCTCGCGCCGAGCATCGAGGTGCTCATCGCTGCCCGTGCGCTTCAGGGGCTGGGGGGCGCGATAGTCACTCCTCTCACGCTGACCATCCTGAGCGCGGCCGTCCCGGCCGAGCGCCGCGGGCTCGTCCTCGGCGCGTGGGGCGGGATCAGCGGCCTCGCCGTGGCGATCGGGCCGCTCGTCGGCGGCGCGGTCGTGGAGGGCATCTCCTGGCAGTGGATCTTCTGGCTCAATGTGCCAATCGGGCTCGTCCTGATCCCGCTTGCCGCATTGCGCCTGCGTGAGAGCCGCGGCCCGAACGATTCGCTCGACCTGCCCGGGGTCGCCCTCGCGAGCGTCGGCCTGCTGGGCCTCGTTTGGGGCCTCGTGCGCGGCAACGAGATCGGATGGTCCAGCACGGAGGTCGTCGCATCGATCACCGGCGGCCTCTTCTTGCTGGTGCTGTTCGTCCTCTGGGAGCTCCGCGCGCCTGAGCCGATGCTGCCGTTGCGCTTCTTCCGCAATCGGACGTTCGCGGCGGCCAACGGAGCGTCGCTGCTGATGTTCTTCGGGATGTTCGGCTCGATCTTCCTGCTCGCGCAGTTCTTCCAGGTGATTCAGGGCTACTCGCCGCTGCAGGCCGGGCTGCGAATCCTGCCTTGGACCGCGATGCCGATCTTCGTCGCTCCGATCGCCGGGGCGCTCTCTGACCGAATCGGAGGCGGGAGGATCATGGCAGTGGGCCTGAGCCTTCAGGCAGCAGGTCTTGCCTGGATCGCGACGGTCTCGAATCCCACCGTCGCCTACGGCGCGCTGGTCATCCCGTTCATCCTCTCCGGGGTGGGCATGGCGCTCTACTTCGCCCCGGTCGCGAACGTCGTCCTCGGAGCGGTACGGCCGGAGGAGGAGGGTCAGGCATCCGGATCCCTCAATGCGATTCGCGAGCTCGGAGGCGTCTTCGGCGTCGCTGTCCTAGCCGCGATCTTCGCGCACTACGGTGGCTACAGCACGCCCGACAGCTTCTCGAACGGCATGAACGCAGCCGTGTACGTCGGCGCGGCGCTCGTAGCGGTTGGGGCACTCGCCGCGTTCCTCATCCCGCGGCGCAGGCCGGTCGCGGAGACCGAACAGGTTGACGTTCGCCTGGGGACGGCTGCGTAGAACCAGGACCTACCGATCCAGCTCGTCCCGGCTCGAGTGTGCTGGGCGAGCTGGATCAGGCCCTGCTCGGCCGCGCTTGACGGTCTCTCAGCCGAGGCGCACACTGGCTTGGTAGCTCACTAGGAAAGGCAGGCCGAGATGCCGAGAGTGCTTCCGGTGTCTCTAGCGATTGTCTGCGGTGGGTCCCCCGCCTGGCGCTTTCTAGCCCTTCTTTGGATCAGGAAGGAAGTGACCGGAGCATGTTCACACGACTGAAGAACTGGATTCAGGGATCCTCGCCAGAGGAAGCGGGAACGGTGGGCGGACGAATACGGCACCTTGAGCGAGGAGGACAGACACGTGGTCGATTCTCACAAGGAGGCGCACGGCACCTGGGAAGAGGAGACGGGCCCGTACTCGACCAAGATCTTTGACGAGCAAAGCCGCGGAAGGCCGGGGAACTAACCCGACTCAGAAGGACGCTCTCTTTCATAAGAAACTGAATGCAGGCTCGGTCGCCACCAATGGACGAATCGTGTCGAGGAAGGAGAGACCTACAAGGTGTGCGCTCTGTTGGGAAGACGCCGCGCGTGCCGCGCGGCAAGAAGCAAGAGGGTCCCAACCGAGACACGTTCGGTGGGTAGCCACTGAACCGACATTGCAGGCGCTCCGGGATTCCGCGGGCTGGCGAGTCAGCGGCCTCGACGGATGACGCAGACCGGAGTACCTTGGTTGGTGCGAGCCGGGCTTGAGCGTCCGATCGGAGGTGGTCGATGCCCGACCTGCCGAGCGGAACGGTCACCTTTCTCTTTACCGACATCGAGGGATCGACGTCGCTCGTGCAGAAATTGGGTGACGGTTATGGCCGCCTGCTAGGCGATCACCGCCATCTGCTTCGAGTCGCCGTGGACGAGGCGGGCGGGGTCGAAGTCGACTGTCGCGCTGACGAGTTTTTCGGCGGGTTCCAAGGCGCCCAAGATGCTGTGCGGGCAGCCGTCTCGGCACAACGGGCGCTCAGGCTCCACCAGTGGCCGGGCGAACTCCAGCCCGCAGTCCGCATGGGCATCCACACAGGAGAGCCGGCCCTCGCCGACGAGGGCTATCTCGGTCTCGACGTTCATCGCGCCGCGCGCATTTGTTCAGCTGCGAATGGCGGGCAAGTGCTCATCTCGGAGACCACGCACAACGTGCTTGCCGAGACCGATGTTGCCGGCGTCGGCTTCAGTGATCTCGGGGAGCACAACTTGAAGGGTCTCCCGCGGCCCGAACACATCTTCCAGCTCGTCGTCGACGGCCTTCAGTCGGAGTTTCCGCCTCTGCGCGGTGCCGACACCGGCGCGGTCGAGCCGGGTGCCTTCGAGGGCCGGGAGCGGGAGCTTGCGCAGGCCGCAGTCGGACGGCTGCGTCAGGCCCTCTCCACCCTGCGGCGCACCGGGAGCGGACTAGCTGATCTCGAGGAGCTGGGCTGGGAGGTCCGCGCGCTTCTACCCGACGCGCTCGCGGCCGAGCAGGGTCCACTCTCAGAGCTCGGCAGCGCCCTCTTTACGAGCGGCCGCTCAGTGGTCGCGGCAGATCGCTATCTGACGACCCTCGATCGCGAGTCGTTGGAGCGACAGCTCCGCGAGTACCGTGAAATGGGAGTCGTCTCGAAGCGCGCAACAGCGGAAGAAGGAGCGCTCGCGAACCGGATCGCGCACATCGACCGCCTCGTGCAGCGGCGGAGGAGCGTCGACGAGACAGCGAGCGAACTCGCTGCAGGAATCCGCTCGCTCAGCCAGCGCATCGGGGATCGGGAGGCGGGACCCACTGCCGATCTCGGTACGGAGCTGTCGACCCTACGGGTGCAAGCGCAGTCAGCTGACCTCGATGGGGCCCTGGCCGCCGCGCGCGGTCAACTTGGTCTCATGGACCTAAAGCTCCGTCGTACCCGTTTCCGCGGCGTGTTTCGGCACGGCGAGCGGTACGTCGTCCCCTACTTCGACGAGGTGGGGGTGGAGCACCGCAGGGAGTTCCCAACTCGTGAGGAAGCCCGATCCTTCCGCTGGACGGTGCGGTTGGCCCAGAAGCACAAGAGCGAATACACCGGCCCGTCGTTCAGGGGCCACTGGGGAGGAGGAGGAGGCGACGCCTAGGGAACGTAGACGACTCCTCGCGGTGTCTCTGCCCGTGCTGGAGGACGCCTAACCCGGCCTGCGCAGCAGGTCGTAGCCCTCCTGCAAGAAGGGCGTTCGGTCGACGAGGGCGCGGACCTCCTCCGTGGGGTAGGCGCCCTCTTCGGTCACCACATGGTCGATCAGTTCGTGCGGCGTGAGGTCGAACATCCCGCCCTCGAGGTTTGCGTCGGCTGCGTCCATCGGCGCGAGCTTGATCACCTCGCAGGCGACGACGGTGGGCACGGTCACCTCGGCGGCGGCCTCTGCGAGCGCCCGCGTGCCCGCCTTGTTCGAGACTGTCCCGCAGCGGAAGACCGTGTCCGCGCCGACGAGCAGGAGCGAGGCCCACTCGAGCTGTGCGGGCGCCTGGTCATCCTCGACGAGCTCCACCTGCAGCCCGGCCTCGCGCAGCTCCTCCGAGAACTGTCGACCCTCGTCCTGCGGCGACGAGACCGTGCAGATCACTCGCTCCGGCGGGGTGAGCAGGAGGGCCTCTCGCACTGTTCCCGAGGCCGAATGGGTGAGCACGACAGCCTCCTCGAGCCGCTCCCGAAGCTGGATCGCGATCGAGGCAGCGGCGCGGTTACGACTGTCCACGAGCGCTGCGGCCTCCTCGCGGACGAGCTGTTGCAGTTGGTCGACCTCGAGCTGGAGGTGGGCATTCGCGGCCGCGAGGACTCGCCCGACCGCGCCGGCCACCGCTCCGACTCCGGGCCGGCTCTCGGCAAGCTCTCGGCCCGCAGAGACGAGGCTCGCAAGCAACTCCTCGCTCGAGGCCGCCGGCTGATCGGCGACCTCCGCGAGGGCTTCGACGGCTCGGCGAGCCATCCAGCTGCCCCCGTGCTGGCGGTCGCTTCGGAGCTCTTCGATCCGCTCCCCGAGGATCGTGGTCACGGGGTCATTATGCCGCGCCGTCGCATGCCGCCGTGAGAATGGGTCCCCGTGCGACTACTCGTCCTTGGGGCAGGCCCGGGGCAACTCGGCCTGCTGGCTGCGGCGCGCGCGCGTGAACTCTTCGTGATCGCGGTCGACCGCGACCCCGCGGCGCCCGGCTTTCGCTACGCCGACCGGCGGGCGATCGTGTCGCTCGAAGACGAGCCCGCCCTCGAGCGCCTGGCCGAGGCCGAGCGCGTGGACGGCGTGATTGCGCCGGGCATCGACTGGGTCGTCGGCACCGCTGCACGGATCGCGGCACGGTACGGGCTCCCGCATCCGATCACGCCGCACGCGGCCGTGCTCTCGAGCTCGAAGCTGCGGCAGCGGGAGCGGCTCGAGCAGGCGGGCGTGCCGCAGACGCGCTGGAAGGTCGTGACCGAGCCGGACGACGAGCTCGGCTTCCCCTGCGTCGTCAAGCCGACCGACCGCCACGGGCGCCGGGGCCTCTCGCTCGTGCGCAGCTCGGACGAGCTGCGACCTGCCGTGGAAGCGGCGCTGAAGGCCTCGAGGGTCGGGCGCTGCCTCGTCGAGGAGCTCGCGCAAGGCCCGGAGGTGACTGTCACCGGTTTCTCTAGCGGCGGGCGGTTCGACGCGCTGACGGTGATGGACCGGCTGCCTCGGGCCCACGTGTGGCCGAGCCACTGGGGATCCTCCGCCGCGACGGTCGCGGAGGCCGCCGCGCGTGCGCTCGGGATCGACGAGGGGCCGTCCTCGATCCAGCTGCGCGTCGGCCCGGAGGGGCCGAAGGTGGTGGAGCTCGGTGCCCGGCTGGGCGGAGGGCACGACGCGGAGCTCTGCGAGGCCGCGCTCGGCGTCGACCTGAACGGCCTCGCGCTCTCGGCGGCCCTCGGCGAGGAGATCGAGCCGGAGCGACTCGCCGCTCGCCCGCGGGTGGCCGGAGCCTGCGTCTACTTCATCGCCGGCGAGCCGGGCGAGCCTGACGGGGTCGAACGGGCCGCCGCGTCGCCCGGGGTCGAGTGGGTCCGCGTGTACGCCGGCTCCTCCTCCGGCAGGCGCGGCGCGGTGCTCGCGACCGGAATCACGCGGGAGCAGGCTCTGGAGTGGGCGGCTCGCGCAGCCGAGTACGTACGCTTCCGCACGGTCCATGCCGAAGCGCTCGCCTAGCCGCGTGAACAAGCGATTTCTCCGCCTCTCCGGGACGCTGGTCGTCACCGGCCTCTGCCTCGCGTACCTGATCTGGAAGATCGACCTTTCGAAGACGCTCCACATCCTCGCGCACGCGAACTTCGGCTACTTCCTGGGTGCGGTCGCGATCATGGTGCTCTCGGTATGGCCGATGGCGTGGCGGTGGCAGCGGCTGCTGGTCGCCCGCGGCATCCACGATCGCCTGTCCTGGCTCGTTCGCGCGTACTTCGTCGCCTACACGGCGGGCCAGGTGCTGCCGACCGCGGTCGGGGGCGACGCCGTGCGGATCTACGAGACCGCCCGCCGCCATCCGACTCGAGGTGGGGCCGTGGCGGGCTCGGTCCTGCTCGAGCGGGCGCTCGGCGGGGCAGCCACCCTGGCCCTGGCCGCGGTCGGCTTCGCACTCGCCCTCGGCCACTACGACGTCGGCGCCTACCTCTGGATCGAGGGTGCCTTCGTGCTCGGGACGCTGGTCCTCGCGGTCGCGCTCTTCTCGCGCCGGATGCGCCCGCTGCTCGCCCGGACGGCCCCGCTCCTGCGGGCAGTTCGGCTGGAGCGGCCGGTGCGGTCCGTGTACGAGGGCATTCACGCCTACCGTGATCACCCTGGCCTGCTCTTTGGGGTGTTCACGCTGACCCTGGCCGTCCAGGCGGTGCGCGTGCTCGCAATCTGGCTCTCCGGGAAGGCGGTCGGAGTCGACCTCTCGCCGCGCCCGTACTACGTGATGGGCCCGCTGCTCTTCCTCGTCCTGCTGCTGCCTGTCTCGGTGAACGGAATCGCCGTGCGCGAGTCGTTCTTCGTCAGCTTCCTCGGGAACCTCGGCGTCGACGCGGACAAGGCCTTCGCCACCGGCTTCCTCTTCTTCGTGGTCACGCTCGCGCTCTCGCTGCCCGGAGCGCTGCTGCTCGGCTGGCAGAGCCTGCGCGGCTTCACGCGCCCCAGCCCGAACCATGGCTAGCGTCTCCGTCGTCGTCGTCACGTTCAACGCGCTGCCGTGGATCGAGCGGGCGCTCGAGAGCGTGCGTGGCCACGAGACGATCGTGGTCGACCACGGCTCGACCGACGGCACGCTCGAGCTGGTGCGCGAGCGCTTCCCAGAGGCGCGGCTGATCGAGCAGGAGAACAAGGGCCTGGGCGGCGGCTCGAACGCCGGCATGCGCCTTGCTTCGGGCACCTACTTCCTACTTCTGAACTCCGACGCGTGGGCGCTGGACGACGCCGTCGAGCGGCTCGCCGCCTTCGCCGACGAGCATCCCGAGGCCGCAATCGTGGGCCCGAAGCTCCTCAACCCAGACGGCTCGCTTCAGCGCTCTGTGCGCGGGTTTCCCACCGTGTGGCGGCTCGCCACCGAGTACCTCTTCCTGCGCAAGCTGGCTCCGCGCTCGCGTGCGCTCAACTCCTTCTACGGCGCGGGCTTCGACTACGACGAGGTGCGGGAGGCCGAGTTCCTGATGGGCGCGTGTCTGCTCGTCCGGCGCGAGGCCGCGGATACCGTAGGCCTCTTCGACGAGGACTTCTTCATGTTCAGCGAGGAGACGGACTGGTGCTACCGCTTCCGGCAGGCCGGCTGGCACGTGCTCTTCACCCCCGAGGCGGAATTCGTGCACGTGGGCGGGGCGACCACACGGCAGAACTGGGGGCCCATGTTCCGCGAGCAGGTGCGTGGTCACCTGCGGTTCCTGGCGAAGCACCGCGGGCCCAAGGAGGCCGAGCGCGCGCGCAGGCTGCTGCTGGTCTCGCTCCGCCTCCGCGCGCTCGCGTTTCCGGGCGACCGGGGCAGGACGTACAAGGAGGCCGCGCGCTGGCTGGCCGCCTCGCCGACACACGAGCTCTTGGAGGCGCGCGGGTGAGGGCGCCCGCGCTCGTCGTCGACGTCGGCTGGGTGAACGGGCTGGCGGCGATCCGGTCGCTCGGGCGCGCAGGGATCCCGGTGATCGCGGTCGACCACCGGCAGAGCGCCCTCGGCTTCCGCTCCCGCTACGCGCGACCCGTCGTCTCGCCGGA
>Ga0105245_10005304_pt1 | contig 11325 bp, 12 predicted proteins | sample KBSM54metaG_FD_81523 | JGI IMG/M metagenome (GOLD analysis project Ga0105245, IMG submission 81523) | Miscanthus rhizosphere microbial communities from Kellogg Biological Station, Michigan, USA - KBS M5-4 metaG | ecosystem: Host-associated > Plants > Roots > Rhizosphere > Soil | place...
CAGCTCGAGCCGGCCCGGCTTCCGGTCGTGCGCCCCGGTGAACGCGCCCTTCTCGTAGCCGAAGATTTCAGACTCGAAGAGCGTGTCGGGAAGGGCCGCGCAGTTGAGCGCCTGAAACTTCGCCACGCTCCGGCGCGACAGCTCGTGGATCATCTTGGCGACGAGCTCCTTACCGGACCCGGTGGGGCCGAGCACGAGCACCGAGATGTCCGACTTGGCGGCCGTGCGGATCCACTCGAACACGACGAGCATCTTCTCGTCGCGGCCGATCATCTCCCGGAACCGCTGGACCGACGGCGACTGGTCCTCGCTGCTGACCGTGGCCCGGCGTTCGAGGAACTGGTCGAGGTACTCGGCGAAGGCCGGCGTCCGCTTGGCGCCGTACTTCGCGGGGTCCCCCGGCACCATCTCGGCGACGCCGAAGTCGACGAGCTCGCGCACGCAGTTCTCGACGTCCAGCCGCAGGCGGCCGAAGGTCTGCATGAGCGACTCGACGTCGAACTGCTCGTCCGGCCGGGCGCTCAGGTACCGCAGGATGCCGGCCCGGAGCGGCGATTGCACCAGCGTGCGAAACCGTGCATCGAGCTCTGTGGGCTCCGTGGGCTGCTGGACTGCCGTGCTGGCTCGCCGGGCGCTAAAGGTCAGATCGTCCATCTCGACGCTTACGTTATCGGAGCTACGTCCCTTTTCCGGTAGTACTCGCTCTGATATTGCTCGATCAGCCCCTTCATCTTCGTCGCGTCGGCCTTGTGGTGGCCGTGGCACTTGATGGAATCGGACCCGCCGCTGGTCTCGATCTGGACGTCGGACAGCAGGAGCCCGGTGTCGATCTTCACGGATGCCACGTGCGCCAGGTGGATGGTTTCCTCCTGCCGGCCTATCCACCGCGGCTTGAACTGGACGACGCTGGTCGGCGAAATGAGGACCTGCGTCGGGAACAGGTGGTTGCCCGAGCTCAGGCGGCTCGCGTGGAAGACGTGGCCCGGGGCGAACGAGCGGCCCTTCCGCCAGATAAACCAGACGAAAAGGACCAGAACCCCAATAACAGCAAGGAGAAGCGGGAGCCAGACGCCGTTGTCCGCCACGAACAGATGTTAAGCTATTTTTTGCCGCTGAGGAGGCCAACGCCTTGCCGTACCGAGCTCCCGGGTCGCCCGGGCACGCCCGCCAGTCATTTCTCACTGGCAAACCCATCAAGTACTACCGGCCGAAGGGCAGCCCGGCGGTCCGCCAGCTGATCGACGAGGGTTTCCAGGCGTTCAACGCCGGCCGGCTGTCGGAGGCCTGCGAGATCTACGCAGGGAAGATGCTCGACGCCGGCAACGACGTCACCATCGGCCTGACGATGGCCGGGGCCATGACCCCGGCGGGGCTGGGCGGCTGCGTCATCGAGCTGATGGAACGCGGCCTCGTCGACTTCGTGATTTCGACCGGCGCCAACCTCTATCACGATCTGCACTACGCGCTGAACTTCACGCTGCGCCGCGGCTCGCCGTTCGTAGACGACCGCGAGCTGTACGAAGACGGCGTGATCCGGATCTACGACGTCCTCTTTCCGGCGACGGTCCTGCTCGAGACCGACGCCTACATCCGCGATTTCATCGAGCGGTCGGGGCTGAACGAACCCGTCTCGACGGCTGACTTTCACTACCGCCTCGGGCGCGACCTGCTCGAGCGGCAGCCTGGCTGCGAAGAGCATTCGGTCGTCGCGAGCGCCGCCCGTTTCGGGGTTCCCTTGTACACCTCGTCGCCAGGCGACAGCTCGATCGGCATGAACATCGCGTATCACGAGCTCATGAACGGCAGCCGCTTCATGATCGATCCGAACAAGGACGTGAACGAAGTCTGCGCCATCGTGCTCGCCGGCAAGCAGAACGGATGCGTGATCCTGGGCGGCGGATCGCCCAAGAACTTCTACCTGCAGGCGCAGCCGACGTTGTGGGAGGTCTACGGCATTCCCAAGGGCGGGAATGACTACTTCATTCAGATCACGACGGATTCAGTGGTCTGGGGCGGCCTGTCGGGCGCGACGCCTTCGGAAGCCGTCAGCTGGGGCAAGGTGAACCCGGGCGTGCTGCCCGATACGGTCGTCGCGTACTGCGACTCGACGATCGCGTTTCCGCTGTTCTGCGAGTACGCCGTCGGATCGCCCAACGGCCGACGCGCGCGCAGGGAGCTCGTGCACAAGCGCGACCAGCTCGTCGCGGCCCTCGCGCGCGATGCGAAGGCCGCGCGCGACAGGAAAGCCGGAGTGACAACGTAGCGTGGGTACCCTCTCCTCCGAGCTCGCGCCGCACGCCGAGCGCCTCACGGCGCGGCCGCGGATTTACGCCGACGCCAACGTTCCCGCCGGTCTCGTGGAACACATGCGGCAGCGCCTGCACTGGGACGTGCTGTTCGTCCTCGAAGACGAGAACCTGCGCCGCGCCTCCGACGTGGCCCATTTCCGCCTGGCCCATCAGCTGCGTCGGACGCTGGTCACCATGGATCGCGATTACCTGGACGACCGCCGGTTTCCGCCGGCCGAAACGAGCGGCGTGCTCGTCATCCAGGCGCCGGACGAGCGGCAGCTCACGGCGCTGGTCGAACGCGTGAACCGGCACCTCTTCCCCCCCGACGAATCCGCTCTCCTGCCCGTGGAGGGCCGGAAGCTGCACCTGCACACCGACTGGACGGGCGCGGCCTGACGCAGGTCGGGGTCTGGCAGGTCGGGCAGGTCGGGTGGGTCGGGTGGGTCGGGTGGGTCGGGCTGGTCGGGCAGGCGGGAAACAGACGCGGCCTGGGTTCCGTCTAAGCTCGCGGAGGATCAAGCCATGATTTCCCGTCGCCTCTTTCTGCTGCCGGGCCTGTCGCTGTGCGTGCCACTTGCCGGTTGTATCGTCGCTGGGGCGGATTCCGGGTGGGTCACCCAGAGCGACGAGAAGCGGTTCCCCGTTCAGGGCACGCCCGAAGTCGTCCTGGCCACCTTCGACGGCTCGATCGAGATTCAGTCGTGGAATCAGCCGGAAGTGGTGGTCACCATCGAAAAACACGCGGCCAGCACGGCGGCTGCGGCGGCCATCGAGGTTCAGAGCAGCCAGGACGGCAATCGCGTGACCGTCGAGGTGAAACGCTCTGCCGCGCACAGCTGGGACTGGTTCGGCTCGGGGAGTGCCCGCCTGGTTGTCTCGGTGCCCGAGGCCGCAAACGTCCGGGCCTCGAGCGGCGACGGCGCCATCCGCGTCGCCCGCGTGAACGGCACAATCGCGCTCCGGTCGGGCGACGGCCGCATCCAGGCCAGCAACAGCGCCGGCAGCGTTTCGGCGTCCACCGGCGACGGGGGCATCGACCTCGACGGCGTGGACGGCGCGGTGGAAGCCACGACGGGAGACGGCCGCGTCAGGGTGTCCGGCAAGCTCACCGCGGTGCGCGCGCGGTCGGGCGACGGCAGCATCGCCATCGAGGCGCGGGCGGGCAGCGCGACCGAGTCCGACTGGGATATCTCGAGCGGCGACGGCGCCGTGACCCTTCAGATCCCCGACGACTTCAACGCCGAACTCGACGCGCACACCGGGGACGGCAGCGTCCACTTGAACGGCGTCAGCGTCACGACCACGGGCACCGTCACGCGGAACAGCGTTCGCGGCCGGTTGGGCTCGGGCGGCCGTCCCGTGCGCGTGCGCACCGGCGACGGCTCGATCACGCTGCGTCGTCAGGAGTAGGACTGCCGACTGCCGACTGCCGACTGCTGACTGCTGACCGCCGACTGCTGACTGCTGACCGCCGACTGCCGACTGTTCATGCCCGGCCGTTCGTAAACTGCTCGCTGGCGTAACGGGTCGGATCCTTGATGCCGGCATCCACGAAGGCGTCGTGCCGTTCGCGGCACTTGCTGCAGGTCCCGCAATGTTGCGGCAGCGCCTGCCCGGCGACGCCGATCGCCGGGCTCATGCACGACAGCGTCAGCTCGAACGGGACTCCGAGCGCCGCGCCCCGCCGGATGACCTCGGTCTTTTCGATCTGCGCGTAAGGCGCTTCGATCGTGAGGTCGTGTGCCAGCCCCAGCGACAGCGCGCGACCCATGGCCGCCCGGAAGTCCGGCGTGGCATCGGGAAACGGATTGTGGCCGAGCGTACCGAGCACGAGTCGATCGATGCCGGCCGCGGTGCAGTACACGCCGGCCTTGGAAAGCAGGATGATGTTGCGGCCTGGAAGATACACGTCTTCGTCGGGTGTGTGATAAGCGGGCGGCGTGCCGGTGACCGCCCAGTGCGAGGCCGCATACACGTCGCGCATGTCTACGGAGAGCGCGACGAGATCGCGAGCGCGGCCGCGCAGCGCGTCGCTCTCGAGCAGCGCGTCCACAATAGACCGCTCGGCCGATTCCCAGGCCAGCCCCGCCGCCACGTAGATCGGCTGCACCGTGCCGCGCGCCGCTTCCTCGGCGAGCAGGACCGCGCTGTCTAACCCACCGGAGAGCAGCACTGCGGTCGGCATCAGGTAATTGGGTAATCGGGTAATCTGGTAACGTCGCCCAATTACCAAATTACCCGACTACGAGATTACCAAATGTACTCCGTTACCAAGCAAATCGATTTCTGCTACGGCCACCGCCTGCTGGACTACGACGGCATCTGCAAGCACCCGCACGGCCACAACGCGATCGCGGAGATCGAAGTCCGGACGCCGCAGCTCGACGCGCGCAACATGGTGTGCGATTTCAGTGACATCAAGCGGATCGTCAAGGGCTGGATCGACCGCGAGTTCGATCACCGGATGCTGCTGCGCCATGACGATCCGCTCGTGAAAGTGCTGCAGCAACTGGGCGAGCCCGTCTACATCTGCCAGAGCAACCCGACCGTCGAGCACATCGCGCAACTCATCTTCCGCCAGGCGAGCCAGCAGGGCCTGCCCGTCGTGCGCGTGAAGGTGTGGGAGACGCCCACCTCGTACGCGGAATACACGGAGTGAGCGTTCGCCTGTTCGTCTTCGATCTCGACGGCACCCTCGTCGATTCTCTCCGCGACCTTGCAAACTCCGCCAGCGCGCTGCTCGTCCAGTGCGGAGCGCGGACGCTCACCGAGGACGAAGTGGCGGTCATGGTGGGCGAGGGGGCGGCCACCCTGGTCGCCCGCGCGTTCGAGGCCGTGATGCTGACGCCGCCGGCCGACGCGCTGGCCCGCTTTCTCGCCATGTACGACACCAGGCTCCTCGATCACACGCGCGCGTACGAGGGAATACCGGCCGTGCTCGAGGCGCTCGGCGCCCGCGCGTCGCTGGCCGTACTGACCAACAAACCGCGCGCCGCGACCGTCCGCATCTTGAACGGGTTGAAACTCGGCCAGTTCTTCGCGGACGACGCGATCATCGGCGGCGACGGTCCGCTTGCGCGGAAACCCGATCCGGCCGGCCTCGCGTGGTTGTGCGCCCGCGCCGGCGTCACCGCCGCCGAGACGGTCATGGTCGGCGATTCCGCCGTGGACTGGCGAACCGCGCGCGCACTCGGCACGCGAATCTGCCTGGCGCGCTACGGGTTCGGGTTCCGGGAGTTTCCCCGCGCGGAGCTGCGCGGCGACGAGATTCTCCTCGACCGCCCATCTGATCTCATCGCCATTCCGTAGCGTCCGCCTTCAGGCGGACGTCACACGGCCGGCTCAAGCCGGCCGCTACGGACGATCCGACGAGCGATCCAGCTCCACCAGCAGCTTCGACGCGGCGCCGGCGCCGATCGTCAGCGGCTCCCGGCCGGCCCCGCGCAGGCGCACCGCGTCGGCCGCCATGTCGCGCGCCTCGACTTCCACGCGTTCCCCCGGCTTGAGACGGTTGCGCTCGATGAATCGCAGGAACGCCGGGTCCTGATCGGCGATGCGCGTCACTTTCAGCGCCTGACCGATAGGGCACGTCAGCAGGTTGTCCAGGTGGCGCGCGGCGATGGCGCCGTCCGCGCCGGGAATCGGGTCCCCGTGCGGGTCGTGCGTCGGCCGGCCCAGCATTTCGTCGATGCGTTCGATCAGGCGCTCGGAGACGACGTGCTCGAGCTGCTCGGCCTCCTCGTGCACTTCGGCCCAGCTCATCCCCATGACGTGCACCAGAAACGCCTCCACGAGACGGTGGCGCCGCAGCACGAGGCCCGCGAGCTTCTCGCCTGCCTTGGTCAGCCGCACGCCGGAGTACGGCTCGTACTCGGCCAGCCCCGACTCGGCCAGCGCCTTTACCATCGTGGTGGCGGTGCCCGGCGTGACGCCGACCGCCGCCGCGACGTGCCCCATCGGCAGCAGCCGCTGATCGGGCGGCAGCGTCGACTGGCCCTGGTAGATCGCCTTCAGGTAGTTTTCGACCGTGCTCGACGGGAGCATGCAAAGCTATTATCCGACGAAACCCTGATGACGAAGACGAAGACGCCGCTGGCCGACGCCATCGCCACACCCGACGGCAAGCGGCGCTACGTGCGCACGCTGTTTTCGACGATCGCCGATCGGTACGATCTCATCACCGTTGTGTTGTCGTACGGGCAGGATCAGCGATGGAAGCGCCGGCTCGTCGATCTGGTGACGGCTCGCGCCTCGCGACCCGGCGGCCGCGCGCTGGATCTGGCGACCGGGACCGGGGACATCGCCTTCAGCCTCGCGGCTTCCGGATGGAACGTGATTGGGCTCGACGTCACGCGGCGGATGATCGAGCTGGCGCGCGACAAGGCCGCGGCGGCCGCCGACGGCCGGCGCGGCCCGCGGTTTCTGGTCGGCGACATGCTCGCGCTGCCGTTTCCAACCGGATCGTTCGACGTCGTGACGGCTGGCTATGGACTGCGAAACGTTCCCGACCTTCGGGCCGCCATCGACGAGATCCATCGCGTGCTGCACGAGGGAGGCTGGGCGTTGTCGCTCGACTTCAACAGGCCGGCCAATTCGTTCGTGCGCGGCGTCTACCTCGCGTATCTGCGGTTGACGGGCGGTCTGCTGGGCTGGCTGCTCCACGGCGATCCCGACACGTATCGCTATATCCCGGCGTCCATCAAGGGCTATCCAGGTGCGGAGGGTGTCGCACGGCTGCTCGAGGCGCGCGGGTTCGTCCAGGTGGAGTACAAAGCCGTCCTCGGCGGCCTCATGACGATCCACATCGCCCACAAGACAGGCGGCGCATAGCATGGAAATCGACACGGCGAAGTGGTCGGGCGAGGGTTCCTTCACCCAGCGGCTCATCGACCACCTGGCGAAACTCGACGGCCTGACCCACATCCGCGTCGAGGACGCTCCGGCAAGTCGTTCGGAGGCCGACTACAACTTCATCAGCAACGAAGTGTTCGTGGCGTTCGAGACCGCAGTCAGGACGGAGCCAGTCAAGCGGCTGGGCGTGTTTCCGGGTTCGCGGACCGTCCAGTATCAGAAGCTGGACGTTACGGGGCTTGAAACCCGCCTCGCAGCGGTGCCTGAGATCGGCGCCCCCGACTACTCGGACGATGGGATGCTCCAGTACCTGCGGACCGAACGTATCATCCCTCCTTACCAGACCAGGGGTTACAAGCTGGTTGAGCTGGTCAGGGTCTACGACGCCAGCGCCCCGAGGCGTTCCTAATGGCCCTGCTCCGTCGTGCCGATACGCGCATAGTCAATGAGTCTGGTTCCTTCACTGCTGCAGGCCATCGTCGGCGTCGACGGCGAGGCGCTGGTGATGCACGCCGGGGACAAGCCCTATGTGGTTGCCCCGTCGGGCCAGATTGAGCTGGCCAGCCGCGGACTGACCCTCGAGGCCGTCAACGGCATCGTCTCGCAGCTGCTGCCCGCCGATGCGCTGAGCTCGCTCGAGGAGTTCGGGGCCATCCAGCAGGAACTGGCGGCGCTCCCCGAGTTTCCGGGCGAGAGCTTCACGGTCGTAGCCGCTCGCGGCGGAGACGACGTCTGGGTGGAAATCCGGCGCCGCAAGGTGTCCGACGACGATCAGGTGCCCGACGATTTCTTCGCCGGGGCCTCGTCCACCCCGTCTGTGTCCGCGCCCGCCGCCGACCAGGTCCTTCGGGCGTCCAGCGGTACGGAGTACTCGGACATTGACGATGTGGGCCCGCTGGGCCATCCGGGCCGTTCGGAAGATGCGAGAGACCTCGAGGCCGGTGAAGACACGGGGCCGATCGACATCGGGGCCCTCGAAGTTCCCGACGCCGCGCAGTTGTTCCAGGCCCAGCCGCCGGCCGTGACGCCGGCGCCGGACGTGTTGACACCGGTGGCCGCTGCGCCGCTCCCGGCGCCCGAACTGGCGCGGCCCGCGCCTGAACCCGCGCCCGCGCCATGGGTGCCGGTCGTTGAGCCACCGCCGGTCTTGGCGCCGCCGCCTATCGCGGCCCCTGCACCTGTCGTGGTGCCACCGCCTGTCGCGGTCTCTGCACCTGTCGTGATGCCGCCGCCTGTCGCGGTGGCCCCCCCGGTCACGCCGACACCAGTTCCCGCGCCGTCTCCCGTTGCCGCGGTGCCGGCACCGCCGAAGCCCGCGCCGCCGCCTCCGCCGCCGGCGCCGCCTCGCGTTGCCCCGCCGGTCGTGGCAGCGCCGCCAGCGCCGGCGCCGAGACCGGTGCCGACACCCGTCGTGGAACCACCGCCGAGTATGGCGCCGCCGATCGTGCCGCCGCCTCCCGCTGCCGTTTTACCACCGCCGCCGGCCGTCGTGCTGCCGATGTCGCGCAGTCCGATCCGCGCCGATGCCCCGCCGCCGCCGATTCCTGTCGGCGTGTCCGGCCTGGATCGATTGCTGCGGATGGCTGCGGCGCGCGGCGCCTCCACGTTGTACCTCTCCTGCGACGCCCGCCCATCGGTCCGCGTAGACGGCGAAATCCAGATGCTCGAGGGCGAGCCGTCGCACGGGCCGAACGACGTCGAGTCTCTGCTGCTGACGCTGATGCCCGATCGCAACCACGAAGCGCTGCGCAGCGGCGTGGCGACGGAGTGGATCAGCGACGTGGACGGCGTCGGGCGCGTGCGGTGCCTGAGCTTCCGCGATCATCGCGGGCCGGGCGGCGTGTTCCGCATGATGCCGGTTCGAGCGGTGTCGGCCGAACAGCTCGGCCTCTCGAGCGAAGTGCAATCGCTGGCGCTCGAAGCCGGCGGCCTCGTGCTCGTCGCCGGCTCGCGCCTGAGCGGCAAGCGCACGATGATTTCGGCGCTCGTCGATCTCATCAATCACACGCGCCGCGACCACGTGATCACCATCGAAAGCGAGATCAACGTCGTCCACGAGCGCGGAACGTCCTTCATCAGCCAGCGCGAAGTGCGCGGCAGCTACGACGATGTGGACCGGGTGGCGCGGGCGGCGCTGCGGGAAGATCCGGACGTGCTGGTGGTCGAGTCGATGCGCACGGCGCCGCTCATCAACGTGGCGCTCGAGGCGGCGGCGTCCGGCCAGCTCGTGATCGGCGGGTTCCCGGCGCACAACACAACCGCTGCGGTCGATCGCATCATCAACCTGTATCCGCCCGAGAACCGTCGTCAGGTGCAGCTGGCGATGGCCGAGAACCTGCGGGGGATCGTGGCGCAGGTGCTGCTGCGCAAGACGGGCGGCGGCCGGCTGCCGGCCCGCGAGGTGCTGCTGAACACGCCGGCGGTAGCGGGCATCATCGCGGAGGGCCGGACGTCGCAGTTGCCCGCCGCGATTGAAGGCGGGCGCCGGCAGGGGATGGTGCCGCTCAACGACTCGCTCGCGGCCTTCGTGCAGAGCGGAGCGGTCGACGTTCGCGAGGCGTATCGCCGGGCCGCGGACCGCGCCGGCTTCCTCGCCTTGCTCAAGCGTCTTGGCCTCGACACCGTCGCGATCGAGAGGCCTCTCGCGGATGCCACGCAGAACGTAGAACGTAGAACGTAGCCCGCCCGACCCGCCCGACCTACCTGTCCACGAACTGTTCGAGCGCCTTCAGCAGAAACGCGAGCACGTCCGCTTCGGCCACGTCGCGAATCGGCCCCGACGGGTTCAGCGGTTGCTCCGATACGTTCGTCCTGTTGCCCCACGCCCGGCTGGTGCGTCCCATCACGTGCGGCGCGGCGCCCGTGGTATCCAGCACGAGCTCGATGAAATCGTCTGCCGACTTGTCCGACATCAGGCGCACGCCACCGCTGGGCGTGAACAGGTTGAACAGGTAGCCTTCGGAGCGGAGGACGCCGCTCGTTTGCCGGAACAGCGGCACGGCCAGCTGATCGAGGAACACGCCGTACTCGCGTCCGGCTTCGTCGTTGGCGGCGCGCCGGTCCGCGGCGGCGCGCTTCGCGCGTTCGATGGTCTGGAGGATCTGCTGCCGCACGGCGGAGACTTCCATCAGACCACCCCCGTGGCTCGAAGCTGGCCGATGACTTCGCCGCCGAGGCCGAGATCCTGCGCCAGCACCGAGTCCGTATGCTCACCGAGCGTCGGCGGCGCCGCGCGCATGGCCGCCGGGGTGTCCGACAGCTTGATTGGTGTGCCGAGCACCCGGATGTCGCCGGCGGCGGCGTGGTGCATCGGCACGATCATCTCCCGGGCCGCCAGCTGCGGATCGCTGAACACCTCGCGCAGATCGCGGACCGATCCGCACGGGACGCCCGCCGCCGTGAGCTTGTCGATCCAGTAGCTGCGCGGGTGCGGGCGGAGCACGCCGGCCACGATCGGCCGCAGCTCGGCGTACCCCGTAACACGTCCGCGGTTGGTGGCGAACTGCTCGCCGGCGTCGAGGCCGGCCACTTCGCAGAAGCGGCGCCACTGCTCGTCGTTGCCGACGGCCAGGACGAAGTCGCCATCGGACGCCGAAAAGGTTTCGTACGGAACGATCGTCGGGTGGCGGTTGCCGAGCCGCACCGGAGGCGTGTCGGTGGCGAAGTAGATGCCGGCCTGGTAGGTCAGCAGCGCCGCGACCGTGTCGAGCATGCTGACGTCGACCAGCTGGCCGCGGCCTGTGCGCTCGCGCGCATAGAGCGCCATCGAGACGCCCTGGGCGGCGAACATCCCCGTCACGATGTCCGCGATGGCCACGCCCACGCGCACCGGCGGCGCGTCGGGAGATCCGGTGATGCTCATCAGCCCACCTTCGGCCTGCAGGACCGCGTCGTAGCCGGGCTCCTTGCGGCGGGGGCCGGTCTGGCCGAATCCGGAAATCGAACAATAAACCAGCCGCGGATGCGCCGGCGCGAGCGATGCGTAGTCGAGGCCGAGCCTGGCGAGCGCGCCGGGCCTGAAGTTTTCGACGATGACGTCGCTTTTCGCGATGAGGCGATCGAGGATGGCGCGGCCTTCCGGGTGCTTGAAGTCGAGCGTCACGCTTTCCTTGTTGCGGTTGATGCTCAGAAAATAGGCGCTCTCGGTGCCGAGAAAGGGCGGTCCCCAGTGCCGCGTGTCGTC
>Ga0105245_10005308_pt1 | contig 11321 bp, 9 predicted proteins | sample KBSM54metaG_FD_81523 | JGI IMG/M metagenome (GOLD analysis project Ga0105245, IMG submission 81523) | Miscanthus rhizosphere microbial communities from Kellogg Biological Station, Michigan, USA - KBS M5-4 metaG | ecosystem: Host-associated > Plants > Roots > Rhizosphere > Soil | place: Michigan...
GTGCTGGTTCTGGCGATCAATGCCGTGGTCAATGTCATCGAACGCCGCGCGCTGGCCTGGCGGCCGGTCGAGCGCGAAATGGAGTTGTGAATGAAGCTTGCGAGCTACCTGGCCAACGGCAAGGCGTGCTTTGGCGTGGTGTCCGGCGATGGCGTGGTCACCCTGAATGAGCGGCTCGGCGGCCGTTATGCGACCTTGCGTGACGTGCTCGCGGCCGATGGATTGGCCGAGATCGCAAAGGCTGCCGATGGGGCCAAGCCCGATCACACGCTCGCGCAGGTCCAGTTTCTTCCGGCGATTCCGAACCCGGAAAAGATTCTCTGCGCCGGCATCAACTACCGTTCCCATGCCGCCGAGACCGGCCGCGAACTGCCCAAGCAGCCGAGCATGTTCATCCGCCTCGCCAATACGCTGACCGGGCAGGACGGCGAGATGATCCGTCCCTCGGTGTCGGAGCATTTCGACTTCGAGGGCGAGCTTGCCATCGTGATCGGCCGCGGCGGGCGCCACATCCCGGTTGCGCGCGCGCTCGATCACGTCGCCGGTTACACCTGCTTCGTCGACGGCAGCGTGCGCGACTACCAGAAATTCTCCGTGACGTCGGGCAAGAATTTCCCCAGCACCGGTCCGCTCGGGCCCTGGATCGTGACGACAGACGAGATCCCGGACCCGACGCGCCTCACGCTCACCACGCGCCTCAACGGCGCGGAGGTGCAGAAGTCCGGCACCGATCTCCTGATCTACTCCGTGCCGCAGATCATCGCCTTCTGCTCGGACTTCACTCCGCTGGTGCCGGGCGACGTGATCGCGACCGGCACGCCCGACGGCGTCGGCCATCGCCGCACGCCGCCGCTGTGGATGAAGCCCGGCGACGTGCTCGAGGTCGAGATCTCAGGCATCGGCACCTTGCGCAGCCGCGTCGTGGACGAGACGTGACTCTCTTGGCTGTCATCGTCCGCGAAAGCGAAAGCGGACGATCCAGTAAACACGGACATCGTATGACGCGCGGACTCGCCCTAGGATCTGCGGTTACTGGATGCCCGCTTTCGCGGGCATGACATTCACGGAATCCGCCTCACGTCGCATATTTATCCTCCCTCATGCTGAGGAGCGTTGCGCAGCAACGCGTCTCGAAGCATGAGGCCCCGCTGCTACGCGCCGGTTCGGCTCACTTCACATACTCGTCCGTGTAGAGCCCGTCATACGACTTGAGCTTCTCCTCCGGCTTCAGCAGTCCGGCGCCGATATTGTAGAGTTCGGCGTTCTCCAGGTCGGCCTTGGTCACGGCCGGCGGGCGCGGCGTGCCCTTGCGGATTTCCGCAAGGCCGGCGGCGAGCAGCTTCTCGTCGATCGCCGCGAAACGCTTCTGGAACAGCGGGAACACCTCGGCCGGGCGATCGAGCAGCGCATCGATCGCTTCCACCATGGCCTTGCCGAGCTTGACGCAGACGGACTTGCGCCGCTCGCACGTCTCCGGTTTGGCGACGAAGGTGTTATGGGCGAACGGATACATGTCGGGCGGGTCGCCGTCGGCGCCGCTGGCGATCACGACGGCGCTGCCGTCCAGCACGGCCTGCAAGGGCCACGGCATCGACATGGCGAAACCGTCGACCTGGCGCGTCTGGAACGCGGCGATGGCGCTGTTCGGCGCCATCGGCGCGATGCGGATGTCGTCGGGGCTATAGCCGGCGCGCCGCGCCAGCAGCAGCACATAGGCGTGGATGACGGAGTTGATGGAATCGACCGCGATGGTGCGGGAGCGCAAGACCTGCGCGCGCCGCTCGAGCGGCGCCTTGGGATCGAAGCCGGCCGCCGCGGCCATCTCCTTGCGCAGGACGATCTGGATGACGGGCCGGTTGAGCGTGCCAACGATGGCGAGCAGCCGTTGGCCGCGCGCGGCGGCGCGCGTGAGCGTCGCGCCCGATATCTGCGCAAAGTCCGCGCTGCCGGAAATCACCGCGTTGGCGGAGCCGATGCCGGTGATCACCACGCTCTTGAGGTTCAGCCCGTGCTTGGCGAACAGGCCCAGATCTTCCGCCAGATAGCCGGGCGCGAAGGTGAGCGCGACATTGGGCACCGCCAGCACCACGTTCTCCGCGCCGCCGCCGGGCTGAGCGTGGACCGGGGCCGTTATCAGGAGAACGGCGGCGAGAGCGACAACGCGGTTGAGTCCGTATGCGGGCATGGCAGCGTTTCCTGCGACCAGTGGTGCCAGGCGATGATGGTCGCTCCGGCCAAACTGCGCAATCGGGCTTGAGCCCGCACGGCCTGCTCTTGCGCCTACTCATAAGTCAAGCGTGGTGAGCAACGGTTCGGCGACGTCCACTTTGAAGCGCTTTGCGGACTCGCACCAAGTCCGGAAGTGCCCAACAGCGCACTGCAGCAAACGACGCGGCTAGGCCGGCTTAAGGCGCCGTCACACCCTCACAAATCCGATTGCCGTTTTGCCGAGACGGTGTAACCACCCGACGTCGTGAGATGCTTGCACCCTAACGCCCGCTACCAACTCAGCGTCTCGTACCAGTCGTCAACGTCCGTCGCGGCTGGTCCTTGGCTCAGGGGCTATTAATATACCAGGTCCGATGATAAGCTGAATCCAAGCATGTTTTGGAGCGCGCACTTCACCAACATGATGGAGAGGAATTGTAATGGCCAGCCCTGGTTGGAGAGACGTAAGAATAAATCGGGACAAGAGATTATCCGGTAAACGTCCGATTCCAGGCGGAATAAGCCTGGATGATTTCAGCACAATACAAAAATATCTGGCGGAGATGTTTCAAGATATCGAAAACGGCACTGGTCAAACCGGACTACCGAAAGAGCTCCATATTCGGCTCAATGAAAGTGAGAAGCCTTGGCCACTTCCGATCTTTGTCGGCTGGTATGAAGCTGCGGGAGTAGACAATAATCGAATGAAGTTCAATCACCCTCATCCAGCCCTCTGGCGTTTTGGAGATGACGTCCTCTCCGAAGTCTACGCGGAAGCCATTAATTTTGCCGATGAAGAAGGCGACAACGCATTTCAGTACCGGGATTGGACCACCGAGATGGGAGAAAAGAGAGCCGGTGAAAGAGCTACCGACCCGAAGGCAGGGAATTTATACCAGACGTGCCTTGCATTTGTGATTGATAATGAGACGCCCCGTGTGGTTCCGCCCGGCCCCGGCGAACCCGCCACCTTTCGGCGCGCCGTTGGGACCTTGGTTTTGGGCTTTCAGGAGAAGCCTGATGGTGACCTGCTCAACAAAGCTCACCAAATAATGCGGGAGTGGGCCCTCGACAACGTCAAAAAAACAGATCCAAAACGGGGAGGACTTATTGCATGGCTGAAGAAGGAATTTGACCTTGGTGGCCCCCTGCTAAGGGCAACCCCGAACACCCTCGACAATAGGTGGTTGCAACGTCGATAAAGCAGTTCGATCGAAATATTCGGACATCAAGAAGCGATTGCTTGGGCGACGTGAGAAATCGTCGTCATCCTTGCTAGTCTTTCAAGCCTAGGATGGTGTGCGCCTTGATGGGTTCCGGAAAGCCCCTCAGCGTCAAGCTGCCTGCAAACTCACTGTGCACGACGCTCTCGAGCAACCCCAACGCGACGCGCTGGGAAACCAGTATTTGGTTATGATTGGCTTCATCGCAAAGGCGAAAAGCAAGGTTCGTGACCGTGCCGATAGCACCATAGTCTATGCGCTCTTCATAGCCGATGCTGCCGAGAGTGGCGTAACCGTGGGCGATGCCAACAGCCAAGCCAAGATCATAACCTAGGCGACGCCATTCTTGCGACAGATCGTTCACCCGTTCGCGCATTGCGAAGGCCATCCGAACCGCGCGTTCAGCCGGGTTCGCCACCTCCACCAGGTCGTTGAAAAAGACCATCATGCCTTCGCCGGCGAAGCGCTCGAGGGTCCCGCCATATTCGAAAATCAGCCTGCCCATCTCGCGATGGTATTGCCCAAGCACCCTCATCACTTCCTCGGGCTCGGAATATGCGGCAAACGCTGTGAAGCCCTTTAAGCCCACGGACGCCGCCGTTATCTCTCGGCGATGGGCTTTAAGAGGGTCGTCAGGACCGCCGACCAAAATCATCTCGGCAAGCTGAGGAGAAAAGAAACGCTTTAGCCCTTCCAGCCGCTCAACCCGCGCCAGTTGCTCGTGCACGCGCTGTTCCAGTTCGGAAGCTCGCGCTTGGAGGCCATCGAGGAGTTGAACATTCGCCAGCCCAGATCCAAGTTGGGAGCAAAAATCAGAAATCACACCCAGTTCAATTCCGGAGAAATGATGTAACCGCCTACTACCAAGTGCGATAAATCCATGAACATTTTCGTTGGAGACGATAGGAACCATGGCCAAGGACACGAGCCCTTCTCGTTCCAGGGTACGGGCCTTGAATTCCGGATCTTTGCGGACGTCAGCGCTGACGTGGGGCTTTTGGGTTTTGAAAACCGTTTTGCCGACAATGGACTCGGACGAGTCTAGGGGAAAAGCCGTAGTCAAGAACTCCGGCGACGACAAACCTCTGGCGGCACTGACGATCAGCTTTTTGCGTTGTTTGTCCAGGGTGCGAACATAGCCCACATCAAATCCAAGGATCTCCATGGACTTGTTCAGGGTGGTGCTGACGATCTTTTCAGGCTCCGAGGTCTTTGCTGCGGTCTGCGAGATCTCGAGCAGCGCAAAAAGCTCGCGGTTCCGGCTGCGCAACTCCTCAATCTCGCTGGAGCGTTCATCTTCCGGACCGACGACCGAAGAATTCGGCGGCAGCGCCTCCGCGAGATGGAGGCGGTCAAGGACGGACCGGCGAACCTTGAGCATCGCGACCCTACCCCTGGAGGTCACAAGGTCTACAAATGGGAGTTGAATCGTAGGCCGAAATTGCTGCAATGTACAAGATCATCTAACATACTGATCTTCCCTATTAATCACGGCCTAGCGCGAAGCTTGATGAGCCCGGCATGGTCCAGAAACCGGCCTTCGAATTCGGACGGGTCGTTACGCCTGCAGCCTGTTTGGATGCCACCCGCCCAGGCTGATCCGGCCCGCCGCCCGAACGCCACCGGGTTCATTTAGCCGATCGCCGAGCGTCTCGAGGTGAAGCAGTTCACCATCGCTGCATTGTGCCAGACGTTGCCCGGGCGGCTCATCGATCAGACGACGCCGTTGTCGGGCATCAACCGCCGGAACCGTTCGCGCGCTCACTTACCTGCATTGACGGTCAACCTGCGCACGTTGAATGCTTGAACAGGACGACGAAAACCCTTGAGCTCGAACTCGCCTAATCTGTCCAGCTCCGCCAGCGCTTGCACCTCTGCGTACACTTTGGCGTCCACCAGAATTTGACCGTCGAGTGCCTTGTCGCAAAGGCGAGATGCACGGTTTGCGACCGTCCCCGTCACTGAATACTGAAATCGCCCTCTGAACCCGATGCATCCGAGGGTAGCGTAGCCATGGGCAATGCCAACTCCAAACCCGAGGTCATGGCCATACCTGACCCATTTCGCAATCAGCCGCGCGACCTCGGTCCGCATCTCCACGGCCATCCGTACTGCTGTTCCCGATGGGTCGTGACACGGAAGCGGATCGTTGAACAGGACCAGAAGACCGTCGCCGGTAAAGCGTTCTACAGTGCCCTCAAACTTGTCGACCAGAACCCCAAGCGTGTCGTGATACTCTCGCAAAACCGAGATGACCTCTTCTGGGTCAGCCGCTTCGGCAAAGGACGTGAAGCCACGTAGGTCGCAAAAAACGACGGAAATCTCACCACGGTGACTCTCCAGCAGGCTTCCATCGCCGGATGACACCAGCTTAGCCACTTGCGGCGGGAGAAATCCTTTCAAACGTCCGATGCGCTCAAGTTCGACAATCTGTTCTTCCACGCGCTGCGTCAAAGTTCGATTCAAATTTGCCAGGTCGGCCGCTTGCGCCCGAACTTGATCATGCAACGACTTGATGCGCAGAGCCGATCTCACACGGGCCATCAGGGCGGCCTGATCGACCGGCTTGGTGAGATACTCGTCTGCACCGGCATCCAAGCCAGCCACAACATCGTCAGTATTGGCTTTCGCGGTCACCAGAATGATCGGCACGAATTCGGATGCGGTGCTGCCCTTGAGCCGGCGGCAGACCTCGAGGCCATCCGGTTGAGGCATCATGACGTCCAGGATGATCAAATCGGGGGCATGCCGTCCGACTGCTGCCAGCGCTTCTTCGCCGTCGGCGGCTTGCAAAGTCGCGTATCCATGTGCCCCCAGCCTGGACGCCATGATCTCCCGATTGAGCTCATTGTCATCGACAACGAGGATGCGTGGTGGCTGGTTCATGACGATCTACGCAATCATGGCTGGTCGTACGCGCGGGCGTCCGCATCATTAAACAGCAAGTGCCTGGAGAGGTGAAGGCTCGCGGCAGGGCGGATGCCGCAGCCGGGGCGTATGACAGCACAAATCATGTGCGCCTTGCGGAATGGCGCGTCAGCGCCATCCTAAGCCCGGCGCGACGTGCTTCAGGATCACCTCGACGACGTGGGCGTTGTAATCGACGCCGAGCTGGTTCGGCACGGTCAGCAGCAGCGTGTCGGCTTCGGCAATGGCTTCGTCCGTCTTGAGCTGCTCGACGAGAATGTCCGGCTCGGCGGCGTAGCTCCTCCCGAAAATGGCGCGCTCGTTGCCGCCGAGGAAGCCGATCTGGTCCTCGCTCTCGCCGCCGCGCCCGAAATAGGCGCGGTCCCGGTCGTCCACCAGCGCGAAGATGCTGCGGCTCACCGACACCCGCGGCTCGTGGGTGTGCCCGGCCTCCTTCCATGCCGCGCGAAAAATCCGGATCTGCTCCGCCTGCTGGACGTGAAACGGGCGTCCGCTCTCGTCGATCTTGAGTGTCGAGCTTTGCAGGTTCATCCCAAGCTTGGCCGCCCACGCCGCGGTGGCGTTGGTGGCGGCGCCCCACCAGATTCGTTCGCGCAGGCCCGCCGAATACGGCTCGAGGCGCAGCAGGCCCGGCGGGTTCGGAAACATCGGGTTCGGGTTGGGGCGCGCAAAACCCTCGCCGCGCAGCACCTCGAGGAAGACCTCGGTGTGGCGCCGCGCCATGTCGGCGTCGCTCATCCCCTCGGGCGGGGCGAAGCCGAAGTGGCGCCAGCCGTCGATCACCTGCTCGGGCGAGCCGCGGCTGATGCCGAGTTGCAGGCGCCCGCCGGCGATGAGGTCGGCCGCGCCCGCATCCTCCGCCATGTACATCGGGTTCTCGTAGCGCATGTCGATGACGGCGGTGCCAATCTCGATTGTCTTGGTCTTCGCGCCGCAGGCCGCCACCAGCGGAAACGGCGATCCGAGCTGGCGCGCGAAGTGGTGCACCCGGAAATAGGCCCCGTCCGCGCCGAGCTCCTCGGCCGCGACGGCGAGGTCGATGGATTGCAGGAGCGCGTCGGCGCCGGAGCGCGTCTGCGACTGCGGCGAAGGGGTCCAATGGCCGAAGGAGAGGAAGCCGATTTTTTTCATGAGGTGGGGAGCAAGGCTGATGTGTCGCGTCTCGTCTTATCTAACCCGAAACTCGGCTTGGAACAGCCTCCAGCGCGGGTTTAAACGAGCCCTTCAGCGAGTGCACTTTCGGAAGGCCGCGAGCATAGGCTGATGCTGTAGCAGAAGCGGATCACGGAATTTTGGGCGGCAACAAGAACAGCGTCATGGCGAAAGTCAAATAGACGACGATCAATAGCACCCCCAAGAACCATGCCGAACGCCCGCTGTTGGTCGCAAGGAACGCGGTTACGGTTGCGATCAATATCATGGCCACGGCGGCGGGCCAGAATTGCAGATTCATCGGCGTGGGTCCGATGACGTAGCTGAGAACCACAAGCACCGGAGCGACGAACAACGCGATCTGCGATGCGCTGCCCAAGGCGATGGCAACGCTCAAATCCAGCCGGTCCTTGCGCGCGCCTGAGAAAGCGGACAACATTTCCGCCGCGCCGCCGACAAGCGCCACGATGACGAAGCCCACGAATGCAGTCGTCATCCCCAAGGCGACCGCGGCCTGCTGCAGCGATTCGACGAACACCTCGCTCACAAGCGCGACCAGGACCGTGGCGCCGCCCAAGGTCGCCAGCGCCAGGCTCATCGGCCATGACGCCTCTCCGGACTCGGCGTGATCCGCTCCTCCGAAGAACTCGCGGTGTGTCTTGAGCGAAAACACCAATCCAAGTCCGTAGGTGACGATGAGCAGCACCGCGAGGCCCAGGCTCAGGACCTCAGCAAACACCGCCATCGCCGGCGAAGGATCAGTCTCGGCAAGGATTGACGGGATCAGCAGCGCGATCGTGGCCAGGAATAACATGCCTGCCTGCAGGCGGGCATTGTTGCGATTGTAGGTCTGCACATGATGCTTGAGCCCCCCGATCAGAAACGACGCACCCAGCATGAACAGGGAGTTGGCGACAATGGCTCCCGCGATGGTCGCCTTGACCAGAACGTATTGTCCGGCACGCAGCGCGGCCAGCGCGATGAGCAGTTCGGTAAGGTTTCCCAAGGTGGCGTTTAGCAGACCGCCTATCGTGTCACCCGTCCTGGCTGCGACGGATTCGGTGGCGCGGCTGAGCAGCGCAGCCAGCGGAACGATCGCCAGCACCGACAGCACAAATAGAAGCGTATGCGCATCAGGCTTGAACAGCTCGACCACAAACAGTGCGGGCACGAGGGCCAGCAGCCAGAAGAGCGGGTTGTGTCGAATTTCGCGGAGCAGGTCCATGAGAGGTCAATTCGACAGCAACCGTTGATCCATGGTCAATACCCCAGGACGGGTCCGCGCGCTGGCGCAATGCGATTTGCACGGGCGCCAAGAAGCCTCGAAAGGTGCGGCCAAAAGATCTCATGTGTTGCCGAATTGTCGCATTCGCGGTCTCTGCGCGCATGCTAACGTGCATCACTGGCTGGTTGACAGGTGACAGGTGTGCGGGAGCGCGGTGAAAGCCCACGCCTCGGCGACCGGAATACGGGGCTTTCGACGCAGGCAAGTTCAGAGATCCTGTTCAACGTTTCGCGTCCGTGTCACTCCCGGGCGGCGAGACTGCGGAACGCGGGTTCGCATCATGCTGCAGCGGCTCCTGGCCTCGCTGACGATCGTGCTTCTGCTGCTCGCCTCGGCCACGCCCGCCAGGTCCGCCGAGAATAACCCCTCCGCCCCGCTCGATGTCAGCGGCCGAGGTGCTCTCCCATCCAACGACACTGCTCCGGGAGCGACGTGGAAGGACAGCCCATTCAGCCCGCTTGATTTCAGCCTTCGCGCCGGTCTTGCGTCCGATTACATCTACCGCGGAACGACCCTGTCCGCTCACCAGCCCGTGGTCGGCGCCGCTGTCGAGGCGTCGTTCAGCCTGCTCTACGCCGGCGCTACGGTGGGAAGCGTCAAGCTGCCGACCAATCCGGCGGCCGAACTGACGTTCAACGGAGGCATTCGCCCGAAGATTTGGGACATCGACTTCGATTTCGGATGGACCTACCTGCAGTATCCCGGTGAAGCGGAAGGCGCGAGCACGGATTATTGGGAGACGTTCGCGCGCGGCAACTACAAGCTTACCGACGCAGTCAGCATCGCCGCCGGTTTCGCGTATTCTCCGAGCATCTCGAACACCGGCGCCTGGAGCAAGTACGCCGCGACCGGCCTGTCGGTCGAGCTGCCGCGCGATTTGCTGCCGAACGACATCGGCGTCTCGCTGTCGGGGGTCGTCGGCTACTTCTGGTTCGGCAACCAGGCTCCGGCTCTCGGCGGCTTCCCGTTGCCGGCCTATACCCATTGGAATGCCGGAGTTACGTTCAGCCGCAAGATGTTCAATCTGGACCTGCGTTATTCCAACACCAATCTGTCGAAGGAGGACTGTTTTGTGTTTACGGGCGACCCCGGCGCCGTGCCGGGCGGCCGCATCAATCCCATCAATAATCCAGACGGGCTGGTCTCGAACTGGTGCGGTCCCACACTGGTCGCGAAGTTATGGTTTGCGCTGAACTGACCGATCTGGCCTCGGGCCTCGGCAGCCGAGCCAGGTGGACTCCTGTTGTCATCTGCGAAGCGGCAAAGGAAGGCTGACCGTGTCTTTCGTGGGTCACCTCGATCCCGACGAAAGTCTCGGCGAAATCCTGGCTGGCCTCATCATGGTGCTCACCTTCACCTTGGCCGCCGGAGTAGCGACCCGCGGCGCTCAGGACAGCGTTCGTACCCTGTTGCTCGCTGCGGTCGGCTGCAACCTTGCCTGGGGCATCATCGACGCGGTCTTCTACGTCATGACCAACGCCTTTGTCCGCAGGCGTCGCGCACGCCTGTTTCGCGCCGTCAGCGCCGCAGCGAGCGAGGACGCGGCCTTGGCCACGATCCGGCATGAACTGGATCCTGAGCTCGAGGCGATAACGCGGCCTGAGGACCGCGAGCGACTCTACCGTGGCATCCATGTCCTCCTGGCAAATGGGAAACCTTTGCGAACCGGCGTGACTCGCGACGATCTCCTTGGCGCCTTCGTCATCTTCTGTCTCGTGTTCGCCACCACGCTGCCCGCCGCATTGCCGTTCCTTTTCGTCCGCGATCCGTGGCTTGCGCTGCGCATCTCGAACCTGCTTCTGATCGGTTGCGTCTTCATTGTCGGTTTCCACTGGGCGCAATACATCAACGCCAACCCATGGCTGGCAGGCCTTGTCCTCACTGGTGTCGGCCTGGCGCTGGTCGCCATCGCGATGGCCCTGGGGGGCTGACACCGGCACGAACGCCTTTTTGCGCAACCAGCGCATGCTTAGTCGCCAGCAGTGCCAATCGTAAGAATGAACGCGCGACGCAGGCTGGGCCCTTTGTCCGCGGCCTGGCCGCGGCTGCGCATCGCGAGCGCCCATGGCCCATGCGAATGAGCGCCTGGCGGGTCTGGTGCTTCAGTATTTCTCCGCAACGAAATGCCTGCCCTTCAGCGTTGCCCGGTCATCGTATTTGCCTTTGTTGGACCGCTTGGGCAGCTTGACCTTCGGCTTGCGCACCTTCTCGAACGGAATTGCCTTTAGGATATGCGCGATGCAGTTGAGGCGGGCGCGCCGTTTGTCGTCCGAATGCACGATATGCCATGGTGCGTGCTTGCTGTCCGTGGCCGCCAGCATCATGTCGCGCGCCTTCGAGTAGTCGTACCATCGCGCGTAGGATCCGACGTCCATCGGACTCAGTTTCCATTGCCGCAGCGGATCGTTGACGCGTGCCGCAAATCGTTTCTCCTGTTCCGCTTTTCCAACTTCAAGCCAGATTTTGATCAGCTTGATACCGCCGTCGACGACATACTTCTCGACCTGCGGACAAAGCTCCAGGAA